>Ga0184629_10000289_pt1 | contig 22520 bp, 47 predicted proteins | sample PLM4_32_b1_FD_133158 | JGI IMG/M metagenome (GOLD analysis project Ga0184629, IMG submission 133158) | Groundwater sediment microbial communities from an aquifer in East River, Colorado, USA - PLM4_32_b1 | ecosystem: Environmental > Terrestrial > Soil > Riparian zone | place: USA: East River...
ACTGGTTCATCTTCGTGGGATCCAACCCACGCGAGTGACTCTTTACGCATCTCCTCGTAAGCACGTCTCTGCTGCGGAGACATTTCGACCCTGAGGTGAGTGTAGTACTTCTCCGGCAACTCCTTGAGGACATCCCGCTTCAACCTCCTCAACATAAACGGTTCTAGGATCTCCTTCAGCTCGTCTGTGTTCTTCGGTCCCACAATCTTCTTGTAGGAACCATGAGGTCCAACGAGCTGAACATACCGAACAAAGTATTCGAAGTACCTCCAGTAGGACTTGAAGCGAGAAGGATACAGCCAGTTCAGGATGCTCCAGAGTTCGTCTGGCCTGTTGACCATTGGTGTTCCCGAGAGGGCACGCTTGTACTTGGCACGCAACCGTTTCGTGGCCCGTGTCCTCAGAGCCTTCCGGTTCTTCAGGTAGTGTGCCTCGTCACTAACAACGTAGTCCCACCAGATCTTGAGGTAGTCACCGTTGTTGATTCGGACCTGTTCGTAGTTTGTCACCACGAACTGGATGTGATCACTCTGACCAGCCCTGTTCATCTCCTTGGCACTAGAGTAGACTTCTGCCTTCGGAAGGAGCCACTTGATGTGATCTGTCCACACTGAGATGACTGACTTGGGACAGACGACGAGGACTCGGTTCACACCCTGCGTGCGACCTCGTTCTCGAATCTCCCACAGACTGCTGACAGTCTTTCCGAGTCCCATTTCGTCTGCTAGCAGGAAGGAGTCGGAGGCAATCATCCGTTCGACTGCCTCTTGCTGATACGGGTACAATGTGACGATGTCCGTTTCAGTTTGGATCACTTCTCTGGAACCCTTCCTGTGTGCTTGCAGTGGTCAGCGTACCTATAACCGTCACATGTGCAGATCCTAAGAGTCCCTGTTCGATTGACGAAGTCAATCACGTAGTAGAATCCCATCTCGTCCGTGTCAGACTTGACTGCGAAGACCTTGATACGTCTCATGGCGAACGCATCGTAGGCATCGTCGATGAGGACATAGACCCCGTTGCCCTGGTCTATCTTCTCCAGGATGCTCTCATGCCAGGTAGGTGGTTTGTCAGCCGAGGTCTGCATGTGTATGATCACTCCCGTGGAGACTCTTGATGTGGCCCTTGAAGGCTCCCTCTAGAACGTTGATCTGGTTTTGAAGGTCAACCAGCGCCTGAGGTACGTCGACACCTCCGAGCTGCCTCATCAGGTCGAGGATTCGTTGCTCCTCGTGCTGTTCCTTACGCACCTTGATCTGTGCCTGAGGCAACGTCTTGTGGGCATGTTCGAAGTCTTCGAGGGTGGGTTTCCTCCACAGCCTCCACACACTGGGTGAAGGTCCTCCACCCCTCTTCTCTTGTGTGATACACCCCATCGCACGTAAGAGGTCTAGCACCGGTCCGTAGTTAGGAACAGCGATGCCAAGCTCCTGGAACAGGTGCGAGGTGAACCCTTCGTACAAACGAGGAGTGTCCTCAGGATGGCTTACGTCGAGCATGGCCGACTGGGCCTCCATTGCATCGTACACCTTCTGGACGTGAAGCCAGATAGCTGGTGGTGCTTTGGAATCGGTAGGGGCCGTTTCCACTTTGCCTCCTTCTCCTCTCTATTCCTATTCTATAGCATCCTCTAGGAAATATCAAGGAGAGTCATTAGGGCTAAAGAGAAGGCTCCACTCGGGGAGGAGGAGGAGCCTTCTCTTGGAGGCGGCAGCCCCCTATTGGATGGTCGATCCTACTGCTTGGAGGTCGGGGTCGATCTCTTCTGCTCCCACCATGGCTATGTCACGGATCCCCCGTCACAGTGCCTGCCTCAACCGGTCTGCAGACCGATATCTACTACCCTCGAAACCGACCATCCAACACGAGGTTGCCACTATGAAGTTGGTGGGAGACCGGCCATCCGACGACCACCCTCGGGTACCCCTCGACTACTCGGCTAGACCACTATCGACAACTTCCCAGAGCCGACAGCTGATTGTCTGCCTTTCGAAGTCCGCTTGACCGGCCTCCCTTTGAGGACTGACAGTACTCGCATACTTCGCCATGGCGACGCTTTTCCCATCAGTCCTCAAAGCGAGGCAGAGGGCCGAAGCCCTCTGCTCGCGATGTGATCGGTCTTAGCCGGCGTACTCCTCAGTGCCCTCTTCTGCACCTGCAGCCTCGCCAGCAGCCTCCTTCTCGGCCTTCTTGGCTGCCTTCTCCGCAGCCTTGGCCTCGCGCTCAGCCTTCTTCTGGGCCTTCTCCTGAACCCAGGCATCGAACTCGGAGCGGATGATGAAACGACCCTCGCCGCCCTTCGTGTAGGCCTGGAGTCCACCGTTGCGGATGTAACCGTAGACGATCTGCGGACGCACGTCCTTGCCCTCGGCCTCTGTAAGCTCCTTGGCAAGCTTCACCGGCTTCACGTAGTCGTCCTCGGAAAGACCGTCCGGGAGCTCCTTCAGTTCCAGTTGTGCCATGATGTTTGTCACCTCCTTCCTCTCTCATTTTGATTATACCACAGACCTTGGGGAAACCTCAACCCATTTTTGAAAGGTTCATGTGGATTTCTTATGTGTCATTCTGATCGACGACCTTGATGTCGACCTTGAGGCTGGCAACGTCAAGATCGGTTCGGTTCGTTTGGTGTTCGAGGTTCTGAAGCATCAGTACTCTGTCTCTGAACTTCGAGTCAACGATCTTCGTACCGCTGTGGTCCCAGGCTTGAACTCTGAACTCGCGTATCTTCATGCCGAGCACCTCCCGGATTTCCCACATCACCTACGTCAGACTCTGCGGGTTGGCTAGTGCCCAAAGGTAGACTAGGAAGCCGCCTAGGATAGCACCAATCACGAGACCTGTCAACAGCCAAGCTGTGCCGTAATCCTTCTGCTCCATTGTTATCACCTCCGCCCCAGACTCTCTTTCGAGAGCCTGAGACGCAAGCGACTAGTTGAACCGTGGCGGCTTCTGATGCACCACCACTACGCCGTCTTGCGTGATCGTCAAGAAGTGTCCGCGACTAACCTTGTAGCGGCCAATCTTGAACGTTACATTACAGTCCAACGTCTCCGTGAATTTGTGGATGCCGCTGAACCTTTGCTTCCCTCCACTGACTACGAACGTCCCCTTGCCGGTCAACGTGATGTTGATCTGCGGATCTCCATACCACGGTCCGAGCTTCACCTTGCCAGGGCAAGATGTTACTGGCGGTGGTGGAGCTGTTGTCGTAGGCGGTGGTACTGTCGTTGTCGTTGTCGTTGTCGTCGGGCACGTCGGCTCTGGGTCTGGCTTATCGGTTGGACTGAATGGGCCAGCAATCACGACCGAATGGGTCTGAGCGTCACCGAACGTCGCCCCAATAACTACTGGGGAAACGTCGATGGCATTCTCGTCCACGAAGATCGGATTGTTCCCACCTGCCAGTGTCTCATCTGGTGTACCCGGTGGCCCGACGTACTTGCAAACGAACCAATTGTTCGCCTCCGCATCGGCTGACGCTGCTGGTAGCAGCGCTAGTCCGATTACGACAACGGCAGTAACAGCTGTCATTACTGCCAGAACCTTCTTCAATTGTCACCCCTTTCAAGGTGTCGAGACAGTGTAGCACTATACTCTACCTCACCTCCTTTAGGATGTCAGGGCGGTACTTGGCCAAGACATCCTTCCACAGAGCCTTCTTAGGACGTTCGCCCTGTGTCTTTATCTTGCCGTGGTACACTGCGTTGTACAAGTACTGCGGAGGGTAGCCAAGTCTCTTGGCGAGCTGTACAATCGGTACCCACTCATCAAGGGGCCAGCTACCATCTTTGGCCTTGGCTACTACTGTGCTCGCATCAACAGTCGAGCGTGCACTGTTACTTCCCGACCGTCCTCGAGACACAGAACTCGTACGTGTTCCCCATGTTTCGGGTAGACCTGCAGCACTAAGCCCCGGTGACCCCTGTGGAGCCATGCGCCCAAAACCACCCCTTGACCCTCGCTCGGCTGCCACCCGCTTGCCCGTGCCTCCAAGGAAACTGGAGGGGCGTCCTCCTCCCCACTTCTTGAAGAAGACTTTGTCCCACTCGAACTGGGAAACAACCTTGAGCTCTGGCCATCTCCGTGTTGCAGCTTGTACAACTGCTTCCTCGCTTTCCTCCTGGAACGGGGTCCACGCACTTGTCGTCTTACCTCCATCTGGTGTTTCGGCTACACACAGGACCGTGAGGGTCCAGATTCCCCCTACACGCTCCGACGTGTACCCTATCTGTTCCTGTGTTAGCTCCACGTCATCATCTCCGTAAGGCCAACCATCAGGCTCATCCATCCTTCACCACCTTCACGTTCTCTTGACCGTACTGACGTATCCAGTGAGCGAGTTGATCCTCTACCTCTTCCTTAGTGCCACTAACTGCACGGGTCTCCGTGATGCCACCTCGGTCAATCTCGACCCAGACTTTCATCAGCAGCTCAACATGTAGTGGAGTCGCACTGGATTGTCCTCGCACTGCACTGGTGATAGGTCAACAGGTTCGAGACCGTCACCAGGGTCGAACTCGTTGGTGATTGACCATGGTGCAGAACTGCCTGGCGGATTCTCTAGGTTGGCAACTTCCTCAATCCGCTCAGGGGGTACTTCACCATGAGCACACACTTGCATGTGACAGAGGCCCCAGATGCCCCAGTCTACTCCCATGAAAGGTTTGGTGACGATGACATCCTTCTCTTCCATACTATCTCCAATTCTATAGCAACCCTTAGACACAATCAACCTCGCCTACGGCGGGTCTGTTCCTTTATCCATAGGGCTGCCTGCTCGTTGGCTTCGTCGTTCAGTCTGACTCCCTCGTCACAGTATACGTTCCAAAGAGGTTGGCAGGTAAAGCATGCTTGCACGTGACGGCTGAACTTGTCAACTGCCGCCGTTGCCTCCTCCTGGGACATCATCATCTCCTTCGACGTCTACTAGTGGCATCTGCAGAGCCATGTCCTTGAGAACCCCGATCGCGTGTGCGACATGTTCTGGGAAGTCTTCATGTGCGATGGTGTCAGGATGCCTCTCCGAGTAGGCCTGCAGAGCCAGCCACGAAGAGAAGTTGACTAGGTCTCGAATGGAGACCAGCATCTCCTCGACGTCGACTGTCTTGTCTGTCCCGTGGATGCCTAGGAGCTCATCCACATCATCCTCCCTGGTTTCTAGCCAGGCGATCACGATCCCTAACGCAGGGTGCCTGTGTGTGCCAATATGTCATCATCCCTTACCTGGGTACGGTTCGCGACCGCGGGACATGCGATAGACCTGACGACCCATCCATTCATCGCCTGCGGTCATCGCCTTCCCACCTTCGGTCTGGAGCCACTGCTCATCGGACTCGACTTGCAACTCGTCTATGATCTGGTTCATCCAGTCCGTGTGCCCGAGTGCCATCAACGTCTTTATGATACCGGCGACGTGCCCGAGATGGTACTGGGCTTGAAGCCGGTCCTTCTTACGCCAGCTGTCCTTCAGCTCCTCGTACTGTTGCATGTGAAGCTTGAGCTCTGCCTCGATCTCTTCCGGTTCGTTCGGTAGGTCTGCCATCAGTTCTTCCAGTTCTTCCTCAAGCTCGTCCGGAGATGTCGTCAATCGTGTAACTCTCCTTGGGCTCCTCCGCCTGAACCCTCTTGGCCGGTTGCACTTCGTCCTTGCTTAGTTCGCAGCGCATACATCCTGGGACGTAGCGCCTGTGATCATGTGGAACACCCTTCTGCCTTGCTCGGCGCTTCGCATGTGTTCTGCTCTTCGGCATGTCACCCCCTTACTGCTAGTACAAAGAGAACGAACAAGACTGCCATGACGATCAGGACACTAAACAGAATGCCGAAGAGACATCCCCTCGCTGGTGCTAGTGGGTCTTCGTGTTCAGGTGGCCCTGGGTCTCTCATGTGTCCTCCGTTTGATTAGTACCTCCAAGGCCCTGCACAGGCGTGGACCTTCCATCCACTCGAGCCGTATTGAACCCCTTAGACGTGGCTACGGTTCTCCACTTAGTGGCGTAGATTCTCCACGGGGGTCTACCTGACCTGTGCAGGACGTTCGAGGTACTACTTACCTGCCGCCTCCAGCAGCTTAGTCTTGTACTCGTAGTACCTGTCGTCTTGTATGTCCTGGAACTCGGCTTTGCTTGACGTGCCTGTCTGTGTCTCCAAGCAGGATAGGCAGACTTTGACGGACTCGCCACAGAATTGGATGTGCTCGACTTCCGTCGGCTCACCTCCATGGACCTCACAGACGCCGAGTGCCATCAACCCTCCCTCGTGATAATGAACTGGTGCTGTGATACGAACTCGCCGAAGTTCTTCGCGTCGTCGTACGGCCCGAAGAGCAGATAGGTGAGGTCACTCACGTCCTCGTCATCCCTGCACTTGATGGCAAGTGTCAGGATGATATCCCCTCCTCCCGAAAGGCTCTCCTCAGTCAGGTCTACCGGCTCAGCGGCGACGTTAGCCTCTTCGACTGGACCAACGTACTTGGCACCGCCGTGTCCGTGGCCTCTAGGCATCGACGAATGGTCATCGTGCGCCCAGACGCCCCGCTTCGACTTGTGCTCGTGCTGTCCCATGTAATCACCTCCCTTCCTTCTTGGACTCGTGTAGGCGTTCAGTACTAGTCCGGACCTGTGTCTTGGTTCCAGGCTCGGACGAACGCCTTCGCGTTGTCCCGTCGTTCGAACTCGGCAATCGGTTCGACGATCACGTCAGGCCGACCTGTCTTGACTCCTGCTTCGTCGACCTCCCACTGCAGTGTGACTTTGTAGACCGTGTTATCGGTCTGGTCGAGTCCGTAGTATACCTCTTCCACGTGCTCACCTCCCTCATCGCTTGAACGGTTTGGGAACGTTCTGCATGTACTCGTGTATGCGTTCCTCGTCGATGCCCCCGCATCGTGTACACATACCGGTGACTATGAGGGCAAGGTCGTGCCTTGGAATAGGCTTGATGTCGATGTCAATCGACACCAGCTCTCGACCCTTAGGATCCGTGCATTCTTCTTCGCCTGGCTTCATGGTGTCCTCAGTTCGTAGACGCCATCTGGGTAGATAATGTGTACAGGCCGATTTGCATTGAGTGCGTAACGGACTGTCCACCATGTCCCCTCACCGCGTAGATATCCCTGTGGTTCCTTGTTACGAAGTTGGCGCGGCGTGGCAATCACCTGACCCCCAGGTGGGAGCATGTTGACGATGTCGGCGTTCCGTTCCAAGTACGGCTTAGGCGAAAGCCAGACATCTCCTTTGCAATACGCCCTGTACTTGTCGTCGATCGGAGGGTGTACCCAGATGACAATCGGGGTTTCATCGACAGAGGCCCTCTGAGCGTTCTCGAGGTGAGCAGCCATAGACGTGTCAGCGTCAGCACCTATGGCGTCTCCGTGGTGTAGTTCTCGAGCAGACTGAAGCATCGCGCGCACGTGTCTCCGCTGCGCGCCCGTCATACCCTTTCGGGTACCGGTGAATCCATATGCTTCAGTCATGTTCCCTCCAACGTCCACCAAAGGGCTCGGAACCTTCTCTGTGTCCCGAGCCCTTCAGTTGAGGTTGGCTTTAGACGGCGATCGCCTCCGCCTGCTCTGCTTCGAGCTCTTCGGCGATCTTGGCCTCCTTGGCCAGCTTGGCCGCCTCCCGCTCTGCAAGGAACTCCGCCACCTCGTCCCGCTGGACGTACTGGTGGCTGCAGACGCAGTAGTGCACAGGCAGCTTGCCGCTGCGGGTCCATCCGAACACGATCTGCGGACGGATACCCAGCTCCTTGGCGAGGGCGACCGGGGTAACGATGTTGCTGTCGACCGCGGGCTCCTGAGTCTCGCCGTTGCCGTTGCTGCGCGCCATGGTTGTCACCTCCTCTCGTACAAATCGGTTGGTACCTTTCTTGCTCTTACCCAATTATATGACACCCCAAAGGGCAAAGGCAAGACCAATCCTGGAATCTTTTCCGAATTCCTTTAGTTCACTTCGAACGGGACGAACAACTCGAGGCGACGGTTGTTGCTGAGGTGGATCACGTACCGTCGACCTGAGATGTAGTCCTCGTACTGGACCGACTGTGGATCTTCGTTTTGGAGAACAAGTCGTGCAAGACGTTTCGTGTTCGCCAGCACCCTCGGTTCAGTTAGTCGGCCTGTGAGGCTTGGTCGTTTCGTTGCCGTGCCCAATATGCTTTTTCCACCTCCCTCATGTGCTCGTCGCAGTACGGCTTCTGTTCGTACATCCCTACTCCAGGTCGTCCACACACTTCTGTGTCCCAGTCGAAAGCCGCCTTTGCTTCGTCTCGGACCCAATCAACGTAGACGCAACGCATTGCTGGACTACCTGTTCCTGCGTTGATGCCTGGTCTGTCCATCTGACCCCCTTTAGTCCTGTTATATAGGGCGTTAGCTCGTTTAGCCGCTGTCCCTAGCGCCGCACACGGTATGTACAGGAGCTTGACTGCGTCGACTTTCCCACGACGCTCCTGGTTTATATCCCCAATGGATACGTCTAACCGTGTACGACGCTGGGCACAGGGCCCTTTAGCTACCATTGGCCCGCATGACCACCTCCCTAGTCGAAGGATTCAAGGCCTGGCACATCCGGAAAGCGTCTCGCACCCCATGGCCGGAGGAAGAAGACGCTCGCGTCGTCTGTGCCAGACGTTCAATCCTTCGTTAGACTCGGACTTCGCTGTACACCTCTTCGAGCTGGCGCCAGGCTGAGTCGGATACCCACTGGTATCCGAAGGCGCTTTGCTGGTCGAGAAAACTGTGAACCAGCTTCGCCTGTTTGAATGTGAGTCCAGCCTCCTTCAGCTTCTTCCAGTTCTCCGTCCACACAAGTTCTCCCATGTCTCCCTCTTTCGTAGACTACGGCCGGAGCCCAGACCTGAAGAGCTAGGCTCTGACCGTCACCCACGAAGGGTGATATTGGGAGGCCCTACGGTCGGACCAAGCCGTAGTGTTATGATCGTTGCCCCCGATGAGGAGGGTGGGCCTCGTGCCTCCCAATGTTCTTGGTGCTGCCGTCTACGTTACGTTCCGAATGACAACCTCGACCTCGTTCGGGTTGCCCAGCTCCTCCGCCTTCGCGTTCGAGACGTACTGAGTCTCCGTGCGACCCAGCTCGTTCTCCCGCGAGTACTTGACGAAGTTCTTCGTCTCACCGCTCTTGGTGAACTTGCCAATCACTGCCTCGGCCATTATCCACCTCCTTAGGTTGAGGCTTGTACCTCAAGGCCGTGCACAGGAGCGGGTGCCTACACCGTAGGTGGCTAGCCGGTACCGGTCCTTCCCTGTGCACGACGTTCAAGCACCTACCCCAGTTTGACCTTCGCCTGCTTCAGTGACAGGTACGGTGCACGTGCCCTGATGCCTGCGATCGCTGCTGACTCTGAGATACTGCCCCCAGCGACCCGCCCTCGAATCCACTTCAGGTACGCGACGTCGAGCTTCGGGGGCACCTCAGGAAGCCTTTCGACCCTTATGACGGTCCTTGCCATGTGTTTCCCCTATCTGCCGCGGGCGTGTTTCTTTTGCTAGCCCACAGGGCGTAGGTACTGTCTCCAATACCCAGCCCAGCAGGTTAGTCCCTACTCGTACGCCCTCGGGTCATCAGGTTCACTGTCGGGTCCGTTAGGACCAAACTCCTCGAGAGCGGACGTCTGTGAACGTGCAGTGACGATGTCTTCGTCACCAGCAACGGCTTCGCGTAGTTCGTCCATCAGGTCCCAATTGTCCTCGTCAGTGATACCTAGTTCATAGGCGTACTGTTGGACGAGCACGTCGTTCGGGTCCATACCACCTGCGTCGCAGAAGCACACGTCAGGATCGTTCTCTGAGTGCATGTGCCCTTGAGGTCCACTATTGGCCATGGGGTGTCTCACCTCCTATCTTGATTATATCACAGCCCACTCGGAAGAATCAACCCCTGTCCTCTAGGAACAACTCGTTGACCTTCGTGGAACTTCAGTTCGTCCAATCCCGTTCTTTGGTTCCTCCAAGGCCCATGAACAATGAGCCGACGAAGTCCTCGAGCACCACGGCCATCACCTTCAGACCCTGCTCGTTCGACTCGGGCGTCCAGTACAGACCATTGAATAGGTCCAAGACGTCGACCGACCCGTGTTCGTACTCGCCGATGTACTCTAGTGCAGTGCCGACGATACGATCCCGACTGTACTCGGGATTCCGATCGGACGCTAGGCTCGACTTCGGGTCCGCCGCGAGAAGCTCCTTCAGCTGCTCCCGTAGGTCGTTCGTTACTGGGTAGACCTTCTTGTACTCAGGCATTTGTTTTCACCTCCCTAGTTCGTAAACCCATAGCCATCCTCTGTGAGGATGACCAAACGCTTACGACCTGTTGCGGCGCCGTGCCAGCCGTTGCAGTTTGCGGACTCGCCTGTTCAGCACCTTCTGGCGCTGTTGTGGTGTCTTGCCCTTCAGGCTCACTACACACCCACCTTTCGTCGGACGACCTTCTCCACACGCGCCTCGAAGCCCGCCTGTGTCGCCTTCACGTACGCGTCCCAAGCGTCTGTCTCCGAGTCGTACACGAACTTGTGTTCGGTGAAGGCGTGCCGTCCTGGTTCCTTCACCGTCATGTGGTACACTACGTTGTTCATGGCTCACTTCAGTCCCTTCGCCCGGACGATGTCAGGGTCTCGAGGGTCGAGTGGGAGTATCTCGTCCGTCCTGTCGCGTTTGGTGACCTTGGTCTTTGTCACCCTTACGCGGCGTTGGGGACGACTTGTTCCTGTTGACCAACCTCCGGAGTCCATTCCGACTCCTCCTTCCCTACTCCGTAACGAGATTCGACATATGCAGCCCTGCCGAACTCCTTCAGGTACTCGTCCCAGTACTCTGCTTCCCACGTGTCTTCGTCTTCTGTCCTCATAGTGCTTCTCCGTTCAGGACTGCTGCTGGTGGGCGGTGCATCGATTCCTCTAACGCCCCCACGAAGTGCAACAACGGACCGTCTGGCCTGTTCGCATCTTGTCCGTTGCGGACTGCATTGTAGCACCCACTGTCGATGCATTCGTACACACCGAACAGCTTGTGTCCGTTCTCTCGGTGTGCTTCCCAAGGCACAACTACCTCTCGGCCACACCGATCGCAGAACTCCTTGTCGACCCACTTCCATCGACCGAAGCCTGTGTGGACATACTCTGCCCGCTTCGCCATTCCATTCACCTCCCTCCAGGCTCTTGGCTTGGTAGTCTTTCCCCTATCATCTTATATTATAGCAGTCCCGAGTACGGTTGACAAGCCTCACTACCATGGGTTCCTTTGTTACACTACTGGGAAATCATAGGAGCTAGCCTCAATTTCGAACCCTTGAGTCTTCCTCTGGACCCTTATAGAATAAGAGGTAAGGAGGTGACGTCTATGTCTAGGAAGAAAGACGAGGAGCGGGCCGAACTCATAGTGGATATAGCCGCTATGCTCGGTGCGAAGGACAACTACCAGGTTGCGTACCGAGACGACCAGCTCCTAGTAAAGGTCTCCCATCAGGAGGATGATTTCTTTCCAGCATCCTACTTTTGGGTTTGGTGCACCAGGTCTCATGGTGGCCCTCGGCCTAACTCTTCTGGCGGGCACGGAACGATTTCGAGTTCGGGGGAAGACTCTGAGGAGTTGGCGGAGTCGGTTCAGGAGATAATGAAGAGGGCTGGGAAGATGGGGCCCCCTGAATGATCATGAACGGGATAATGACTAGGTAGTGGACTTGCGGCAAGTGGACCAGCGGCACCACCTATTCACCTTTTCCTTTAGTTATATATACTTAGGATTAGTTATATGTAGTATAATGTAATAAGACTACTAGGTATCTGACTATTATACTAAGTATAACCCGCCCTAATTGTTATAAGAGCCTCAATACGGTATAGAGGTAACATCCCTGCTTATGATGATGGATAGGCCCCCCGCGCCCTGTGGAAAGATGTGCCCGAAGGGTAGCCCAACCCGCCCGCGCCGAATTAGTCCCATGCAGAAAAGTTGTGTTCCTAGGAAGTAGCCGAATTACTCCCAGGGTCGAAAGTTGTGTTCCCAGTATTGTCAATAGAGCATAAGGGAAGCCGGCCCTTTCGGACCGGCTTCCCGGGTCCACCCTACTTCAGGTTGTCAGGGTGGATGCACACGTAGCGGTCCCAGCGTCGGCCGTCGAAGTCCCCCTTCCCCTTGAGGAAGGTCTCGTCCTCGGCACACACCGGTACGCGTACGCGGACTGTCCCACCACCAGCTGTCGCCTGTCCGATTCCGATTCCGGAAAGGGTTGCAACGGCGACCAGGGCCAGGGTGGCCTTGCGGGCCATGTGCTTGTTCATATGTTGTTCACCTCCTTTCCTAACGTTCAATCCGAGAGTGAGACTTTCGTCTCACTCTCAGATTGACAGTTAGGCCTGAGCTGCCTGTCGATCCGCCCGCTTCTTCAGGTACGCAGCGGCGTCAGATTCCGTGACAGTCCATGCCGTGTGCCCGCAGTGATCGCACGTCGTCTTCCTCGCAGGAAGCGCGCCGAGCTTCGCCTGCGTGTACAGCGACTGTGGCTGCACGCCAGCAGTCTTTGCCAGACGATAGATGCTGATAGTCTTCATAGTATTCCACCTCCTTTCCTATTTGATTTTATCTTACAACTTCATATTACATGAAATCGAAACGAACGTAACGATTTAGTCACGGCGCCCCTCAATGGTACCCCTACTGATTCCATCAGGGGTACCCGTTTGCGAACGGTTCTGCCCCTACCAAACACACCCGGGTACCTGGAAAATACAGGGTACCCACGAGACATAGCGTGCCTTGCAAGGAGTGACCCAGCTATACTAGGAGGGAAGGATCAGCGAGACACTGGACAGCAACACCAAGCGGAGGAGGTGAAGGGAATGTCCAGCGAGACCGCGGGAGATGATGCACACGGCGGTCCACAGGACTACCAACACTTCGCAGACAGCAACAACATCCCATCTGACGAGGAGCTGTTCGCAACCCTCCACGGATACAAGCCTTCCGAGTCGCCTGAGGAAGCAGCCAAGCAGATCCTGAAAGATGGACTTGTTTCCGCGGCTCAGCAGCTAGTCCAGCTGGCCGAGAACGGTTCCACAGAACGTGTTCGCTTGGAGTCCTCCAAGTACGTTCTGGAGTGGAACCTTGGCAAGCCCGTGGGTCAGAGTGGGCTCAGCGATCCCTGGAAGGAACTCCTCGGCGACATCCAGAAAGACAAGGCCGAGTGAAGGGAGCGTAAGTGGCTGTACTAACTGTTCAACCACTGGTCCTGCAGACGCTGCTCACTCCTGCGTATGTAGCAGCTGCAGGAGGCGGAGACTCCTTTGCCCCAGAAGGTGCGAGGTGCATCATCCACGTAAAGAACGCGCACTCGGCGTCTTGGACGCTCACAATCAACGACCCAACGAGCCTCGCGCCAACTGGAGCTAAGTCGTTCGACCCTGATGTCGACTTCGTGATCCCAAACGCACAGGAGCGGATGCTTGAACTCGATCCTACCCGGTTCACTAACCCTGCTACTGGTAGGATCGAGTTCACGTACAGCGGGGTCACTGCACTCACAATCGGCGTCTTCAAACCCGTATGACAACCTGGACCGTGCAAGCCACGGTTGTTCGTGTCATCGACGGTGACACGTTCGCTGCTGACCTCGATCTTGGATGGGGCGTCTGGAGGAGAGAGGTAACGGGCGCCGTTAGTCGGATCAGGGTACTCGGTATTGACACACCAGAAAGGGGGCAACCAGGGTACGAGGATGCCAAGGTCCTCCTGGGTACCCTGATTCCACCTGGTACGATAGTCTGGGTCGAGTCGACTAAGCTGGACAGTTTCGGAAGGGCTCTGTGCAACGTGCGACTACTCGATGGTAGGGACCTAGTAGACATGTTGGGCGGAGTGGTCCAATGATTGATTCCCAGGCTCTGTGGGAGAAGATCAAATACACGCCCCACGTGAAGCAGAAGCTGTTCCACGATAGTCCTGCACGGTTCAAGGTACCTGTGTGCGGAAGGCGATTTGGCAAGTCGAAGATGGCAGCTGCAGAACTGTTGCCAGACTTGCTTGATTTGTCCAAACGGGGAAATAGGTACTGGATCGTCGGGCCGACATATGAACTAGGTGAGAAGGAGTTCCGGTACTTGTGGGAGTACATCATCATCGACCTGAAGATGGGGAACAACATCAAGAGGAAGGCGTACAACGTTCGCACTGGTGACATGTACATCGAGATGCCATGGGGTACTCGGGTAGATGTCAAGAGTGCGCAGCACCCGGATACCTTGGTCGGTGAGGGGTTAGCTGGTGTCATTGTTTCCGAGGCAGCAAAACAGTCGCCTACTGTCTGGGACAAGTACATTACGCCTGCGCTCGCGGACCAGCATGGCTGGGCGATCTTCCCAAGCACGCCTGAAGGCTTCAACTGGTACTACGACATCTACAAGTGGGGACAGGATCCTTCGAAGCAGGATTGGGAGTCCTGGAACTTCCCAGCTTGGGAGAATCCGTACGTGTACCCGGAGGGTTTTGATGACCCGGAGATCCAAAGGCAGCTACGAACACCGGACGATCCTTTCTTCTGGCAGGAGATCGGAGCTAGTTTTCGCTCCTTCGTGGGGCAGATTTACACCGAGTGGGCTGATGAAGTCCACATCGTCGACCGCTATGTGTACAATCCCGATTGGCCGAACTACCTATTCTTTGACTACGGCTTCGAAAATCCGTTCGTGGCTATAGACGCACAGATCTCACCTTCAGACGAAGTCTACATCTGGAGGGAGTACTACGACTCAGGTAAGATTGACAGCGACCATGCAGAGATCATGAACGCACGCCCACAACCTGAAGGATACAAGATCGTCTGTGGCTTCGGGGACTCGGCTGACCCTAAGGCTACTGCGACAATGAGTCGGTTGGTCGCTCCTACCTACAGTGACCCAGAGGCCAAGAAGGACTGGCTGACGGGAATCAAGAAGGTGAAGGACTTCTTGGCAGTGCAACTGAATGACCTAGGCGAACAGAAGACGCACTTGTACGTTGACCGCAACTGTGAGAACACCATCTTCGAGTTCCAGAACTATCGGACCAAGCAGCTTTCTAGGACAGCTGACGAGAACAAGAAGGAAGAGCCCAAGAAGAAGAACGACCACTGCATGGATGCGATTCGATACGGCATCATGCACCTGTTCGAACTTGGCGCCCGCTACCACCTCTCGGACGTGATGGAGACAAGCAACTTCAACACGGACCCGACTGACCCTATGGATCGTGAGCCCGATCCAGTAGGCATTTTCAGCCGTGGTGAGAGTGTCTTCTCGAGGGCTGACGACTCCTCGTTCCGTCTAGACGACATCCCGAGGTGGTGATACATGGCACTAGGAGATCGACTTCGAGCAGGTCTTGGTCTGTCTACAGAAGCCAAGATGACTGTAGAGGATGCCCGAGACGAGCCTAAGGAACTAGCGGACACGCCGTCCCTAAGGGAGCTCGGAGCTACCGGTATGACGTCGTACGGTAGCTTTGGCATCATCGAGTACAACCCAGAGCTCCGAGGCATCCGTGGCATCAAGACCTATGACCAAATGCGTAGGTCTGATGCGCAGGTTCGAGCTACACTGCGCCTGGTGAAGACTCCAATCATCAGTGCACAGTGGTACATGAACCCTGCGTCTTCATCTCCTCAGGACATGGAGATCGCAGACTTCACGTGGTGGGCTCTGAACCACATGCGGACTCCCTTCATCGAGTTCCTTTGGGAATGCCTTCTCATGCTCGACTACGGGTACTACACGTTTGAGAAGGTGTTCACGACGGATACGTGGAAGAACATACAGAAGCAGCGCCCACGTGAGAAGGAAGTAGTCCGGTGGGAAGCTTTCGCACCTCGACACCCAGTACACATCGACCGTTTCGAGTTCAACGGCAATGGCACTGTCAACCATATCGTCTTCAACCGTGTCGATGGACTAACGAACTTCTCTTCACAGGTCGACATTCCATCACAGAAACTGCTGATCTTCACTCTTGACAGGGAGGGCGGGGACCCACAGGGTACCTCGATCCTTCGAAGTGCATACAAACACTGGTACTACAAAGAGAACCTGTACAAGGTCGATGCAATTCAGAAAGAACGACACGGCATTGGTATCCCGAAGATCAAACTTCCACCAGGCTTCACGAACGAGGACAAGAACTTCGCTAACGAACTCGGACGGAACCTGAGGACGAACGAGAAGGCATATGTTACACTGCCTCCTGGCTGGGATGTTGAGTTCATTGCGATGAACACAGGCGTCGTGAACGTCCTCCAGTCAGCGGAGCACCACGACCTCATGATTGCTCGTAACGTCCTTGGGCAGTTCATGAACCTCGGTAGTACCACTTCAGGGTCTCGGGCGCTTGGTAGTTCGCAGATGGAGATCTTCATGAAGGCCTTGCGCTATGTCTCTGACATCGTGCGGATGAACATCAACAAGGATGCGATCCCGGAACTCATCAGGTACAACTACGGACCGAAGGTGACCAACTTCCCTGAGCTCCGTGTTAGGCGTATCGGTGAGGCTGCGGACTGGAGGGCCTTCAGCGTCGCGATGAGGAACCTTACTGAACCTGGAATCCTCACGCCTACTCCGGACCTTGAGCAGTGGACCCGTGATCAGATGGACCTCCCGCTTGGAGGCGACGACGTCACAGAACGTGATGTCGAAGCGAGGATAACGAAGGGCAGGCCAACTGTGGTTGCTTCTCCAGAACAGCCCGCTCCGCCTAACGGAGAAGTCCCGAAGGGTCAGAATGCTGACGGTTCCCGACAGGGTAGCATTACAGGTGGGCCAAAGGAGTGATGCAGATGGAAGAACGCGACGGAGTCATTCGTAAGTCGGACGACCCGAAGGACGGTCCGGACGTCTATATCGTTGAGTACGCAGACGGTACTCACGAGAAGGTCGTCAAGGTAGGCATAGCCGAAGAGCTGAACTCGGGTAGGAAGGAGGTGAAGAGTGGCTGACGGCGTTTTCAACATCGCCAAGGGTCGCGGTGTTGAATGGTACAACATCATTGAATCCAACCACCACGCGAACTCCGCCTTCATCGTCGTCCTACTCAAAGCGACTGGTCTTGAGGCGGATGATACACTCAACAACCACGATGATCTGTCAGCACTCCTAGCAGCAGCGAACGACCAAGCTGACTTCACGAACTATGTCAGGAAGACATTGACTGATGCCGAGCTTGCAGCCTTGCCGGCGCCCGATGACACAAACAACCGTCGAGACCTCGACGTCCCTGACCAAATCTGGACATCTGCAGGCGGTGGTGTGAACAACACACTTGGCAAGCTTATTGTCTGCTATGATGACGATACTACTGCAGGTACCGACTCGAACATTATCCCCTGGACGTACCACGACTTCTCAGTCACCACAGACGGTACAGATCTAACTGCACAGATCAACGTTGCCGGGCTCTTTAGGGCAGCATAGGGAGGAGGGGATATGACCAAGCTCGGGTATGCATGTTCAACCGAAGGTGAGGTCGCACTCTCCGCCGGTGTTGCTAAGACAGTTCTTGGAGCCAAGGCGGGAGCAAGCGTAGGTCTTGACCTGCAGGGGTTCGAGATCGACTTCGACGGAGTCACGGCTTCTGCTGAACCGGTGCTCGTCGAGGTCTGCTACTGCACTTTCGCGACTAACTCACCAGGTACTGCCTCAACGGCTGGGGCGGAACGCCAGACCTACGGAAGGGTCACTACAGCCGACTGGACAGCAGGATTCGCCTGGACTACTGAGCCTACTGTTGTTACAGCGTTGAGGCCTTTCGCACTCGATCCCAACAAGGGCCTGTTCGCCTACGACTTCTCACTCGGGCAGACGTACGACAGCGCAGTCAGTGAAGGGTTCGTCATCCGCTGTAACGCTCCTGCGGCTGTTTCGATCAGAGCGTTCATGGCACTTGAGCACGCGTAAAGGAGGTGGAGGGTGCCTGATCGCAGGGACATTTCGGAACTCGGATTCGACGAGGAGGTGTTGCTAGAGAAGTACGAGGGTGAGTACAAAGAAGGTGACAAGCCGATCGAAGTCCTACGGATCAAGGATGGCAAGGTCATCGAACGCATTCTAAACCCACCACCTATGGACTCCTCACTTGCTGTCAACACACAGATCCTAGGGGTAGACAATGGCTCTAACTGATGCAGGCCGAAACCACATTGCAACTGACTTCAACGGTGAAGCAGTAACGGAGTTCAATGCAGCGAACGCACACCTCGGAGTCGGTAACTCGAACGCAGCCTTCGCAGCTGGTCAGACGGACCTTCAAGGTGGATCAGTCTTTCGACGGCCTATGGAAGCCACATTCCCATCTCGATCAGTCAATGTGATTACAGCCAAGGCGAGCTTTGCGCCTGGAGAGGCAAACTTCGCATGGGAAGAATGGGGCTACTTCAATGCAGTGGCCGCAGGCACGATGTTCAGCCGCAAGGTTGAAGTGCTAGGAACGAAGCCGTCGACGCAGACTTGGGTGCTGACGGCAACACTTACGATCAACATAGGGGCATAAGATGAAGAAGCTGCTTGTCGGAATCGTCTTAGGTGTGATGCTAGTATCTGCCGGCATAGCAGTTGCGTCTATCCCTGATAGCAGTGGAGTGATTCACGGCTGCTATCTCACGTCAGGCAATCCAAACATTCGAGGAGCCCTTCGAGTAATCGACACAGAAGCTGGGCAAACATGTAGTTCAAGCGAGACTGCGATCGAATGGAATCAAGAAGGACCACAAGGCCCTACGGGTGCTCAGGGACCGACAGGTTACTTCTCAACGGCTAACCTACAAGTAAGAAGCTACTCCGTTCCAACCGATCCCAGCGGGTATACTTCACTCTTCATCGACTGTCTGCCAGGAGAGGTTCCTATCTCGGGTGGGTTCGAGTTCCCAGGTGCTAACTTTGACCCTGAGGTTGATGGCATAGTAGCGGCGCACCTGGTCCCGTTCCCGAGCGAAGGAAATCCTGTGCGATACAGGGTCATCGCAAGAACACAGGTAGCTAACTCCATTACCATCTTTGTACTCTGTGCAAGTCCGTAAGTCAGTACCCTATGAAAGGAGTGAATAGTGGCGGGAGCAGCATTCGCAGCGATTGACAAGACCGCCGGCGCAGCCGCACCTAAGACCCATATCACCTTGATCGCGGCGACGGTTCGTGCGAAGGTGCGCGGGGTTCATATCGGCAACACGGCGGCGACCGCTGCTCAGGGTGTTCGGTGGATTCTGAACCGGACAACCACGGGTTCTGAAGCCAAGACCAACATCACGAACACGGAGTTGCAGCTCGACCTGAGCTCGGGAGTACCAATCACGGTAGCAGCCTCGACCTACACAGCCGAGCCGACGTCTGGTGTGACGATCAGTTCATTCGGGTTCGACATCGTCGGCACCTATATCCTCTGGTTCCCACCTGGCGCCGAACCCTTCGTAGTCACCACAGGACGTCTTTCACTCCAGAAGGACATCGGTGCAGATGCCACGACGTGGGCCGGCACCATGTACTGGGAGGAGCCGTAAGTCATGGGCGACACTGAAGAGGGCGTGGCTGCTACTGCGGCTGAGGAGTACGTCGAGGTACATCTGCAGAACGCGACACCCGAGTACATAGAGGCTACAGACAACTCCCCAGGTGGGGGCTTTGTTTACAGGACAAAGTGCGGACAGATAGTCAACGATCCAGTCGGACTCACTACCACCGGTGACATGGAAGCGGTCACCTGCGCAGTCTGCAAGGGCGCATGAGAAGGCCGACCCTCGACGAGAAGAGGTACGGCCCTGGGTTCCGCCCAGGGCCGTCACCTCAAGTTGTCGTGAAGGCGTACAAGAAGTGCGCCGTTGAAGAGTGCGACGATCCGGTCTACGGAACTGCAGAGCTCTTCATCGACGACACTCCTCCACAGCTCGACTGGTACACTAGGCTACTTGCTAAGCTACCACTGCACAGCTGGATCATTATTCCCTTCTGCCAAGGTCATCTCAAAGAAGTCATTTACAAAGCCGAAGAGGTTATTCAAGAGCCAGGACTGTGGGCTCCTGGGAGAGAGAACCCGCCCGTTCTGCCACGACCTCCAAAGGTCATCAGGGAGTAGCTAATGAAGAAGCTTACCCTTTTGTTTGCTTTGATCTTGGCGTGACAATCGTGCGCGGTGAGACCTGATGCCGACCGTCAAGCGGATAGAGTCCTTCCAGCATCGGGTTCTTGAGGTTGCGAACGCTGGAGTATCACCCGCGTGGGTTGACGGCATTATAGATAGCTCTGCGCCTCCGGTACACGACGGCAACGAGATCACGTTTGACCCGTCTGTCGTGCGAACGCCGGACCACGCGGTGTCACTCAAGATGGCGTACAGCGCAACCCTTGGCGTTCGGTACTCCATGAACTACGATACGCCCACCAACGACATCTGCATCTCGTTCTACTTCCGAACTACCGACACGACCAACCCCGCTGCCGACAAGATCATGGCGTTGTTCGCGTCGACGAACAACGGCACAGTCCGGATGACGTCGAGCGGCTTCATCCAAGCCTCGGTTGGTGGCGGTACTTCGGTAACCGATGTGACGGATGTGGCTGATGGCAACTGGCACCGAGTCGATGCGCGATACAACGTGTCGACCACCTCTGGCACGCTGAACCTGCAGGTCGACGGCGTCGACGTTGGGACGGCTACCGGGACTGTGACCGTCGCGAACATCACAGCACTCCGCATCGGCAGCTCGGGGGCCGAGGGTGCGTATGACATCTGGTACTCGGACTACATCATCTGCGCTGGGGCCGATCACCCGCTCGGCGACCACTTCTGCGGGATGGCAATCGTCGGTGCTACTGGGACGCACAACCCAAGCACAGGCGCGTTCACCGACCAGGCGGGGGCTTCCACCGACGCGGCTCTGCTCGCGGCCATCGACGACGCGTGGGACGGGACCACTCCAAACCTCACGCAGACCGGCGAGGACTATGACCAGCAGACTGCGAACGCTGCTGCGGGATATCTGGAATATCTGCTCGCCACGCTCGCCCCCACGTTGAGCACAGTCTGGAACGCGGGCATCCGTGCTCTGTTCGCAGCAGAGGATGCCACAACCGCGTGCAACGGTGAGGCGCGCCTGGTGGACTCGGCCGGGACCACGCTAGCGACCACAGGGCTAGTTGACCCTTCGACTTCGGCGACGATCTACAACGGCTACAAGCGCGAGGCTACCGCCGCGCCTTCGGGCGGGTGGAGCCAGAGCACGCTCGAAGCGTGCAAGATTCGCTTCGGTTTCAGCACGGACGCAGCCCCCGATGTCGCGTTCAACGCGGTGATGGTCGAGTACGTGGGCATCCTAAGCGTCGAGTCCCCGATTGAAGTGCTCATCGCAGCCAATCACGTGCCCATGGGTCAGTCGCCAGACGGCGAGACGATGTACATGGCACAGTATGACGATACCGCCGAGCAGTCACAGTCGCTGACTGTGACTGTCCTCGATGCGACATGGGTCTTCTCACAGGTCTTACCACCCTCGGATGCAACTACTCCGGAGATCATCGCTGCACACGACATCGTGCAACTCTCCGACTACGAGAGTCTCCACATGCCAAGAGCTCCACCGTGGGATAATGACTACGCAGTTGTTCACGATGTGGCGTTTATCTTCGCTACCCGGAATGTTGACGTCACTGATGCTATCAATGTCACTGTCACTGACACTTCTGTCCGCGAACAGTTCGAGAGCATCGAGGGTCTGGTTGCCGCCAACTACACTGCATTCCAGGGAGACGTAGAGGCTCAGACCGCTCCTACGTGGGATGAGTACCAAAGTACGGCTTCGATTGACGTCTCCGGCTTCATTGTAGGGCAGGCTCCGTCTGCTTCTATCGAGGAGCTCGTCGCAGCAGATCCAAATTACGGTCAGTCTCCAGATCTTACTGAGTTCTGGTTACCTGAAGGACTGACCGTTGAAAATGAAGGCAACGTCGAAACTGCCTTTATCTTTGCAGACAGGCTCGTTGATGTCTCCGATTCCATCAACGTCACTGTCGATGACACCTCACAGGTTGACGAGTTCGAGACTATCGAGGGCCTAGTAGTAGCTGGCTACTCTACCTTCTATGGTACAGTCGAAGCTGAAGTCACTCCTACTTGGGATGAGTACCTTTCGACAACGTCCCTTGACGTCACATGGTTCCTTGCGGGCCAGGCACCTCCTGCTGCAGTAGAAGAGCTAGTGGGAGCGAACTACACTACATTCCAAGGGTCAGTCGAGCCTCTAGAGAACGCAGGCCTTACCGTCGAGGACTACAGCAACCAGGTTGTTACTGACACCTCATTCCTTAGCGGGATACCTGTTTCTGTCGACGTTAGTGACGCAATCAACGTCACGGTCGATGACCAGGCCACGGTACAGCAGTTTGAGGGCATCGTTGGTCTCGTAGCGGCTAACTACAGCGTCTTCTACGGGACCGTCGAAGCCTTCCAGCCGTCTGTGCTGACGATTGAGGACTACAGCGTCGCGGCGGTACAG
>Ga0184629_10000290_pt1 | contig 22512 bp, 15 predicted proteins | sample PLM4_32_b1_FD_133158 | JGI IMG/M metagenome (GOLD analysis project Ga0184629, IMG submission 133158) | Groundwater sediment microbial communities from an aquifer in East River, Colorado, USA - PLM4_32_b1 | ecosystem: Environmental > Terrestrial > Soil > Riparian zone | place: USA: East River...
AGATTTACAAAATTAACACAAGCAATCGCCAGGATGAATACACCCAATAATCCCATGACGATAAGATCAGAAATGTCAGCATTCGAAGGAGCGCCAGGGTTTTCGGTATAAACTTCATCAAAATGTATTTCCATTAGAGATTGAAGACGAAACCATGTTCTTGCCGCATCGTCTGCGGTAAGATATTTAGCTACAAAGCTCTTGAACCTATCATCCAGGTTGGAGGGTTGCAAACCTTTTGGTAAAACGATGTACGTAAATCCGGACATGGTCATCCCCCACCGATCCAATGGAAATCCAATAAAATCCGGTGTGAGCGATGGCATGGAAACCACCATGGAGAAGCTGATATGTGAATTCGCGGGAGGATCCGCTATAATTCCAGCGACCTCCAATTCAATTTTATTATCAAGTTTGAGTGTTGCCTTTTCATCACTTTTCAAGATCTTATCGGCCAGAGATTTTGTAAGAAATACCTTTCCTGGCACACCTAGGTCGACCTTAGGGTTACCGGATAGCACGGCAAAATCAAAAACCTCAAAAAACAATGAATCCGCAAAGAGTACATTTTTGATCCGTTGCTTTTCCGTGCCAATTTTCATCAGCACTTCATCCTGTGAATGGATTTGCGTGATTAAAGGGACATCTGCAAAATCATTTCGAAAGGCTTTTGCAAATGGATAGGGTGTGGTAGAGCCATGCTCTAGGCCTGAAGAACTTTTAGATTCAACAACAACACGATAGATCTGGTCGTACCTGGAATGAAACTTATCAAAACTCAGATCATTCGAAATGAGTAAAAAAATGATAATGCAGGAAGTAATTCCTATGCTCAGACCCAGGATGTTGATGAGCGTGTAATTCTTATTTCTTAAAAAATTACGAAGGGCAATCAGAATATAATTTCTTATCATATACCTAAATCCTTACCAAAGCAGATGCCATACAGTTAAAGCAATGTAAATCAATAACTTACGCAAACAAATTGCAATTAATAAACTCTGCTGTGTATCAAAATCGATACATATTTCTGTTTGAATTTGATACAGTAACTCCTATCTTCGAAACCAATTATGAAAACGGCCAGAATATTAATTATTGATGATGATCGTGATGTCTTAGAAACAGCCCGAATGTTTTTGAAGCAGGAATTCACACAAGTTCAGATAGATGATAATCCTGGAAATATTCCCGCCCTTCTAAAGATAAATGAATTCGACGTAATTCTGCTGGACATGAATTTTAGAAAAGGCGTCAACGATGGCGAGGAAGGTTTTTACTGGCTCGACCAGATCTTAAAAATCGATTCACAAGCGGTGGTTATTCTCATCACGGCATATGGCGAGGTAGACCTGGCCGTAAAGGCTATGAAAAATGGAGCCGTTGATTTTGTATTAAAGCCGTGGAAAAATCAAAAGTTGCTGGCCACCATACTTTCTGCTTTGCTGCTCCGGCAATCCAGGAAAGAAGTTCTAAAGCTGAAGGTTGCACAAGAAAAATTAAGCGATGATATCGATCAGCCCTACATTGATTTCATTGGCGAATCCCCTGCTATCCATCGCGTTCATGAAATGATTGATCGGGTTGCAGGTACCGACGCAGATGTTTTAATTCTCGGTGAAAATGGTACGGGCAAAGAACTTGTAGCACGTGCGATCCATCGGAAATCCTCCCGGAGGAATAATGTATTTATCAGTGTTGACCTTGGAGCCATCACTGAATCACTTTTTGAAAGCGAACTCTTTGGCCACGTCAAAGGAGCATTTACCGATGCAAAACAGGACAGACCCGGCCGGTTTGAAATTGCTTCAGATGGTACCATCTTTCTGGATGAAATTGGGAATCTCTCGCTGTCGTTACAATCTAAATTGCTGACAGTTTTACAACATCATAAAGTGCAGCGTGTAGGCTCCAACAAGGAAACGCCTGTCAATTTTCGCCTGATTTGCGCCACTAATATGCCGCTACATGAAATGGTCTATGAAAAAAAATTCCGGCAGGACCTGCTTTACCGTATTAACACCGTTGAGATTCGTGTGCCTTCGCTCCGTGAACGTACAGAAGATATTCCCCTGCTACTGGAGTACTTCCTGCATCGCTACGGCCAAAAGTATAAACGTCAGGATATGAAGGTTGACAAAGGCGTCATCACGAAGTTGAAAAAGTATCACTGGCCCGGCAACATTCGCGAATTGCAACATGCCCTTGAACGCGCCGTGATTCTGAATGAAGGAAAGGTCATTCAAAGCGTTGAACTACTCATCAACAGTGCAACGCATCACCCTAAAAAAGATAACCAACCCCTAACACTGGATGAAATGGAGAAACAATTCATACTCCAGTCGTTGGGTGATCACGAAGGTAATGTGAGTAACACGGCACGAACCTTGGGTATGACACGTACGGCGTTGTACCGAAGGATGAAAAAACATGGATTATAACAGCTAACGGCTACACATGATCTCCAGACGCTACGCATTTCTTGTCATCATTCGGGTCCTACTGCTCGTAGCAACCATATTCTTGCTCTCCTGGATTTTTGGTGACGGTCGATTATTCTTCAATCAAATTATTCTTAGTCTGATCATTACAGTCCAGGTTGCGGAATTGATACGATTTGTCAATCATACCAACCGCGAACTATCGCGCTTTTTTTTAGCCATTAAGCACAGAGATTTTTCCATTACTTTCAAGCAAGCTCCCTTAAGCAGATCATTTCAGGATTTGCAGCTGGGTATGGCTGAAATTATTGATGCTTACAGACAGGTTAAAATAGAAAAGGAGGCACAGTTTCACTTCTTACAAATGCTCGTAAATCAAATACAAGTCGGGATCATTTCACTGTCAAATGATGACATCGTCTTAATTAATCCCACTGCCGAGCGATTGCTGCATATTAATGGATTAAAAAACTGGAAACTCATCCAACACCTTAATCCAGGATTTGCCCAGGAATTTGCACTGATTGGTGACAACGGCAGAAAACTTATAGAGACAAAAATTGACCAGGAGACAAAAGTCCTGGCCGTAGAGGTGACTACGCGTAGTATCCTGGACAAGCCTAACAAGCTTATTACGCTGCAGGACATCAACTCTGAAATTGAACAAAAAGAAATTGAGGCCTGGCATAAGTTAATCCGAATACTAACACATGAGATCATGAATTCAATTACGCCCATCTCATCGCTCACGGAAACCATGCAAAGCCTGCTTATGGACAAGGATGGTAAACAAAAATCAATGCAGGATATTCATGATGAGACTATTTCAGACATACGCTTTTCACTAGGCACGATTCAAAACCGGAGTGATGGACTGCTGCACTTTGTGGAAAATTACAGGAAGCTGACCCGTGTGCCGAAACCTGTTACAGAACTTGTGAATGTAAATATGTTCCTGGTAGCCATTGAAAAACTTATGAAAGAGACGTTACAGCGACAGGAAATAAACCTGGTCGTTAGCGTCGAGGATAAAGCGTTGACGGGAACCTTTGACCCTTCCCTGATGGAGCAAGTGATCATCAATCTTATTACCAACAGCACGCATGCGTTAGAAAACCTAAACCATAAGACCATTCGTGTAAAAGCGCACAGGCATGAGAATCACCTCATCTTTGAAGTGACCGACAATGGAAAAGGAATCGCCGAAAAGGAATTGAAAGAAATCTTCATCCCTTTTTTCTCCACTAAAAAAGAAGGTTCTGGCATTGGACTTAGCCTCTCTAAACAAATTATAAGTCAGCATGGTGGCAGCATTAAAGTAACTTCCATACCAGAAAAGGGTACTTCATTTTACATCCAGCTTCGAATCAGCTGAAGCCATTCAAATTTGATTTAGAGTCTGCATCCAGCATCATGTTCATGCAGAAGTCGCCAAGAAGGGAAACGCAAGGGCTGCAAAAACAATCTCTGAAGCGGCCCCTGGGTTTGCGGAGTTAGCCAATATGTATTGGTGTGATATATTGTTACGATCCCTACTTCCCAACGGTATATAATTGCTTTACATTTTTATGCTATTTCTATAACTTCAGGAACTCCTTTAGAAAAATCAAAAGGGCAAAGTCATGAAAACTGAAAATACACTTCCAAGAAGAAAGTTTCTCAAATTATCCATGATGTCAGGCGCAGTGTTGGCGCTCGGATATACATCCCTTGAAGGCAAGAGAATAGATGTTGTAAGGCTGACAAAAGCTGAAGCTTTAGGGATGGAACTTAATCCCTATATATTTATTGAAGCTTCCGGAAAGATCACGCTTTTTAATCATCGGCCGGAGATGGGTCAGGGAACGTTTCAATCTATCCCTATGATTCTTGCTGAAGAACTTGAAGTTGCACTGGCGGACGTTGAGATCGTACAATCTCCTGCAAACCGACAAAAATACGGTGATCAAATGGTTGTAGGCAGCGCTTCTATTCAGCGCCAATTTGCGCCCCTTCGAAAGATTGGCGCTGCTGCGCGTGAGATGCTAATACAAGCTGCTGCGAACCAATGGAAGGCTAGTCCGTCAGCGTGCTACGCCGAAAATGCCATGGTCATCCATCGCACCTCAGGAAATAAACTCTCCTATGGTGAATTAGTAGAAGAGGCCAGCAAACTCTCCCCTCCTGAAAATCCTACTCTTAAGTCATCAAAAGACTTTAAGATAATAGGTACCTCCTTACCGCGCAGGGATATCATACCCAAGATTAACGGCCAAGCTAAATTCGGGATAGATTTCCAGGTGCCGGGTATGTTGTATGCTTCCATTGAGCGATCGTCAGTTTTTCTGGGCAAGCTTGTAAGTTTTAATCCAGAGAAAGCCAAAGCTGTTTCAGGCGTTCGGGAGGTACTGAGAACACAACGGAGCGTTTGGGGGCAAACACGTGAAGGCATTGCCGTTATCGCGGATAGTTATTGGTCGGCAGAACAAGGCCGGAAAGCACTTGAAGTAACATGGGACAACGGCGATCTGGAGAAGTATTCATCACAAACAATCAAAGAAGACTATAAAAGAGCATCAACATCCGATGGTGTTGTGTTTAAGGAAGACGGTGATTTCAAAAGTGCTTTTGACAATGCTTCGATTAAGGTGGAAGCATCCTATGAAACACCTTATCAGGCACATTCCTGTATGGAGCCTATGAATGCCATCGTCAGTGTATTAAATGATAAATGTGAATTCTGGGGTTCCACGCAAAATCCAAACGGTGTGCGCTCGCAATTAGCCAAACAGTTGAATATGGCTGAAGAGAATGTTGTTATTCATTACACGTTCATGGGTGGTGGGTTTGGAAGGAGGTCAATGACTGATGTAGCGGAAGAAGCCGCTGACCTTTCAAAAAAAATGGGTAAGCCCATTAAAGTGATCTGGAGTCGTGAAGATGATCTGACACAAGGACCCTTCCGTGCTTGTTCGTTAAATGTTTGCAAAGCTGGCCTGGACAGTAAGGGAAACATTGCTGCTTTAGAACATAAGGTAATTTGTCAGGATATCAGAAACCAGACTGGTGATGACCCTAACGCCGGGCGCCATATTGCCGGTGGTATTATCACAGACTACACCATCCCGAATTTCAGATTGAGCGGTGTCCTCCGAAAATTTTATATTCCCATAACCTATTGGCGTGGTGTATATCACTCTACAAATTGTTTCGCCCATGAGTCATTTATGGATGAGGTGGCACACGCGGCGAAAAAGGACCCGTTAACCTTCCGGCTTTCCATGCTTAAGGATCACCGACGATATACGAACGTGCTGAATACCGTGGCAGAAAAATCCCTATGGTTTACTCCGCGGGAAAAAAATAGTGGAAAAGGAGTAGCTATAGTTGAACGCTCCGGTGCTTTTGTCGCGATGGTCGTAGAGGTGACACGAATAAAGGACAAAGTTAAGATAGTAAAGATCACCGCGGCGGTTGATTGTGGCATGACTGTCAATCCGGATATCGTGAGAGCCCAAACGGAAGGCGCTGCAATAATGGGGCTTACGGCTACGTATAAAAGTGAGATTAGCATTTCAAAAGGTAAAGTTGCAGAACAAAATTTTGATACGTATAAAATGTTAATGCTTCATGAATGTCCGGAAATAGAAGTAACAGTGATTAAAAGTGAGGACCCTCCTGAGGGTGTCGGTGAGGCTGGCCTTCCAACCGTTGCACCGGCACTTGCCAATGCTATTTTTGAACTAAGCGGTAAGCGGATCAGGTCCCTGCCTTTTTCCCTGGATATAGTTTAAACTCCACAGATTTGCTATATGAACAGAAGAACCTGTCTCCAAAACCTTTCAGCTTTCGGTTTGCTACCGCTCACTTCAGGATGGGTTCCTTTAGATGATACCATTTTAAAACGCGCTATACCTTCCAGCGATGAAAAATTGTCGGCGGTAGGATTAGGCACATGGCGAACGTTTGATGTAGGCGATTCCAGCGCGGAGCGTGAACCTCTAAAAGGTGTTCTGAAAACTTTAATAGGAGAAGGCGGAAATGTTATCGACAGTTCACCAATGTATGGAAGATCTGAAAATGTTGTCGGCGATCTTTCCACACAACTTAATCTTAACGATAAATTATTTATCGCCACGAAAGTTTGGACAACCGGAGAGCGTGAAGGCATTCATCAAATGAATAATTCATTATCATTACTGCAGCGAAAGAAAATTGATTTGATGCAAATTCATAATCTCGTCGATTGGCAAGTCCACCTTAAAACATTACAGGCCTGGAAAGCGCAAGGAAAGATACGGTACATCGGGATCACGCACTATTTAGAAAGTGCTTATGCATCCATCGAGCAAATTCTGAAAACCAATACCCTTGATTTCCTTCAGGTCAATTATTCGATCGTCAGCCGGAAATCTGAAGAAAGATTATTTCCATTGGCACAAGAAAAGAAGGTTGCTGTAGTTATCAACCGGCCTTTTGAAGAAGGTGCTTTGTTTAAAGAGGTAAAGGGAATGGTACTTCCAGAATGGGCCAAAGAATTTGACTGCAACAGTTGGGCGCAATTCTTTCTAAAGTTTATTCTCTCCCATCCTACCGTAACTTGCGTGATCCCTGGTACTTCAAAACCCCACCACATGCTCGATAACATTCGTGCTGCCCACGGAAAACTGCCCACAGAAAAACATCGGGCACAAATGATAAAATTTATCAATGCTTAAGAAGTAGTCATTGCTTTAGGGGGTTTAATTCTCTTTCGGTTTTAATGTTTTCCTTTAAAAAAATATAGGGCCGACGCCTTCAGAATTTAAAAAATCCGAAAATAAATTATTTGTAAAGCCGTTAGGATATATATGATTTTGATAGTTTGGGGCTTAAAAGGTCCATTCCATCCCTTTTCCTGAAACTGTCACTTGTTGTTTATTGTTTAATATTTAATTTTAGAAGAATAGTCTAACCGCTATCTATGATAAGATCTTTACTATTTGTCCTGTTCATAGTATCCTTCTCGCTCGCTCACTCCCAGGCTCAATCAGTTACGGGGAGAGTAATTTCCTCTTCTGATCCCAATGGGCTCCCGGGAGTGAATGTTGTCGTGAAGGGTACGACGCAGGGAGTCATTACAGATATTGAAGGTCGGTTTACACTTGAGGTTCCTCCCAATTCCGTTCTTATTTTTTCATTCGTTGGCTATAAATCGCAGGAAATCACCTATACCGGACAATCCAGTCTTGATATTATTCTGGAAGACGAGCCTAAGGAGCTTAGTGAAATTGTCGTGATGGGGTACTCCTCTATTGAAAAAAGAGATATTACGGGCTCGGTTTCATCTATAAAATCAAGTGCTTTTAAAGATATTTCTCTGAGTGGAATCGATCAGGCCTTGCAAGGGCAAGCGCCAGGCGTTCAGGTCACCCAATCCTCTGGAACGCCGGGCGGAGGTATCTCTGTTCGCATTAGAGGGGTGACCTCTATCAGCGCCGGGAACCGGCCATTGTTCATCGTAGACGGGATCCCGGTTGAAACGGGGGCATTATCCGGCAGGAGTTTTGGAGGCCAAACGGATAACGCTTTATCCCTAATCAATCCCAATGACATAGAATCAATTGAAGTATTAAAGGATGCATCAACGAAGGCTGCTTATGGTTCAAGGGCATCGAATGGTGTTGTGATTATTAGAACCAAGCGTGGGAAAAACGCTAAAACTAAAATAACATTTGATATTCAACGGGGATTAATTGATCCTGTCAGGAAGTTAAACCTCCTGAATTCATCTCAATTGCTAGAGCTACAGCGGGAAGCTGTTACGAATTCTGATCAGAATCCAGATGGTTTTGGGCTAATACCGGGGGTAACAGATGGTGTGGATACTGACTGGCAAGATGAAGTCCTGCGGACTGGCATTCTTCAGCAATATCAACTCTCCGTAACCGGTGGTGATGACAACACCATGTTCTATATTAGTGGAGCGTACCGTGATGAAGAAGGTGTTCAACTCAACAACAAGTTCACACGATTGAGTGCTGTGATTAACCTCGATCAGAAACTTTCGGAAAAACTTTCGATTGGCACCAATTTAACGATCTCAAGAACGCTTAACAAACGGGTTAAAGGGGATAACTTTCTCGATGGCGTTTATTCCGGTGCTGTCAAAAGCCTACCCTATTTTGTTCCATACGATGAAAATGGAGCCATCGTTGGACCCGGCTCGGAATTGTACGCTTCCTTTCCGAATTTCAATCCAGTCGCACAGGCGTTGCTCCCTCGTTTTGATGTCTTGACAGCAAAATTTCTGGGTGGCCTAAACGCAACGTATGCGTTCAACAAAGACCTTAAACTTAAGGCCCAGGTAAGCTTAGACTACAATGACGTTACTGAAGACGACTACGAGTCATCGCAGACTGCTATCGGTGGTTATTTGCCAAGCGTTGGTGGCCAGGGCTATGGAGTTTTCAGTGCATTTACGTCTGCCAATGTTAATAGCTTTGTCACACTCTCCTATGCTAAAACTTTTCAGACAAAGCACCAATTGAGTGCCCTGATTGGAGGGGAATTATATCAGACTTTTGCGACCGAAGGAAATGTACAGGGCCGTTTATTTCCGAGCGATGACTTTACCTATATAACGTCTGCAGGTATTGTTGATAACGGTTCTTCGCTGAAGAGTCCTCCTACTGCAATTGTTTCTATTTTGGGAGAAGCTAATTATGACTTTGAAGACAGAATTCTTGCCAAGCTCAGCTTCCGCGCCGATGGCTCATCCAACTTTGGTCCGAACAACAAGTTTGGTTATTTCCCCGCTTTGTCGGCAGGATGGCGAATCTCTCAGGAAAAGTTCTTTAAATCATCCCTGGTAACGGACCTAAAGGTTCGTGGCAGCTTCGGCTATACGGGTAATGAAAGGATAGGTGCCTTTCAGTACCTGGCGACCTGGGGAACGGCAACCTACAGTGGCAGCTCCGGAGTTACTCCCAATAACGTTGATAATCCAAACATCAAATGGGAAAGTACGAGAGAGCTTAATTTTGGTGCAGACGTTGCGTTGTGGAGCGGCCGGCTTCAATCTGCTATTGATGTTTATTATAACAAAACATCTGACCTGCTGCTCACAAGACCTTATCCCAGCACCACCGGCTTTGGAGGTATCATTGACAACATAGGAGACATGGAAAACAAAGGTATAGAATTCAATATCACTTCTGTTAATATGGAGGGGACGTTGAGATGGACCACCAATCTTAATCTCTCAAAAAACCAAAACAAAGTACTTTTCCTAGCGGACTCCATTCCACTATACCGAGGTTATACAGGCGAGGGTGTTGATGGGACCAACATTATTAAAGAGGGGCATCCCATGGGATCTTTCTGGGGGATGAATTTTTTAGGAGTTGATCCGGCAACGGGTGATGCCATTTATGAAGACACAAATGGCGATGGCTTAATCAACAACTCAGACGCTATGGTTATCGGCAATGCCCAGCCGGACTTGATTGGCGGTATCACCAATAATTTTTCTTACAAAGGTTTTGATCTTTCCTTCTTCTTCCAGTTTTCAGTGGGAAACGATGTGCTCAATTTTTCAAAAGCTACTTTCGTCAATATGGGTGCAGACATTGAGAATAATCAATCCGTTGAAGCCCTGAGGCGATGGAAAAAACCTGGAGACATTACCGATGTTCCACGATATGAGCTAGGATCTACAAAGAATAACCTGCACAGTAACAGGCTTCTGGAGGACGGATCATATCTGCGCCTAAAAAATGTGAGCCTGGGATACAACCTGCCGCCGCGCATCACGAACAAATTAATGCTTGAACAACTCAGGATCTACTGTACCGCTACCAATCTGTGGACTTATACGGAGTATACCGGCGCGGACCCGGAAGTAAGTACACTGGATGGATCAACTTCTGCACAAGGAATTGATTTTTTCACCTTGCCGCAAGTAAAAACAATTGCTGTGGGTTTAACTGCAACACTACGATGAAAGGATTTAATACTGTACTGTCTGCCAGCTTGTGGGGTGCTCTGCTCCTCAGCAGTTCATGTAACAATGTACTTGAACCTGAACCGGTTGATATTCTGACCAACGACATCGTATTAAACGAACCAAGAGATGTTGGTAATGTAGAGATCGGACTATACAGTGCTTTCCGAAACATTGCCCCGGCCACCGTTATCGCAGGCGACTTCACCGCTGATATGTTAATTCACAACGGTACGTTTTCACAATACCGCGAACTTGGAACAAAGCAGCTAAGTTCGGCAAATGCGTCTGTAGCAGCTTTGTGGGGAGCCATTTATAATACCGTCTATATCGCAAACTTTATAATGGAACGTCTACCCGAAGTATCTGGCGTTCCGGCAGCGCAGCGCGATCAAGTTATGGGTACTGCTCATTTCCTCCGCGGATATGCTTATTTTATTGCGCTGTATACATTCGGTGGTGTTCCTGAAGTCATCACAACAGATATTGAAACAAACAGGAATATACCAAGAGCTTCAGATGCAGATATACTGACCCTGATTATAGACGACTATAACGAAGCCCTCGGCTTAGTCCCTGAAGAACCTGTAAATGCAGCCTTTGTAGGCGAGTTTGCTGTCAGAGCCGCCTTCGCCCGGCTTCACCTCTACCTTGGTAACTGGAGTGATGCAGAACAGTTTTCAACGGATGTGATAGATTCAGAACTATACGAACTTGAAACGGATTTCTCTTCTCTGGTGGAAGAAGATTTTACGAATGAAGCAATTCTGGAAGTAGGCTACACCCTGGCCGATGATCCGGGGACGAGTACCAATTTCGGACTCAACAACCTTTTTGTCGGCAGAAGGGAAATAATACCATCAAATCAAGTTGTAGTAGCCCTTGCTTCGTCTGAATCAGGCGACCGCTTTTCATCTATGACTTTTGATTTGAGTAATTTAAATGGTACGGACAATGGTTGGTCAGTTGCTAAATATGGAACGGCTGACGCGGATAACAACAACGTCGTCGTGTTCAGGCTGGCTGAAATGTATCTTATTCGCGCAGAAGCTCGCGCTCAGCAAGACAATGTAACGGGAATAAACAGCGCTCAAACCGATATTAATATGCTGCGGGATCGGGCCAACGCACCAACTGTTCCTTCCGTAAGCAAAAGCCAGATGATACAACTCATTGAAGAGGAGCGCAGGTACGAACTAGCCTTTGAGGGGCACCGGTGGTATGATTTGGTACGCACCGGAAGAGCTTCACAGGTAATGCCCGTGTTCTCCGTCAACTGGCGTGACGACTTTGAATTATGGCCGATACCGCAACGTGAAATCCAAAATAATCCGGCTTTAGTGGGGAATCAAAATCCAGGATATTGACATGAGAAAGCCTGCTTTAATATTAAGATCCGGAATACTCTTGCTGCTGCTCTATTTGACAGCCTGCGAAACTGAAAGAATTATCTTCAGGGGCCCCTACCATGTTCGCTTTACGGAATCAGCAGGCTTTGAAAAGGAGAGCTTTAGTGACACCATTGAAATTGAAGTGCACAATGTAGGGCCTGCGTTGGAGGAAGATGTAGTCCTAAGCTACACCATAAGTGGCAATGCCCGCGAAGGGGTTGATTATGTTGTACTGGAGGAACGCAAAAACGTAAAGATACTGGCCGGAGAATACTTCGGGTTTATCAAAATTCTACTGATCAACAATGCCAACAACATATTACGATCCCAGGATGTTGTATTCACATTACAAACCACAAACATCGATAAACTGGAAGTCGGACAAGGGGCTACTGCACTGGGCAAGAGTTTTACTTTTACCATTTTTGATGATTGTATTTTAGGAGGCACGTACTCAGGACAAAGAACGGGAGGCTCAACGTCCACGGATGACATTACCGTTTCCAGCCAGGATTGTGAAACGTATTTGCTGTCAAACTGGAACATAGACGTTTTTACCACGGATGAAGAAATGGATTTGATTTTCATCGACAATGGAGACAATACCTTAACCGTTCCTGAACAGGAAGAAGAAAATATTGATGATGAACTGGCAACCATTCGGGGTACCGGTGTAGTTGACCCGGTAACGCGTGAAATCATTTTGAACATTACTCTGGTTGATTTTGATGATCAGCCAGAAATTTCTATTACACTTAAACCCAATTAATGTATGAGGTCGCTATCCAAACTTTTCATCATTATTTTAAGTGTATTAATAGTCAATTCGTGTTCTGAAGAATTGAATCCAACTCCTTATACCTATACAAAGATTTTTACCGGCGAAAATAACAAAACATGGAAGATTAAATTATTCGAAGAAACATTAGAGGGTGAAATAATCGACAAATTATTGCCCACCTGCGTATCCGATGACAAATTTATATTCTATGCGAATTCAGAACATTCATTCGACGCCGTTTCGGGTTCGAAAAAATGCGCAGAAGATGAACCTGACGTTACCACTAATACATGGTCCTTTAGCAATGCTACAGCAACCCTGACCATGGTACTCCCCATTCTTTCCGATAATGCCTTGCCTTATATCGTACGTGAGGCCGATGCGGGTGACATGGAGGTGGAAATCTTTTTTGATGAGACCAATACGGCCAGTTACCGAATACATTTTGAAGCGATAGATGAAGAGTAAACCTGAAGGTATGAAAGTACAGTGTTGTATTGTATGTTGTATTCTTGCCTGCTTGCTGACGGAGGCTAAGGCCCAAACGACCTTGGAGAACATTAATCCTCCGGGCCTCTGCGCAACCATGGAACAAGACAGTATTAGCCGTGCACGATTCCCTCAGCGCGGCTCGCTGGAAGAGTTTGAACAAGCCCTCCTGAGAAAAATGGAAGTCATGCGACTCCGAGGAAATTCGGCCAGAACCATGGCAGGAGTCGTTTCTATTCCCATCATCGTCCATATCGTTCACAATGGCGAAGGGATAGGAACAGGCACAAATTTAAGCCTGGCACAGGTTCAAGCACAGATCGAAGTATTAAATGAAGACTTTCGCAGAAAAGCAGGCACCCCTGGTTACAATACCAGCCCTGTCGGCGCGGATGTGGAAATTGAGTTTTGTCTCTCACCTGTTGACGAAAGCGGAAACACGATGGCGGAACCAGGCATAGACAGAATCGACGGAAACAAACCAGACTGGTCGCGTGACCAGATTGAAAATCAACTTAAGCCCACCACCATCTGGAATCCAAACCTATTCTATAATATCTGGACAGTAAAGTTTGCCGCCAGTGATGCAAACCTCCTGGGTTATGCACAGTTCCCCGATCAAACAGGCCTTCAAGGCATTCCGGACAATAGTCCAGCCTCTACCGATGGCGTGGTGGTTCGTTACCAATCCTTTGGATCAGTCGATAAAGGCAATTTTCCGGTGATGCAGGCTCCTTACAATAAAGGGAGAACACTCTCTCATGAAACAGGTCACTGGTTTGGACTGCGACACATCTGGGGTGATGGGGTCTGCGCAGATGATTTTGTTCCGGATACCCCGACACAACGCACCTCCAGTACCGGATGCCCCAACTCTTTAAGCTGTAATGATGTAACGCCAGCCATGGTTCAAAATTATATGGACTACTCTAACGATGCCTGTATGAACATTTTTACAATCGGCCAAAAGAACCGAATGTTGGCAGCGCTGGAAATCAGTCCAAGGAGAATGAGCTTGATTCAGGCAAATCTCTGCAGCCCTGCCGTTGCAGATGTACCGACGGCAAACTTTGTGGCCAGCAAGCAACAATGCGTATTACTGGGAAGTGAATTGGAGTTTACAGATCTCTCCACCAACTTTCCTACGGAATGGATTTGGGAATTCGAAGGTGGAGATCCCAATATTTCGAATGCTCGAAATCCAAAAGTGACATACAATACACCGGGCATCTTCAAGGTTACGCTCACTGCGACAAATTCAATTGGATCTTCAATACCTTTAGTGAAGGAAGGCTATATTACTGTGTCTGAAGAAGGGCTTTGTAATGAGCTTACTAATTTTGAAGCAGGATACACCCCTTCAAACTTGAAACTGTCACAATTTGGAAACTACACAGGGTACTTGACCGGGCACAATAGTGAAAAGAGTCAAGCATTTGCGGAATTTTTTGATAACAGTTGTGGCTATAGCTATATCAGCGGCGCTAAAGTCAGGTTTGGTAAAATCAAGCTGGCCAATGAAGATGCAAAAGTCAATGTCGTCGTGTGGTCTGCCCGTGGTGCGCAAGGAGGGCCAAATCCGGTAATTGAGCGAAAAGAGGTTCTGTTCAAACAAATTCAAGAAGACATAATCAATGATCGTGTGACTACGGTGACATTCGATCGCCTGACGCCGATTTTCAGCAGAGCATTTCACGTTGGGGTTGAAATAGACTCCACAGCCGGCGATACGCTGGCCATTACATCTTCTGCAAATGGAGAAGCAACAAATGCTACTTCCTGGGTGCAGAATAAATCCGGAAAATGGAACTTGTTCACCATTGCATTTGGTGCAAACATCGCCATGGACATCGAACCGATTGTAGGCGCAAACCCTTCTGTACAAGTTTCTGCCTCTAAGACGCTGGTTTATCCCGGCGAGGAAGTTGTGCTTAACGGACATGGTGCTAGTATTTTTGTATGGGATGCCGATGATGGATCGGTAGAAAATTTTGCCGGCCCTCAATTGGTAGTGAATCCCACGAAACAAACTACCTATACCACCATAGGTTCCGGACTTGAATTGTGTTCGGATACGACCTATACCACTATCTACATTCGGGATGCAATCGTAGGCGTTGAAGAAACTTCATTGGCCGCTGGAATATCACTTCACCCCAACCCTGGAACGTCAACACTAGCGGTAACTATAGATAATGAATATCGAGGTGAAGTTCATATCCGGATGCAGTCTGCACTTGGACTTAACGCCACAGGTTCCGTTTCAATAAAAAAAGAAAGCAAAACGGCCCAGGCATACCTCGAAACTTCAAAGCTTCAGTCAGGAGTTTATTTGGTGATGGTTACCATGGGAAAGACAACCGCTATTAAGAAGTGGATTAGATTTTGAATTTTGTCATACAAATTGATACTTAATGAATAAGTTTCAAACGGTGCCAGAATGTTAATAATTTTTGGTTTTCTTATCCGAAGAAATAGTTAAATTTATAATGTTTAAACAAACAGTCATGCGAAAATACAGCAGTCTCTTATTATCGGCCCTCACCCTCTCCTTTCTAAGCCTTATATTTTCTTCGTGCAAGGATGATGAGCCACCGGCTAAGCCCAAACTATCTTTTGCTTCCTCCACGATGACCGTGAAAGAATCAGATGAAAATATTGAAATTCAGGTTGTCCTTGATAAGGCTGCTTCAGAGGATATAACAATTGACTTCTCCCTAAGTGGAACTGCCTTGGATGATGTAACGGCAGGTACTTCCGAACCCTCCGACTATGAGGTTGTTAGTGATTACGGTGAAGTCGAGATAAAGAAGGGCGAAACGACAGGTATCATTGAACTTGATATTTATTCAGACAGTGATTTTGAAGACGAGGATGAGACCATTGAGATTTCTATTGAAGATGTGGATAGTGACGAAATTGAAATCACACGTGATGATGAAATTACCATCACCGTGCAGCAGGAAGATGGATTAATAGTTTTACTGGAATGGGGTGTTGGTGATGGAGAAAATTATACCGATGTTGATTTGGATCTATTCCTTTGGGCCGAAAATTCGAGTTCCGTCTTAGTCAGGACTGGTTACATTGGGCTCAGTGGTTCAAATTATACGAGCGTTAGGGGCAGCTATTTATCTCCGGAATATTTCTTTTTGCCTACTGCTTTGGCAGAGGATGGTAGTTTTGGATTGAGTTGTACTTATTATGAAGGAACGGTAGAACCCATGAATTTTGAAGTCTCTTTCATTGAGATAATTAATGGAGATGACGTTTCTACGGTGACTAAACAGGGCACCTTTGCATTAGCGAACATTAATAAGTGGGATGATGATGCTACAGGAACGGACCCCGTATTAATTGTAAAATTCAAAAAGGCTGGAACTGACTTTACAGATTTTGAAGATATTGTGGTGCCTGGTACGGGCAGTAGAATAGGATCTTCCGGCGAAATCGCTCCTACACTAAAAAAGCAAAACACTCCATTGATACCCTCTGAAAGAATGAAATCTTTTTTCAAGAAGTTCAACAAAAAATAAAGCTGCATCAAAGAATCCTTAAAAAGGTGACTCCACAAGGGTCACTTTTTTTGTTAATCACCAGCCTGGATTTTGACTTCATTGTCAACGCCAAGGTAGGGGCGGTCACACGATGCCCTCCCATTTGGCACCAGAAGAGAAATTTTTGTGTTGCCTAGGTATTATCTTTCTAAAAGGTATAAAGTAATTTTTATAAGGGACCACTCAGGTAGCCGAATTGGCTTCTTACGGAAAGCACACCTGCCTGCGGTGACATTAAAGATCTATTCCGTGATTTCCGTATGTTCCGTGAGAAATAAAACATTTTCCGCATGCCCAATTAATAATTTTCAAATCATAATAATCTTCACGCTATTTTTACTTGAATGACGAAGTTAACAAACCAGGAAATTAAACGGTACAGTCGCCACCTGGCGCTACAGGAATTTGGGCTTGAGAGCCAGTTAAGATTAAAAAAAGCAAAAGTAGCAGTGATTGGCGCAGGTGGATTAGGATGTCCTGCCCTATTATACCTGGCTGCCGCAGGAGTTGGCACACTGGGAATTGTTGATTTTGATGTCGTTGATCTCACTAATCTACAGCGACAGGTACTTTTTACGATGGATGATATTGGCAAGAATAAGGCAGAAGCCGCTGCTGCCCGGCTAAGCAAACTAAATCCCCTGGTTTCAATACGTAGTTATTCATCTAAAATTACTTCCGCAAATGCGCTTGACCTGTTGCAGGATTATGATGTCGTGCTGGACGGAACGGATAACTTTCCCACGCGTTATTTGCTCAACGATGCCTGCGTGCTGCTCAACAAGCCATTGGTTTATGGCTCTATTCTTCGGTTTGAAGGTCAGGTTTCAGTTTTCAACCTGGAGATGGAGAAGGGAATATATAGCGCGAACTACCGCGATTTATTTCGTCTACCCCCGGACCCTGACAGCGTGCCAAACTGTGAAGAAGCTGGTGTCCTTGGTGTGCTGCCGGGAATGATTGGCACAATGCAGGTCAATGAAGTAATAAAAATTATTACCGGTATTGGTGAACCGCTTGCCAATAAGCTGGTCATCCTGGATGCACTAAGTATGGAACTCACTACAATAAAAATTCATTCGCAGGATGCTAAAAGTGCCATAACCGAATTGGTGGATTATGAAGATTTTTGTGGTATTAGTCAGCAGAAAAGCAAATCTTTGAAAATAAATGAAGGGGAAAATATGAAAGAAATAACCGTGCAAGAGTTGAAGCAATTACAGGATTCAGGAGCCGACTTCCAGTTGATCGACGTTCGCGAACCACACGAGTATGATATTTGTAACCTCCATGGTGAGTTGATACCTCAGGGAGAAATCCCCCATAACGTTGATAAAATCGATCGAACTAAGAAAGTTATTCTTCAGTGCCGCAGTGGCGCCCGCAGCGGCAACATGGTGCAATGGCTGGAGAAAAATCACGGTTTTGAAAACCTCTTCAACTTGAAGGGTGGTATTCTAGCCTGGGCAAGAGAAATCGATCCGTCAATGCCAACATATTAAGAGGGAGTTGAGGAGCCTGCCTGCCGGTAGGCAGGTTAGGAGATGAGGAGTTGATGAGTATAAAGTCCGAAAGTCGGGAAGTCCGAAAGTCCGAAAGTTAGCGGGTAAAAACTTCCCGACTTCCCGACTTTCGGACTAGTCTCGACTCCTACCTACTCGCTTCAATCGCCTGTTCAACATCACGGATAATATCTTTCACATTTTCTAAACCGACGGCAATCCGGATCAATCCAGGTGTTATACCGACTGCAGAACGTTCTTCATCAGTCAACTTTGAATGCGTTGTGGATGCAGGGTGAATCGCGATCGTCCTGGTATCGCCAAGATTAGGAGTATGGGAGATCATTTTCAAAGCATTCAGAAACCTTCTTCCCTGGTCTAAACCACCCTTTATCTCAAATGATACTAACCCCCCGCCAAGCTTCATCTGTCTCTTGGCTAAAGCATATTGAGGATGGGAAGGAAGAAAAGGATACTTTACCCTTCTTACTTCACTGCTCGTTTCTAAATATGCTGCCAGGGTCAACGCATTTTCGCAATGTCGCTCCATGCGTATGGCAAGCGTCTCTAAACTTTTTGAAAGCAACCAGGCATTAAAAGGCGCCATCGCGGGGCCTGTGTGCCGCGTAAAGAATCTGACTTCTTTTATTAATTCCTTTGTACCCAACACAGCACCACCGATCACGCGGCCTTGGCCGTCTATAAACTTTGTAGCGGAGTGTGTAACAATTTGGGCTCCCCATTTAGCAGGGGTTTGCAAATAAGGCGTAGCAAAACAATTATCAACATTGAGGATCAGGCTATATTTCGCGGCAAGTTTTCCAAGCCAATCCAAATCAATAATATCAAGGGCAGGATTGGATGGCGTTTCCACAAAGATCATCCGCGTATTGGGCTGGATCTTACTCTCCCATAACTCAGGCTCGGTTATGTCGGCATAGCTGTATGAAATTCCAAATCTTGGGAAAATTGTATTTAGGATCTGATGCGTAGAACCAAACACAGAACGACACGCAAGCACATGATCACCAGATTTTAACAGCGCTGCCATACTACTGAACATAGCTGCCATACCGGAAGCTGTAGCAATACCATCTTCCGTTCCCTCCATCAGACACAACTTCTCGATGAACTCATCAGTATTAGGGTTTGAATAACGGCTATAAATGTTCCCGGAGATCTCATCCGCAAACATAGCACGCGCTTGTTCGGCATCCTCAAATACAAAACTGGAGGTTAGGTACAACGGAACAGAATGCTCCCGAAAGGCAGAACGTTCGTGCTGCGTACGAATAGCATTTGTCTCAAAATTTTTTTCTTCTTCCATGAATAACGCTCAATAAATATTCAAACTAATTCAAAATTGTTTATTGTTTAATGATCTCAAAACTATAGGTGATCTTCGCTTTATACTCCAACGTTTTCGACACAGAACAATATTTCTCAACGCCTAAACTCACCGCCTTCTGCACTTTCTCTGGATCCAGCTCCCCATATAGCTTGAAGTGGACGTGAACTTCAGTGAATAAGGAGGGCACAACATCTTGCTCACGTTCACCGGTTACAGTTACTTTAATATCCCTCAAGGGCTGCTTTTGCTTTTTCAGAATATTGATGATGTCGATCGAGCTGCACCCACCCATGGCTGCCAGCATAAGCTGCATGGGCCTCATACCCAGGTTAGTGCCTCCAATGTCAGGCGATGCATCTATCTGAACAGCATTACCCTGTTCATTCTTCGCTTCCATGTGGAAAGCATCATTCAAACGATTTAGTTCTATTTTAATCATCTTATATACGCTCATTCGGCCAAATTAAACTGGCTGCAATCATCCCCAGTAAACTAACCAGGGTAGCCGGCACTAAGCTTGGCCATTCCGTTTCATAGACTTCAAAGATAATCCAAGTAATCATTCCTAACACCATTGAAAAAAAAGCACCTGCTGTGCTGGCTCTCCTCCAATAAAGACCCATCGTTAATGGAATCAAAAGCGAGACCAGACTTAGAATGGACGATTCACTCACAAGTTCAAAAATATTTGAACGAAGGCATGCCATAACGGTGGCCATCATACTGAAAAGTAGAACCGAAATCCGGGTCATCACCAGGAATTGTTTGTCGGAAAATTTATGTCCTAAGAGAGGCTTAATCAGGTTCTCCGAGAAAATAGCTGCAGGTGCTAAAATAGCCGAGCTGGTTGTGCTCATGATGGCAGAAAGTAACGACCCGAAAAATAAAATCTGAATGGTAAGGGGTGTATGAATCAATACCATGTTCGGAAGAGCAAGTTGTGTATCACCAAACAGTTCAGCTGGGTATAAATGTTTGATGCATAGACTAATAAATAGTGGTAACATGGCAACGGTGAGGTAAAGAATTGCAGCTATGTAAGAAGACCATACTGCCGTTTTCGCAGATCCAGATGACATACAACGTTGAAAAACATCCTGAGAAGGAATGGAGCCTAATCCGAGTACCGACCACGAGGCGAGGTAACTCACAATTTCCTTAAAATCAAATCGTGGGAAAAAGCGGAGATTCTCCCTTGGCACGTCAGCCATAACAACACTAACTCCTCCTGCTTTTTCAGCAAGAACTATGGCGAGCACAAGAAGGCCAAGAATTATGATAATACTTTGTATAAAATCGGTAACGGAAATGGCCCACATCCCCCCCACATAGGTGTAAAGTGTAACCACAATAGCACTGATAACTACCCCCTGCCATACTGCGATTCCAATCACTACATTTAAGATCAGCCCCATAGCGACAAGCTGTGCAGCGATATAACCAACGTAAGGGAGTGCAAGAAATAGGGAGGCTACCAGTTCAATTTTGTTACCATAACGAACCTTGAAAAAATCCCCCAACGTGAGAAGGTTCATGTGATAAAGCCTGCGGGCAAAAAATAACCCGAAAAGCAGCAAACATAGCGCGGCGCCAAAGGGATCCTCAATAACTCCGTACAGTCCCCCTTTTAAAAATTCTGAAGATGCACCGAAAACTGTTTCTGAACCGAACCAGGTCGCGAACAACGCGGCTGAACTTAACGCAAGTGGCAAGCTGCGGCCCGCCAACATAAAATCTCCGGACGTCTTAACCTTTTGTGCAGCCCAAACTCCTACCAACACAGTGAGCACAAGGTATGTGATGATGGAGACCAGTAACAATTCTCTTCTTCAGTTAGACAGTTGGACGTCTAAATGTAAAAAACAACAGGAATTTTTCAATGGTGTAACCCTACCTGTGCCTATTTATTTTTCTTAAGCTGGAATGTCCGGGTAACGTTAAACCCGAGGTGAATGTCTCCTGCAAAAAAATCGTCATGCGTTTCCGTTATAAATGCACGCTCCGTCAAACCAATAGCATTCGTCAACAGCAGTTGAAAGACGTGGCCACCCGTCTCAATGTCAATACCAAAGGTGAGGGAATTATAATGTTTTTGGTCCTCTAAGAGCAAATCGTTATCCGGAGCATTAAAATTATAGTAATATTCCGTGGTAAGGGCAAGGCTCCGGGTTAGTTTAATTCGACCCCCAAAACCCAGCGCGAATTGGTTATTCTCCTCGTAACTTTCAACGATGTTTTTATGAATAAGCGTAGGCATCAATTGAAGAGAAAGTTTGGTGGAGAATTTACGGGCAAGAAGCGCTTGGCCTGTGTAAGATAGCCGATCAACATTTTCAAATTCCGCAGGAGCATCGCTACTCTTTGGGGATAGCTTATAAGCAAGGCCACCCAAAACGGTCATTGAAAAAGGAAAGTTTTTTTCTCCTTTACTTTGCCTGAGCAGCCGGTACTTGAGATAACCATCCATAGTCTTATCAACAGAATTACGGCTTATGCTTACGGATAACCTGTCCGTAATGCCATAATCGAGTCCTAACCTCACATCAGCGTTGTCGAGCCCGAACATTTCGTAGGCCCCACCGTTTATGGGGCCAAAACGATGTTGGAATATAAATTCCAGGGAACCCGCGGCTTTTGTCTCTATGGTGTGCCCATTGCCCAGCCTTGTTCCTTTGAACGTCGCGAACGCGTATTCCGTTTCTGGTTTTGTATCCTTCTCTAATTCACCTAACAAATCATCCTGAGCAAACACAACTGAAGGGCTAAACAACAAGAGTAAAAATATTTTTTTCATACGTTTTGGATTAAAGAGGCCTATACACGAAATCTATTGTAACATCTACTTGCTGAGCAATATTTTGCCAAACGATCTGCGGAACCTTGATATCATAGTCGATGAGCTTAATCAAGAATTTTGATTGCACGGATAGGCGGTTCCCGTTGACTTCAATGGTTCCAGGAATATCAACATTTTTGGTTACTCCGTGTATGGTTAATTTACCCGTCGCTTTTACCTGTTGTTTCCCACCAGCAGCAA
>Ga0184629_10000291_pt1 | contig 22397 bp, 24 predicted proteins | sample PLM4_32_b1_FD_133158 | JGI IMG/M metagenome (GOLD analysis project Ga0184629, IMG submission 133158) | Groundwater sediment microbial communities from an aquifer in East River, Colorado, USA - PLM4_32_b1 | ecosystem: Environmental > Terrestrial > Soil > Riparian zone | place: USA: East River...
TCGATCAAAAAAGAAAAAGGAAAGTACTGGAAATGAAAAAGCTAATTCTTAAGTTTGACATCACACCTGACGACCTCGGTTTGCAACTGAATATCAACAACTTGTGAAACGTTAGTCAGAATTTTATTCAAGATTCAACTATAATTACAAAACAAAACGACAAACGTGACAGAACAGAAAGTAAATGCAGGTACAAGACTTGGGACAATGATTCTGGACCACATCATTAGGACATCGCAAAGTCACATGGACAACGTTCTTACGAAGCTCGAGGCAAGGATCAAGGAAGTTGGTGATTAGAATGACTAATGCGTTGCCATGCAGTACCGTCAATATGCCCCTGCCGACTCACTCAGAAATCTGGTGCGATACTACTGGAGTCTTGACGGACGACAATTCTCCATTTCGCGGTTGAGTATCCTAAGTTTTGCCGACCGCTACCCGCGATTAATCTTTCAAGATATTGATTGTTTTGAGCCGATCATAAATGATGAAACAGGGGAAGAAATGCCGCTTTGTTACTTGAAAGGTGTGCGTACGCGACCGGCTGAGGTCTTTATGCACGGTGCCTTTTCGCACTTCGGAGTGAGCTTTTATCCGCACGCACTTACCACTTTTTTCGGAATGGGTGCCGATGAACTAACGAATCAGATGCCCGACATCAATATGATTTATAGGTGTAATCTTGCTGAGCGACTGAGAAACAGAACGCAGCTAGACCGTGTGGCAGTCTTAAACAATTTCTTGCTCGAGAAAATGGCGAAAGTGTCTTTGGATTTTACGGTTCAAAGCATCGTTCACAAAAAGGGAGGAGTTGGTGATATGGAGATGCTCGCATCCTCGCTCAGGATATCAGAACGGCAGTTGCAGCGTAGATTTAAAAAACAGGTTGGTGTACCTTTAAAAAGATATGAGCGCATTTCGCGATTCGAGCTGGCGCTTAACCGACTCGCTACAGTCGACTATAGCGAACTGACTTCCATTGCCTTCGAACTCGGCTACACCGATCAATCGCATTTCATTAGAGAGTTTCAGGAATTTGCCGGGATGTCACCTTACAATTTTGTGCGCAACAAAAGTGTAGGCGCGGAAAGTTCATCCTTTCTATATATATAGCTGTCGTTTTTTTACAATTCTGATAAATCAGGTTCTACTTAATTTGCATTAAACATACCGCATCATGGATAGAATCATCACACCTACTCTCGTTCTGCGCATTGCTCTGGCTGCCGTGTTTTTTATGCATGGTATCCCCAGCATTTTTACAGGTGCCGTAAATAACTTCGGTAACCAGTATTTGAACCAAGTGGGGTTTGCTCCAATTGGGTTGCCACTGGCCTGGGCAATTAAACTTTCGCACGTGGCCTGTGCAATACTGCTCATTTTAAATCGCTACATCAGGCTCGCTGCCTTCGTCACCATCCCGATTTTGGTGGCTGGCATCATCATGATTCACGCGGCTGAAGGGTGGTTCGTGGTAGGCGGAGGCAGAAATGGCGTGGAGTTCAACGTACTACTGATCAGTGCTCTTGTATATCTGGCCATCATCAACAAGAAAGGTGTAATTGCCTAGCCATCACTTTTTTTCGTAAAAATTTCTTCAAGGGAAGTCCAATCCTGCAATATTTGGTGACTTCTATTTAAACACAGAAAAGCTAGACGGACTAAATGACCCAAATAGACGGACATTTAAAAGAAATTTGGACTTAGGACTAATTAAGCAAGAAGGACCACATTGGTGTCATCCAGTCACAAATGAATTCTGTGAATGGCAAAACAGCCGGCAACAAAAGTGCATATGCAATAGCGGGCTTTCAAGTAAAGTTCTAACAACAATTTACTAATTTTGTCCGCACAACGGCGGATGCTTTCGCGGAAGTCAGGCTTGGCATTCGTTCCTCATTTACCAAGCCTTCCTACTCCCGCTACGGCATATACACCAACGTTGGGCGTCATGCATAATGAAATGAACACAAAATTAAAAAAAGAACTTTATTGGGTACTTGGGGCAATTTCGGCGACCGTAATAATTGGACTTATAATTTTCGGCAACGGACTATTTAATGGTAGGCTTTTAGATTTACAGTTACATGATAAATATTATATTTTCCCCAAAACACTATTTTTGACAGCCGTTTTATTCATTTTACTCTTAAGTACTTACCTGATAAGAGGAATTTATTGGAAGCTGGATAATAGAATTGTGAATACCCTTCTAGCGGCAATTTTTACACTTGTTCTCGTAAGACTAATAAACTATTGGAATTGGATATATGGTTTTGTTAAAGATCATGGGTTCTATTTATTTGACGAAAAAACACAGACTGAAATGGTTTCCGAATTTACAATGAGCCACTGGGTTTTGACTATTATAATTCCCATTACAATAGTGACACTTTTGACAACGGGATACAAAATCATAAAACCAAGAAGTAGAGTCTAACATGCACGAACGCCCAACAATGTGCATATGCAATAGCGGGCTCTCATGCAAAGTTCTAGCAACAAGTTACTAATTTTGTCCGCACAACAGCGGACGCTTTCGCGGTAGTCGGGCTTGGCATTCCTTCGTCATTTACCAAGCCCTCCTTTTCCCGCTACAGCATATGCACGGGCCGTTGGGCGCAATGGCCAAATTGATAGTCGGTATAAAAATTATTAAATTGGAAACACTATGGGGACAAAAACAAAAGAATCAAACGTGGAGAAGGAGAAACTTGATATTATCAAATGGGTGACTGGCTTAAAAGACAGGGACGCAATTGAAAAACTGAGAATGTTAAGAGACAGTCCAAAGAAATTGGACTGGTGGAACGAAATAACGGACGAGGAGAAATCAGCAATAGATAAGGGGATAGAGGACATCAGGGCGGGCCGCGTTAAACCACACAAGGAAGCGAAAAAGCTATATGCAAAGTGGTTATAAATTATTCTGGTCTGACCGAGCTTTAGAAGACTTACAAAATATCATCAACTACTTAAGCGAGAAATGGACTCAAAAGGAGATTCGAAATTTTGTCAAACGGCTTGACAAAAGACTTGAGTTGATTTCCGGTAACCCGAGATTATTTCCTAAGACAGTTAAGAGGAAAAATATCAGGAGATCAGTTTTGACAAAGCATACCGTTATCTATTATGAGGCGACAGAAAGTACCGTGACCATTGTGACACTTTTTGACCCGCGACAACATCCTAAAAAATTACGGTTATAGGCCACAGCGCCCAACACAATGTATAAGTAATGGCCTGCATGGTGCAATTCGTTTTGGCATTCTTTTACTATTTTGCATTAGCAACGGCGGACAGAAGTCGGGCTTGGCATTCGTTCCTCATTTACCAAGCCCTCTTGATCAGGCCACTACTTATACACAAACGATATCTATGATCAAATCAAGCAATGGAGTGACTATTTTTTAAAATTGTTTGATAAGGAGTTCCTCTCTTTACAACAGCCGCAATTCGGTGAAGCAATTTTTTCGTACGGCATTGATGACAGCCATTTTACTTTTCCCTTCGGCCACTTTTCTTTTATAATAAAGCTTCAATTCAGGATTATGTTGCACGCTGCTGATGGCAGCCATGTGAAGGACACGTTTGAGTTCGCTGTTGGCAAATTTAGAGACGCCGGTTCGCCCCGTGATGTTTGTTCCACTTCGGTATTCGAAAGGAGCCACACCACTATAACAAGCCAACTTTCTGCCATCTACAATTTTGGTGAACCCTTGTGTATAGATGAGCAGGAGTACAGCCATGACTTTACCAACGCCTTTAACAGTAGTAACTAATTCAAATTGTTTGTTAAGATTTTCATCAGCCTGAATAAACTCTGCAATTTTTTCTTCGACTGCATGAAGACTTTTTTCCAATCCGCGGATGGCTTCACGATTTACGCGCTCAATGGTCTTACCCGATTCAGGATCTACCAGTTTGAGTTCGTTGGTGCTGACGCGCAAACTTTGAATGGATTTCATGAGTCGGTTACGATTAGCATTGAGGTCTTTTAGTTTATCCAGGGTTAAAGCACTTAAATTCAGAGGCTTTGCCTCAGTGTGATGAGCATGCGCGAAACGTGCTATGCGTTGGGCATCGATAGAATCGGACTTGCCGCGGACCAGCCCCATGCTACGCTTGGTGTGCAAAGAACTTTCTAACCAGACACTGACTTGTCGGCTGAGCAAGTAATGAACAAGTTGCCTGGTATACAGGCCGGTGTGCTCTAGACAACAGAGGGATTGATAATCGCAATCACAGGCGTGGATCTTGCACCAGGCTTTGAAGTTTCTGAACCCGGACAGGTTGTTGTTGAACTTACCATTGTAGAGTTGTCCATCGGTGTTGCTGATTAACCACACGTCCAGACTCTCTTTAGAAACATCGATGCCGATGATCCAGAGATGGTTTTGATTTTGGTTTGAGTTTTCCATAACTTAAAGAAGGTTTTTATAAAGTGAGTTGTGGATCGAAACCTTTATAGTGGGTCTGTAGCCCGAATATCTATTTGATCCCCTCTCACGGATAAACAGAGGCAGCCGGACTGAATCGTTTGATAAGCCACAAGCTTTGTTAGCGCGTAGTTCTTCGGCTGCCTTTTTGTGGATAAATGGATAACCGAAACGGTAAACCACTTACCCACAAAAGTTACAACAACAACAGTTATTATATTTATGAATTCAATCTAAAGGTTAGCGGTCATTGTAAAAAGACAGTAGCAAACCATAGACAACAACAAAAAATTGAACTATATGAGAAAAATAATTTCATTTGTGCACATATCGCTTGACGGTTTTGTAGCAGGACTGAACGGAGAAATGGACTGGATTAAAGTCAATGAAGAAATATTTGATTATGTCGGTAAGCGGATAAGTGAAGGCGACACTGCATTATATGGACGAGTAACTTATCAAATGATGGAAAATTACTGGCCTACCGCAAGAGACAAGCCGACAGCGACCAAGCACGACATTGAACATTCAAAGTGGTATAACAAAGTTCACAAAGTTGTTTTATCAAAAACAATGAAAGACGCGAGTTTGACTAACACAAAAATTATTAGCGACAACCTTTCGGACATAATAAATGAAATAAAACAACAGGCAGGTAAAGACATCTTGCTTTTTGGTAGCCCGACAGCAACACATTCACTTATTCAACTGAACTTAATTGACGGCTACTGGCTATTTGTTAATCCAATTATTCTTGGACGAGGCATTCCTTTGTTTGTAGACATCAAAGACAAAATAAAACTAAAACTATTGACTACTCGACAATTTACTTGTGGGGTAACTGAACTGAATTACACAGTGGACAGACAATAACAACGAACGGCTATCAACATGCATAAAAAATGGCGTGGTGATTTTAAGGGAAAGTATTTTCAACTAACTTAGCTCGGCAACGTGGATAGTGAAGCGGTTTCTAACACGCCACTTCTTATGCTCAAGCGTTATGCACCATGCCGCGCGGACATAGTGGGCACACGCGCATTGGCACATTTGCTTGCCGACTCAAGATCCAACCGCACATCCTAAGCAAGCAAAAGAGCCAACCTTCCCACCCGCGACAAAGACGAACTAGTTAATAGACGACTGAACGACTTCAAATAGAATTCTCACGAAAGGTAATGTTTTCGACTTCACGCAATTGGGACAAAGAAATTTAAAAAGTATCCGCTGAAAGTTTCGTCACTGTGGACAAGTTCTTACTCCGCAGAACATATCCAAAGACAATGACGACATAATGAAAAATATAAGCAACATGGCCGTATTCGCACAAAACAATCCGTATGCGAACATAAATTAAAATGATAACTGGCAAATAGTGATAATATGAAACTATTTTGAACATGGCACATAAGTTGGAAAGATTGACTACTTATTAACTAACCTAATACCTACCATGATAACAAATTATATAAAAATTGCTTTACGGAATCTCTCTAGGAGCAAAAGCTACTCGCTCATCAGCATTGGTGGACTAGCCATAGGCATGACGGTAGCTTTCCTTATCGGTTTGTGGATTTATGATGAATTATCTTTTAATAAGAATCATCAAAACTATTACCGCATAGCACGGATAATGGAAAGGCAGACAGAAAATGGCGAAATAAATACCAATACGAACATGCCGATTCCATTAAGCGGGGAGCTTCATGCATCTTTTTCAAATGAATTTGAATTCATTGTCTTATCAACACCTTCAAGCGAACATATTCTTTCATCAGGAGATAAACAATTTACTGAATCAGGTAACTATATGGAGCCTGATGCAGCAAATCTATTAACCCTTAAAATGGTACACGGCACAAGAGCGGGACTCACTGGGCTTAACTCCATTTTAGTTTCAGAATCCCTTGCCGAAAAATTATTTGGACATGTTGATCCAGTAAATCAATCAATTAAAATTGACAATAAACTGGATGTGAAAGTAACTGGAGTGTACACCGATTTGCCGGTGAATTCCGAATTCAGAAACGTGATGTTTATAGCTCCATGGGATCTATTTCTTTCATCGGAGGAGTGGTTTAAAGAACAGGAAAACGATTGGACAAGTAATTTTTTTAAAATTTATGTGCAGATTCCTGCACATAGTACTTTCGAAGAAGTGTCTTCTAAAATAGAAAACGTAAAGCTTCTACATTTAAATTCAGAGGAAGCCAACACCAAGCCGCAACTATTTCTTCATCCAATGAGTAAATGGCACTTGCATTATACATTCGAAAATGGAGCAATAGTCACAGGAGAAGCAATGAAGTTCATTTGGTTTTATGGAATCATAGGTGTCTTTGTATTGCTACTGGCGTGCATCAACTTTATGAACCTCAGTACTGCGCGATCTGAAAAACGATCCAAGGAAATTGGTATTCGTAAGTCAATGGGTTCGGTACGTAATCAACTGGTCACTCAATTTTTAATAGAATCATTGTTAACGGTTACTATTGCATTTATTTTAACCATAATCATGATAGAATTGAGTTTACCATGGTTTAACGAAATAGCAGATAAAAATCTAAGTGTCCTGTGGACAAATCCAATTTTTTGGATTGCAGGAATTACTTTTGTATTGATCACAGGACTTATCGCAGGTAGTTATCCTGCTTTCTATTTATCATCTTTTAGACCTATTAAAACCCTGAAAGGCACATTTATCATTGGGCGTTTGGCGGCTGTTCCTCGTAAAGCACTAGTCGTTTTTCAATTCGTGATTTCGGTTTCATTAATTATAGGAACCATTACCGTTTATCGCCAAATCCAATTTTCTAAAAGTCGTCCGGTTGGATACCTCCGTGACGGGCTTTTATTTCTAAACATGAAAAGTGATGATGTTCATAATCATTATGATGCCGTCTGGAATGATTTGTTAAAAAGCGGAGCCATTGCGGAAATGGCTGAATCAAATATGCCAGTAACCAAAATCTACTCAGGTAATACGGGCTTCGATTGGAAAGGTAAAAAATCAGACGGACAAGATAATTTGGGATTAATCCAAGTCTCACACGACTTTGGCAAGACAATAGGATGGGAAATAACAAGTGGTCGGGATTTTTCAAGAGAAATTAGAACCGACTCGACTGGCGTGATTATTAACGAATCAGCTGCAAGACTTATGGGCTTTGAAAATCCAGTCGGAGAAATAATTCAAAGAAGAGGTAAGGATTATAAAATACTGGGTGTTATCAACGATATGGTTATGCAATCACCTTACACTCCAACCATACCAACAATTTTCTCTATTTTGACCTTTAGAGGTGGTGTTGTATCTGTAAAATTGAATACTAAGACAAACGTCAGCGAATCAATTAGTAAAATTGAAAAAATATTCAAAACATACTCATCCGCGACACCGTTCGACTACATATTTGCTGACAAGGAGTATGCCAAAAAATTTGCAAGCGAAGAACGTATCGGAAAATTGGCTTATGTCTTTGCCATTGTTGCTATTCTCATTAGTTGTCTTGGATTGTTTGGACTTGCTTCGTTCATGGCTGAACAACGGACTAAAGAAATCGGAATCCGAAAAGTATTAGGGGCATCGGTCGGAAATCTCTGGCAAATGTTGTCTAAAGACTTTGTGATGTTGGTTATTATCTCCTGTGCAATCGCTATCCCAATATCTTCTTCTTTCATGACTAATTGGTTGCAAAATTATGAATACCGAACCGAAATATCAGTTTGGATCTTTATATCGGCAAGTATGAGTGCCTTATTAATTACATTATTAACCGTAAGTTTTCAAACTTTAAATGCTGCAATTGCTAATCCGGTTGAATCTTTAAGATCAGAGTAAACATAATAGCAATCGTCCTAGCATGCATAGCTGACAACTTCGAACATTGAGCAGACAAAGAATTAAAGTTTGGTATTCGAGGACAAAGGAATAAAATTTAAGTCTACGCAAACCACACCAATGCCCATGCCGCTCGACCCATCCGCACAATCCAAAGCACGGGCATCCGTGTGGTTAAGAGCAGTGCAAGCGCGGCACAGTGCATAACAAAGTGCATAATCAATGGCGGGGCTCAATGTAAATTTGTAGTTTAGTTTTTTAAATTACGTTTGGTTTCGTGGGACAGGTTAAAAATAGCCATCAGGCAAGCTGCCAATGTGGTGGGCAACTTAAAGGATACTGCTCTCTCCAACTTCTTCAAGCGAATAGCTTTCAGAAAAGGAAGAACCTCTGCGATATCAGCAACCTAGAAAATTGGCTGTTATTATCTGGAACATGATCACCAAGAAAGTCCCCTATAAAACAGACTCCCAATACGAGTTCCTGGACTAAAAAAGAAAAAGGAAAGTACTGGAAATGAAAAAGCTAATTCATAAGTTTGATATTACACCAGACGATCTCGGATTGCAATTGAATATCAACAACTTATGAAACGTTAGTCAGAATGCTTTAGCGGCAGTGCAAACTTCAACCGACCGACATGAAAATTGACAATTGATTTAAACAAAATAAAATGAGAAAAGTAATTGCAGCAATCAATATGACTTTTGACGGGTTTTGCGACCACACGGCATTGATTGCAGATGATGAGATACATCAACATTACAATGAGCTATTAAGTAACGCAGGCACCCTGATATACGGAAGGATAACATATCAACTTATGGAAAATTATTGGCCAACTGTAGTAAAAAATCCTACTGGTAACAAACCAACGGATGAATTTGCAGTATTAATAGACAATATTTCAAAGATTGTTTTTTCCCGCACGCTGAAAAATGTTGATTGGAAAAATGCAAAGTTGGTAAAGGAAGGCATAAAAGAAGAAGTTTTAGAACTCAAGCAACAAGCCGGTAAAAACATTTTAGTTGGCAGCCCAAGTTTAATAGTAACCTTAATGCAACTTGACTTAATTGATGAATACCAACTCAGTGTTCAGCCAATTATTTTAGGAAACGGTTTACCATTATTTAAAAACGTCAAGGATAGAATTAATCTTAAACTCTTAAAAACAAAAACATTTGGTTGTGGTGCAGTAACTTTTTACTATGAGCCAACAAAAAAATGAGTGAATAGGTAAAACGACAGATCTTCGTGACCTCAGTAGCACGAACGCATAACAAAATGTTTATGCAATGCGGGGGTTCAGTGTTGGTATTAAAAGTAATTTCTTAATTTAGTTCGGTACCGTTGGACAGTTCGGAGATGGTCGGGCTTAACATTTCGCTGCGCTTCATTTTTAAACCCTCCTATTCCCACTGCATAAACACCAGCGTTGCCAGCAATTGAGTGCCTCGTAGACAGTGGCGTCAAAGACGAGGGAAATTAAAAGAAGACTTGGACACTATGAATTGGAAAAAAATCAACCTGTATATTTTATTTTCCTTTGCGTTCAGTTGGACAGTGGCATTAATTATGACACTAGCACACATTAGTCTTGGAAGTATAGCTGGAACGGTTCTTCTTGCCGGACTTTATATGGCTGGACCGGCTTTGGCAACCTTTGTCATTCAAAAGTATATCTACAAAGAAGGTTTCAAGCAATATGGGTGGACATTTGATAAGAAGGCAATTAAATGGATTTTATTTACCCCGCTTCTTTTTCTTACGCTTACGATATTGACATTTGGAATAATTGCACTTCTCGGCAATTCTCATTTGATACCACAATTCGGACAACTCGACTTTACGCAAGAGAACTTTAATCTTCGTCTCAGAGAACTTGCCAGCGGCAAAGTAGATCTGGATAAAGTAGAATTCCCCAACATCCTTCCCTTGCTGGGTTTTTTCGCCATGTTAGGACAAGCAATAGTAGCAGGGTCAACCCTAAGTGTGCCGTTTATGTTTGGCGAAGAATTCGGGTGGCGTGGATTGATGTCTAGAGAAACTCTGAAAATGGGTTTTCTGAAGGCAAGTGGTTTCATCGGACTTGTTTGGGGTATTTGGCATTTCCCTGTTATTTTAATGGGACATAATTATCCTCATCATCCCTATTTAGGAATTCTTATGATGTGCCTGTTCACTGTAAGCATATCGCCAATATTTACCTATGTAAGATTAAAAACAAAATCAATCTTAGGTTCCTGTATGCTACATGGTATGATAAATGCAACAGGTGCAATGTATGTTCTGTATACCTCTAATGGAGATGAACTTTACAGTTCCATAGCTGGCTGGGCAGGAATTATTGCAGGAATTGTTTTGACAATTTGTATATTCTTGCTTGACAATAAATTTGTGACAGGTTATAGAACCGCGGAATAGCAACTACTAAAAGTGAAATTAAAGGCAGAGTTGCTAACGGCTGACAAAAGGCAACTTTCCGCAGATAAATTTGTTACGGTGGAGAAGTTTCTCATCCGCGGACAATTTAGCCCGAAAAAGAAAGGAGACACAAAAATTCATAATCAATAAGGAGTTGAGGTTCATCATTGACAAAACTCTGTAATAATATTAACGCCTGACAATTTAAGAGACACGTTGATTATTAGCGGATGAAACCCAACAGCTGGCAACAATAACCGAAGAATAAATAAGACGACAATGAAAACAATGACTTGCAAACAACTAGGAGGAGCCTGCGACCAAAAATTCAACGCAAAGACTTTTGACGAAATTGCGGCTTTGAGCAAAAAGCATGGAATGGAAATGTTTCAAAAGGGGGACAAAGCACACCTTGACGCAATGAATGAAATGCAGAAGATGATGAAGTCACCCGATTCAATGAATCAGTGGATGGAAAGCAAAAGAAAAGAATTTGAAAAACTTCCGGACGACAAATAAGTGACGACGCACAAGCCCACTGCGCACAACAAAGCAGTTTAAAATCTGAGATTGAACAAATTATCATTAAAAATAATTTTGTAATTACAATGGGCAACGAAACAGTAGCGCCAAGCGGGAATAATCCAAATGCTGGTAAAACATTAAAAAGGCGATACACTCATATTTGGTCGAAAGAAAACGACAACTGGATATTGATTGTCCCATCTAGCTTAGAGTTTATTTTGTGACAAATATTGAGAATTTTAATTGACAACCAATATCCTTCAAGTAGATGGTTTTTATTTAAAAGCGAAGCTTATTAAGGCATCAATAGTTATTGCCTTTGTAATATATTGCGGTTGAAGAAAATGAGATACATAAAATCGACAAAAGATTTAAGAACTATTTTGCTAAAATTCCTGGACTACAAGGTGGACAAATAATTGAAATCGATAAATGGGCGTTTTCTGAATTGAACGTTCCCTTCTATCCTGAGATGAGGTCATTCAAAAAACTGAGTGTTAACTTTTGTGACTTAGGTATTGATGAGGACAAGCTAGTGTTCTTGGAATTATCTTATCCAAACAGGAAGCCTCGTTATACTAAATTTACTTGCAAGGAATTGAAATCTTGCTGGTAACGGCACGAACCGCCAACAATATGCATAATCCATGGCGTATGATACTTTGCCGTTTAAGATTTGACACTTAAATTAGTTCGGCAACTGGGATCATGCCGCGGTTTCTAAACACCACGGCTTATGCCCGAAAATTGACGGTAATTTTATGAATTCAGATTAAGTAATTTTACAGGTAAATATTATTGTTATGTTGAATAGTGTATTGGCTTCTTTTTATGAAAGAGACATTCGCAAGATGATCGAAGAATTAAACTTATTTAGAAATGACGAAAACCTGTGGAGAACCCAGGGATCTGTGAAGAACTCAAGCGGCAATCTTGCATTACATATCATTGGAGGCATGAATCATCTTATCGGAGCTACACTTGCCCAAAGCGGATATGTTCGCGACCGCGACCAGGAATTTATTCGTAAAGGTGTGGAAAGAAGTGAGCTCGTCGCTCAGTTGGAGGAACTTATTCCGATGATCAACAAAACGGTGAATGCCCTCAATATCGAGGCTGAATACCCGCTAATTTTCGACAACGAGAAGCGTTCTAATAGCTACGTATTGGTGCAGTTGTCGCTTCATTTGAATTATCATCTCGGACAGGTCAATTATCTACGCCGCGTTCTTGAATGAGCTGGCAAGGATTTCCTCCCTTGAATGGGTCGTTGCCACCAAAATGACGGCTATTTTTCTTGATACTATGGATCAATTCAAAGCAGCTCAGTCTAGACAACATGCGAACTGTAACAAAGCATATTTTGAAATAGGAGAATTAATTTTCCTGATTGCAGACTGAAATGATCCTGGAATTGGATCGATAAAGAATTTAATTAACGCCATGGCTGAAAATATTAATAGTAAGTATGCGGCCAAAAATGCCACGAGATTTGCGGGTATACTTTTCCTGGTGCAGATGACTGCAGCAGTTATTAGTCACAGTGTGATACTTGTACCTATGCTTCGGGGTGAAAATTTCCTTGCAAACATTTCTGCTAACGAAGTGAAAGTAATAATTGCTATGCTTCTTGATTTGGTTACGGGTGCGTCAGTTTTTGGAATTTCTGTGATCCTATTTCCCATTTTGAAGAAGCATAGTGAGAGCATCGCTCTCTGGTACTTAGGGCTCAGGCTTACCGAGTGGGTTATAGCGCTCTTAAGTGGAATGTTTCTTTTGACAGTATTAGTAATAAGCAAGGATTATGTACATGCAAGTATTCAGGAAACTTCCTTTTTACAAACGCTAAGCGAATATTTTCTGAATTTACGAGGTTCAATTCGCAACCTTATGCTTTTATGTTTTTGCCTGAGTGCGAGTATGTTTTACTTCTTATTATTTAGATCAAGGCTTCTCCCACGATTTATATCTGTTTGGGGGCTAATAGGCGTCATCCTTTTATTTGCGGAAATCTTATCGAGTATATTTGGTTCGTCTTTAGGGGGAATTATGCTAATGCTTCCGATGGGCTTGAACGAAATATTTCTAGGAGTATGGCTGATAGTAAAGGGATTTAATCTATCTGCCTTGAGAGAAGATGTATGACAAGACAACAAATGAAGTTATGAGAAGGCCAAACAGCCACCAACAACGCCAATCCCCCACCCACGACAACGAACTTAGTAATGGGTACTGAGCGCCTTCAAGTTGTAATTTTATAAGGACGCGCTAATATTATTTATTTGAATATTCTAGTAAATCTCCCGGCTGACAGTCCAGCGCTCTGCAAATAGATTCCAGTGTGCTGAATCGAATTGCTTTTGCTTTTCCGGTTTTTAGTATAGAAAGATTGGCCAGCGTCAAATCCACTTTTTCGGAAAGTTCATTCAGCGACATTTTTCGTCTGGCCATCATGACATCCAGGTTCACGGTGATTGGCATGGCTTATACGGTTAATTCGTTTTCAGATTGAATCTCTACGCCACGCTTGAATACCTGTGAAATGATAAATACAAGGCCAACCATGAATATGAATTCCCCTGAAATCCAATTTCCGTGAAGCTCCCCGGTTATTTTCATTAGCCACCAAGTGTGCACATTGCTCAACATGGTAACAAGCCAAGTTGTAAATGCTACATAGCTGATTTTCTCCAGTCTACTGGCTACCTCCATTGTAAATGGATTCTTCAGGTTGAACTTCGATAAGGTCTTGATTACCTGAAGGGAGACCAATGATTTCAGGATCGATAAGGCCACCATAAAGGATACAGACAGTGTGTAGTGCCAGAAGTTGATTTGTCTTAGGTTGTACAAATTCAATCCGCTATACAGGTTCTTGGCGGCCTCAGGGTTAACGCAACTTACGCCATAAGAAACCAGGATTGCACCTGCTTCTACCATTAAACCAATGAATGCCACCCAAGCCAGGATGTGCATTACCGTGAGAATTTGTTCGGTTCTCGTCTTTGTTTTGATTGCCATATTAGTTTTATTGTTTTTTAATAATTAACGATCAAATATCAATAATATTTTATTGATAATCAATAAATATAGCAAGAATTTCGATAAATATGTAAAAAGTGGCCTCAGAGGACAGAAACCAAATATTTCAAGGGATAAGCAAAACGAAGATGTGAGACTTTCGTTTCGTTCGCGGCTGAAAGTGACAAGATTTTTCACCGGACCATTGTACGGCTTTGAGACAAATTGGCTAGTATAGAAACTCAAAAAATAAGAAATATGAATGTCCATATTTACTACATCTTAGTTTTCGTACCGAGAGCCATTCTTTACCACCCCTGATTACCAATTATAAAATGATGTGCAAATGAATACGTTTAAAATACTGACCCTTGTAAATTTTACATTTCTATTTTACTCGACAGCAGTTGGACAATTGATTTCAAAAAAGGAATCTGTTGCAATTGACAACATTTTGGCTGAATCGTCTGGAATGTATAAACCGAAGACTTACATGATCCAAAATGTAAATATCCTGACAATGAAGGACTCCGTGTTGATTAAAAACCAAAGTGTTTTAATTGAGAACGGAACAATTCAAAAAATAGGGACGGATATACAAAATCCAAACGCAACAATCATTGACGGGACAGGTAAATTCCTAATGCCCGGCCTTACTGACATGCACGTTCATTTATTTGACAGGCATCCATTAAAGAATACCTGGATAATGTTGTTGTTGATTAATGGCGTGACAAGTGTTCGCGACATGTGTGGAGAGCCTGGGAAACTTCAATTAAGAGCGAAAATTAAAAACAATGAAATACTCGCTCCCAATCTTTATCAATCGGGGCCAATCATTAATGGTGTAAGGGATAATGCTGGATTATTTTCCTTTGCTGCAACTTCCGAACAAGGTCGTGAAATTGTAATCGCTCAGAAAAAATCTGGATATGACTTCATTAAAGTTTATGACGGGCTGACAAAAGAAGCTTATTCAGCAATAGTTGATGAAGCTCATCAACAAGAAATATTAGTTGACGGACATCTGCCCGATAAGATTTCGCTGGAGGACGCGATAAAACTGAAACACAATTCAATTGAGCATCTTACAGGATATTTTGAATGGAAGGACTACCAAGTTTCATTAAATGTACCTGACAACTATGCATCCCTGACCGCAAACTCTACGGTCTGGAATTGCCCTACCTTATATAACCATTACATGAACGGGTCAAGAAAAGGAGCATCTGAAATGATGAACTACGCAGAGACATCAGGACTACTTCCGAGCGACTTAAGGGAAATTTGGAAAAAACGAATGAATAATAATTCGAGGGAAGTAATGGAGATAGTTGACAAATATGGAGCCAGCAATTTTGAGTCACTCCGGAAAATTGTTTTAACCTTATACAATTCAAAAGCAAAACTAATTGCAGGGACTGATGCTGGCAATCTTCCGCTCTTGATTCCGGGATATTCTTTACACCAGGAACTTAGAATTATGAATGAAATGGGAATTCCCAATTATGAAGTTCTTAAAATGACAACTGTTAATGCTGCACTAGCCATGAACAAGAACACTGAATTTGGGACAGTTGAGGTAGGAAAGCGAGCTGACCTTTTATTGCTAGATGCTAACCCGCTAGACAATATAAATAATCTTCAAAATATGAGTGGACTAATGATTAGGGGAATTTGGTTATCGGAAGGGGAGATTAAAAGAATAACTGACAAGATAAAATTTACATTTGGCAATTAAGGCTCTAAGGTGAGAGTTTTTCAAGTAACTTAGCTCGGCTACAGGGATAAGTACACGGTAGCGAAACGCGCCACGGCTTATGCACGAAACATTGTACGCCTCCCTATGGACCGCGTATTCGTCCTATTAGTATTCTTGAATAGGTTCACTCAGCAAACATTTTGAAAATGGTGAGTGGAAAAGTCATATTCAATTCTGTCAGTCCAAATAATGTATGCAAAAGAGAATCGATCTAACGGAAGCATTACGCAAGACCTGGGAAGTCACCAATCAGGTATCCGTTTTTCTTGTTAAAAATATTTCACCTGATTTGTGGAATAAAAGAATTCCTGGTTATCCCCGCAAAACAATCGGAATGCTTGCCATCCATCTGCATAATGCTCGCTGTATGTGGATTAAGAGTATTGGAAAAGAGAAATTTATGAAGACACTTGCACGCATTGATCCCTACCAGGGAACACGAAAAGAAGTCATGGTTGCCTTAAACCAAAGCAATGAGGCTATGCTGAACCTGCTTAGCCATTGTATTGACAATGGAGGCCAATTGCCTTCCAAACCCCCCTGGTTGAATTTTCCCAGTGATGTAATTCACTTCCTCACTTATTTTATTGCTCATGAGGCTCATCATCGCGGACAAATGATTATGGCTGCTCGACAGTTACATCAACCATTCACAACGGATGTAACTACCGGACTTTGGCAATGGACTAAGCGGCTTAAAGAATCCAGAAGCAGACCTGCGAAAAGGAATCCCAAAAGTCGGACCACTACTTAAGCACGTCGCTATGCGTTCATTAAAAACGCAGCACCTTAACAGGTTCAATGGACAACGACCTTTTGACAATAAATCATGAACAGTCAAATAAAACAATGAAAGAATTTATGTTTTACATCCGAAATGAAAAAGACTAAAAAATCGCTGACAAGAGACTGACACCTTGCGTTTATAAAAAAATGTGAGACTTATATCGGCATTCTAAAAAGTGATTAACAAATTAATTGCTGCACAACCCATTGTTAGAGAAGGTCTAGTTCTTAAAAAATCAGAAAGTGGCTGGATAGAAAAGGACATCGCGGCTGATACTGAAACGCAAGTAGGCTACTATCATATTTTAGCAACCAACATGGACGAAGCAATTAATTGCAAAAAGATAATCCTGAATTTGAATTTGTTCCTTATGCAAGTATTGAGGTAAGACTTATAAAGACAAAGAAAAATGAAACAGGTTTTGTTTATCCAACGACAAAGTAGTTGGACACCGTTGTGTCAAGTCAAATCATTCGGTGGACAGATATCATCGAACCGCTAACGCAAGGTTTACCAAGCCCCAGGACAACGAAATGCAACCAACTATTACGAAATTAAAACATTTCTGAATTTCAAAGGGCTTACTTGGACATGCTTCTTAAAGAAGTTATTGAAATGAGTGACTTCCCTAAAACCGAGCGCATAGGCAATTTCCGACACACTCCAGGCACTGTGCCGCAACAGGATTTTTGATTCCTGCAAAATGCGCTCAGAAATGATTTGGGTGGTTGTTTTCTGCGTAGTTTCTTTCACCCCACGGTTCAAATGATTAACGTGCACATTTAATTGGTTTGCAAAATCAGACGCTGAACGAAATCCTAAGGTTTGGTGTGTATCATCAATAGGAAACTGACGTTCCAGAAGTTCTAAAAACAATGTGGAAATTCGTTGTGAAGCATTGATGGGCTGCTTATCAAATTTTGACGACGGCTGCATTTTCATAGCGAAGTGCAGCAATTCAAATACAAGGTTGCGCAGCGCATCGTATTTATGGATGTAATCCGAATTTATCTCTTCAAACATGCGCTCATAAAAAACAGTCACTTTGTTTACCTGCTCATCCGTCAATTCAAATACATGTGTTCCATGAGGTTGAAAAACCGAATATTGATTTAAGTCTCCATATTGATGAAAAAAGTGCTGATTAAAAATGCAAAAGAAACCACTCCTGATATGATCCGTATGTTCCCACTTATAGGGAATCTGCGGGTTTGAAAAAGCTAAGGCATGCTGCTGTACTTCAACCACTTTATCAGCAAAGTGCACCTTGCTGTTGCCAATCACCAGGGTAATCTTAAAAAAGTCTCTCTTTTTATAAGGTACCGGCTTGGCTCTGTTGCCCACAAATGGATCTAACTTAAATACGTTGAAATGTCCGATTTCATTGCGGATATTATCCGGCATCCAATCGAATTTTCTTTTATAAAATTCCTCTATACTCTCCACCTTATCCATAACACCGAATTTACGACTTTCAATCAAGAATGTGAATTATGCTTTACTTCTAACTCGCTGGTTTTCCCAAAGAAAAAGTAGGTAGTAGTGAAATTCCGTTATTGGTGACAGTAACAGCGCCTCCAAGGCGATGAATGGTTTTGATGCTGTCAACCTTCTGCGAAAACGCGAAGTGTGTAAAAATGGAAAGTAGGAAAACAAGAAGCTGTGTAGATTCCCTTGTTTTAATCCATATACTATTCTTTTTCATCCGTATTCAGTTGCTTGTTTCTAAATACAAAGGAATTGGGTTTATGCGGCCTTTTAGAACGAATTTCAAAGCAATAATTACGATTTTCAAATAATTTAATCCCCCGACAAGCCGGGAGATAAGGAAGAACCCCGATGCATCATGCTATGGCCACCGTGCGAAGTTGAACTTTTAAAATTCGAATGGGCCTTGCATAATTGCCCGGTCACTATTTTAGTCATTCCATTTGTATGGTCTGTAGTAGGTTTTACAGCAGCTTTTATATTTGGCATTTATGAAGACACGGGATTATTAATCGCAGGATTATTTACATTTTCAATGTTGGTATCTCGAAACAGGAAATTGTCGAATCAGAAAATATAAATTATGAAAATGCCAGGCCATGGTTTAATTTTTCTCACTAAATATCAAAGAGTTGTGATTGAAAAAGTATGCTATAGCGGGTTTTCAGGTAAAGTTTTAACAACATTTTTATTAATTTAGTCCGCACTAACGGCGGATACATTCGCGCTAGTCAGGCTGGGCATTCGCTAAAGTGGAACAGGTTCGTTCCTCCCGCCTATTGAAAACTTTCGGCGGGCAGGCATTCCGCCCGCGGCGGGGAACGCGTTTACCAATACCGCTACTGCATGTGCACCGAACGTTGCATGCAATTGGCCCCGCTCCGTTGATAGTTTCATACAAGACGATACTTTTCAGGTAAAATATGAATAGATATAAAGACCTGCACAGATGGATGATCATCCCCATGATCATCATGCAACTTGGCATCTTCGAAGATTATTGGGGTGATTTTTCAGATAACGCCTGGTCTGTTCATATACATTATTGGACTGGCACGATTTGGTACCTCTATCTAATAATACAGCCCTACTATGTTACTCATGGTAAAATTGATAGACATAGAACCAACGGTATCATCGGAATGTTCATAGCGGGTGGCGTTTGTTTAACGGCTTTGAGTATCTTGCATAGAGATTTAGTAACGACTCAGAACGCCTTGGAAATGCCAGACAGGTTTGGTCCATTTAAACCTTGGTTCTTCTTTGGTGTTGCCGCTGTAGAAATTATAATGATGACAGCCTTTGGTTATGCCGTGATAAAAAGTATTATACATCGAAGGAAAATGGAAGATCATGCATGGTGGCTTATATCATCCGTATTTATCATTATGATGCCAGCCCTCGGCCGTGGAATACAGAATACTTACGTTGATATAAATATTCGAGATTGGCCAGACATTAATATCATGATACCCATTTACTTTACCCAATTGTTAATCATTGGAATGCTGCTCTTTGCTGCATGGAAATACGGTAAAATCAAACATCATGCTACGTATCTGGCGTTGGTCGTAAATCTTTCTATATTCTTATTGGAACCAATTGGGAAATCTGAAGCCGTGCAATCGTTCTTAGAAATGATCATAAAAGGATAATCTAACTCAAAAAAATTACTACTGAGATGATGAGAACGAGCGACGGCAATGTGCATACGCAATAGCGGGCTTTCACAATTTATTTCCGGATGATGTCCAATTTCGTCAATCTCATTTGATATGGTTGTAATTCATCCCCTTCACGACCATAAGACCACAACAAAACAGAAGGAAGGTAACTGTGTTTAATGGCGTAACGCTTACATTTAATAACCAATAAAGTAAAAATAAAATGGACGAATTCATATTACTTTTCCGCCTCGACATCATCACCAAAGAAGCTCAACCTTCTCCTGAGCAATTACAAGTGTACATGAAACAATATCAAGACTGGGTGGGAGGCATTGCGGCCCAAAACAAATTCAGCGGAGGCAAGGGTTTATCAACGGAGGGCAAGGTTATAAAGTCAAACAATGTGATAACCGACGGGCCCTATGCCGAAATCAAGGAATCAATAGCCGGCTACATTATTATAAAGGCCATGGACTTTGACGAAGCGGTTAGCCTTGCAAAAGATTGCCCGATTTTGAAAGGAGAGGGCAATAGTGTCGAAGTAAGAAAAGTGGTGGCTGTACACAACAGTTAAGGTAACGAATGCCGCAGTAAATTTGCCGAGGGCGTGTTTATGTATGGAACATGGAGAATTAATACCTCATTTATTCAGGACAGAATACAGAAAAATTGTTTCTGTCCTTTGCAAGCGTTTTGGATTTGATCAAATAGAAATTGCTGAAGACCTTGCCAGCGATACATTCCTGATAGCTGCGCAATCGTGGGGATTAGAAGGAGCTCCGCGCAATCCCACTGCATGGCTCTATAATGTAGCAAAGAACAAAGCAAAAAATTATCTGCACCGTGACTTCATCTTTGAAGGTAAAATTTCTCCACAACTAAGAAGCCAAACTCCTAACCTTCACGAACAAGAAATTGATTTATCTCCGCAAAACATTAACGACAGTCAGCTACAGATGATGTTTGCGATTTGCCATCCTTCCATTTCGCCTGAAGCACAAGTCGGGCTATCGCTGCGTATTCTATGCGGCTTTGGCATTGAGGAAATTGCAGACGCTTTCCTTACCAACAAAGAAACCATCAACAAACGACTGTTCCGGGCGAAGGAAAAACTACGGGAAGAAAAAATCAACATTGAACTTCCGAACCCCTCTGAAATCGATGACCGATTATCCAGCGTCTTGACAACAATTTATTTGCTCTTCAACGAAGGTTATTATTCCGTTAACCGAAACAAAACACTTCGAAAAGATCTTTGCCTTGAGGCCATGCGTCTATGCACCATGCTGGTGGAGAATAAAGACACCAACAGGCCACAGGTAAATGCATTGCTTTCCTTAATGTGTTTTCACGCTTCAAGGTTTGAAGCGCGTATCGATAAAAATGGTGATCTCATTTTGTATGAAGAACAAGACACGAATCTCTGGAACGCTGACTTGATTAGTAAAGGGGGATATTTCTTAAATTGTTCGGCAGGCGGAAATAAAATCTCAAAATATCATTTGGAAGCTGCCATTGCGTATTGGCACACCCAAAAATCTGACACAAAAGAAAAATGGGAAAACATTTTACAACTCTACAATCGGTTGTTACAAATTGAATATTCACCTATAGCAGCGCTCAATAGAACTTATGCGCTATCCAAAGCGAACGATGACGAACCAGGGCAGGGGAAACAAGCAGCAATTTTAGAAGCAGAAAAACTAAACCTGAAAGACAATCATTTTTACTTTACCCTGCTTGGCGAACTTTACATGGCTATTGACAACAAAAAAGCAAAACAAAATTTTCAAAAAGCCCTTTCATTGGCAAAAACACAGACAGACAAGCAGGCCATTCAAAAAAAAATTGATAGACTTTGATGGCGTGCGCAACGGCCTCAACGCCCACGTTAGCGGTAAGTACAATAAAACACCAACCTGAAGCTAAATCAATGTATGCTGCAAAAAGTTGAAGGAGAAATTGCCGCAATCAACCCTTCAAAATGTCGCTTTTACACCTCCTTAAGATGAATTTATGAAAGTAAGTTTGTCTTAATCAATGTAATGAGTAAAGCAAGAATATGAACACGCTAAAAAGTATCGGGGCCGTCCTGGCAGGAGTGGGGGCAATAGTTGCCTTAAGTATTGGGACAGATTTTACACTCGAATCTGTTGGTATTTTTACAACACCAGGTCAACGATTTTTTACGCCGTGGATGCTGGTGCTTGCCCTTGTCTATCGGTGCCTTTATGCGGTGACCGGTGGTTATGTTACGGCTACTTTAGCACCCAACAGACCCTTGCGTCATGCTGTCATACTTGGAATAATAGGGATTATAGTAAGCATGCTTGGCGTAATAGTAGCGTGGGATTTATCGCCTCATTGGTATCCGATTATGCTTGTCATCACAGCGCTGCCCTGTACTTGGTTAGGTGGTAATTTGAAATATGAATAATCA
>Ga0184629_10000292_pt1 | contig 22339 bp, 14 predicted proteins | sample PLM4_32_b1_FD_133158 | JGI IMG/M metagenome (GOLD analysis project Ga0184629, IMG submission 133158) | Groundwater sediment microbial communities from an aquifer in East River, Colorado, USA - PLM4_32_b1 | ecosystem: Environmental > Terrestrial > Soil > Riparian zone | place: USA: East River...
ACCTACGCGCCGGCGTTGAGCCTGGCACTGGTGAACCTCATCGCGGTTTGATCGCGACCAAAAAAAACGAGCGCGAAGCATGTCGCTTCGCGCCCGTTCCCTGCACTATGACGGGATCAATTCCTTACGCCTTCGATTCGATGGCTCCTTTGTAGACCAGCGCCGCCAGAACCGAGCCGGCGATCGGCCCCACCCAGTAGACCCACGCGTTGGCGAGTCCGCCGCCCAGCAGAGCCGGGCCGAGGTACCGCGCCGGATTGATGGCGCCGCCGGAGATCGGGCCTGCCGCCATGATACCCATGCAGATCGTGAACCCGATGAACAGCCCGCCCACCTTCGGCGCGCGCGCATCGATCGCGGTGCCGTACACCACGAACATGAGAAAGAAGGTGGTCACGGCCTCAGTCACGAGCGCCTGGGTGACGGTGATGCCTTCCCCGAGGCCGGGCGTGCCCATGTTCACCGCGTCGAGGGTCGCGGCGGGCACCGCCAGCTTGATGAGCCCGGCGGCGACGATCGCGCCCAGGCACTGCGCGACGATGTAGCCGGCCGCGGTGCCCGGCTTGATTTTTCCCGCCGCCAGCGCCCCGCAAGTGACGGCCGGGTTGAGATGGCCCCCGCTGGTCGCGGCGGTGGCGCTGACCATCACGGCGATGGCCAGGCCGTGCGCGAGCGCAATACCAGTCAACCCCAGCGCCCCGCCGGTCGCGAAATTGGCGGCAATGGCACCGACGCCGATGAAGATCAGCGTGAACGTACCGATGAATTCAGCCACATATTTGTCCATGGCCCCTCCTCGTGAGGGTGGAGAATAGGCGAGCCCTCCCCGATCGCGTCAAGAAAAACTGCGAGGCCGGAAGAGGCGGATGCTAGGCCGGGAAGAAGACGCGCTCGACGTCGTCGAGCATGCGCGCGAGGGCGAACTTTTCCTGGGCCACGCGCGCCCCCGCGTCACCCATCGCGCGCGCCGCCTCCGGATTCGCGAGGACGAAGCGAATCGCGTTCGCGATGGCGCCCGAGTCGCCCACCGGGTGCAGAATTCCGGTGACGCCGTCTTCGACGATCTCGGGGATGCTGCTCACGTTGGATGCAATGGTCGGGATCCCGACCGCCATGGCTTCGACCAGCACGTAGCCGAAGCCCTCCACCCGCGAGGGCAGGATCAACACGTCGGAACCCGCCAGGATCTCCGGCACGTCCGCGCGAAATCCGAGCATGAGTATGGATGAATCGAGTCCGCGCTCGCGGATCGCCGCCTCCAGCACGGCGCGATCCTCGCCGTCGCCCACGAACAGAATGCGCGCGGCTGGAAACTCCTGGAGCACGTGCGGAGCCGCTTCGATGACGACGCGCTGCTGTTTGCGCTCGTCGAGTTCCCCGACCAGCGCGATGATCGGCGCGTCGGCGGGGGCACCGACCGCCGCGCGCAGCTTGCGCCGCAACTCGTCCCGGCGCGCGGTCAGCGCCGCATAGGCGTCGGTGTCGATGCCGTTGTACACGACGATCGCGCGGTCGGTGGTAAACCAGGGGGCGTCGCGAAGCATGGAGCGCTTGGTCGCCTCGGAGTTGACGATCACGCGATCGACATCGAACAGGTAGACCAGGCGATAGCGGCGCTTGTCCTTCAAGGGAAAGCCGCTGCCCCGGCGGGGAATCAGGCGCGGCCGAGCCGGCCGGGGAGGCAGCGCGCGCGACGCGCGGATGGCCGCCGCGGTGAGGCGAATCTCGCGATCGCGGTTGGGACAGACCACGTGCGGCTGAAACCGGCGCACGACCGTGGCGAGCTGGGCGATGGCCAGCGGGTCGACGTCGCCGCGCATCTCCACCGAGATGAGCGGGATGCGTCGCACCGGCGCCCTCGCCGCCAGGACGCTCCCGGGCCGCGCCACCAGCCGCACGTCGTGGCCGCGTTCGCGAAGGCCGGCGGCGGCGTCGAGCATCCAGCGTTCCCCCCCGCCGTAACGGCGGAGCGAGGAGACGAACAGGATCCGCTTGGGTTCCATCGACACGGTCTTCTCAGCGCGCGCGGCACCTTGCGATGGCAGAACGCAGGGTCGCCTCGCACAAGCCGCGAGTGTAGCCCCACCCCCGCGTTGCGGCCAGCGCTATTGTACCCCCACCGCCCCCGACGAGGAAGGATGCACCGCACCGCGCCCCCATGCGCGCAAGCGGCCACGCCCGTGCCGGCACGGCACATCGGTTGCACGAACTCCAGAGATTCACCATGCGGATTCGGTCAACAACGGTGCTATGGATGGGCCTTGCGGCCGCTCTGGGTGCGTGCTCGCAGTCGGCGGGGCCGGAGCCCGACCCGTCGGGCGGCTGCGTCACCGACCTCTCGTGCGCGTTCGACCAGGAGTGCGACGGCACGGGGTGCGGTCCGGCGGAGCCGGGGTTGTATCCAAACATTCAGACCGCGTCGGCTCTGTTTCGCGACCACATCGACGACAATGAACTTGCGTGGCGCGCTACCCACTACGACCTCATGATCGGCCAGGCCCGGGCCGACGAGATTCGGGCCTTCAACCCCCGCGCGCGCATTTTCGACTACGTGAACACGCGCTACCTGGTCCTGGACGTCGCCGCCTACCTATGGGCACAGGCGCACGGCTACGACAACGAAGACTTCTATCTCCATTACCAGGAAGACACCGCGGTGCCCACCTGGGAGACCACGGTGCTCGTTCCCGGATTTCCGCCCGGCATTGTGCCCGGGTACAACCCGGGCGGCGGCGGCAATCCCGCGTCGGCAACCACGCGCGCCCAGTCCCGCGTCCCCGGCTTCGCGTCCGCCTCCGGCACCTCGACGCCGTGGTACCTCGCGAACGTCGACCACCCCGGCTACCGGCGGTTTCTGCGCGACCACATCGAAGGCCTGCTCGACGGAACCTACTGGTTCTCGGGATTCGCGACCGGGCCGATCGACGGCGTGCTGTGCGACAACGCGATTTTCTATTCGGCCTTCAATGAAGGTGTCCTCAACCACTCGGCCGAGTACTACGGCGTGCCCATGACCGACAACCACCCCTACCCGGTCGCCTACGAGACGCTGTACCCGGAACTGGCCGAGGAAGTGCTCGGCCAGACCGGACGCACGGCCGACCTCATGCCCAACTACGGGCACGTGTTCTTTCTGAACTATCCCAACCGATCGGCCATCGGCGTGCAGGCGACGACGCCGTGGATCTGGGGTGAGGTGTGGGTGACGTACACCGGCGTGTGGTCACCGACGACCGGGGGCAACCGCTGCGTCACCTACGAGCGCGACTACTTGAACGCGGTGAGCGAGATCGTCGAACAGACGAAAGCCGGCGGACGCCGCATTCTCGGGGCCCGCGACCTCGCGAGCGGCACGGCGGGGACCGATCGCGGCAAGCTGTTCACGCTCGGGCTCTACTACCTGGTCCACAATTCGCACACGTTCTACATGTACGAGACCGTCGGCGGCCATCAGTACGCGGCCCCGATCTCGAGCTGGGCGTGGAACCCGGCGGTAACCTACGACATCGGCCAGCCCGACGTGATCCCCAACGGCGCGCTGGACTTCCAGGGGCACGCGAACACGAAGGAGCACTACGTCTTCGCGAGCGGGAGCGACCCGTTCAACCCCGCGCTCACGTATCGCGTGCTCGCGCGGCGCTTCACCAATGCGCTGGTACTGGTCAAGATGCTGCCCGACGGTTCGGTCACCGACGACCGCAGCCTTACGACACACGCGCTCGACGGCTCCTATGCAGTACTGCAGGCGGACGGATCGCTCGGCGCCGTCGTCACCCAGGCGCAGATTCGCAACAACGAAGCGCTGATCCTGATTTCCATCGACTGACGGCTAGCCGTCCGACGCGCCCTTTTCGAACCGTCTCATCACGAGGTAGGTGGTGTCGTCGATCTGGTTGGCGGCGCCGACGAACGCACGCGCCGACGCGTAGAGCGCCGTGCACAGGCGGTAGGGCTTCAGGTCCAGATTCGCGCGCACGGACTCGATGAAGCGCGCCTCGCCGTACTCTTCCTCCGCCGCGTTCTGCGCCTCGGTCGCGCCGTCGGTGTAGCAGACCAGCACTTCGTCGGTGATGCGCAAGCGCCCTTCGGCCCACTCGCCGTTGGGGAGGATACCGAGCACGGTCCCGCCCGACTCGAGGCGGCGAAACGACCCGTCGGGCGACATCAGGATCGGCGAGTTGTGCCCCGCGTTGCAGTAGCTGAGCTCGCCGGTGTCGGGATCGAGCACGCCGATGAACGCGGTCACGAAATCCTGCGGGCGCACGGTTTCGAGCAGTATCTGGTTCGCGCGCAGCACGATCTGGCGCGCGCTGGTCATGTAGGGGGCGACGGTCCGCAGCGTGGCGCGGAAGCCGGCCATGATGAGGGAAGCCGGCACGCCCTTGCCCGCGACGTCCGCGATCGCGAAGGCGACCAGGCGGTTCATGGAGGGAAAGAAATCGTAGTAGTCTCCACTCACCTCGAACGAGGGGTAATTGGCGCCGGCGATGCGAAAGGCCCCCGAGATCAGCGATTTCTTGGGCGTGAAGAACTCTTGTACGGTGCGCGCGATGCGCAGCTCCTCTTCGAGCTCGAGCTTCACCTTGCGCTCCTCGATCAGATAGGCGCGGTCGATCGCCACCGCCGCCTGCGCCGCAAAAGCCTCCAGGAGGCGCAGGTCGCTCTCGGAGTAGGCGTCGAGCCGGTCGTTCTCGAGGTTGAAAAGCCCCAGGAGCCGGCCGCGCAGAATCATCGGCGCCACCATCTCGGAGCGCGTGCGGGCACGAACGTTGGCGTAGTGGGGATCGCTGCGCACGTCGGGCACGATCACGCCCTGTTTCGTCCGCGCCACCTCGCCCACGATCCCCTCGTCGGACTTGACCCGAATCCTGTCCTGCGCCCCCTGCGGGTAGCCGGTGTGGGCCACGCTGGCGATGGTATCGGTCTTCCGTTCGTAGAGAAAGATCGACGCCGCGTCATAGGGGACCAGCTTCTTGAGATTGTCCAGGATCCGGTCCAGCGCCTCGCCGCGGGTCATCGACTTCCCCACGTCCGCGCTCACCTCCGCCAGAAGCTGATATTCCAGGCGGCGCCGCTGCGCCTGCTCGCGCAGGCGCGCGTTCGCCACCGCGACCGCCACGTGCTCGCCCAGCGGCGTCAGCAGCGCCAGGTCGTCCTCGGTGAAGGGTTCCTCGTTCTTGCGATTGACGACTTCGAGGATCCCGCGCACCAGCCCGCGGCGGGTGAGCGGAATCGCGATCAGCGAGTTCACCTTGATGCCGAGCTTCTTGGCGATGACCGGGGCGGCTGCGGAGGGGCGCACATCGTTCAATATGACCGGCTCGCGCCGTTCCCATACCCGGCCCATGACGCCCGCCCCGCGTGCAATCACGGCGCCGCGTACTTCATCGTCGGAAACGCCGACCGCGCGCTCGAACACCATGCGCTCGCGGTCGTCGAGGACGGCGAGCAGCACGGCCTCGGCGCGCAGCGCCGTCTTGACGATCTTCAGCAGGCTCTTCAGGAGCTCGCCGAATTCGACGTTGGCGTTGAGCGTACGGCTCGCGGCGGAGAGAAGCTCGATCTCTCTCGCTTTCGCGATCAAGAGCTGACGTTCGCTGGTCAATTCAGACTCCGGGATGAGGTGTAGAAGTTCCATGGTTCTATGAGTAATACCAACGTGTCAAGGCGAGAGTAAGACCAGGGAAAGGGACGGAGAGGAAAAGCAGGGAGCATGCCAGAGAGAAAATGGCGGCGCATGCGGACCGCACGCGCCTCAGAGGGTGGGGTTACGTCGCCGGCGAAATGGCTCGAATGCGTTCCGCGATTGCAAAAAACGCCTTCGCAACGGGAGCGTCGGGGTCGTGTTTCACGATCGGGTTGCCCTCGTCACCGACGCGGCGGACGTTCGCGTCGAGCGGAATCTCGCCGAGAAACTCCACGCCCAGGCGCCGGCTGATCTCGCGCCCGCCGCCGTGGCTGAAGATTTCCGTGCGCTCCCCGCAGTGGGGACAGATGAAGTAGCTCATGTTCTCGATGATTCCGAGTACGGGCGCGTGGACGGTGCGATACATCTCGAGGCCCTTCTCGGCGTCGACCAGCGAGAGCTCGGAGGGGGTGGTGATGATGATCGCCCCCGAGAGCGGGACCGTCTGCACCAGGGTCAGCTGCGCATCGCCCGTCCCGGGAGGCATGTCGATCATGAGGTAGTCCAGCTCCCCCCAGTCGACGTCGTTCAAGAACTTCTTGACCACACCCATCACGATCGGCCCGCGCCAGATCACCGGCTGGCCGCGGTCGGTGAGGAAACCCAGCGACATGAGCTTGAGTCCGTCTTTTTCGACCGGGGCGATCTCCTTGTTCTGGCCCGCTTGCGGGCGATCGGTGGCCCCCATCAGCACGTGGACGCTCGGGCCGTAGACGTCGGCGTCCATCAGTCCCACGCGGCTGCCGAGCTTCGAGAGCGCGAGGGCGAGGTTCACGCACACGGTCGACTTCCCGACGCCGCCTTTGGCCGACGAGACGGCGATGATGTGCTTGACGCCCGCGATCGGCGCCTGGCCCTCAAACGGGCTCGCGCCCGGGCCGCCGCGGACCGGGCCCGGCCCCGTGTTCGGCTGGGCGGGGCCGGTCGCGGCGAGCTTCGGCTTCGCACCCTTGGTCATGATGATGACTTCGCGCACGCCGGCGAGCCGCTTGACGGCGCTGCGGCTCTCGTCTTCGACGCGCGCCTTGACCTTCGCGTCGTCGACGGGGAGGTTCAGCGAGAGCGTCACGACGTCCCCCTGGACGCCGATCTTCTCGACCCGCTTCTGGGTGACGATACTCCCGACCCCGTACACGTCGACGACGGCTTCGAGGGCGGACTGGATTGCGGACGAATCGATCATGGTGAGACCCTGACTAATTGATTGACGCTATCCGACGACTCGACTAGCTTCGCAAACGGCTTCCACCTCGTCGGACCAAAGGAGTTGCCCATGAATGCCAGGACCCAGCGCATCGTCGGCCTCGCCTGCCTCATCCTCGCCGCCGTGATCGGCATCCTCAATCTCAAGCGGACCATGAACCTGGGCATGAACTCGACCGGCGCGATCCTGCTGGTCGTCGGCGCGGTGCTCATGAGGAAGTCGCGGCAAAAGACCGCGGAGTGAGCGTTCGGACTCGGGCCCCACGCCCGGGAGGCAACGCCACTATAGCGGCCGCTCGGCCCGGCTGGCAACGCCGTTAATGTCGATGACCACCCCGATTGCTTCCACCCGCTCGTCGCTGACGCGCTATGCGTGGCTCTCCATTGGTGCTGCGCTCGTCACCATCGCGCTCAAAGCGGCCGCGTACTTCCTGACCGGCTCGGTTGGTCTCCTCTCCGATGCGCTCGAATCGGTGGTCAACCTCGCGGGTGCCGTCATGGCGCTCGCCATGCTGACCGTTGCCGCCCGCCCCGCCGACGAGACGCACGCGTACGGCCACAACAAGGCCGAATACTTCGCGAGCGGCATGGAGGGCGCACTCATCCTGGTCGCCGCCGCCAGCATGGGGTTTGCAGCGGTGCGGCGCCTGCTGACGCCGCAACCGCTCGAGCAGGTTGGAATCGGCCTCACCGTGTCGATGATGGCGGCGCTGGTCAACCTCGTGGTCGCGCTCGTGCTCATGCGCGCCGGCCGGAAGCATCACTCGGTCACGCTCGAAGCGGACGCGCATCATCTCCTGACCGACGTGTGGACGTCGCTGGGCGTTCTGGCGGGCGTGGGCCTGGTCGTGCTCACCGGGTGGCAGCGCCTCGATCCGATCGTGGGGCTCGCGGTGACGCTCAACATCGTGCTGACGGGGGTCAGGATCGTGCGCACGTCGGTGCTGGGGCTGATGGACACCGCCCTCCCGGCCGCCGAACAGCTCGCGCTGCGCGCGATCCTCGATCGCTACGCGGCCGGGAACGGCATCGAGTTCCACGCCCTGCGCACGCGCCAGTCGGCAGCGCGACGATTCGTGTCGGTGCACGTGCTGGTGCCGGGCGCCTGGACCGTCCATCGCGGCCACCAGTTGCTCGAGGGCATCGAGGCCGACATTCGATCCGCGCTCCCCAACGTGACCGTGCTTACGCATCTGGAATCGCTGGATGATCCCTCGTCGTGGGACGACGAGTCGCTGGACCGGGCCGCGCCGCGCGCCGGGAGCGAGGCGGGGAGACTCAGGCGGGAGGACGGCTCTTCGGATCCTTCGTCTCCGGGCGGATGAGCGCCAGGCTCGCCGTGTGTCCGTGCAGAAAGTTCTTTCCCCCCACCGGACCGATCTCCCCGGCGCAGAAAAACCCCGCCACGTCGAGACCCCGGAAGAAGCCGGTGATGGCCGAGATGTCGCCGTCGGGCTCCTGATACAGGTGCGTGCCGCGCCCGTTGCACGAAAACAGGAACGCGCCGCTGGGGTCGTCGAACAGCGAGTGGGGGCTCAACATCATCTCCAGGTCTTCGCGCGCCGTCCGGGCGTCGCGCAGGTGGAACTGCACGCGCTCGCCGGTCTCGATCACGTCGCCGATCGCGATGGCACCGCTCTGGTTGTCGGCTCCGATCACGCCGCGGATCAGGAAATCGCCGCGACCCAGCGTCTCCTTGCTCGAGTCGATCGCGCGGCCAATGAAGAGCCCGTTGTGCAGGAGCTGGCGGTCGTCTTCGTCGAGTTCGTCGAGGAGGTCGCCGATTCGCTCCAACGGGGATTCTTCCCCCAGCGCATCGATCACGTTGTTCGTCGCCGCGGTCACCTCGAATACCGGGCCGATGGGGCGGCAGCCCTGCGACACGATGATGTCGACGCCGATGGGTCCGGAGAACGCGAGTCCCACCACTCCCTCGTGCATCACCCGGTCGTTCATGAAGAGCACGCTCTCGCCCGGCTGCCGCGCGCCGCTCACCATCCCGCCGATGATCGGGACGCCCTCGCACCCCGTGTTGAACGCGGCGAGAATGCCTTCCATGGGCGCGCTGAACGGGTCCGCCAGCATGACGAAGAAGCGGGTGCCGTCCGGCGGGTCGTAGGCCTTGTGCAGCTGCATCGGGTTGCGCGCGATCTGCATCGCGTCCTGCGCCGAAATGAAGAACGGCTCGACGCCGACGCCAGGCAACTTCGCCGCCACCACCGCGATTGCGGGTTCGCCCTCGATCTCGTGCGTCGGCCCGATCACGCCCTCGCCGCAGCAGCCGACCATGACGCGCGCGCCGATGGCCGCCTTCAACTCGCGGGCGAAGCCCTCGGCCCGCCGGGCGAAGTGTGTGCTCGGAAACACGAGCGCCACGTCGACGCTCTCGCCGAGGCGGTCGAGGATCGACTTCGACACCTGGGAGATGATGGCGTCCAGGTCCTGGTCGACGACGGAAATGGAAGCGAAGCGCATCTCAGCGACTATACCGCGCCACGGCCCCGTTGTCTCCGACGATGAATACGTTGGCGGATGACGAGCCCCACACCGCGGTGACCAGAAACGGCAGGTTCGACAGGTCCTGGACCCGCCTCCACTCGGGGGTGGCGGCGGTGTCGCCCGCCAGAATCGAGGCGGCATCCCCGCACGCGAACCCGCGCTCGGCGTTGGCGCGCCATACCCCGAGGACGTCGTGCACCGGGTCCTGATAGACCGGTGTCCACTGGAGTCCATCCCAGTGAAAGATCAGCCCGCCCGCGTGCAGCGGGCCCGTGTACGCGCCCTCCGTGTCGCCGGCCACCGCGGCCAGCCGCGGTTGGAGGTACTCGCTCGCCACATAGACATCGTTGGGTCCGGTGCCGTGCACGTCGTGGAAGTTGTGTACGTTGTACAGGTCGATGTTGATCAGCTTCCACCCCGTGCCGTTCCAGCGAAACGCGGTCGAGTTCGCGCCGGTGACCCAGAAGTCGTTGGCCGCCGGGCCCCACACGCCGAGCAGCCGCTCGGTAACCCCGAGGATGGAGGCGTCGACCCACTGCGCTCCATCGAAGCGGAGAATCGTTCCCTGCTCGCCCACCGCGTAGGCGGTGCCGGGTGCGTCCATCCATACCTCATTCAAGTGAATCGGGAAGGTGGAGATGTTGTTCCACGCCGCGCCGTCGAAGTGGAGTGCGGCGCCGTTCTCGCCCACCGCGATCACGTCACCGGCCGATGTCCCGCTGACGCTGCGCAAGCTCTCCAGAGTCCCGCTAGGCGATTCCGCCCAGGACCCGGCGCGAAAGCGGAAGATGGTGCCGAAGCCACCGACCGCGAACGCCTCCTGTCCATCCGGCGTGGTCCACACGTCTTTCATGTCGCGCGTCATGCCTCCGTTTGCCGGCTGCCAGCCCCCGCCGCTGTGCTCGTGTATCGTCCCGGCCTCTCCCACCGCCCACACGACCCCGCCGACGCCGAAAATGCGATACACCGACTTGACGCTATGCAGGACGATCGGCGACCACGCGAGCCCGTCCCAGTGGTATGCACTCCCGGCCAGCCCCATGGCATACACGTCGCTGCTCGCCGTGCCCCACACCGCTTCCAGGAATGCCGGCGCCCCGACGTCGATCGGTGACCAGTCGGCCCCGTCGAAATGAATCGCCGCGCCGTTGCCGCCTACCGCGAATACGTCGCTCGCGGATGTTCCCCATACCTCGGTGAGCGCGAAGGTCGCGGGCGTCGCCAGCGAGTTCCATGACACGCCGTCGTAATGCAGAAAGCTCGTGCCCAGGCCGGTGGCGTAGACATCGCCGGGGCCGCTGCCCCATACCGAGGTCAGCGATTCCAGCCCGGGTGGAACCGTCATCGGCGCCCACGAGGAACCGTCGTAGTGGTAAACGCGGCGCGTGACCGCCGACTCGATGCCGACCACGAAAATGTCGTTCGGCGCCGAGCCCCAGACATCCAGAAACACGACCGCCGGGTTGGGCGACCCGTTCGTCCAGGTCGTGCCGTCGAAGCGCAGCACGACGCCGCCCGTGCCGACCGCGATGATGTTCGTGGCCGAGGTGCCCCAGACGGCGGTGAGGTTTGCGGTTGTCGGTGTCTGCGTGACGCGCCACGCCGTGCCGTTGTAGCGGAGCACGACGCCCTGCTGTCCGGTGGCGAAGAGGTTGTTTGCGCTCGGGCCCCACACGTCGCTCAAGGTGACGCCTTCCGACGCGGGGTTCATCCAGCGCCACGCCGGGTCGGTGGGCGGAGGGAGTTCGACGACCGTGTCGTCGCCGGAGCACCCGAAAAGGACCCCCGCGGCTGCCAGCGACGATAGAGCGAGAAGCAAACGGAAACGGCGACGCACGAACTCTCCGGTGACCGGGGGGATGACGCTGGATTGAATCTACTACGGAACCGGTGCCGCGCGCAACGCGGCGCGGGGCGCGTTTCGCCCTCGGGAGCCTTCTACGCGGGGTCGGTGGCGGGCTGCGCGGAGCGGGAACGCCGGCGGATCTTCGAGCCCACCCAGCTGTGGAAGCGGCGCATCGCCCAACCGACCCGCACGCTGGCCGTGTAGACCGGCGGTGTTACGAAGAACAACAGAATCGTGCTCGAGGTGAGACCGCCGATGGTGGCGAGCGCGAGATTCTCCCAGATGTCTTTGTCCGACGATTCGTTGAGGTGGACGAGCAACGGGGCCAGGCCGACGATCGTGGTGCCCGCGACCAGCCCGATCGAGCGCATGCGTACGCGCGTCCCGCGCGCCACCGCCAGCTGCAGCAAGTGGACGCGCTCGCCGGCCGGCAGGACCCACAGGTCGCTGCCGCCGAGGGTGCGGCGCAGCGGAGGAAACAGCGAATGCGCCAGCTCGGGATCGCCGCCGAGCTTGGACTTGAGAATCAGAGTCGCTTCGGTCCGATAGCGGCTGACCAGGATGATCGCGTTGTTCACTGCCACGCCGAACAACAGCACCAGCCCGATCTGCGCCGACGAATCGAACACCGAATGGGACAGCCAAAAGATCAATGCCACCCCGACCAGGGCGGTCGGGATCGTGAGCAGAACGAGTATCGGCAGCGAGAGACTTTCCATGAGCGCCGCAATCACGATGAAGATGAAGGCCAGCGACAGCCACAGCGCGAGGCCGATCTGCTCTTCTTCCTCTTCGGTCAGAAATTCCTGTCGGGCCTCCTCCGCCCGGTATCCGTACGGGAGCTGGATCCCGGCGAGCACGTCCTTGATGTACTTCTGGCGCATCTGATCGGTGCCGAGATACTCCCAGTTCACGTGGGTGGTGTACTTCTGGTTCTCGCGCGTGATCGACTGCGATACCTCGCGCTTCTCGATGTCGATCAAGTCGCCGAGCCGGACCTGTTCGCCCGCCGGGCTCCGCACCATCAGCTCGGCGATGTCGGCGTAGGAAATATTATCGGCGTCGGCGTACGAGAGCTGCACCCGCTCCTGGTCGCCGTCGATGAGCATCGTCCACGGAATGTCGACGCCGAGCATGCGCCGCACCTGCGCGGTGAGATCGGTGACGGTGAGGTCGTACGTTGCGAGGCGATCGCGCCGGATGCGGATCACCATCTCTTCCTGCCGCACGCGCTCCCACTGCGCCCCGGTGGTCACGCGCGCATTGCGCACCCGCCGGTTCTTTTCCACGCGCGCGAGCGTGGCGTCCGCGATCTCGTTGAGGCGTTTCGAGTTGTAGCCGGTGATCTTGATGAGCGAGTTGAGCGCGGATCCGCCGAATGCGCCCTTGAAGTAGGGGCGGTCGGAAAAACCGCGAATATACACACTGGACCCGCCGGTGACGTCCGCCTTTGCGATCAGGAGTTCGCGCCAGTGAAACGGGAGCGGCGTCTCGCGCAGCTCCTTCTCGAACTCGACCCGCAGAATCCCCTGGTTGCCGAAGGCCCGCGAGCTCATGCGCGCGCCGTCGGGCACGGGGAGCAGTTGCTCTTCGAAGTCCCGCAGCGTCTCGCTCGTGATCTCGAGGTCGGTGCCCGATGGCATCTCCAGGTACAGGAACAGCTCTTCCTCCGCGGGAAATCGCCAGAACCCGCCCTTGACCACCTTGTGGTCGTACACCCACCACCCGCCGAAGAGTAGTCCTCCGGTCACGATCAGCACGAGCCACCACGAGCGCTGCAGGAAAATGCACGCGCGGTCGGCGCGGGTCACGCGGTCCTCGAGCGCCGATGGCTCGGCGACCAGGCGGCCGATCTCGGTCGTGTCGATGAGGTCACGGGGCCCGTCGGCGAGCTGCGCGACCATCGGCCGCGCCCACATGCGGTGCAGCACCATCGGCACCCATCCGAAGGCGACGAAGAGGGATGCCACCATCGCCGTCGTCACCGAGACGGCGAGCGGAATGTAGTAGAGCGCAAGCCGCCCGGAGAGAAACACAAACGACCCGAACACCACCACCGACGTGAGCGTCGTGGCGATGGCCGGGTTCAGGATGTCGTTGGTGCCATCGAGAATCGCGTGGTACGCCACGTCGAGCTTGGCGCGGCGCGACAGCCCAAGTTCCTCCGCGCGCTTGAGCGCATCGAGCCGGCGATGGACCGACTCCAGCACGAGAATGCTGTTGTCGACAATCATCCCGAACGACACCGCCAGCCCGCTGATGGTGATGAAGTTGACCGAGATGCGCAAAAAGTAGAACAGCGAGAGCGAAATGAGCGTGGCGAACAGGATCGAGGCGGTGACGATCGCGGTGAGCTTCACCTGCCGCACCGTCACGACCAGCATGACGAACAGGATGCCGAGGATGGCAAACGACTGGTAGATGAGGTTGCGCAGCTTGTCTTCCAGTTCCTTGCCCTGGTCCTCGTCGACGTGGAAAGTCATCTGGCCCGGCACATTGGCGCCGATGCGGGGCAGCACCGCGCGCAAATCGCGGCTCACCCCAACGGCGTTGGCGCCGCTGCGCTTGTCGACCGTCACCTGCACGACGTTCTTGCCGTTGGCGCGCACGAAATACATCGGGTCCTCGTGGTCGGCCCGTACGTCGGCCAGCATGCCGAGGGTGAAGGTCTGCCCGCCGCGCCGCGCGACGACGCCACCCTTGAGTGACTGGGCACTCAACGGGCGTCGCATCGCCACCAGACGCTCGAGCCCCTGCTGGCGAATCACGCCGGCGCCCTGGAATTCATCGAGCCGGTCGACCGCCCGAAACACCTCGTCGACGCGGATGCCGTAGAGTTCGAGCAGCCGCCGGTCCAGGACGATCTTCACCAGCGGCCGCGCGCCCCCCAGCACCTCGGCGTCGGCGACCCCCGGCACCGCGATGATCTGCGGGATCACCCACGTCTCCGCGAGCTCGCGCAGCTCGTTGGGTGAGAGCTCGGATTCGAGGCTGAAGGTGAAGAAATCGTCGGTGCGGAATTCCTCCGGCACGAACGGCAGGATCTGCGGCTGCGATGCGCCGAGCGGGAGGTTGCGGCGCACGTCGCCCAGCTGTTCGTTGATGTCGAGCCGCGCGAAGTCGATGTTCACGTCGCGCCTAAACGAGATCGTGACCGTCGAATTGCCGGCCCGGCTGGTCGACTCGATCTTCTCGACGCCGTGCACGTCTTGCACAGCCTCCTCGATCGGAATCGAGATCGAGCGTTGGATGGCCTGGGGCGAGGCGCCGTTCCAGCCCGTCGTCACGGTCAGGGTGGGCAGATTGACGTCGGGGATGGCTTCGATCTTGAGGCGCGGGATGGAGTACGCACCCATGACGACAAAGGACACGAAGATCATCCACGTCGTCACCGGAAAGCGCACACAGAACCGGGTCATTCGCCAGGCCTCCGGATCTTGTGCGCGACCATGTAGAACAGGGGCGTATAGATGAGCGTGAGCGCGGTGGTCACGGTGAGTCCGCCGATGATGGTGAGGGCCAGGGGACGCTGGAGCTGCGCGCCGCCGCCGAGACCGATCGCCAGCGGCACCATGGCCAGGATGGCGGTGCAGCTGTTCATGATGATCGGCCGGGCGCGCAGGCGGCATGCTTCCATGATCGCCTCGTAGCCGTCCATCCCCTGCGCCCGGAGCTGGCGCATCGCGTCGGTCTTGACGATGGCGTCGTCGACCGCAATACCGACCAGTGTGATCAAGCCGATCAACGAGAGCACGTTCACCGTCGTCCCGGTAATTAGCAGCGCCGCGATCGTCCCGGCCGCGCCCATCGGGATGGTGATCGAGATGTGGAGGGGGTCGACGAAGGACTCGAACTGGGCCGCCAGGATCATGTAGACCAGGACGCACGAGAGCAGCAGCGCCCACCCGAGGTCGCGAAAACTCTTCTGCATCTCCGCGCGCTCGCCGCCCTGGACGATCTTGACGTCGGCGGGCAAGTCGAGCTTCGCCACGATGGCGGACGCCTCTTTCCACGCCCGCGTGATCGATCCGCCCGCCACCTGGCCGGAGATCGTGACCATGCGGCGCTGGTTGGAACGCATCAGCTCGCGCACCGGGCGCTCTTCGTCGACCGCGAGAAAATTCCGCAGCGGCACCGTCTCTCCCCCGGCGACGGTGACCGGCGCGTCGAGCACGCCGGCCAGGTCGCGCCGCTCGGTCAGCGGAAAACGCACCGCGATGTCGATGCGCTTCTCCACCTCGTTGAACGTGGTGGCTTCGACGCCGGTGATGCGGTTGCGGACCTCGCGGGCGATCCGGTCGGGGTCGAGCCCGGCCCGCAGGATTTCTTCCGTATCCAGGTGCACGACGATGTTAGGCGCGTCGAGCACGCGGTCGGCCTGGAGATCGCTCAACCGGTGCGACCCGGCCAGCGCGTCCAGAATCTGCTGCGCGGCGTTGACAGCATCCACGGGGTCTTCCGCCACCACGCCCAGGGTAAAAGGCGCCTCGCCGGTGGACAGAAGCTCGGCGAGGCCGCCGCCCTCGTCGCGAAACGCGTAGCGCACGCCCGGCGCCAGCGCGAGTCGTTCACCGATCGCGCGCTCCAGGCGCAAGGACTCGCGGTTCGCGTTGCGGCTTGGCTTGATGAGAATGCGCATGCGCGCGGTGTTGGGAGCGGTGTAGTCCTTCATGGCGGCGAGTGTGCGTTCGGTGGTGCCCACCTGGGTAAACACGCACGCGACCGCCGGATCCGCCTGAATCCACGCGCCCAGGTCCGCGACCCCGTCGGTCGTTTCCTCCAGCGGGCTGCCGGTGGGATACTCGAGCTCGAGTCGCAGGTCGCCGGACGCGCGCTGCGGCATCAAGGTCCGCTCGATGCGCGTGCCCATCAGCCCGGCGCCGACGATGAACACCACCAGCAGCGTGATCATAAGCCGGGGTCGCCGCAACGCCCGCACGAGGACACCATGGTAGAAGTGGTAGAACGCGCTGAACCCGCGATCGGTGAGCTTGAACAGCCCCCGTTTCTCGCGCGCCCCGATCTGGAGCAGCCGCGCGGACAGCATCGGCTGCAGCAGCATCGCGGTGAAGATCGAGACCGTGAGCGCAATCGTCACGGTCAGCGCCTGATCACGAAAAAAAGCGCCCGCGATGCCGGGCACGTACACGACCGGCAGGAACACCGCGACCGTGGTCAGCGTGCACGCGACCACCGCGTTGCCCATCTCGCGCGTGCCCACCTCGGCACAGCGGGCCACCTCGCGCCGGGTCTCCATATTGCGGCGGTCGGCCGCGGCGCCTCCGAACTTCTCCTCGACGTGACGGTTGATGTTCTCCATCACGATGATCGCGTTATCCATGAGCAGGCCGGAGGCTAGGGAGAGGCCGCCCAGGCTCATCAGGTTCAACTTGATCTTGCCGAGATACATGAACATGAACGCAATGAGGAGCGACACCGGGAGCGACAGGCCCACGATGACCGGGCTGCGAAAGTCGTTCAGGAACAGGAACAGCACCAGGAACGCGAGCAGCGAGCCGAGCAGGAGCGATTGCACCAGGCTCGAGAACGAGGCGCGCACGTACTCCGCGTCGCGATAGACATACGTGTACGCGAAGCCCTCGTAATCCTCGCCCAGCACCTTGAGGGCGCGCTCGACCTCGTCGCTGACCCGGATCGTGTTCGCTTCCGGCTCCTTGTAAATGAGCAGCGACACGACCGGCACATCGGCCAGGAGCGTGTGCCCCTCCGGCTCCTTGATGGTGTCCATCACCCGCGCGACGTCGGCGATGCGCACGGGCGAGGCGCCGGGCCGCACGATGTCGGTGGCGGAGATCTCGCCCACGGTTCCGTACTCGCCGTCGATGCGCAGACTCATCTGCAGGGGCCCCTGCCGGATCTTTCCGCCCGGAAACGACACGTTGCTGCGCACCAGCGCCTGCTGGATCTGTTCGACGGTTATGCCGTAGATCGCCATCTTGCGCGCGTCGGGCTCGACCAGGATCTCGCGCACGGATCCGCCGACGACCTCGGCCCGGCTGATCCCGTCGACCTGCTGGATGGCGGGCTTGGCGACCTCTTCCGCGAACTCGGTGAGCTGTTCGATCGGCGCCTCGCCCTTGAGGGTCAGGATGGTGATCGGCCGCGAGGTGGGATCCCAGCGCAGAATCACCGGCCGCTCGGCCGCATCCGGAAAATCCTCCCGGAAGGCCACGCGGTCGACGGCTTCGCGCAGGTGCAGGTTCGCGAAGTCCATCTGGGTGCCCCACTCGTACTCCACCGTGATCATGGACACGCCCTCGCGGGTGCGCGACTCGACGCGGCGCACGCCCGAGAGCGCGGTGACCACCTCTTCGAGGGGCTGCGTCACCAGACGTTCGAGATCCTCGGCCGGAATATCCTCGTAGGCGGTGGCAACCGTAAGCCGCGGGTAGGTGATGGACGGGAGCAGGTCGACGGGGATGCGCTTGAAACTGACGACGCCGACCAGCATCAGCGCCAGGAAGAACATGCTGATGGCGACCGGGCGATGGATCGAGAACCGGATCATTCCTCGGCCTGCACGGACTGCAGCCACGGGTCGGCGGCCGGGAGCGTCTTGCGCACCTTGACCTTCGCGTCGTGCGCGAGTGTCAGGTGGTCCGAGACGATGACCCGATCCCCTGGCTCCAGCGCCCCCCCCTGGACGACGCTGGTGATCTCGACCATGTGGTCATTGCTCTCGCCCAGCGCCACATAGAGCCACTTCGCGCGGCCGTCCTCAATCTTAAAGAGCAGCGGGCGGCCGTCGCGGGTGAGGATCGCCTCGCGCGGGACCAGCAGGCGGTCCTCGAAGCGTTCGCCGGCGATCAGCGCGCGCGCGAACATCCCCGGGCGCAGCCGTCCCTGCTCATTCTTGAGACGAATCAGCACCTGGCAGGTGCGCGTCGCGGAATCGAACTGCGGGCTCACGACGTCGACCACGACGCTCAGCGTCTCGCCGAGCGCCGGCACGGCGAGGATGGCCGCGCCCCCCGGCGCAATCTTGCCGACGTCCGCTTCGAGCACACCAACCTCCGCCTCAAGGTTGATGTTGTCGACCAGCGTGCACAGCGTCTGGTTGACCTTGAGCTGCTCGCCGACGCTCAGCGTCAGGCCGCTCACGACCCCGTCGAAGGGCGCGCGAATCTCCGTTCGCTCCAGGTTGAGGCGGGTGCGTTCCAGGTCGGCGCGCGCGACGGACACACCGCTGCGAGCGGCGGCGATCTCGCCGCGGAACTTGCCTGCCTTGAGCGCCTCGACGTCCATGCCGATTTCGCGCGCGAGGCGCTCATCGCGCGTGATCTTCCCGCTCTTTTCGAGCTGCTCGAGGTTGGTCAGCTCGTCGCGGAGATCCTGCGCGCGGGCGGCGAGGGCCGTGTCGACGTCGGCGTCCTCAATGGTCAGAAGGCTCAACGCCTGCAGATAACGCGCGCGGGCTTCCTCGGCGGCCATCTCGTACTCGCGATCGTCGATCTTGAGGATCAATTGACCGCGCTTGACCTTCTGACCCTCCTCCACCAGCACGCGCACGATCCGGCCGGTGATCTCGGAATGGAGCTCGGCGGAGTGGCGGGCGCGGATGCGGCCCTCCGCCACCACCGGGCGCACGAGGTCCGCCCGCACCGCGCGGGACGCGTTCACAGTCACGGAGCGTTCCTTGCGGGGCTTGCCGCCCGAGGTGTCCGACTCGGCCGACGTGGTGGCCGCGTCGCCGCCCCCGTAGTTCTCCCCTTCGCTTTCCATGGAGCCCTTCGCCTCGGCGAGCGAGGTCGAATCCGTCGCCGTCGAGTCCGCCGCGTCCTTGGTGTTGCCCTTCTTCCCGCACGACGCGAGGCCGAGGCAGAGCACGGCGACGACGATGAGGCGAAACATGAGTCTGGTGGCCGGTGAGATCACGGGGCGTCTCCCTGACTGGAGGAAAGTTAGCGGCGCCGGCTCCGGACGAGTTCGGTTCGAACCGTCCGGCCACCGGCGCCAGACCGGAAAGTCTTGCGAACCGGGCGTCCCCTAGCGGGCCGCGACGACATCGCCCTCGAGGCGGTAGCAGATGACCGCCATCGGCTCCGGTTCCTCGGTTTCGTCGTAGAGACCGTCGACGCCCTCCGCGGACATGGCCGCCTGCAGGAAGCTCGTCACCACGTACAGGCGATCTTTCTCGAACACATACAGGTCCTCGAGCGGGTTGCCCTGACCCTGGAGAGTCACCGTCTTGACGAATTGACCCTGGGGGTTGAACACGTCGAAGGTGCCGAGCGTTCCCTTCTGCAGGTTGCGGGCGCCGGCGCTCGACAAGACCCACATCGAGCCATCGTCGCGAACGTAGATGTTCTCGATGTCCTTGGTCATGTCATGAATGTTGACCTTGCAGTTCGGGATCATCTTCGCCCAGTGGCCCATCATCTTGTTCATGAAGTCTTTTTCCTTGGCGGTGCGGGCGATGTGCTTGTAGTCGCGGGTGATGACCTTGTCAACCTTCCCGCTCTTGTCCCACACCGTGATTTCATAATCGTCGTACGACTTGCACGCGTACACCTTGCCGTCCGGGCCGACTTCCCAGCGCCGTTCGAAGGTGTCCCACGCCGCGTCGTCCATGAGGGCAGCGGCCATGCTGATCTCGTTGGTCTTGGAGGTGTACTCGGCGACCTGCTTGCCCGCCGGGTCCACGCTGGCGATGAAGCTGGTGCGGGACCATTTCCCGGCGGCCTGGTCGAACTGCTGGCGACCCATGAACAGGACGATGTTGCCACCGCGCGAGTCGCCGCCCTGGATCAGCTGGAACCCGCCGTCGGGGGCCTGCGGGATGGGGTGGTCGCCCGCGGGCGCGCCTTCCTTGGTGAGCAGCACGATCTTGCCGGGCATCATCTGGATGACCGCGGCCTTGTCGTCCTTTGTGAAGAACATCGAGATGGGGCGGCGGAACTCGCCGGGACCCTCGCCTTCGCGCCCGATCGAGCGCAGCAGCTCGCCGTCCTTGTTGTAGATCTTCACCGTCGAGAGTTGGCTGTCGAGCAGGTACACGTTGCCCTGCGTGTCGATGTCGATGTCGCTGATGACGCCGAAGAACTCGTCCTCGTCCTCGGAGTCGCCTCCCAGCCGCCACATCTCCGGCAGCTTGCTCGTCACTGGGGCAACGAAGCCGGTGGCGGGATTGGCCATCGTCTTGGCACCGGCGGCACCCGGCGTGACTTTCCCCTGCCATTCACCCGCCTCTGCGCGGGCCGCGATCACGACCACCACCGCGACGAATACGGCCAGGCTGACGGCGGCAATACGCCACGCACGGAACCATCTTATCGAATCGAGCTTCATGGGAGTCCTCGCTCCTACGAGGTAGGGAATGCAAAAAGTGTATGCCCTGATTACGGTCTCTCCCGAAGGGGGGTTTCGCGGAATGTCATTTTATCCGCACCGTGCCTCCAGTACCCGGGCCGGGGCCGCCTATTCGGCAACCGGGGTGACCATTCTATACCCTATCGTCCAGGGGGGCAACCGCTTCGGGCGATGGCGGGCCGGCGCAAGTACTTGAATGGACCTTATCGCTTCGGCCGGTAGACGTGGGTGCTCTGGCCGAAAAACACTTCCGCCGCTTCCATGATCGTCTCCGACAACGTCGGGTGCGGATGGATCGTGAGCTTCACATCGGAGGCCAGGGCCCCCATCTCGATCGCGAGCACCCCTTCCGAGATCAAATCGCCCGCACCGGCGCCGACGATGCCGACGCCGAGCACGCGCTCGGTCTTGGGATCGATCAGCAATTTGGTGAGCCCGTCGGTGCGTTCGATCGACATGGCGCGGCCCGACGCCCCCCACGGGAACTTCGCGACCGCGACCTCGACCCCGTGCTCCTTCGCCTGCGTCTCGGTGAGCCCGCACCAGGCGATCTCGGGATCCGTGAACATGACCGCGGGGATCGCCGCGGGCTCGAACGCGACCTTGTGACCGGCGACCACCTCCACGGCGGTCCGGCCTTCGTGGGACGCCTTGTGCGCGAGCATCGGGTCGCCGGTGACATCGCCGATCGCGAAGATCGACGGCTCGGCGGTGCGGCGCTGCGCGTCGACCTCGATGAAGCCGCGGGCGTTCACCTTGGCGCGGGTTTTCTCGAGGCCGAAGCCGGCCGTGTTGGGCTTGCGCCCGACCGAGACCAGCACCTTCTCAAATACTGCCTCTTCCTTGACCGCACCGTCGAAGGTGACGGCGAAGCCGCCCGCGGTCTCCTTCGCGGCAACAACCTTCGTGTTCACGAGGATGCGCTCGAACGACTTCGCGAGGCGTTTCTCGAGCACCGCAACCAGGTCCCCGCGCTCAAGTGCATCCCGCACGTGCGCCTTGTACGCCATGGTGATGCCGATTCCTGCGGTGACGAGACGACGGTTGAGCGCCGCATCGGTTGACAGCACCCGTGCCGATACGGTGACGGAGAAGTCACGACCGTTTTCGGTGAACTCCCAACGGTAGGGCGCCGCCTCGGCGGTCGGATGCCAATTGAGGCACTCATGCTGGGTGAGATCACGGGGATGCAACGGAACTCCGCGGCGAGCGAAATAGGACGGCGAACCCACAACCACGAGACGCAGGTCGCCAGTCACCGGAACGGCGACCATGTCCTTGTCGATGACTTCGCCAAGCTGAATGCCCGCATCGTAGCCGTCCGCGACGATGTCCACCGGTGCATCGCTCACGACGAGATCGAGCTGGATCTCCGGGTGTGCCGTGAGGAATCCGGAAAGGAGGGACTCGCCGAACATGGTCTCCGCGGCGCGCGATGAATGGAGACGCAGCGTTCCGCGAGGCGCGTTCTCCATCTCTCCCACGTCCGCGACGGCCGCGCGCACTTCGTCGAGCGCCGGTCGGAGGACCGCGTAGAGCCGCTCGCCCGCGTCGGTGAGGTGAATACTCCGCGTCGTACGGCGCACGAGCGCCACATGGAGCCGCTCTTCGAGTCGCCGCACTGCCTGACTCACGGCGGAGTGAGTGACGCCGAGGCGATCACCGGCCGCTCGAAATCCCTTCGCTTCCGCCACCGCGACGAAGGTGGCCATCCCATCGAGTTCATCAGCCATTGGCAAGAAAATCTTACCAGTGCGGACGCGGATGGCAACTAG
>Ga0184629_10000294_pt1 | contig 22276 bp, 23 predicted proteins | sample PLM4_32_b1_FD_133158 | JGI IMG/M metagenome (GOLD analysis project Ga0184629, IMG submission 133158) | Groundwater sediment microbial communities from an aquifer in East River, Colorado, USA - PLM4_32_b1 | ecosystem: Environmental > Terrestrial > Soil > Riparian zone | place: USA: East River...
TAATTTGTGAAACCCACAACCTAAAGTATCAGACTATCCATTCTATTGAGAGCATTTAATTCATGGTATCCCTGGACAAGACGTTTTTTAATGGCAATTTCTCCTTCCCTTAACCAAACACGTCCATCGTAATATTTCTTGTTGGGAGAATCTGCGCCCGTGGGGTTCCCAAGCTGAGACTGCAGAAATGGTTGATTCTTTTTATAGTAGTTATGAACACCATCCCAAAAGGCCCACTGAATGTCTGTGTCAATATTCATCTTCACAACGCCATAACCAATCGCTTCACGAATCGCTGTAGGTTCAGAACCTGATCCGCCATGAAACACAAAACTGACGGGATTTTCATTCGTGTGGAATTTCTTCCGGATATGGTCCTGCGAATTTTTGAGGATTATGGGTTCAAGCTTAACATTGCCTGGTTTGTAAACACCGTGTACGTTGCCGAAGGAGGCGGCAATTACAAAATGATCGCTTACTTTCATTAACGTTTCATAGGCATAAGAAACTTCTTCCGGTTGGGTATAAAGTTTTGCGCTTTCCACGCCCGTATTGTCCACCCCGTCTTCTTCCCCACCGGTGACACCGAGTTCAATCTCCAGGTACATATCCAGCCTGGTCAGTTTATCCAGGTACCGCTTGCTGACTTCTATATTTTCCTCTAACGTTTCTTCAGATAAATCAAGCATATGAGAAGTAAATAAAGGCTTGCCATTTTGCCTGAAAAATTCTTCTCCCTCTTTGATCATACCATCTACCCACGGCAAAAGTTTCCGGGCAGCGTGATCGGTGTTCAGCAAAACAGGGACACCATAAAGTGAACTCACTTCGCGCACATATTTTGCCGCTGCGACAGCACCTCCTATAGAAGCCTGCTGCATATTATTGGCGAGCGATTTTCCAGCAAAGAATGATGATCCGCTATTGGAGAACTGAATAATGATGGGAGAATTCACAGCATGCGCCGCTTCCAGTGCTGCATTAATAGTATTCGTGCCGGTTACATTGACAGCAGGCAATGCATACTGATTGGCTTTCGCGTGTTCAAAAACTTTCTTAGCCTGGGTGTAGGGTAAAACAAGTGACATATAGAGATCTTAGTTATTTGAATCGTTCATTGCTTTCCGCTAAGGTCATGGTTTTTCGTTTGCACGCATAAATTTTTTGCAGCATTCGGCCATAGGTATAGGGTATAGGGGTATAGAGGTATAGGGGTATAGGGGTATAAGGGCATGGCGTTGGATAAAGGTTTATGTGCCGGACACGGGACGACCAATCTCCCAGTGGTGACCGAATGGATCAACCACCCGTCCCAATCTCCATCCGTGTTCTTCACCAACGGGATAGACCACTGAAGCACCCGCCAACAGCGCCTGTGAAAAAACGGCATCCGGATCCGTCACTGTCAGAATTATTCGAACAGAACCGCCGCCGAGTGTTTCGGGACTGAAGTTGTGATGCTCGGGAGACTCATCGCCCAACCAAAACTCAGCGCCATTAACGGAAAGCTTTGCCACCACGCCTCCTGGAAAATCCATCCGATAGGCCTCAGTCGCCCCAAATGCTGCCTTGTAGAAGTCTAAGGCTTTAAGACTATTCCGGACGGATAGCCAGGGTGCGATCGTGCATGGGATAAAAGTTGTTTCAGTGGAATTTTTCATTCTTGGGTGCCGATAAAAGTACCTGTGTTTAGGGTAATTAAATTAAACCAATGAAAAGGAATAATAAAATAAATATAACTGTATGCCTACACTACATTTCCTAACGCAATCGCTCTTTAAAGATCAGTCCATCGATGCTCCACGCTCCCGGACCCGTAAAGATGAAAAGCAATCCGAACAACACAAACATGAATGGATGCTGGTCTTCAAACCAGAACTTCCCATGCCCAACAAAAAAAGTAACGTACGACAGCGTGCCCATTGCCAGCATGGCGCCAAGCCTTGTAAATAGTCCTAAAAAAAGGGATATACCCGCTATCAGTTCCGACGACTTTCCTGCATAGACCATCAGCTTGGCACCAGGACCCTTGAATGTATCCCATTCCATGTACCCTTGCATGAGTTCGGGATTAAAAACCTCTTGTCCATGATAAATCATGAATGCCCCAATGATGATTCTTACGATCGCCAGTCCTTTGTTTTGCCAGATTGGTGAAGCTGAGAAAAAGTTGTTCATAGTATATTTATTATAACCCGTCGTAATAGGACAATAGTAATTTCCATCAATTTCGTTGTTACATCATTAATAACCTTAAGCTTTTGTAATTTAAGAAGGATACCGGACTAAAATAAACCGCCATTCGCATAATTCGGCTTGCCTGGCTCAGATGTTTCCGGTAGTTTCAGATACCCGGATGGCCTATTCTTGAAATCTTAATCTGGAAATTATGGAACTATTGATCAATAATAAAAAATACGACGTCAACGTACATGCGGATGAGAGCCTGTTGAGTGTGCTACGCGACCAACTTGACCTCACCGGAAGCAAATACGGTTGCGGAGAAGGTTCTTGCGGCGCATGCACGGTATTGATTGAAGGAGCCGCTGCACGCTCTTGCATTACTATGGCAGCAAGCGCCGCGGGGAAAACCATTACCACCATTGAGGGCCTTGCACAGGATAATAAACTTCATCCGGTTCAGAAAGCTTTTCTTTCTGTGGATGTATTCCAATGTGCCTATTGTGCTTCAGGCATGACGATGTCTGCGGTTTCATTATTAAAAAAGAGTCCCAAGCCCTCGGAGCAGGAAATTATCCAGTCGATGCAAGGGAACATCTGTCGGTGCGGAACCTATCCGCGCATTCTAAAAGCTATTCGGGAAGCAGCAAACCTTTAAATCATTGGCCATGACGAAACGAATGCATGATCAAGCTCTTGCCCAGGAGCAATATGAACTCCAGGCTGAGCCTGTATATAAATTTCAAATGAACAGACGAAAATTCTTTAACGTACTGGGTAGTGGTCTGGCAGTCGCCTTCAGCGTTACCAATAGTATGGGCGCTGAAATGATGGGTGATGCCAAGGATGCCGAAGATCAGCTCAGTGCATGGATTCACGTTGGAGAAAATGGGGTAGTCACGGTCTATACCGGGAAGGCTGAAGTTGGACAAAACATTCGTACTTCACTGGCACAGATCGTAGCCGAGGAACTGGATGTGGCCATGGATAAAATTGACATGATCATGGGAGACACCGCCCTTACGCCCTACGATAGAGGAACTTTTGGAAGCCGCTCAATTCCTTATATGGGGCCACAGTTGCGAAAGGCTGCTGCTTCTGCCCGGGAGTATTTAATCGACATGGCGGCAACGGCATGGAAAACTGATCGTGCATCACTGCGGCTTGAAAAGGGTACGGTGATCAATCAGAAAAATCAACAGGCGATCGAAATCGGTAAGTTGACGGCGGGAGCAAAATTGATCAAGCCAATAAATGACAAGGTTTCCGTGAAGCCTGTTGATCAATGGAAAGTTGCCGGGACGTCCGTATCGAAAGTTAATGGTGCAGCCTTTATAACGGGCAAACACAAGTATGTATCAGACATGAAACTACCCGACATGCTCTATGGAAAAATCCTTCGGCCCCCTGCCTATGGAGCAACGTTATCTACCGTGGACATTTCCGGCGCCCAAAACATGAAGGACGTTACGGTAGTGCATGACGGTAATTTTATCGGAGCGGCAGCCCCTACACTGCGCATAGCTTCCGAAGCTATAAAGGCCATCAAGGCAGAATGGAAGACTACCGCACTACCATCGCGAGGGGAAATTTTTAAGCACCTCAAAGAAAAAGCAGAACAGGGTAATGGCCGTGATGATAATTCATCCGGAAATGCAACGGTAGCGTTCAACACAGCTGACTTGAAAATTGAGCAGACGTTTAACGTCGATTATATTGCGCATGCACCGCTGGAACCCAGAGCAGGTGTTGCACAGTGGATAGAGGACAAGCTTACTGTCTGGACTGGAACGCAAAGACCTTTTGGTGTCCAGGAAGAATTGGAGCAGTTATTCCATGTTCCAAAAGAAAATATCCGGGTCATCATGCCCGACACAGGATCTGGTTATGGAGGAAAACATACTGGAGAAGCAGGCATAGAAGCTGCCCGTCTGGCGAAGGAAGCAAAGAAAGCTGTAAAAGTAGTATGGTCCCGCGAAGAAGAATTTACGTGGGCGTACTTCCGACCTGCGGGAGTAATTGAAGTGAAGGCTGGAGCTACGAAAGATGGGATTCTTACCGCCTGGGAATTTCACAATTACAACTCCGGTGGATCAGGCATTGAAACACCCTATGCTGTTGCAAATAAAAAAATTCAATTCCACCCCTCCGATTCTCCTCTGCGCCAGGGATCATATCGCGGACTGGCTGCTACCGCCAATGTCTTCGCACGTGAATCCATCATGAATGATCTTGCCCTGGCAGCCAAAATGGATCCGCTCGAATTCCGGTTGCAGAATCTAAAGGAGGAGCGAATGAAAGGTGTGCTGGAAGCTGCTGCCAAAAAATTCGGCTGGGGTTCGGTTAAGCTTGCGCCTAATCATGGCGTTGGGATTGGGTGCGGCGATGAAAAAGGTAGTTATGTAGCCACTTGTGCCGAGGTGTCTGTCGATCCGGACGATGGAACTGTAAGCGTCACATGGGTGGTAGTAGCTTTTGAATGCGGGGCCATCATTAACCCCAATCACCTTGAAAATCAGATCCTGGGATCTGTCATTCAGGGAATGGGGGGTGCGTTGTTCGAATGGATTGATTTTAAAGATGGTAAGATCATAAACCCTCACTTCTCACGTTACCGAGTTCCGCGCTTTAGTGATACCCCAACGGTGGAAGTGGTGATGGTGAACCGCAAAGACATCCCGTCAGTCGGTGCCGGAGAAACTCCAATTCTTGGAATAGCTCCGGCTATCCGTAATGCCATTGACCATGCCACGGGCAAGAAGCTTTACACACTGCCTTTGGTTCCGAATGGGCTCAATCTATAACCAGTAACAAGGCAAACTTGGTATCCGAATCAGGTGATTGCCTGCGCGATAACTTAATCCAGTTTGATTGAGGATCAACCGGCCATCAAAATTACTCTTTTGCTTACACCGGTTTTCATAGTATACTTTCCAATTACCCACTGTTCTGACTGTTGTTCCATCCTGTTCTGAACAGGTATTTTTCCATAACTTGTCAGGAACACAAAATCAATCCTCATGCTTCGGATGCTTGTTTTCTTATCCCTTATTATTGTTGGATCAAACGACTTTATCACACCCGTGCCCACTGGCGATTGGCTTGGCATACTCTATATCAGACCTATTACTTATAGGGTATATCTTACGCACTCGGCAAATGCATCCAGACTTTTTATCCTTAATCCCAAGGCCAATGAAATTCCATTGGATACGCTGTTCTTCAGAAATGACTCATTATACTTTAGCCGTGGTGATTTTAGCTCAACCTTTGCGGGCCTGTATAAAAAATCGACAAATACTATTCACGGCTATTGGACTGACGATGCCCATAAAAAACATCTCGTGACATTTCAACCGGTTAATCCGGATACACTCACAGGACTCCATCCCAGAAATACGAATACATACCTATGGAAGAAGCCGGCACAGCAAACAGACGGATTGAAAACATGTGATCTGCAGGATCAAAACATAAACCGCACGCTGCTCGACAGTCTTACGTATAGCATCATGCGGGAAAAATTTCCTAACATCCACTCCCTGCTAATCGCCAGGAATAATTTCCTTCTCTATGAAGAATATTTTTATGGTTGGAAAGCCGCAGACTTATGGCTTATCCAGTCTGTCACCAAAAGTTTTACAAGCGCCCTTACAGGAATTGCGCTTTCCCGTGGTGAAATTAAGAATCTTGATGAACCCATCTGCTCCTACCTTACGAAGTATAAAGACAAGGTCTGCAACGCACAAAATAAAGACATCACGATCCGTCAATTGTTGACGATGAGGACAGGCCTCGAGTGGAACGAACTCGAATTTGATTATTACGATAAGCGCAACAGCGCCTACCAGTGCGCAGAGACTCCGGATCCATTTGACTGCCTGTTCTCCCACCGAAGGATAAATACGGAGGGAACCGTTTTTGCCTATAATTCATTAAATCATTCCATGATGAACATGATTCTCCGGAAATCAACTGGCCTGAGAAATCCGAAGGAGTTGACGCAGCGGTTACTCCAGCCGTTAGGTATCGAGAAAGTAAATCCTGGGGGCGAAGGCTTCGGAGTAATAGGAGACATTTCTATAACCCCGAGAGACATGCTGAAGTTTGGATTGCTTTATCTCAATGATGGGCAATGGAATGGCCAGCAAGTAGTTCCGACAACCTGGGTTAAGGAGTCGACGGCAGCCAAAATTCAGATTGGACCAGGCGAAGGCTATGGATACTTCTGGTGGATCAAACAGTTTATGGTCAACGGAAAACCAGTCAATTGCTTTTATGCATGGGGTTATGCCGGACAATACATTTTTGTAGTCCCTGACCGGCAACTTGTCGTAGCCATGACAGCCACCAACTGGATCATGGATGAGAAGAAGTATGCCTTTGACATGATGCAGGAGTTTGTGCTCCCCGCTTGCGAGTGATGCAGATCAAAGAAGCTAAAATATGATCGTCAGCTATTAATTTGGTGCATGAAAGATTTATACGACAAGCACGCCGATGTATATGAAGCCATGTATGGCAGTTTTATGGACTATCCGGCAGAAGTTACTTATTACCATAAAATTTTAAAGCGGTATAAATGCAGATCGCTGCTCGAAATAGGTTGCGGTGCCGGTAACTTTGCAGCGCTGTTGCTACGGCATCCTTACGAATACATAGGGTTAGACGAAAGCAGACCTATGCTGAAGCGAGCCAGGCAAAAACTGCCACAGCATCTGTTTATCAAAAGCAAAATGCAAGAATTTAAATTACCCTATAAGGTCGATGCTTGTATTTTCACAGGGCGAACCAGCAGTTATTTGGAAACCAATGCGGATGTAAAACGAACACTGGATTGCATTTATAGGAATTTGCAAAAGGAAGGAATTGTTCTTTTTGACAATATCGATGCCAATAAGTTCATGAAAATGATAGCAGGCAAAAAAAAAATTATACATGAAGCCGATTTTAAAGGCAGACATTATTACCGGGAAAGCCAATGGATAAATAACCCCGGCCAGTTATGGTCCTTCGATTGGTTTTCCACCTATTATGAAAAATCAAATAGCGGGAAGAAAAGAAAACTGTTTCATGAAAACGCTACCCTCCGGGCGTTTAGCAAAGATGATATGCAGTTGTTTTTAGAGCTGAGTGGTTTTACAGTAATTAAGGTTTTGCCTAAGCCTTCTTACGCCTTTGACACGCTTGTTTTTATAGCAAAAAAAACTAACCAGGCCTTTAGCGGAGATTACTGACAAAAGTCACTTTATTCCATAAGGTAAGTCATATAAGTTCCTTTCCATAGTCGGTTACTTTAATGTATCAAGGACGGAGAAAATCAACTTGCGTCTGGATTTGCAACTATGGAAAGTTATCAGCTGCTTACCTTCTTCATCACCGCCGCCATCTTGGTAGGCGGCGCTATCACCTTCTCCTACTTTGCAGCCCCGAAAAACCCCGGAGCGGTGAAATCTGAACCCTACGAATGTGGTATTCCCACCGAAGGCCCCACATGGATTCAGTTCCACGTCGGTTATTATTTGTTCGCTATTATCTATCTCATCTTCGACGTGGAAACGGTGTTCATCTTTCCCTGGGCGGTAGTGATGCGTGAAATTGGCCTCACGGCATTTATTGAAATACTCATCTTCTTCACCGTGCTGGGCTTGGGCTTACTCTATGCCTGGAAGAAAAAAGCATTGATATGGGAGTAGACATTAAATCGATACCGTACGAAGACTTCAACGACAACGAAACGCTGGAGGAACTGAGAAGGACTGGAACCCCTGTGCTGGTTTCTACACTGGACTCTATTATTAATTGGGGACGATCTAATTCCGTGTGGCCGCTAACCTTTGCGACAAGTTGTTGCGGTATTGAAATGATGGCTACCGGTGCACCGCGTCATGATTTCGCAAGGTTTGGGATAGAAGTTTACCGGGCCTCTCCTCGCCAGGCAGACGTGATTGTCGTAGCCGGCACAATCGTACGCAAGATGGCCCCCGTTCTAAAAAGATTGTACGATCAGATGGCCGATCCAAAGTATGTTATCGCAATGGGTGCCTGTGCCGTTTCAGGTGGACCTTTTTACTACAACTCATATTCGGTAGTTCGGGGTGTTGATCAGGTGATCCCCGTGGATGTTTACATACCCGGTTGTCCTCCCCGGCCGGAGGCATTACTCTATGGAGTGATGCAGCTGCAACGAAAAATCAAGATGCAAACCCTCGCTACGCAGGAAGGTCAAGGGTCTGATGTTAAACTTCCCGAGATAGATGCCTCAACTGAAGATAAATCCAGATACAAACAACCTGGTGAAAATCAACCTCCTATACCACCTGAAGAATGCAAACCGAGCAACTAACGACCCTGATCACCTCGTGGGTTCCTGACCAGAAGCCAGGCATCAGCAAACAGTACACGGAATTCATTCTTCCAACGGATAAAGTTCATTTCGTGGCGAAGTCATTGAAAGAGAATCCTGAAACAAAAATGGATTACCTGTTCTGTCTTACAGCGGTTGACCGGAAGGATGGGTTTCATGTGGTGTACCATCTCACTTCAAGTGAATTTCATCACTCCCTTGTATTGAGAGTCATCCTTACCGATAAAATAAATCCAGCTATCCCCACGGTGAGCGATATCTGGCGTGCCGCAGAATATTACGAACGGGAAGTATTTGACCTGTTTGGAATTCGTTTTGAAAATCATCCCGATTTACGGAGGCTATTTCTCGACGAAGACTGGGTAGGCTATCCTTTAAGAAAAGACTATAAAGATTCTTTCACCCTTGAACGCTGACCCATGGAAGAGACCATAATGGATATTGACCTGAGGGAAAAAGAAGAGTACATCATCAACATGGGTCCACAGCATCCATCTACGCACGGCGTATTGCGTTTTGAAACGTGTCTGCAGGGCGAGAGAGTAAAATACCTCATCCCCCATTGCGGCTATATACACCGTGGCATTGAGAAAATGTGTGAGCACCTTACCTATCCGCAGTTGGTGCACCTCACTGACCGGATGGACTACTTATCCGCGCACATCAACAACGAGGCTGTTGCACTTTGCGTGGAAAAAGCCATGGACGTTGAAGTCAGTGACCGTGTAAAATACATTCGAACCATTTTTGCTGAACTTACCCGAATTGCCTCGCATCAATTGTGGTGGTCGGCCTTTGGTATGGACCTTGGTGCATTGACTACCTTTTTTTATGGCTTACGCGACCGTGAAAAAATACTGGACATTTTCGAAGAAACCACCGGCAGTCGCCTGACACAGAGCTACATTACACCGGGAGGCCTAATGGCTGATGTACATCCCAACTTTCAAAAACGCATAAAAGAGTTTATCAAAGACTTCCGCAAGAAACTTCCGGAATATGATCAGTTGCTGACCGGAAATATCATCTTCCGTGAGCGTACCAAAGGCATTGGTATTATGAGCAAAGCAGACGCTATTGACTATGGGGTAACAGGTCCCAGCGGCCGAGGTTCAGGTTTCCATTGCGATATCCGCAAGATTGCTCCCTATAGTGCTTATCCGTTTGTGAAGTTCAATGAGATAACCCTTGTCGATGGTGATACCTATGCCCGCTATCTGGTGAGGATGAAGGAGATGTGGGAGTCACTAAATATCTTGGAACAACTTGTCGATAACATTCCTCAGGGGAAAATCATGCTGGAGTTGAAAGCGATTAAAGCCCCTAAAGGAGAATACTATCAACGCGTAGAAACAGCTCGCGGAGAACTGGGCGTATACATAGTCAGTGATGGTGCCCCTTCTCCTGCACGCATCAAGTTCCGATCGCCGAATTTTTCGAACCTCTTTATCATCAACAAACTTGCTGCCGGACATAAGATTGCCGACCTCGTGGCGATTAGTGGTTCGCTGGATTTAGTAATACCCGACATAGACCGATAACATCATGTATGACTTCACCTCCCTGATAGACTCCATCACCACCTCCCTGAACAGGAACTTCTCTCCGTTTTGGGCAGGCACTATTTCGATGATGCTGTTGGGCATCGTGTTGCTGCTGTTCTATGCTGTGTTGGGTTTATATCTGGTCTATGCCGAACGAAAAATATGCGCGCGTATGCAAAACCGCATGGGCCCTAATCGTGTTGGCCCGATGGGTTTATTTCAAACCATCGCTGACCTGATCAAACTCCTTTTGAAGGAATTGATCTTCATCCGCAATGCGGACAATTTTCTTTTCAATATCGCTCCTTTCATTGTGATCGTTGCATCGATTATGGCCATTGGCTCCCTACCGTTTGCCAAAGGATTACAAGCCGTCGATCTGAACATTGGAGTGCTTTACATCCTGGCCATCTCGTCTATGGGTGTGATTGGAATTCTCATCGCCGGATGGGCCAGTAACAGCAAGTATTCTGTTATTGGCGCCATGCGAAGTGGCGCGCAGGTAATCAGCTATGAATTGTCTGTTGGCTTAGCATTACTCTGCATCATCACCTTCGCGGGCTCCATGCAGTTCTCCGAAATCATTAGTTCGCAAAAAGATGGCTGGTGGATCTTCAAAGGACACATTCCGGCAATGATCGCCTTTGTGATTTATCTTATCGCAGGCACAGCAGAAACGAACCGGGGCCCATTTGATTTGGCAGAAGCTGAGTCGGAATTGACGGCGGGATTTCATACGGAATATTCCGGTATCAAGTTCGCGTTCTTCTTCCTGGCTGAATACATGAATATGTTCATCATTGCCGCGATTGCCACAACGATGTTCTTAGGCGGATGGCTTCCCTTCCATTTATTCCAATGGCACGGATTCAATCGCATCATGGATTTCATTCCACCACTGTTCTGGTTCTTTGGCAAGACGGCGTTTGTCATTTACGTGATGATGTGGTTTAAGTGGACATTCCCGCGCCTGCGCATTGATCAGTTGTTGGCGCTGGAATGGAAATATTTGTTACCGATTAACTTGATGAACTTGGTCCTCATCGCATTCTTAACCCTTATGCAATGGCACTTCTAAAAACGATAAAAGAAATTGGTAATTACTTCTATGAAATCTATGATGGCGTAACGTCCCTGGTACGTGGCATGAAGGTAACTGGCTCTTACTTTGTGAGGCCACGTTCTATTGTGACGCAACAATACCCGGAGAATCGCGATACGCTCAAGATGTTCGACAACTTCAAGGGAGAACTAATGCTTACTCACGATGAAAACAATCAGCACTCCTGTAATGTCTGCAACACGTGCGCACGAAAATGCCCCAACGGTTCGATTGAGATAATTTATAAAAAGGTTGAAGGAGCGGACGGCCGCAGTAAGAAAATATTGGACAAATACATCTATCACCTGGAAACGTGCTCGTTCTGTGGCCTGTGTGTGCCCGCCTGTGATGAGCTCGCACTCAAATTCGACCAGAAATTCGAACATGCTGTTTTTGACAGGAGTACACTCACTAAGGTACTGAACAAGCCAGGTTCATCTTCTAAAGCTTCAAAGGAATGACTGGACCTAAAATCATATTTTTCGTACTGGCTGCCGCTATAGTCGTGTTCGCTATTCTCTCCATTACCAGCCGCAAAATTTTGCGCGCAGCAATCTTTCTCCTGTTTGTACTGGTGGCCATCTCCGGTTTGTTTTATATGATGAACTTCCAATTTCTTGCGGCCGTGCAACTGATCTTATACGCAGGCGGCATTGTGGTGTTGATCGTCTTTTCTATCCTGCTAACCAGTCAGATCAATAGTAAACTGGACCCGCCTAAACTCAATCACTTGCTCTCTGGTGCAGTCACCGCTATTGGTGGCATTGTCTTATCCTCGATAACCATTCTTCAATTTACTTTCAAGCCTACGCACACGGCTGCTATCGGCACGGACATGCGCACAATTGGTCGCCAGTTAATGGATACAGATGTACATGGATATGCCTTGCCTTTTGAGGTTATCAGTGTATTGTTATTGGCAGCGTTAGTAGGGTCAATTTTCATCGCACAAAAAAACAGAACATGAACCTACAAGGTGAAATACCGCTGGATTATATGATTGTGCTCAGCACGATGCTCTTCTTTGTCGGATTGATGGGCGTACTCATCCGCAGGAATCTGATCACGATGTTGATGGGCATTGAATTGATGCTGAATGCCGTGAACATCAATTTCGTTGCCTTTAATCATTATCTATTTCCGCATCGGCTGGAAGGACATTTCTTCGCCTTGATCGTGGTGGCAATTGCTGCTGCAGAAGCTGCGATCGCCATTGCCCTGATCATAAACATTTACCGGCAGTTCGGCACCGTGAGCGTGGACGATGTAGATGAATTGAAATATTAAGGCCATGGACTATTCCTTTACGCTCCTGATTCTCATCCTCCCCTTCGCCATCTTTATATTTATTGGTTTGTTAGGCGGCAAAATGAAGCCGCAGCTTTCAGGAATCCTCGGCACTTCAGGATTGTTCATCATCACGCTGCTTTCTTACGTCACTGCCTTTAACTATTTCAGCCATCGCACGGGTGAAGTATTTCAATCCATAGAAGCCTTTCAATTCGTTTGGCTGCAGTTCACAGACACCCTCATCATTCATCTGGGCATTTTACTCGATCCCCTGTCCGTGATGATGTTGGTGGTGATTACCTCTGTGTCCCTAATGGTCCACATTTATAGCCTTGGCTATATGAAAGGCGAACGAGGTTTTTCTCGTTACTTCGCCTTCCTGTCCCTCTTTACTTTTTCTATGTTGGGTTTGGTTGTCGCGACGAACATTTTCCAGATGTACATTTTCTGGGAATTGGTGGGCGTGTCTTCCTACCTGCTCATTGGATTTTACTATGAGCGTCCTTCCGCGGTGGCGGCAGCAAAGAAGGCCTTTATCGTAACCCGCTTTGCGGATTTAGGCTTCTTGATTGGCATTTTACTCCTCTCCTTCCATACCAACACTTTTGATTTTACGATGCTCACGGACATAAACGGCCCCGCCATTGCTCACCCTGCAACCGCCATGTTCATGGGATTGTCTGTTACAACGTGGGCCATGTTGCTCATCTTCATGGGGGGTGCTGGCAAGTCGGCCATGTTCCCGTTGCACATTTGGTTGCCGGATGCGATGGAAGGTCCCACACCTGTATCGGCCTTGATTCATGCGGCGACCATGGTGGTGGCCGGTGTTTATTTGGTTGCCAGACTTTTTCCCATCTATAGTTTTTCTTCTCCCGACGCCCTTGACGTGATTGCGTACGTCGGAAGCTTCACTTCCCTGTTTGCTGCGGTCATTGCGTGTACGCAACCCGATATCAAACGTGTGCTCGCCTTCTCAACACTTTCGCAGATAGGTTATATGATGGTGGCATTAGGTGTATCAGGCTATGGAGGTGAAGGGTTAGGATATATGGCTTCCCTTTTCCATTTATTTACCCATGCCTTTTTCAAAGCATTATTATTCCTCGGCGCAGGGTCCGTGATCCATGCCGCTCATACTAATCTCATGACGGAAATGGGCGGATTGAAAAAGTACATGCCAATCACGCACATTACTTTTTTGATTGCCTGCCTGACCATTGCCGGTATACCACCGCTATCCGGCTTTTTCAGCAAGGATGAAATACTGGTGGCAGCCTTCGAGCACAACAAAATCATCTTTGCGGTACAATGGATGGTAGCAGGAATCACAGCCTTCTACATGTTCCGCCTGTACTTCAATATTTTCTGGAACAATACCCGGGAATATCATCACACTCCACAGGAGTCGCCCGCAACCATGACCGTTCCGTTGATGATTCTCGCTGCAGCATCGGTCTTTTCCGGATTCGTTCCGTTCCACGACCTGGTGACCAGCGACGGAAATCCGTTGCATACTGAATTTCATTGGATAATCGCAGTGCCTTCTGTTCTCATTGCCCTCGTGGGTATCGGTGTAGCAACAACGCTCTATTACAGGAAAAATACAAAACCGGAAGCGATCGCCAATGGTGTCAAGACCTTTTATACAATTGTATATCGGAAATTCTATATTGATGAATTGTATTTACTCATCACACACAACGTCATATTCAAGTTTATCTCGCGTCCCATTGCCTGGTTCGATCGCCATGTTGTGGACGGCACCATGAACCAGATAGGAAATACAACCGTGTTTTTTTCCGGAGCTATTAAAGAGATGCAATCGGGCCATGTGCAATTGTATATCTGGTTTTTCACTTCGGGTGTTCTGCTTCTGGCTTTATTGATCTTGTACTTAAACTAGCGATGTCATGAACCCACTTCTATTTTTATTGATCATCCCGCTACTCACGATATTCGGCATTGCCCTGGTGAACGATGTAAAAAAAGTACGATGGGTATCCGCCATCGGCATGAGCGCTCAATTGTTGTTTTCTTGTATACTGCTCTTCTTATTTTATCAACAGCGAATTTCCGGCAATACGGATGCGATGTTATTTGTGTCCACCACGACCTGGTATGAATCCTTCAACATTCAACTGAAATTTGGTGTTGATGGGATTTCCGTTTCGATGATCCTACTAACCTCCATCGTAACCTTTGCGGGGATGTTTGCCTCCTGGCAAGTCGACTTTCTTTCCAAAGAATTTTTCATTTCACTCATCATCCTTGCTGCTGGGGTTTTCGGGTTTTTCATTTCGCTTGACCTCTTTACGATGTTCTTATTTTATGAGATGGCCGTTATACCCATGTATTTGCTCATTGGTATCTGGGGCAGCGGACCAAAAGAATACTCGGCCATGAAACTTACGTTGATGCTCATGGGAGGATCGGCGTTATTATTGGTGGGGTTGCTGGGAATATACTTCAACTCAGCACCAGCAGGTGGCAGGCTTACTTTTGATCTAACGGAAATCGCGAAAGTTCATATTCCACTGTCAGCTCAGTTGTTTTTCTTTCCGTTCACATTCATCGGCTTTGGTGTGCTCGGTGCGCTATTTCCTTTACACACCTGGTCGCCCGATGGACACGCCTCAGCGCCGACTGCAGTGTCGATGCTGCATGCAGGAGTATTGATGAAGCTCGGTGGTTATGGGTGCTTTCGTGTGGCCATGTATCTGCTCCCTGATGCAGCGCATTCACTTGCCTGGATATTTATCATCCTTACCACCGTCAGTGTGGTATACGGAGCTTTCGGAGCCATCTCGCAAAAAGATTTAAAATACATCAACGCCTATTCTTCTGTCAGTCACTGCGGCCTGGTGCTTTTTGCTTTGCTGATGATGAATGAAACAGCAACGACAGGAGCCATATTGCAAATGCTTTCCCACGGCCTGATGACAGCACTCTTCTTTGCATTGATCGGAATGATCTACGGGCGAACACACACGCGCATGATCAATGAAATGGGTGGTTTGATGAAAGTGATCCCCTTTTTATCCGTGATCTATGTGATCGCCGGCCTGGCCTCGCTTGGCCTGCCCGGATTGAGCGGCTTCGTGGCGGAGATGACCATTTTTGTGGGATCATTCCAACATACCGATACCTTTCATCGCGTATCCACGATCGTAGCCTGTTCATCGATCGTCATTACATCGGTTTACATTCTAAGAGTAGTGGGTATTTTATTGCTCGGTCCGATTACAAATAGTCATTACCAGGACCTCAAAGATGCACAATGGTTTGAAAAACTAAGTACGGTTACGCTTCTGGTATCCATTGCCATTATCGGGTTGACACCCTTTTGGTTATCAAACCTGATTCACGAGCCGTTGACGGAAATGATTCAACACTTAACGAAGTGACGTAATGAACTGGTCCACCATCTCGATTATGCGCCTGGAAGTCTTGCTGACCGTCATGATTTTATGTCAGCTCATTGCTGATTTGTCGGACCGGGAAAATAATCGAAGGGTGATTAACACTACGCTTTTCTTTTTTGGGATCATCACGATCGTTGGATTCATTCCCTCATCAAGCGTTGATCTTTTTGGCAGCATGTTTATCCAGGATGAACTTCGCATGCTTCTAAAAAACATACTCAACGTATCCACCCTGATCATTCTGTTGCAATCTACGGGTTGGCTTACCAAACCGGATAACCGGACAAAGACTGGGGCATTCTACTTGTTGATTTTCTCCACACTCCTCGGCATGTACTTCATGATCTCTGCAGGAGATTTCCTCATGCTTTACCTGGGGCTTGAGCTCGCTACACTGCCACTCACCATATTGGCTGCATTCGATAAAGGTCTTAAACGTTCTGCGGAAGCGGGCATTAAATTACTAATGTCCTCTGCTGTATCCTCATCGGTTTTGCTTTTCGGACTTTCGCTCATGTATGGAGTGTATGGAACACTCCATTTTTCGGAGTTGGCCCTGCTGACAGATACAAGCACGTTGTCGGTTCTTGCACTCATATTCTTCATCGCCGGATTGGGCTTTAAACTTTCACTAGTTCCGTTTCATTTGTGGACGGCAGATGTGTATGAAGGATCACCCCTTCCGGTCACTTCCTATTTCTCGGTGGTCTCCAAAGGTGCTGCCTTGTTCACACTCATGCTCGTACTCTATCGGGTTTTTGGACACCAACCCAGGGTGTGGACGTTAGTGGCTTACTTCCTTTCCATTTCTACCATGGTGGTGGGAAATTTGTTTGCGTTGCGCCAAAAAAATCTCAAGCGGTTTATAGCATTTTCCTCCATCACACAAGCCGGGTTTATAATGCTGGGATTTGTAAACCATGATGCATTGGGAATGAACACCATTGTTTACTTCATGCTCATTTATTCACTATCTAACCTCGCTGTATTCGGAGTGTTATCGATCGTGGTTAACGCCACCGGTAAAGAAAACATGGATGACTTCAATGGATTCTATGCTACCAATCCGCGTCTCAGCCTCATTATGCTACTGGCCTTGTTTTCACTGGCAGGGATTCCACCCGTAGCGGGTTTTTTTGGCAAGTTCTTTTTGTTTACAGCGGCAGCCTCCAAAGGCTTTTATGTTCTGGTTTTTATTGCCGTATTGAATGCCACGGTGTCACTCTATTATTACCTGCTGGTCGTGAAGGCCATGTTTATTAATAAGAATGAAACACCTGTTCCTTTATTGAGCGTTTCGTGGTATGAAAGGTTAGCCCTTTCGATTTGCTTGCTCGGCATCGTCGTGATCGGTTTCCTGAGTGTAGTATATAACTATGTACTGAAAGCGGTTGGATAAGTTCAAGGTTAGCATAATTTTCACAGTCCAGGGTTTACTTGCTCCTGCCTGTCGCGGCACGACCAACAACCGGTGTTCCATTCAAATCCGTAGTCAACACATCGCTCATATAGTCAAAAAAAGGACGGATGCCTTTAAAAGTCTTGTTTACTTCATGGAGAAAGTCATCGGACAAGACCTCCTTGTCAGCGAATGAGTGCTCGAACCAGAATTGTTTATGACGCAGCAAGCCAATAGCAGGGTGATCTTTAGGAAAACCTTTTGGCGTTGTTTTGACTTTTTCACCCAGCATTTTGCCAAAGTTTGCCTTGATGGATTTTGAGTTTAAGAGTTTGTCCCAGTCCTTGTAATTGTGAAGAATATCCAGGCGTATTCTTTTCAGATCGTCTGGATTGGGGTAAGCAAAGCCACAGCCCAGGCGTGAGTTTCCCGGTTTGATCCATAAATAGTAGCCTCCGCGCAGCATTGGTTTAACCCGCCTTAAGTAACCGGCAAAACGGGGATTATAAGGAGCTTTATCTTTTGAAAAGCGAACGTCGTTATAAATTCTATACACACCTTTCTTTCCAAATGGTGTATCAATCTGATCGTGCGTGTTCATGGTGACAATCAACTGATCAAAAAACTGTATAGCATTTTCTTGTGCCGCTTGATATTCCACTTTGTGAGCGTTAAACCAATCGCGGTTATTGTTACGGGACAACTTTCTTAAAAAGGCTATTGTTGATTTTTGAATAATGGCCCCGTGCATAGTCTTAACGTTCCCTTTCTGGTTTACCACTAGCCCAATTTTTTAAATTTAAATTTATGCTGAAATATTCGGTGTCTTGTTCCGATAGTGTCGTTCATCCGAACTTTGTCTTGGCTGCATTTCATAGCCCCGCTCCAGGGCCGCGGTGGCCCCGCATGTTCCATCAGGGCTGCACCCAATCCACACAAGCCCCTGCCAGGCCGAAGATTGGCTGAGGCCCTGCTGAAACATGCTGGAGTTCAGTGTGGGCGTGTGAGTTGTGTATGGTGAGTACCAACATACTTTTAAACTTAAACTCAAAGTTGAAGTAGGAATAGGTAACATTGCATTATTCACTTTACAGGCGAAATCACCCTTCTTTTTTTTCCCAACGTAGAAATCGTGAAATCCATTTTGCTTTCTTTCGGGTTATAACTTTTGACGATTATCGACACGTTGCCCATTGGCTGGACCGATACCTGGATCCCAACATGTTGCAAACGATTCCCAGCCTTTCACTTCTGCAATCAGCACGGCTTCACCTTGAACAAGGTGGTAACACTTGATACTCGTACGCACAAAATTTATTGCCTTCTATCTCAGCCTATCAGTTAACCTTTTGCAAAGGGTTGATCAATGGACACACTGGGTTGCGAAAACCATTTTGGTCCTTCCGCCGTCATGTATACACAATCTTCATGGCGAACGCCAAATTCCCCAACTATAGAAATGTTGGGTTCAATACTAAAGCACATTCCGGGTTGTAATAATTGCAGATTTCCTTTTACCGCATTGCCCCATTCATGTACGTCCATTCCAATTCCATGACCCGTGCGATGGGGCAAGCCCGGTAGTTTATAACCCGGTCCAAAGCCTGCATCTGTTATTACCTTGCGCGCAGCAGCATCTACTTCCTCGCACGCAACTCCAATCTTTGCTGCTAAAAAACCAGCAACTTGTGCCTTTTGCTCCAGGCTCCATATTTCCTGTTGCCGTTTGGTAGGTTCAGCCCCAAACACAATCGTTCTGCTAATGTCGGAGCAATAGCCTCCTACTCTGCATCCGCAATCCATTAATACAAAATCACCTTTCTTTAATTTTTGTGGTTGAATACTGCCGTGCGGAAAAGCAGATGCTTCACCAAAATTGACGCCAGCAAAAGTAGGTTCAGCGCCAAATTTCTGGTGGGCATCCGTAACTATGGCAGAAAATTCTGCAGGGCTCATACCTTCCTTCAAGCGGCTGATGCCAATAGTCATTGCGGCAACCGTTATATCATTGGCCTTTTGCATCAAGGCAATTTCTGCTTGTGATTTGATTAGGCGGCAAGGAACACTTACTGGGTCGCCACTTGCATACGTTAAGTGTGCTGCTTCTTTTCTTATCCCATTCCAAATAAAAAAGCGAAGCTGTTCCTCGATTCCTACAGTACCTGCCATGATGCCTGCCTCTTTAAAAGCAATGGCTATTTGTTTGTACGGACTTTCATCTTCCTGCCAGGCATATACTTCCTTCCCGATTTTAATTAATTCCCTTAACCGTGCTTCTTCAAATCCGGGGCAAACATATTTAACTTCTCCTATAGCAGGGATAATGGCCACCATGGTCCGTTCACTCGGCCACCAGCTGATGCCCGTAAAATATTCCAATGAAGAGCCGGCATCCAGTACCAAAGCTTTTACTTTTTGCTCAACCATTAGCTGTTGAGCTTTTTCAATCCTTGTTTTTCTTTCTTCTAACGTAATGGGCATTACATCACCCGTCATGGACGGTAAATTATTCTGCAAGGGTTTTTCATCCGCCTTTTGGTTGCCGGATGTACAGGAATTGATTCCTGAAACAATACCGGTGGCCGTTGCTATGGCAGAAACGTTAATGAATTCTCTTCGCTTTAGTTTCATAAAATGATGCGGGGAATAGGGTGAATGTCTTACGGTGATCTAAAGTTAGAATTTCATCCCTAATTTTGTTCCTATTAGCACCTGCCACTTGTCAGGTACTACCTCGGTCAACTATGAGGGGTGCCTTGCCCGGTTTCATCTATTTGATGGTAAGTGGATTCCAATTAAACTGTTGGTAGGTATAGACTCCAAGCCGAGACAGTATGCCCGTTCGAAGTGCAGGCTCAGGCATTGCTATATTATAGCCCGAATAGAACGTACGCCAGTCCGGGTGCCATCGCCGCCATCCCACTTCACGAGGAAAAGCACAAAGACAATCACCTTCCATCCTGACTTTTATCATAGTATGTGAGCAAGGAAATTCGGTAGTTAACCTATAGAAAATTACCGCAAGGGTCATGAATAAACTAATCGAACACCTGGAGGAAGTTACCGTCCGCTTTGCGGGAGACTCCGGGGATGGGATGCAATTGGTCGGTACACAGTTTTCGGATACTTCCGGCTTTGCTGGCAATGAGGTGAACACTTTTCCAGATTATCCGTCTGAAATACGTGCCCCGGAAGGTACGCTCTATGGCGTCAGTGCTTTTCAGGTTCACTTTGGATCCAGGAATATACGCACCTCCGGTGACTTCGTGGATGTATTGGTGGCGATGAATGCGGCCTCTTTAAAAGTTAACCTGGCCCATGTCCGGGAACAGGGCATCATCATCGCGAACAGCGAAGGCTTTGATGACAGAAACCTGAAGCTGGCAGGCTACAATAAGAATCCATTGGAGGATAGCAGCCTGGCAAAGTATCATGTGTTTGCCATCGATATGGGGAAGGAACTCAAGAAGGCTTTCATGGAGGTAGAGCTTCCTTCTAAACTGATCCAACGAACTCGAAACATCTTTGCATTGGGTATAACGTACTGGCTTTTCAACAGACCGTTGGAGCCAACCGTTTCCTGGATCAATAAAAAGTTCAATGGCAAAGAGGATGTGATCATGGCTAATATTCATTCGCTGCAGGGCGGATGGAATTTTGCAGAAAAGAATCCTGATTTCAGAAAACAGTATATCATTGATAAGTCACAGTTGCCAGCGGGCAAGTACCGCAGCATTACAGGTAACCAGGCCGTGGCGCTAGGTTTAGTTGTTGCGGCTACCAAGGCGCACCTTCCGCTCTTCCTGGGTTCCTACCCGATCACTCCGGCCACCGATATTTTACATGCTATTTCCGGCTATAAGCAGTATGGTGTAAAACATTTGCAGGCAGAAGATGAAATTGCCGCGATCACCAGTGCTATCGGTGCTGCCTTTGGCGGAAGCCTGGCAGTAACCACCACCAGCGGACCGGGGCTTTCCTTAAAGGCAGAAGCCATCGGGTTAGCGATCATGACGGAGTTACCGTTGATCATTATCGATGTGCAACGCGCAGGGCCTTCCACCGGTCTACCGACTAAAACCGAGCAAAGCGATTTGATGCAGGCGATGTATGGCCGGCATGGTGAAGCGCCCATGCCGGTATTGGCTGCGGCGAGTTCGGCGGACTGTTTTAACATGACCCTTGCAGCGGCCCGCATTGCGTTGAAATACATGACTCCTGTTATGCTGCTTACAGATGGATACATCGGACAGGCGTCGGAACCGTGGCGTATTCCGAATGTTGATATGCTACCCAAAATCGCACCGAACTTTGCATCTGATCCTTCCACTTTTGAATCCTATCTACGAAATCCGCAAACGTTAGCCCGCATGTGGGCGATACCGGGAATGCAGGGTATGGAACACCGTATTGGCGGTCTGGAAAAAGAAGATGGCAGCGGGGTAGTGAGCACCGACCCCCTGAACCACCAGAAGATGGTGGAATTGCGACAGAAGAAAGTGGATGGTATTGCCAATGATATTCCACTTCTCGAAGTGGTCGGCGATGCTGAAGGTGACTTGCTGCTGCTGAGTTGGGGAAGCACTTATGGAGCGGCAAAAATAGCCGTTGAAAACCTGAAGGCGAAAGGACATAAAATCTCCTTTGCGCATTTGCGCTACCTTAATCCATTCCCCAGGAACCTGGGCGAGGTGCTGCATAAGTTTGATCATGTAGTGATACCGGAATTGAATTTAGGGCAGTTGAAGAATTTGATTCAGGCGAAATATCTGAAACGGGTTATCGGGATAAATAAGGTTCAGGGCAAACCTTTTAAATCGGTTGAACTGGAGGAAAAACTTTCTGTGCTGCTCACCATGACGAATCTTAAGACGTGGGAGGAGAATGTATCGGATTTTGGTATACCTGTTGACCTCTAAAAGAAAATGATATGAAGACGATAATCGATGAAATGCTGGAAAAGCCTCA
>Ga0184629_10000295_pt1 | contig 22218 bp, 20 predicted proteins | sample PLM4_32_b1_FD_133158 | JGI IMG/M metagenome (GOLD analysis project Ga0184629, IMG submission 133158) | Groundwater sediment microbial communities from an aquifer in East River, Colorado, USA - PLM4_32_b1 | ecosystem: Environmental > Terrestrial > Soil > Riparian zone | place: USA: East River...
GATTTCAGATTTCAGATTTCAGATTTCAGATTTCAGATTTCAGATTTCAGATTTCAGATTTCAGATTTCAGATTTCAGATTTCAGATTTCAGATTTCAGATTTCAGATTTCAGATTTCAGATCCATAAAAAATCCCATTCGCTAGCGAATGGGATTTTTTATATAACTATGGACCATCTATCTGTTTGTTTCTCTTTATGCAATCTGCTTCCAAAATTCTGCTATCTATTTTCTGTTTTCTGCCTTCTGAAATCTGCCTTCTGAAATCATTTTCCTGTGAAGCGCCCATTTGTAAACTTTGTACATTAGATAACCTGTGATTACACCACACAAATATCCCGAAAGGATATCGAGTGGGTAATGTAATCCCAAGTAAATGCGGCTGTAAGCAAAGATTAACGGCCATAAAAACAACAATCCAAAGTATTTGAACTGGTTCTTAAAATTAAGGTATAAAAACGTTGACACCGCCATGGTATTTGCGGCGTGACCCGAGAAAAAACTAAAAGAAGTTCTCGCCTGAACGATTCTGATAATGGTATTGATTTCGGGATTACTGCAAGGCCTTAATCGCTTGAAAGCGAATTTAAAAACGTTAGTTATTTGATCTGTGGCCACAACAAGAACAGCTACAAACAGTAGTAAATACAGTGTTTGTTTGATTCCCAGTTTTTTATAAATAAGATAAAATAAGAGTAGAAAAAAAGGAATCCAATTGACTTGTTTGGTAATCATTAACCAAAGTCCGTCATAGGTTTCAGAACCTAAACCGTTGAGATATATGAATAATTGAGAATCAAGGGAAAGAATTTTTTGCAACATTACATTTGGCGTTTTATAGGACCGGTAAGATCGTCTATAACTGACGTTCCTTCAGGAGTAGTTGTTCCGCTTAGTAAACTATCTTTGGTTTTACTCACTTCTGATGAAAAAGTATCCGAAATATCCGTTAGTGACTTCGTCGTTCCCCCCAAAAGACTTTCCTTGGCTTTGCTGATTTCCGAATTGATATTTCCGGTTAAGTCGTTCAATGTTTTTTGGTCAAAACCATTGTCTTCGGCACCTTTTTGAATTTCGCTTTTGATATCATTGGTTGCGTTTTTGAGTTGTGCCATGGCCTTACCCATAGTACGAGCCATTTCCGGCACTTTATCCGAACCAAAAAGCATCAATACCACAAACATTATAAAAACTAATTCGCCTCCTCCTATTCCAAACATAATTTTTGTTTTTTAATGTGACAAAGATATTAAATTTTAATTTTTTGTCTTTTAATTATTTCATAAAAAAAAAGATGCTAAGATGCTAAGTTTCTAAGACCGTAAAGCTTAATTCAGCTTTTAAAAATCTTAGTCACTTAGCATCTTAGCATCTTAGCACCTTCTTTTAATTAATCAAATTTTGATTTCACTTCAACTTTTGGCCAAGAATTGTTTGTTACATCAATATCTGCAGTCTCCAATTTTGGGTCGATTTGAATTTGTTTAATTACTTTGTCAGTAGCATATACTTTCTTGGCGGTGTCATTATTCTTTCTCCAAATCTGTGCTGGATATTTATAATTATCTACCGTTCCGTCTTCATAGGTAATCTGAACAAGAATTGGCATTATCATACCGCCAGGCTTGTTGAACTCCACTTCATAAAAATATTTAGGATTTTTTAAAGTGGCGCGTTCCTCGGCAGAAAGATTTTGGCTTACATAATCCGCCAGCAATTTTACTTCCTCTATTTGCAAAGCCTTCTTGGACGATGGATTCAATTCTGGATGATTTTCGGCAATCAAATAAACAAACGGCCCTTTTTCTTGTCCAAATCGCCCTTTTTTAACTTTAGCATCTTTCAAAGCCATTGTTGGCTCTTCGGTAACATAATATTGTTCCACATGGTTAATCCCAATATCAACATAGTCGGTAGAGTAAAACCAGCCTCTAAAAAACCAATCCAAATCTACCGCTGAAGCATCTTCCATGGTTCTAAAAAAGTCTTCTGGTGTAGGGTGTTTGAATTTCCATCTGTTAGCATATATTTTAAAAGCATAGTCAAATAACTCACGTCCCATAATGGTTTCTCTAAGAATATTAAGTCCTGTTGCTGGTTTACCATAGGCATTATTCCCAAACTGAATAATATTCTCTGAGTTGGACATAATTGGTTCCAAGAACTTTTGGTCTCCGCTCATATAAGGCACAATATTTTTGGCTGGTCCGCGTCTTGAAGGAAAGTTTGTTCCCAATTCTTGTTCGGCCATGTACTCCATAAAAGAGTTTAATCCTTCATCCATCCAAGTCCATTGGCGCTCATCTGAATTAACAATCATTGGAAAAAAGTTATGTCCCACTTCATGCACGACAACGCCTATCATTCCGTTTTTCATTTGCTCACTGGTCACACCGTTTGCATCAGGACGACCAAAATTCCAGCAAATCATAGGATATTCCATTCCCTGGTCTTCTGCCGAAACAGAAACCGCTTTTGGATAAGGATAATCAAAGGTATGTGAGGAATAGCTCTTTAAAGTATGAGCTACTGTCATAGTTGAAGTTTCTCCCCAAAGTGGGTTTGCTTCTTTTGGATATACAGATTCCGCCATTACCACTTTGTTGCTCAATTGCACCGCCATAGCGTCATAAATAAATTTTCTTGAAGTTGCTATTCCAAAATCCCTAACGTTTTTGGCGCTAAACTTCCAGGTTTTTTTCTTGTCAGAAAAACCTTTTTCGGCCGCTTCGGCTTCAGCTTGCGTTACAATAACCACAGGTTTATCAAAAGTCTTTTTCGCCAATTCGTATCGTTGTACTTGGGCTAGTGTAAACACTTCGCTTCTGTTCATTAACTCTCCCGTTGCATCCATAATATGATCCGCAGGAACGGTAATGTTTACATCAAAATTTCCGAAAGGCAAAGCAAACTCTCCACCTCCCCAAAACTGCATATTTTGCCAACCTTCAACATCATTATACACTGCCATTCTTGGATAAAACTGCGCTATAACATACAATCTATTCCCTTCTTTTTCGAATAACTCAAAACCTGAACGCCCACCATCTTGTTGGTAATTATTGATATTATACCACCATTTAATAGAAAACGACATACTAGCTCCCGGTTTCATTGGTATTGCCAAATTGATGCGCATCATTGTTTGATTGATGGCATAGGACATCGGATTTCCCTTTGCATCTTTTACATATTCTATATTAAAACCACGGTCTAAACCTGGTTTTAAATATTCGTTTGCAAATTTATTTACCGGTAAAACTTGTTCTATTTTTTCGTTTTCCGCTAATGGGGATTGCGAATTTTTGGCTGCTTGATTTTGGTCCAATTGCACCCACAAATATTCTAAACTATCTGGAGAATTATTGTGATAGGTAATAGTTTCTGAACCGCTTAGTTTTGCATTTTTATCATCAAGCTCTACGTCGATTTTATAATCGGCTTGTTGCTGATAATACGCCGGACCTGGAGCTCCAGAGGCGGTACGAAACATATTGGGCGTTGCCAATAAATCATACATCTGGCTAAACTTATTGGTATCGTATTTTCCAGATTGTTTTGCAGGGATGGTAACTGTTTTCTCTTGCGCCAATAAAATTGTTGGAAGAATAAATAGTAATGTTAATTTTCTCATAAACCAGAGTTCGTGTTATTTTTAGGCCGTGAAAATAACAATTTTAAATAGAATTGTTATTATCTGTTAATATTTTAACACTTGTTTGGTAGAAGTCTCTGTAAAAAGAAAGCTTTTTTTGACATCTAATGCAGTTATATGTATGATATTTTGTTGCTCTGCAAAACAATCAATTAATACCGAATTATAAATTTCGAGTGCATTTATTTTTGAAACATCTTTGATCTTTAAATAACAGACCAACACATCTCCATCCAATTCTTTACTCAAAAAATTCATGATTTTGGGTTGTCCATTCACTTTTATAGCAAAATTTTCGGCTAGGTATTTTTTCATTAGAACCAAATCATCCACCGATTCATTCTCGGTTCCCAAAAAGAATTTTCTGTTGTATTTTTTCTCGAGGGCTTTATTTAAATCATCTATAAAAATACGGGAAGTAATTTGAAGCATTTTTTTTTCGGGTGCAAAATTTATTTGGTAAATCGCCATATAAAATTTATGCACACTAAAACTATTGAAGGACACTAAAAAAAATCCTAAAAGAACACAAACAACTGCTTTTTTCATACGAAGATAACATTTTTTTTAGCGGAATATGGTATCGCCATTCCTCATTCTTGTTTGCATTTTGGAATCATGGCGATTTCATTTTTCAAAAGTAGTGATTTTTTCAAACTCGTCCTTTTTTGAAATTAAAAAATCCATGATTTGAAATTGCTCATTGGTATTAAGAAATGTTTTTGATTTTGGGTCGTTTTCACAAAAAAGTAGAAACAACCCTATTTCGTCATCATTCAATTTCAAAGTATTGGTAAAAAAAGAATAACTAACGCTTTTCATGGCAACGGATGTAAAACTCATATCCGAAACGAAATCGGTTTTATCAGGATTGTTTTTCTTCAAATTTTTAAAAATCATTTTATAAACTCGAATGGCATCAATACCATTATCTCCAGTTCCGGTTGGTGGCATTAAAATATTAACTGGCGAAGACATATCATCATCATAGTATTCTTTGTCTACAATTTTTTGGGTGTTTCCAAATTCAGGTTGGCCACCATATTTTGCATGAACCACAACTTCAAGCAATTGATTTGCAATCGCATTAAGTTTTACCCTAAAAAAAGAAGAGGAAATTTCACTTTCCGTAAGAACAATTTTTTTAGTCTTAAATCCTAAACTAGAAAAAACCAAAGTGTCCTTTACTTTTGCCAATATACTAAAATGTCCTTTTTGATCTATAACAGTCCCTGTTTTTTTATTTACATTAAAAACCAAACCATTTTCTATTGCTACAGAATCATTCACCACTTTACCGTGCAAAGTTTTACTGGTTAAGACTTGACCCACACAAAATTGACAACACCAAAACAAAACTAAAACTCCGATTTTACTTTTCATCTGTAAATATTTTAAATTCACTATTAAAACATGCTAAAAATCAAATTTCTAATCTATATTTTTAGCTTATTAAATTTACAACATTATTATATTCTAAGTTATAAGTGAACGCATTATTTTTTTTGAAAACTTAATTCTATTTTTTATAAAGTAAAACTTAACTAATTATTTCAAAATTACTTTAGACTGTACTAACTTTCTAAACGCTATGTTTTTGGTAATCAAAAAATCCATCATTTGAAATTTGTCCTTCGCATTTAAAATCTTTTTTGCATTGTCATCCGTATCGCAAAAAATCAAGAAAAGATTGATTTCTTCCTCCTTTAACTTCAAAGTGTTTTTAAAAAAATCTGGTTTAAATTGCCTCTGTACATTCTCCATAAAAATGGCATCGGGAACAACAGCTACTTTCTCTCCATTCTTCTTATTAAATAGATTACCAATAAGTCCAACTATTGCAAAAATATCGGCACCATTTTCTATTCCTTCATAAGCCATGGTTCTGTTTATTGGAGACGACTGAACGTCATCAATGAACTCCATACCTGCAATTTCTTTAGAGCTAGCAATATTAGGAGTTAATGCTTTTCCCTTTTTGACAACAACTTCCTTTAATTGGTTATTGAACAAATCCATTTTTACAACAAATAGCTTTACTTCAAAATCCTTAGGAATCAGAATCATTTTCTTCGACTTTAAAGCCATGCTGGTAATTAGCAAAGTATCTTTTGGCTTGGCCAGAATATCAAAAAATCCATTGGCACTAATGAATGTAGTCACTTTTGAATTTAAATTAAAAACATAGCCGTTTTCTATAGGTATCGAATCATTGACGACTTGGCCATGCAAGGATTTCCTCAATTGAGTTTGTCCAAAGCAAAAATGACCTACTAAAAACAAAATAACCACCCCTAATTTATTTTTCATTTACTCTATTTTTATTATAATTTGAAGCCAGTCCCACGATTAAAAACATAGACATTGTTTTATCTTTCGATTTTAAAGCATTCACAAAATCAGCATCTTCGACACAATAATATTGAAAACCTCTAATGAGTCCTTCTGGAATTTTCAAGGTTTCTATATAATACTTATCCTCAAAAAGAAACTCCAATTTAGCTATGAAAACTTGTTTTCTCTCAACTGCAAGTTCCTTTTTAAGCATTTTGGTTCTTCCTGACAAATAATTTAATAGCACATCCGTTCCAGAAGTCGCTGTGTATAATTTTCTTTCTGCAGGTGATAATTTGACTTGATTACGAGGAATTATCCCCATGTTTTCAGCCGAAATCTCTGGATATTTATTGACAAATACTTCATTAAGTTCAATACTCATTGTAGTCAAATTGATAACAATACTACCTGATTTGAATTCTTGTTTGTTTATAATTTTTCGTAAGGGCTTATAATTAACCGATGAAAAACTCAAAATATCGCCTTCTTTTGTCAAAATAGAAAAATTACCATATTGGTCCGAAACCGAATTGAATTTACTGGAAGTATTTATGATATTTATCCCTTCCAATGGAATAGCATCGGAGGTAATTAGTCCCTTAACCCATTTTTCAGCACTGCCCTGTGCTGTTATAAATTGGGTAATAAAAAGGAGAATAAGCAGTAAAATAATGTTGTTTTTCACGAGCTAAATTTGAGTTGTCTTTTTATAACTTAATTATCAAATACACTTCACTAAAGTTTTACTATTCCCATTTACATATTTCTTGTCAAAACCTTTTTCAACCTTAATAGCCCTTTTCGCGTGAATATTTAAAGTCTTTTTTCCCTTTAAATCCTCACTCACAGTATCTTGTGACATCATTTGAACCGCTATAAAAACCAAAAATTGAATCAAACACATTATAACTTTAGCCATGATTTATCCTTTGTAAAATGTAAAAGTATCCCAATACCTTCCAAATTAATTACTAATAGATTAATAAAAGTTTGTTAATTAAAAATCTACTTTAATTCATTAAAAAACAATCATTTTATACCTTTACATTAAACTTTAGATAGAAAATAAAATGAAAAATTGCATTATTGCCAGCACTTCGACTCTTCATGGAGGAGACTTCTTAGCCTATTTATTGCCCGAATTGCAATTGCATTTCGAGGATTGCAAAACCATACTTTTTATTCCGTTTGCAAGATCCGGCGGTATGACACATGACGAATACACTTCAAAAGTAGCGTTGGCTTTCGCTAAAATAAACAAAGAGGTAAAAGGAATTCATGAATTCGAAAACCCAGCAGAAGCCATTCAAAAAGCCGAGGGGATTTTTACAGGAGGTGGTAATACATTCCTACTCGTTTCTCAATTGTATAAAAACAATATTATGGATGTTTTAGCTGATACTGTTAAAGCGGGAACTCCTTATTTAGGAACCAGCGCAGGAAGTAACATTTGTGGATTGACGATGCAAACTACCAATGACATGCCTATTATCTATCCACCGAGTTTTCAAACTTTAGGGTTAATCTCATTTAATCTAAACCCTCATTATTTAGATCCAGACGATCAGTCCACTCACATGGGGGAAACGAGAGAAACAAGAATAAAAGAATTTCATACTTTCAATTCACTTCCTGTTTTAGGGCTACGAGAAGGAAGCTGGCTAGACGTAAAAGGCGAGAAAATCATCTTAAAAGGTAATCTACAAGCTCGTTTATTTAGACAAAACCAAATACCTGTAGAAATGAAAAGCGGGACAGACTTAAGTTTTTTAAAATAAAAATTAAAACCATTAAGAAATTAAGGGTAATTAAGTTTAAAAAAACACTCTTAATGCGACTTAATTTCTTAATGGATCAAAAAAAGCATAAATTCTTGTATTTTTTTCATAAAAAAACCCCAAACTTTCATTTGAGGTTTTTGGAGCGAAAGACGAGGCTCGAACTCGCGACAACCAGCTTGGAAGGCTGGAGCTCTACCAACTGAGCTACTTTCGCATTAATCATTAAAATTTAACCCTTATAAATCAAAATAAATTTGATTTTTAGAGCGAAAGACGAGGCTCGAACTCGCGACAACCAGCTTGGAAGGCTGGAGCTCTACCAACTGAGCTACTTTCGCATTACTGAGGTGCAAAGATAAATAATAAAAACAGTTATTTGCAAATTTATTTTTAAAAAAAATTACTCATTTCATCATTGACTTCACAATGGTTTTAAAATTAAATTGTTATACATTTATTTTTTTTTATTTATCATGCAAAACATCAAGAAAATTACCGCTTTAGAGACTTATTCTGTCCGACATCCCGTTCTTCGCAATGGAAAGCCACTGACCAGTTGCCAATTTGACGGCGATGATTTAGAAACAACGCATCACTTTGGTTATTTTCTAAAGAACGAATTGATTGGCGTAATTTCATTGTTCCAACAAAACAACGAAACCTTTACAGCAAACAATCAATATCAAATTCGAGGAATGGCTGTTTTAAAGCAGCATCAAAAAAAAGGTTTTGGTGAAGCTCTCGTTTTATTTTGTGAATCGTATTGCAAAACACTAAACACTTCCTTAATTTGGTTTAATGCTCGAATAGTAGCTGTAGGTTTTTACGAAAAAACAGGTTATCAAAAAACGGGGCCTCCATTTGAAATAACAGGCGTTGGAGAACATCTGGTAATGTTTAAAAAAATTAAAAATAAATAAACTTTGCTTTTTTATAGTTTTTAGCCTAATTCTTGGCTGCAAAAAAGACCCCGTAAAAAGCTTTGATTATTTAAAAAATCCAGTAGCAATACCATAAGAAACTGTCTTTAAAAAAAAAACAATATGCAATTTATCAATGGCATTGGACTGCATGCCGTAAAAATAGCAAATTAATTTTCAAAAACAACATCTATGATCTGGATGCCAATTTATATACTAAATTAAGAAATTAGCTTTGCTTCTTTAGTTTTGTTTATGGATGGATGGTAAATATACAAACACGATTTATCCTTAATAGCAGAAATTATATTACTTGCCAATTCGACCGGCACCGCAGGACATCCTTGGCTTCTACCTAATCTTTTATTTCCTTTAATAAAGGAATCCGAAACATAATCGGCGCCATGAATAACTACGGCTCTTTCTCGTGCATGGTCGTTCAACCCTTTTTCTAAACCATCTAACTTTAGAGAAAAACCATGTTTCCCGTTATAAACTTCGCCTGTAGCATAAAATCCTAAACTGCTTTTAAAAGACTGTGCCGAATTCGAAAAATTGGTCGCAAACTCTTCCCCTGTATTTCTACCGTGTGCCACTAGAGATTGAAATAAAACCACATTCTTTGACAAATCAATAACCCAAAGACGTTTTATATTCGAAGACAAACTAAAATCAACCAAAGTAAGTATGTCTTTCTTGATCAATCCCTTTTCTTTTAATAAATAAAACCCTTTCAAAGCCTCTGTAAAACTTTCCTGATTAGGCATTGTAAATTGGTTGCATTGCAAATTGCGGTATACCATTTCGACTTTGTCATCAAAATTTGGTTTTACAACTGAAGCAACAATCTTTTTTTTAGTGAATTTAGAAACATTCATTTCTTTTTCATTTGAAGTGAATGAAAAAAACATAAAAACAGAAGCAAGAAGAATTTTATAAGCCATTGAAAATCTATTAGTTATACCTATTTTAGCGAAGGCAAATGTATTAAAAAAAAATGCTCAGCCAAATAAATTGGCATTTAACCGATAAAATTTAACACTTTATCGGTTAATAAAAACACAAAAATAGTACACCCAAAAAATCTTTTTATAACAAACTATTCTATTTTTGTAGTACATCCTTGTATTTTATGACAAAAAACTACCGTTTATGCATTATTTCAATAATTCTGTGCAGTGGTGTACTCTATAGCCAAAAAAAAGTACTCCAAGCGAAATCTATTACAGAAAAAATTGCCATTGATGGGATTTTAAACGAGGAGATCTGGAAAACCGCTGATGTTGCTACGGATTTTGTCATGTACGAACCCGACAATGGCAAGCCCATAAGTGAAGATAAAAAAACCGAAGTAAAAGTATTATATGACAACGACGCCATTTACATATCGGCAAAACTGTATGACAACGAGCCTAATAAAATTCAAAAAGAGATTACTTACAGAGATATACTGGGCGTTGACGACTATTTTTCGGTTTCCATAAATGGATTTAATGATGGCCAACAAGATTTCAGGTTTTTTGTAACTGCTGCTGGGGTGCAATTGGATTGGATTGCATTGCTTTAGAAGACAATGAGGATTTTACCTGGGACGGCATTTGGTACAGCTAGGCAACGATAACTAATTTTGGATGGGTCGTAGAAATGAAAATTCCTTATGCTGCTTTGCGTTTTTCAAAAGCTACAAGTCAAACTTGGGGCATCAATTTTATGAGAAACATAGAAAGAGACGTTCAAAAATACTCCTGGAATCGCATCAATAATAAAATTGGCGCGGGAATTATGCAAGCGGGAATCCTTGAGGGCATAGAAAACATAAAACCTCCAACCCGACTTTTCTTTATCCCTTACGCCTCTTTTTACAATCAAAAAGATGATTTTGTTTCTGATAATACTTTCAAAGCTGGCTTGGATATAAAATACGGCATAAACGATTCCTTTACACTCGACGCCATTTTGGTGCCTGATTTTGGCCAAACAAAATTTGACAATGCCATTTTAAATCTAGAACCTTTTGAACAACAACTCGACGAAAACAGGCCTTTCTTTACCGAAGGAACCGATTTGTTTGCCAAAGGAAATCTGTTTTACTCCAGAAGAATTGGCGGCGAACCAAGCACCGTTCCAGAACCAGGCATCAATGAAAAGACAATTGAATCTCCAAGCACGGTTGATTTATTAAACGCCATAAAAGTTTCCGGTCGCACAAAGAATGGATTGGGAATTGGCTTCTTGAATGCCATTACCGAAAAAACAAGTGCTTTACTTCTAGACACCATTTCAAACACAACCCGAAAAGTAGTTATCGAACCACTCACCAATTACAACGTTTTGATTTTTGACCAACGCTTCAATAAAAACTCATCGGTTTCTTTTGCCAATACAAACACGATCCGCAATGGAAGCTTTCGCGATGCCAACGTATCGGCATTATTATTCAATTTAAACACGACAGAAAACACATATAGTCTAAATGGCGATTTTAAATACAGCACCATTAATACTGCAAAAGATTATGATGGTTATAAAACAGCTCTAAATTTTGAAAAAACAAGTGGAAGATATAGATATTTATTTTCGGGAAAATACATTTCGGAAAACTATGATATAAATGATTTGGGAATCCTATTCTACTCCAATTATCATGCTGCTTTAGGGAATGTCAGTTATAGAATATTGAATCCAACGAAAGTCTTTAATACTTTGAAAGTATCGGAAGAGGTTAATGTCGAAATTCAAAACACAACCGGAAAATTACAGGAAGACTGGCTAAAAACCTTAATTCAAGCGACAACTTTAAATAATACTTATATTGAATTTTCCTTGCTTTTTTATCCGTTTGAAACCTTCGATTTTTATGAACCTAGAGAAATCAATCGCTTTGTCTATATCCCAAAAAGAATTTCCTCACTTATGGGTTTTGAAACCAATAAAAACAATCCGTTTACAATAGACATCTACACATCCTTTACCAAATATGATGAAGAAAACCGTTTAAACTATGGTGCATTAATAAATCCAAAATACAGATTCAACACTCGATTTTCATTGGAATATGCATTAGATTATACCCATAAAAATAATGACAGAGGATGGGCGGGCTATGACGATTCCGGAATTGTATTTGCCGAAAGAAATCGAGAAATATTACAAAATGACCTTGTGGGAAAATATGCCATAACCAATACAATGGCCTTTAATCTCACGGCACGCTATTACTGGTCTTATTCTGAAAACCATGAGTTTTTTACTTTACAAGATGATGGATATTTAACTCCAAATATAAATTATACGTTAAATAAAAACAGGAATTTTAACTCTTGGAATTTGGATTTCGCCTATTCATGGTGGTTTGCGCCCGGAAGCGAAATAAATGTTTTATATCGAAATTATGGAGTAGAGAAAACCAATACCGTTGAAAAAAAACTATGCAACAATTTAAAAAATATTTTTGATAGCAATCTTACCAACATTTTCTCTGTCAGTATTCGCTACTACATTGACTACAATGTGGTAAAAAATAAATTTTAAACTTTGAGTGTAACATTCCACCAAAACGGTAGTCTATTATCACAAACTGATGCTAAATCGTTATTTTATCAAGAAATTGTAAAATTCGCTTTACCTACACATTTTGTCATAATAACAATATTTTCATGCAAAAACACTTTTTCATATACGCCCTACTAATAAGCTCACTAGGTTTTAGCCAAAAAAAAACACTCCAAACAAAATTCATATCCGAAAAGATAACCTTAGACGGAAAATTAGATGAAGCTCTTTGGCAATCGGTTCCAATTGCTACCAATTTTGTCATGTTTCAACCAGACAATGGCAAAGCAGTTCTCGAAAATAAACGAACTGAAGTTCGTGTTCTGTATGATAATGACGCTATTTATATTGGTGCTTTGATGTATGACGATGAGCCGAACAAAATACTAAAGGAAATAAACAAAAGAGATGAATTTGGCACAGCCGATTTTTTTGGCGTGTTCATCAATGGTTACAATGATGGGCAACAAAATTTTCAGTTTTTTGTAAATGCTGCGGATGGTCAAGCTGATTGTTTGGCAACCGATAGCAAAGGGGAAGACTACTCTTGGGATGCCGTTTGGGACAGTAAAGCTGAAATCACCTCTTTTGGATGGGCTGTCGAAATGCGCATTCCTTATGCCGCTTTGCGTTTTTCGAGTGAAAACAAACAAACTTGGGGAGTGAACTTTTTCAGGGAAATACGAAGAGACCGCCAGAAATATTCATGGAATTATATTGATTCCAAAATTGGAACCTTTACGCAACAAAATGGAACTGTTGATGGCATTGAAAACATAAAAACACCCACACGACTTTTCTTTTTGCCTTATGCGTCTTTTTATACCTATGCCAATGCAGATCAAAAAACCTATGGCGAATTAAAAGGCGGTTTGGATATTAAATATGGGATAAACGACGCCTTTACATTAGACGCCATGCTTATTCCCGATTTTGGACAGACCAAATACGACGATCGAATTCTAAATTTGAGTCCTTTTGAACAAAAATTCGACGAAAACCGAGGCTTTTTTACGGAAGGAACTGATTTGTTCAGCAAAGGAAATCTTTTCTATTCCAGAAGAATTGGTGGACCACCTTCTTATTCTCCAGAAACGGAAACAAATGAAGAAATAATCGAAAACCCAGCGAATGTTGATCTTTACAATGCTACCAAAATATCAGGTAGAACAAAAGGAGGATTGGGGATTGGATATCTTAATGCTGTGACCCAAAAAACATATGCCACTATTAAAAACACAATCACCCAAGAAACTCGTCGCGTTTTGGTAGAACCGCTTACCAATTACAATGTCATGGTTTTTGACCAACGTTTTCACAAAAACTCTTCGGTGTCTTTAATAAATACCAATGTGGCCAGAAATGGTTCTTTTAGAGACGGAAACGTTTCCGCTTTGGTTTGGGATTTAAACACCGCCAAAAACACCTATAATTTATCCGGGAACTTCGAATATAGTTATGTAAATGATATTGAAAGCAAAAAAGACGGAATCAATACCTCTTTTAATTTTGCAGAAACGAGTGGTAAATATCGTTATAATTTTGGTTCCAAATTGGTCACAAAAGACTTTGACAACAACGATTTAGGAATTATTTTTGAAACTAATTATTATAGTTTTAATGGATTTACAAGTTATAGAATTCTTAGTCCTACCAAAATATTCAACTCGTTCAACACCAATATTAATGCTTATACTCAATTTCAAAAAGAAACCGGTAAACTGCAAGCTGATGAGATCAATCTCAATGTAAACTCAAGTACCCGAAAAAACCATTATGTTGGTTTTGGTATGAATTATCGCCCTGTAGAAACCTATAATTACTATGAGCCTAGAACTGAAGGACGTTACAGTATTGACCCTACTCGTTTGGGAGGCTGGTTTGAGATTTCAACAAATTACAATAACAAATTTGCTATTGACCTAAATCCTTCTATGGCAATATTAAATGAGTCACAAAGAATGTCATACGGCTTTTTAATTGCTCCAAGATATCGTTTCAATGACCATTTGGCCATGTTATATGAATTTAACTTTTTCCGTCAAAATAACAACAAAGGCTATGTTGACAGTAGTTCCAATAATGAAACTTTGGCTCCCAACACAATCATTTATGCCAATCGAAATGTGATCACTTACACCAATACACTCAACGGAAAATACTCATTGAACAGTAAAATGAATTTTGACCTTTCAGCACGTTATTATTGGTCTTATACCGAAAACAAAAACTTCCTCACGCTAGAAAACAATGGAAGACTAACTCCTTATGACAGTTACACTGATAATAAAAATCAAAATTTGATTACCTGGAATCTTGACGTTTCCTATAATTGGTGGTTTGCTCCTGGTAGCCAATTGACCATTTTATACAGAAGCAATGCTGCCAAATATGATAATCTAATCAACAAAGATTTCGGAAACAACTATACTGGTCTACTTAATAATCAAGATTTAAGTCATGTTTTATCCATCAGTGTGAAGTATTTTATTGACTACAATCAGGTGAGAAATATATTTTAGAAATCACAAACTTATAAACTATAACGATTTCATTTGATTAAATTCCACTTTTTGAATCTATAATTATCATTTTGAAAGCATTATACATTTTTTGAAATGCTTTATCTTTGTGAAAAATAAAATATCATGAACAAAAAAGTAATTTTAATGATTTTAGACGGTTGGGGAAAATCTCCTGACCCGAAAGTTTCTGCAATCGATAATGCAAATGTTCCGTTTATAAATAGTCTCTATACAAAATACCCAAGTGCTCAATTAAGAACTGATGGTTTACACGTTGGTCTTCCTGAAGGACAAATGGGAAACAGCGAAGTGGGGCACATGAACCTTGGAGCTGGAAGAATTGTTTACCAAGATTTGGCCAAAATCAATCTTGCCGTTGAACACAAAACCTTGGTAAAAGAACAAGTATTAATTGATGCTTTCGAATATGCCAAACAAAACAACAAAAAAGTACACTTTCTAGGATTACTTTCTGATGGTGGAGTACACTCACACACTTCTCACTTACGCGGATTAATTGATGCCACTCAAGACTATGGATTGCAAAACGTATTCGTACATGCTTTCACAGACGGTCGTGACGTAGATCCAAAATCTGGTAAAAAATATGTGCAGGATTTAGAAAATTATATCTCAAACACTACCGTAAAATTAGCTTCTGTAGTGGGACGTTATTATGCAATGGATCGTGACAAACGTTGGGAAAGAGTAAAACTGGCTTACGATTTATTGGTAAACGGGACTGGAACTCACTCAACAAATGCCTATGAAAGCATAAAAGAAAGCTACAAAAACCACGTGACCGATGAGTTTATCGCTCCTATGGTTATGGTGGATGACAAAGATCAACCTCTTGCTACTATCCAAGAAGATGATGTTGTGATTTTCTTCAATTTCAGAACCGATAGAGGTCGTGAATTGACTGAAGCGCTTTCGCAAAAAGATTTCCACGAGCAAAACATGCACAAAATCAAATTGTACTATGTGACGCTTACCAATTATGACGAAACCTACGAAAATGTAAAAGTGGTTTATAATAAAGATAACATCACTGAAACATTGGGTGAAGTCTTGGAAAAAGCCCATAAAAAACAAATTCGTATTGCCGAAACTGAGAAATATCCACACGTAACATTTTTCTTTTCAGGAGGGCAAGAAACTCCTTTTGAAGGTGAAAGCAGAATATTGAGAAATTCTCCAAAAGTAGCTACTTACGATTTACAGCCAGAAATGAGCGCTTTTGAATTGAAAGATGCCTTGGTTCCAGAATTAAACAAAGGCGAAGTTGATTTTGTATGTTTAAACTTTGCCAATGGCGACATGGTTGGACATACTGGAGTTATGAGTGCTGCCATAAAAGCATGTGAAGCGGTTGATGCTTGCGTAAAAGAAGTTATTGAAGCAGCTCTTGCCAATGATTACACAACTATTGTAATTGCCGATCACGGTAACTGCGAAACAATGATCAATCCTGACGGAAGTCCAAACACGGCCCACACGACGAATCCTGTGCCGATTATCTTGGTCGACAAAGACTTAAAAACCATTCATGATGGAGTTTTGGGAGATATTGCCCCTACTATTCTAGAATTAATGGGAATCGAGCAACCAGCAGCCATGACTTGTCATTCATTACTGTAAGTAGACAGTGCCGATTGGCTTTTTTTATAAAATAAATTCAATTAAAAGTGGGTGTGAAAATTAAATTTTACACCCACTTTTTTTACATTTTATTCAACAAATCATAATACTCTTTCTCAATTCTTTCCTGATGGTCGGAATGGGTAATTCGAACCAATTCAGTTGCGCGCTGTTTCAATGTTTTTCCATATAAATCCGCAATTCCGTTTTCAGTAATTACATAATGAATATGCCCTCTTGTGGTCACTACTCCGGCACCTTGCTTCAAAAAAGGCACGATACGGCTTTGACCATTTTTGGTAGTTGATGGCAACGCTATAATAGCCTTCCCACCGTCACTCAAAGAAGCCCCTCGAATAAAATCCATTTGCCCTCCAACTCCAGAATACATTCTTGGCCCAATAGAATCAGCGCAAACTTGTCCAGTCAAATCGACTTCTATAGCCGAATTGATGGCAATCATTTTTGGGTTTTTACGGATTCTAGCTGTATCATTTACCGTAGAAGATTCACGTAATTCAATAAAGGGATTATCATCTACAAAATCATATAACCGTTTTGATCCTAATAAAAAGGTCGACAAAACCCTACCCCTTAATGATCCTTTATAATTACAATTGATCACATTGCTTTCAATCAAATCGATCACCCCATCCGAAAACATTTCGGTATGCAATCCCAAATCTTTGTGATTTGTCAATTTGCTCAAAGCGGCATTAGGAATCGATCCAATTCCCATTTGAAGTGTACTTCGATCCTCAATCAAAGAAGAGACATAACTCCCGATTTTATCTTCTATCGCACTAAATGGTTCCACTTCGTGACAATAAATAGGTGTGTCTACGGCAACCAAATAATCCAGCTCTGAAACGTGAAGAATCCCATCTCCAAAAGTTCTTGGCATTTGAGGATTTACTTGCGTTATCACAATTTTTGCCATCTCGATTGCAGCAACTGTAGCTTCCACAGATACCCCAAGAGAACAGTATCCGTGGCTATCGGGTGGAGACACATGAATAAAAGCAACATCTAGCGGTAACACATTTTTCCTAAATAAATGAGGCAATTCACTCAAAAACACTGGAGTATAAGAGCCATTTCCCGCTTTTAAGGTATGACGAACATTAGGGCCAATAAAAAAAGAATTCACATGAAAACTGTCTGCCAATTCGGGATTGGCGTAGCGAGCTTCGCCTTCGGTATGCAAGTGACAAATTTCTACATTTCTTAATTCGGAAGACCTTTCGGTTAAGGCATTAGCCAGAATCGTTGGTGCAGCAGCAGCGGCTTGCAGGTATACTCTATCTCCTGATTTTACTACTTTGACAGCCTCTTCGGCAGTGACATATTTTTCCATAAAATGTTATATTTATAACAAAAGTATCGCAATTAGAAAAAACAAAATATGACAACGCTCATATTCAAATTACAAAAGACAAAATCATCCATTTTTACTGTCGTAATTATTTTGCCTTCTGTTTAAAAAACTATAATACAAAAACATGCAATACATATTCGACAGCATAGATCAAAAGACCTACCAAACCACCCACGAGCGTTCCGTTAATCCGAATGTATTGAAGATCACTTCCTATTTCCAATTCTAATTTTTTGGAAACTTCATTGGTATCCCAACTTTTTACAGTCGAAGATATCAAGTCTCCAATCATCTTTTTATTATTGATAAGCACCGAAAGCACATCATTTTTGATAAAATTATTAATCTTATCCATCATCAGCTGGTCGGCTTGAATACCTCTACCAAAACTCTGAATCATGTTGGCAATACTTTTTTTGATTGTTGATTTCTCTTTTTGAGCCAAATCATTGTCAATAGCCGTTTTAATTTCTAACCAAATTCCACTGATGTAATCCTGCACTTCTTTTTTATTGGCAAAACCAAGAACCAAATCATTGACTTTTTGTTGCATTTCAGAAGATTCTTTCAACTCCGTTATAAAATCCATTACATAGTCATTTATCCTTTTGCGAATAGCGCTGTCTTGATGACTCGCTTGCTCCAGAAAATCGTAAAGTCCGTTAAAAATAGCTTTGGTTATTTTTTTATCGGCCAAACCAAAAGACAGAAATGGAGTCGAACTTTTCACTTTTTCTTCAATCAAATGCTTGTTGTCATGCAATTCAACAATAAGTGTTTTCAAGACATTGGTTACCATTTCTTCTTGTTTTTCGCTTTTAGCTAATGATTCCAACCCAAGAGCGATCCATTCTGAGAAATTAATTTTACTTAATTTTTCTCCAAATTGAGCATGTATAAAATGCTGCACATCCTCATCATCAATTGTTTTCAAAAGGCCTGGAATCACATTTTCAACAATTAAATCAGCCACTATATTTGCATTTCCTTCATCAATCAACCAATCTGAAGCTTTTGTGGCGACATTAAATTGTTCAATTTTCACTTCCAATTTCTCGCGAGTCAAAAACTCATCTGAAACAAAATTCCCAAGATTCTCACCAATTTTATCTTTATTACTCGGAATCAAAGCCGTGTGCGGTATAGGAATTCCCAGCGGATGTCTGAACAAAGCCACTACTGCAAACCAATCGGCTATACCACCCACCATGGCTGCCTCGCTGAAAGCTTTCAACCAATCAATTTTATAGACATTACCAAACACAAAAAGAACCACAGCAAATCCTAAAAGAATAAGTGCATTTCGTTTCATTTTACTCAAATCTTGTTCCTTTTTGCTGTTTTCTTGGTCTATCGTTGCATTCATAATTTACGAATTGATTTCTTAGCTAATTTAAGCAACTATACTCTAAAAACGTAACCGCAAGGTACACAAAGAATATCGCAAAGTTCGCTAAGCTTTGCGGACATTGCTCCTCCTTTGCGAGCTTTGCGGTTAAACTTAAAATTAAAACAAACCCAACACAAAAGAAATAATTTTAAAAGTGTATTTTTGCAAACTGAAAATTCGAAAATATGATTATTCAAAAAACCCGTGAGGAAATAGAATTGATGCGCGAAAGTGCATTAATCGTATCAAAAACATTAGGAATGATTGCTTCTGAAATAAAAGAAGGAGTTACAACATTATATCTTGACAAAAGAGCCGAAGAATTCATTCGCGATCACGGTGCAGTCCCTAGTTTTCTAGGACTGTATGGCTTTCCAAATTCATTGTGTATGAGTCCAAATTCCCAAGTGGTACACGGAATCCCAAACAACAAACCTTTAGAAAGTGGTGATGTGATTTCAGTTGACTGCGGCGCTTTCAAAAACGGTTATCACGGAGACCACGCCTACTCTTTTGAAATTGGCGAAGTTGCTCCCGAAACTAAAAAATTACTTCAAGTTACCAAAGAATCTCTTTACGTTGGAATCCGCGAATTACGTGTTGGAAACCGTGTTGAAGATGTAGGGAATGCTATTCAAAAATATACCGAATCACACGGTTATGGAGTGGTTCGAGAATTGGTTGGTCACGGTTTAGGACAAAAAATGCATGAAGATCCCGAAATGCCTAATTACGGAAAAAGAGGTCGCGGAAAACTTTTTATCGAAGGAATGGTTGTTGCTATTGAACCGATGATCAATATGGGAACCAAAAACATCAAACAACACAAAGACGGTTGGACAATAACTACTGCCGACGGAAAACCATCTGCGCATTTTGAACACGACGTGGCTATTATAGACGGGAAACCTGAGATTTTATCGACGTTTGCCTATATCTACAAAGAATTAGGAATCGTGAGCAATGAAGAAGATGAATTTAGAAAAGTGCCGTTAGTTATTTAAATAATTTCACGAATGCAAGTTGCAAAATAAACACGAATTTCACGAATTAGCACGAATTCTAAATCTATAAAAAATTGCACGAATAAGGTAATTAGTTATTTAGACACGAATTGCACAAATTAGCACGGATTCTAAACCCATAAAAATTTCACGAATAATACAATTAATATGGATGACATTTATTTAAAAGAAGAATCCTATAAAATTATTGGTCTTTGTATGGAAGTTCATAAAATTCTTGGCAAAGGTCATAGTGAAGTTGTTTATAAAGATGCTCTGGAATATGAATTTAAAATCAATTCGATTCCTTTTGAAAGAGAAAAAATTTATGAAATTGGATATAAAGACATTATTTTACCTAGAAAATACATAGCCGATTTTGTGATTTATAATGAAATAATATTTGAAGTAAAAGCAATTTCACAATTAACAAATAGTGACATCAAACAAACATTAAATTATTTAGCATCATCCAAAAATAAATTGGGTTTATTAGCCAATTTTGGAGAAGATAGTCTAAAATACAAAAGAATAATTTTATAACCCCAAATTAGTGAAATTCATTTTTAACACGCAATTAATTCGTGTAAATTAGTGAAATTCGTGTTTAAATTTTTATCAAATGAAATCTGTGTTTAAACTTATACTCAATACCATTCCTCGTCCTTTATTAATTAGGCTGAGTTATGTGGCACGCCCTATTATCGCATTTACATTAAAAGGAACTAATTTTACTGATCCTATTGACGGGAAAAGTTTCAAGTCGATGTTGCCTTATGGATACGAAACACAACGCAATAATGTACTTTCACCAAGTACACTTTCGTTAGAAAGACACCGCTTGCTTTGGTTGTACCTAAACGAGCAAACCGATTTTTTTACGGCTCCAAAGAAAGTCTTGCATTTTGCGCCAGAACAAGCTTTTTATAAATTGTTCCGTAAGCAAAAAAATCTGGATTACACAACTACCGATTTATTTTCGCCTTTGGCAGACGTAAAAGCGGACATTTGTAATTTGCCTTTTGAAGACAATCAATACGACGTAATTCTTTGCAATCACGTTTTGGAGCACATTCCGGATGACACTAAAGCCATGCAGGAATTGTATCGCGTTTTGAAACCAGGCGGAATGGCGATTTTGCAAATCCCTCAAGATTTGACCAGAGCCGTAACCTTTGCTGATGATACGATTACCGACCAAAAAGAACGTGCCAAAATATTTGGACAATACGATCACGTTCGCATTTATGGTCGTGATTATTTTGACAAACTGAGAAGTATTGGTTTTACCGTTGTTGAAGAAGATTACACCAATAAAATAGCTCCCGAATTGGTAGAAAAATATTGTTTGGCAAAAGGGGAAATCATTCCTGTTTGTTTTAAATAATTGCATTTGAAAACCGAGAATTCCTTCCAATTCTGCTTTGATATTAGTTTTGAAAAGAAACTGAATTGCTATATCCCAACGGCATATATCATCAAGCAAACAGCAGAAATACAATATTTAGACAAAAAAGCAAGCCCCGAAGTTTTACAAAGTTTCGGGGTTCTTTTTGATAATTTAGACACAACAACCAAAAAAGTCTTGACTATTTGCGAAGATTTAAAACCCGAAAAGGTTTTTAAAAAATTTAGCAAAAACAGTAAATCAGCCAAAACTATTGATGATTTACTCAAAGACTCTAAATTAGAATTTGGCATTCGCCAATTTACTAAAACCAACTTAGACCAGTTTTACAGTTTAGTCAAGCAAGAGAACTTTCCGTTGTCAATGAATTTAGGCATTGAGAAAGATTTCAGGAACAGTCGCGTTACTACCAATCATCCTTCTCTTGAAACACAACTCCATTTTGACAAACACGAAAATGGAATCACTTATACCTTAGCTTTAAAAGACAACGAAACTGTTTTTAATCCATCAGAGGCCAAAATCGAATTGCTTTTGGACGATCCGAGTTGGCTCATTGTTGACAGAAAGCTGTTTCATTTACAACATATCAATTCGAAAAAAATCACTCCTTTTTTGACAAAAAAA
>Ga0184629_10000296_pt1 | contig 22208 bp, 17 predicted proteins | sample PLM4_32_b1_FD_133158 | JGI IMG/M metagenome (GOLD analysis project Ga0184629, IMG submission 133158) | Groundwater sediment microbial communities from an aquifer in East River, Colorado, USA - PLM4_32_b1 | ecosystem: Environmental > Terrestrial > Soil > Riparian zone | place: USA: East River...
GGAGATGCTCACGATCGCGCGTGAACGTCTGGAGCGGGCAGGGGTCGCGAATTGTCAGGTCAGGCGTGGCGACGTCTATCGCCTGCCGTTCGCCGACGGCGATGCGAAGTCCGGCTTCGACGCCGTACTGTTCCATCAAGTGCTGCACTTCCTCGACGATCCGCAAGCGGCGTTGCGCGAAGCGATCCGCGTCGCGAAGCCGGGCGGGCGGATCCTGATCGCCGACTTCGCGCCGCATGAGCTGGAATTCTTGAGAGAAGAGCACGCGCATCGCAGGCTCGGGTTCTCCGACCGCGAAGTGCAGTCGTGGTTCAAAGCGGCCAGCCTGAAGCCGCTGGCTGTCGAGTCGCTTGCGCCACGTTCGGGCGCTGAGGCGCTGACGGTGATGGTGTGGCTTGCTCAGACGCCGGGCACGGCGCTGCGGCGGCGGGAAGCAGAGGTGGCCGCATGAGTCTGCAACGTCTTGTCGGCCCAGGTGAGACCAACGCAGTCTCCTTCGAATTCTTTCCGCCGAAGACCGCGGAGATGGAAGCGCAGCTCTGGAAGGCGATTGCGCGCTTGGCACCCTTGCGCCCGCATTTCGTGTCGGTGACCTATGGCGCGGGCGGTTCGACCCGCGACCGCACGCATGCAACCGTGAAACGCCTCGTCGACGAAACGGAGCTCAAGCCCGCCGCGCATCTCACCTGCGTCGGGGCGCCATGCTCGGAGATCGACTCGGTGATCGCCGATTATTGGGCGGCCGGTGTGCGCCACATCGTGGCGCTCCGCGGCGACATGCCCAACCCGGGCGAGCGCTACGCCGCGCATTGCGACGGCTATCAATCGACCGCCGAGCTTGTGCGCGCGATCAGGCGCCTCGCGCCGTTCGAAGTGAGCGTCTCGGCATACCCTGAGAAGCATCCGGATTCGGCCTCGCTCGATGCGGATATCGCGATCCTGAAGGACAAGATCGACGCGGGCGCGACGCGCGCGATCACGCAGTTCGCCTTCGACTACGATGTGTTCGCGCGCTTCCGCGATAGGGCGCGGGCGGCCGGCATCGACGTTCCGATCGTGCCCGGCCTGATGCCGACGACCAACTTCAAGGGCGTTGCGCGCATGGCCGGCCGTTGCGGCGCAAGCATCCCGGAATGGCTGTCGGCGCTCTATGATGGATTGGACAACGATCTCGAGAGCCGCAAGCTCGTGGCGTCCGCGGTGCTGGTCGAGCAGGTGCGCCTGTTGCGCGCCGAAGGCTTCGACCAGTTCCACTTCTACACGCTCAACCAGGCGGAGCTGACGCTTGCCGTCTGCAACATGCTCGGCATCAAGCCGGCACCGGCACAGCAGGCGATTGCATCATGACACGCACACGGAGTCAGCGCCTCGAGTGGCTGACGCGCACGGCGCGCGAGCGCATCCTCATGCTCGACGGCGCCTGGGGCGTGATGATCCAGAACTATCGCCTGAGCGAAGCGGATTTCCGGGGCTCGCGGTTCAAGGATCATCGGCGCGATCTCAAGGGCAACAACGATCTGCTGGTGCTGACGCAACCGAACATCGTGCGCGAGATCGGTTGCGCGTATCTCGACGCGGGCGCCGACATCATCGAGACGAACACGTTCAACTCGACCGCGATCAGCCAGGCGGATTACGGGCTCGAATCGCTGGTGACCGAATTGAACGAAACGGCGGCGCGGCTTGCCCGCGAGGTGTGCGATCAGGCTTCGACGGACGCGCGTCCGCGCTTTGTCGCGGGTGTTCTCGGTCCGACCAACCGTACCGCCTCGCTGTCGCCCGACGTGAACGATCCGGGTTATCGCAATGTGAGCTTCGATGATCTGCGCGCGACCTATGCCGAGGCGACGCGCGCACTGATCAAGGGCGGCGCCGATCTCATCATGATCGAGACCGTGTTCGACACGCTGAACGCGAAGGCAGCGATCTGCGCGATCGAGGATGTTTTTGCGGCCTCCGGCGAACGATTGCCGGTGTGGGTTTCGGGCACGATCACCGATCTTTCCGGCCGCACGCTCACCGGCCAGACCGTGGAAGCGTTCTGGCACTCGCTGCGTCATGCGACACCCTTCGCCATGGGGCTCAATTGCGCGCTCGGGCCGAAGGAGCTGCGGTCTTACGTCTCCGATTTGTCGGAGATCGCGGACACGCTGGTCTCGGTTCATCCCAATGCCGGACTGCCCAACGCGTTTGGCGGCTACGATGAGACGCCGGAATCGATGGCGGCGCATATCGGCGAGTTCGCGCGCGAGGGCTTGGTCAATATCGTCGGCGGCTGCTGCGGCACGACGCCGGAGCACATCCGCGCCTTCGTGGATGCGGTCAGCGGCGTCTCACCGCGCGCGGTGCCCGAGAAGCCGCGTCATCTGCGGCTGTCGGGCCTCGAGGCGTTCACGCTGACGCTGGACACGAATTTCGTTAACGTCGGGGAGCGCACGAACATCACCGGCTCGGCCAAGTTCCGCAAGCTGATCACGGCCGGCGACTACGATGCCGCGCTCGATATCGCGCGCGGCCAGGTGCAGAGCGGCGCGCAGCTCATCGACGTCAACATGGACGAGGGCCTGATCGATTCCGAAAAGGCGATGGCGCGATTCCTGAATTTGATCGCGGCCGAGCCCGAGATCTCGCGCGTGCCGATCATGATCGATTCGTCCAAATGGAGCGTGATCGAGGCCGGGCTGAAATGCGTGCAGGGCAAGCCCATCGTCAATTCGATCAGCTTGAAGGAAGGCGAGGCCGCCTTCATCGAGCACGCGAGGCTGGTGCGCCGTTATGGCGCCGCGGTCGTCGTCATGGCCTTCGACGAGCAGGGCCAGGCCGATACGGCCGAGCGGAAAGTGGCGATCTGCCGCCGCGCGTATGACACCCTGGTCGAGAAGGTGGGTTTCCCGCCCGAGGACATCATCTTCGATCCCAACATCTTCGCCGTGGCGACGGGCATCGAAGAGCACAACGATTACGGCAAGGCCTATATCGAGGCGACTGCGCGCATCCGGCAGCTGCTGCCGTTCGCGCATGTCTCCGGCGGCGTGTCGAACTTCTCGTTCTCCTTCCGCGGCAATGACCGCGTTCGCGAGGCGATGCACTCGGTGTTCCTGTTTCACGCGATCAAGGCCGGGATGGACATGGGCATCGTCAATGCCGGCCAGCTCGTCTTGTACGAAGACATCCCCGTCGAGCTGCGCGATGCGATCGAAGGCGTGCTGTTCAACCGCCGTGCGGACGCGACCGAGCGCCTGCTTCAGCTCGCGCAGAAGTACCGTAAGGACGAGGCCGAGGCCGATCCTGCAACCGCGCTCGCCTGGCGGTCGCTTCCCGTCGACGAGCGGTTGAGCCACGCGCTGGTGCACGGCATCGCCGACCACGTTCTCGAAGATGTCGAAGAGGCGCGGCTCAAGGCCAAGCGGCCGCTCGATGTGATCGAGGGCCCGTTAATGGCCGGCATGAATGTGGTCGGCGATCTCTTCGGCAGCGGCAAGATGTTCCTGCCCCAGGTCGTGAAATCCGCGCGCGTGATGAAGAAGGCGGTCGCGCACCTCATTCCGTTCATGGAAGCGGAGAAGGAGGCGGGGACAAGACGCGAATCCGCAGGCCGCATCGTGATGGCGACGGTCAAAGGCGACGTGCATGACATCGGCAAGAACATCGTGGGCGTGGTGCTCCAGTGCAACGGCTACGAGGTGGAAGATCTCGGCGTCATGGTTCCGGTTGCGCGTATCCTCGAAACTGCACGCGAGATGAAGGCCGACGTGATCGGACTGTCGGGGCTCATCACCCCGTCGCTGGATGAGATGTGCCATGTCGCGGCCGAGATGGAGCGCGAAGGCTTCGACATTCCGCTGTTGATCGGTGGCGCGACGACGAGCCGCGTGCATACGGCGGTGAAGATCCATCCGAACTATTCGCGCGGTCAGACGGTGTATGTCACCGATGCGTCGCGCGCGGTGGGCGTGGTGGCGAATTTGCTTTCGAAGGAGCAGCGTGTCGCCTACATCGCCGACGTGCAGAAGGAATACGCGCGCATCACGGCCGCGCATGAAGGCGAGCGCGGACCGCAGCGGCGACTGACGATCGGACAGGCCCGCGCCCGGGGGTCCAAGCCGGATTGGGACGCCTATACGCCGGTGCGACCGCGGTTCCTCGGCCCGCGCGCGTTTGTCGGCTATGACCTCGGCGAACTCGTGCCGTTCATCGACTGGACCCCGTTCTTCCAGACCTGGGAGATGAAGGGACGCTATCCCGCCATCCTCGACGATCCGAAGGCGGGCGCGGCCGCGCGGGCGTTGTTTGACGACGCCCAAGCGATGCTCAAGCGCATCGTCGCCGAGACATGGGTCACGGCGAACGCCGTCATCGGTTTCTGGCCGGCGAACGCGCAAGGCGACGACATCGTTCTTTACACGGATGAAAGCCGCGCATCCCGCCTCGAGGTCCTCCACACGCTGCGCCAGCAGGTGTCGCGCGAACGCGATACGCCGAATCTCGCGCTCGCCGACTTCGTGGCGCCCAAGGAGAGCGGCAAGCCCGACTATGTCGGCGGCTTCGCGGTCACGACCGGTATCGGTGAGGACGCGATCGCGGCGCGCTTCAAGGATGACAAGGACGATTACAGCGCGATCCTTCTGAGCGCGCTGGCTGACCGCCTGGCGGAGGCGTTCGCGGAGCGTTTGCATCAGCGCGTGCGCAAGGAGTTCTGGGGCTACGCGGCCGACGAGAGTTTCTCGAACAGCGAACTGATCGGCGAAGCCTATCGCGGCATTCGGCCGGCGCCGGGTTATCCGGCTCAGCCCGATCATACCGAGAAGGGCACGCTGTTCCGCCTGCTCGACGCAGAAGCGAAGGCCGGCGTGAAGCTCACGGAGAGCTACGCGATGTGGCCGGGCTCTTCGGTGAGCGGGCTCTATATCGGCCATCCCGACGCGCGCTATTTCGGTGTCGGCAAGATCGAGCGCGATCAAGTGGAAGATTACGCGCGGCGGAAAGGCTGGACGCTCGCGGAGGCCGAACGCTGGCTGGGGCCGATCCTGAACTACAACCCGCGCAAGACCGCGGCGGCATAGGCATTGGCTTCAATCATATCGTGGCCCCTAAGCGGCTCTTAACCAAGCCCGCACGGAACGTACGCGCGCAATCCGGTGTTAATCACAACCGCAGAGTATTGCCCACGCACGGCAGGCGGGAGCTTCAGATGCGCTATTCGCACATGTTCGCGGCTGGTCTTCTTACGTTGATCTCATCGGGTCCTGCGCAGAGCCAGGGACCGGGGCCGTTCGGCGTCATGATGGGAACGCCGATCTCGAAATATTCGTCGTGCGAGAAGCATACGCAACAGCTGGGGTGGTATGTCTGCACGTCTCTTCCGAAGTCACATGCCAGTTTCGAGATGTATTACATCCAGGCGCATCCGAAGATCGGCGTGTGCTTCGTCAAGGCGATCGGCAAAGACATCAACCGCGACGCGCGCGGCGACAAGACGAAGGCGGAAATCAAGCGACTGGCCGCTCAGATCGAGCAGACCTATGGTCCCCACACGCGCATAAGGGATTCGCTGTCCGCCCGCTCGGACTTGAAGGCAGCGGATCAATGGTTGGCCGGCGTGGACAAGGACGAGAGAACCTTCTCGTACGATTGGGCCGACGGGAATTATCCCAACGACATCGAGTCGATCCACGTCTTCGCGCGCGCGACCGACGGGCAGACCGGGTATGCGACAGCGGAGTTCTACTTCAAGAACGAGAAGCAGTGCGACGCCGAGCTCGATAAGGCAGCCTTTTAGCGTTCCTCACCGCCGGCGCATCATCCCGCCGAGCGTGCCGCGGATGATCGCGCGGCCGATCGTGCCGCCCGTCCTGCCGCCGATCGAGCGGCCGAAATCGGCGGCGATCTGGCCTGCGACGCGGTTGACGACGGAGCGAGTCACTTCGCGCGCGACGTATTGGCCGGTCGAAAGGCGCCTGCCGCCGGACGGGCTCGTTCCGAAGATGCCGCCGATGGCGTCGCTGATCCCGCCGAAGATGCCGCCTCCGCCTTGCGCCTGCGCATGGGCTTCGGCTTGTTCGGGCGGCACGGCGGCGGACTGCGCGCGGCCCTGAAGCACCTCGAAAGCCGATTCCGCGTCGAGCGGCTGGTCGTACTTTCCCTTCACCGGGCTTCTTCCGATGATCGTCTTGCGCTCGTCGGGAGTGACCGGGCCGACGCGCGCGGATGGCGGTGCGATCAGCGTGCGCTCGACGATGCCGGGCGCGCCGCTGTCGTCGAGGAACGAGGTCAGCGCTTCGCCTTTGCCGAGCTCCATGATCACGCGCGCGGTGTCGAGCTTCGGGTTCGGCCGGAACGTGTCGGCGGCGGCCTTCACCGCGCGCTGATCGCGCGGCGTGAACGCGCGGAGCGCGTGCTGCACGCGGTTGCTGAGCTGCGCAAGCACCGTGTCGGGCACGTCAAGAGGGTTCTGCGTGACGAAGTAGACGCCGACGCCCTTCGAACGGATCAGGCGCACGACCTGCTCGATCTTATCGAGCAGCGCCTTGGGCGCGTCGTTGAACAGGAGGTGCGCTTCGTCGAAGAAGAACACGAGCTTCGGCTTGTCCAGATCGCCCGCTTCGGGGAGCTCCTCGAACAGCTCGGAGAGGAGCCACAGCAGGAACGTCGCGTAAAGCCGCGGATTCTGCGTCAGCTTGTCGGCGGCGAGCACATTGATGGTGCCGCGGCCGTCGCGATCGGTGCGCAGGAAATCGCTCAAGGCGAGAGCGGGCTCGCCGAAGAATTTGGCGCCGCCCTGGTTTTCGAGCACGAGCAGCTGGCGTTGGATCGTGCCGATGGTGGCCTTCGACACGTTGCCGTATTGCGCGGTCAGCTCCTGCGCGTGCTCGGCGACGAGGCCCAACACCGCGCGCAGATCCTTCAGATCGATCAAAAGCAGGCCCTGCTCGTCGGCGAGTCGGAAGGCGATGTTGAGCACGCCCTCCTGCACCTCGTTCAAATCCATCAGCCGCGCGAGCAGCAGCGGGCCCATCTCGGAGATCGTCGCACGCACGGGGTGACCCTGCTCGCCGAACACGTCCCAGAACACGGCGGGGAACTCGTCGGGCTGATAGTCGGTGCCGATCTGCTTCGCGCGCGCGACCAGGAAATCGCGCGGTTCCCCGACCGCGGCGATGCCGGAGAGATCGCCCTTGATGTCGGCGGCGAACACGGGCACGCCCGCGCGCGAAAAGCCTTCGGCGAGAACCTGGAGCGTGACCGTCTTGCCGGTGCCCGTGGCGCCGGTCACAAGGCCGTGGCGATTGGCCATGCGCAGCGCGAGATATTCGGGCTTCTCGCTCTTGCCGACAAAAATTCCTTTCTCTTGATCCGTCGCCATGGCGCTACTCAGCGTTACAATGCGAGAGCGACTATGCACTTCTCGCGGGCCCTTTTCAAAATGCGGAGGCATCGATGGCAGAAAAACTTCCTTCCGGCGCGGCGAAGATCGCGAGGACGCATCCCGAAATCTGGGCGGCCTATCAGGATCTGGGTGAGGCGTGCGCGAAATCCGGACCGCTCGATGCGCGCACGCTGAGGCTCGTCAAGCTCGCCATTGCGGTCGGCGCGGAAAGCGAGGGCGCGGTTCATTCGCATGTGCGGCGCGGGCTGGACGAGGGATTGTCCGCCGACGAGCTGCTGCACGTGTCGCGGCTGGCGATCCCTTCGCTCGGTCTTGCCAAGGCGGTCGCGGCGATGACGTGGATCGAAGACATCGTCAAAGGCCGCGAGGGGCGCTGATGGATCTGCTGGTCAATATCGACGTCGACGATCTCGCGAAGGCTTTCGCATTCTACGAGAAGGCATTGGGTTTGCGCGTGGGCCGGCGGTTCGAATTCGGCGTCGAACTCAAGGGCGCGTCGTCGCCGATCTATCTGCTCGTGAAAGGCGAGGGGACGCAAGCGTCGCGCATGAGCGCGGATTTGCGCCGCTATCGGCGGCACTGGACGCCGGTGCATCTCGATGTGGTCGTCGACGATGTCGGCGCGGCGGTGGGCCGCGCACTGGAGGCGGGTGCCACGCTCGAAGACGACATAAGCGTGCAGGAGTGGGGACAGATCGCGAAGCTGGCGGATCCGTTCGGCCACGGCATCTGCTTCGTGCAGTTCCTCAACCGCGGCTACGACGAGATCGCCGAGTAAATCGACCCGATCCTATGGTAAGCCGGCACCGGAGACGAGGTCTCGTTGCATTGGCTCCAGAAACCGACGAATGCCGTCTGGAACCCAGCCAATGAGAGCTGGACTTACATAACGCGCCAAATACCGTGCCGTGAACCATTCCTGGTAGGACTTGTGTGCAAATCTAAACATCCTCTCCAAGTGCGCTCGATCCCTTGGGATGGGCATCATCAATGAATGCAAAATGATATCTTCAAGTTGGCTTGTTGGGACGCCAGCGTTTGCTGCAGCCCTTCTCAATTGAGATTCGGACATGGTGTTGCGCGTCTCAAACCCGCGTATTGCGGCACCCGATTTGTCATACTCGGCCATGTCGTTCGCCGCGGTTGCCATGGTCTCGATGAGTCGTTCACAAGCTTCGGCATATCCCAACGCGTGTGCTAGCTCTGACGACCTGATGACCCGACCTTCAGCTGCTTCGCTAACACGGTCATATCCAAATTTTCTGCGAAAATACTTGCCATATAGGCGATGGAGTTCTTTCTCCGGTTCCAACCCTTCCCAGGCGTCTTCAGCCAACATCGCTAGGAACAGTGGCCTCTTTGGAATATCACCGTAGTGCGTCTCATACTGGTTGTTCGAAACGGCCTGTTGCAACGCGGCAAATTGGACGGGTGCTTCACCGCCGCGTCTACGGCTGTAACTGCTCAAAAATTCCGAAATCAATGACACTGGCCAATCTTCGAGTTCAATCCGATAGTGATTAGTCTTGGTGTCGGACGTCGGGCTAAATTCCTGGGATCGGAGATTGTAGAGTTCGTCCCTAATTGACAGAACAAGCGGTAGTCCCAAATCGCGAATGCCGCCCCAAAGTGCGGACAAGCGTTCATGACTCAGAGAATGAGGACTTTCGTCAATCGCATCGATCAGTAGCGCCCATATCTTGGACGTGGAGAGATGCCTCCGAAGCGTGTTTCGCAACTCGAGCCGGGCCAGGTTTGACAGGTCAACGTCCTCAGGAACCAAGTAATCCAAAATCGCCTCGGCAAGTCCGGCGCTGTTGACGAAAGCGTTTTCAGGGAGAAGGGCCGCCGGTACATAGATTGCGTGCTTTCCTCGACTAATCCATTGCTCAGCGAAAGAATGTAGTGTTCGAGTCTTTCCAAATCCAAAGCCTGCCGTGAGGAGCACCCATGGAGGGAGCCTATCCTTCCCGGCTTGAGTAGATGGGAGCGGACCAAAATATTGCTCTATTTCATTGATTATGAATTGGACCGGGTTTTTGGAGCGCTCAGGATTTCGGAAAGGCGCCGCCGGTAGATAATCGGTGAATCCCAAGCGTTGTTGATAATACGCATATAGGCCGGCTCTCTTTCGTTCAGCCCATTGCTCTAATTTTTTAGTCGCAAGCTCGCGGACAACATTAAGTAGGGCCACGATATCGAGGATACGAAATCGCTTAATGCGGTTCTCGTTAATCAGAACCGTGAGCGCCTTCTCTATTTCTTGTCGAAATTGCCTGTCGGTGATCGGACGATTTATGACTAGCCAGTAGTCGTCGACCACTGGACCCTTTCGACGATACTTTTCTACTTCGGTCAGGCACTGACTAAGTTGATCAGATTCGAACCTCGGTTTTTCGAATCCTTTGCATTGGATGACAAGCAACGGCTCCATCGATTCTGAGTACTGGTATGCGTCAATTCCTTGCTTGTCTATCAAACCCAAGCGCCGCGACAACGCCAAGTCATCCATAAGAGGAGAAAGCAGCTCGCCAATAAGGTGGTGGAACGCGTCGCCCGAAGACGTCGCCAGAATACGCCTGACTTTGCCCGTGCTAGACACGGAGGCTAGGTCCGCTTGGTGGTTCGTAGCATCAGCTCGTTGTGACGGTAAGCGTGTTACTCGGCCGGTTCGGGGCGCCGGACGCCGCCAGTCAGTCCCGTGACCGCGCGTGTTGTGCCGCGGCGCATGCGGCCGATGCCGAGATAGAGCCCGAGGAAGCTCGAGATCGTGCCGCCGATGAGCAGCGTGAGCATCACGATGTCCCAGAGCGGCCGGCTGCTGTAGAGGAACGAGAAGTCGAGGCTGTGGAGCCCGTTGAACAGCCAGCGTTCGACGCGGTTCAGACGGTGCACGGCCGCGAGCGGCTGGCTCATCGCCGGATCGATGTAGAGCCAGGTCTGCATCGGATCGCCGAACTTGACGCGCAGCACCGGGAGCGAAGTCACCTCGCCGCGCGAATAATAATAGTCGTCATACGCGGTCAGCATCTGCTGTTCGACGATCGGAACGTCAGGCATCGCGGTCTTGAGACGCGAGATCAGCGACTCCTCACTGAACGGCGCCTGCCGCACGTCCATCGTGTCGGCTGAGACCAGCAGACGATCGGCTTCAGCGCGTCCGATGACGTCGTAAGGCTGGTGCAGGCGTTCGCGACGCTTGGCCTCGATGTCGGCGGGCGGTGTGGGTCTGACGACGTAATAGGCCGCGTCCTGGATGCGCGTGAAGTCGATTTCCTTGACGCCACGGCCTTCGGTCACGCGGCTCCACACGGCGGGCTCCACTTTCGGGAACTCGGCAAAGTCGAGCGCGCCGCCGGTGAACGTGTCGCGCTCAAATGCAAGACCTTCGGCATTAGTCCACTCATAAGGCTCCAGCGAGAGCAGGCCGCTGAACGCAAAGGTGAGCGTGAACACGCCGAACACCATGCCGGTGATGTAGTGCCAGCGCATCCAGCCGGCATACGGAATCGCCGTCGACCATTTGAACGGCCGGGTCCAGCGCAGCTTGATGAAGCCGATGACCATGCCGATCACCGCGAGCACACAGGCGAGCGTCGAGGTCCACACCATGATGTCGTACCAGAGCGGCTGCTGCACGCGGAGCGGTCTGAAATACAGCCAGTGTGGGATCACGCCGAGATAGGCGAAGAGGCGCTGGCGGCTCGTCGTGAGCATCGAGACTTCGCCGGTGGAGGCGGGGATATAGAGCTCGGTGCCGAGACCGTCGTCGGCGGCGAATTTGTAGAGCGGCATCAGACGGCGCTGGTTCAGCGTCCACTGGTCGACTTCGTTCAGCGTCGCGCCGAGGTGGACCTTGTCGGCGGGGAGAGCCATGAATTTGGCGGCGATAGCTTGCGCCTGACCCGGGCTTACCTCGGTGAGCACTTCGCCGGTGTCGGCGAACACGGTCGCCTCGCCGCCGAAGCGATAGGCGGGACGGTCCATGATGCTGAGCAGGACGACGCGACCGCCGCCCCAGCCGGCCGAGGCATCGAAGCCCGCTTTCTCAGCAGCCTCGGTGAGCGAAAGCTGGATGCGCGAGGTGTCGATCTCGGCGATGCGCTCGAGCCGGGTTTCCGGCGCGAGCGTCGGCATGCCGCCCGCGTACATCATCACGATGCCCGAGCCGAACCACACCACGACCAGGAGACTGATCGCGATGCCGAGATAGCGATGGGACCAGATCATCGTCTTGCTGAAGAGCTTCATAACGGTCCTCCCCGGGCCGCGCGCAGTTTAGCCGAGGGCGGGTGGGGGAACCAGCAGTTGCAACCTCTTGGGAAAGCACGAAATGATGATGAGGGTTTGCCTAAGGACCTGCGTATTAACCCCTCAACTCGGCGGGCTCCGCTCCGCGGACGCGGTCTTGCGATTGAGCGGCGCGATGTAGTCCACGATGACGGCGCCGTCCGCGCCGGTGATGTTTCCCGCGACGTCGAACACGGAGCGCAGCAGCTCGGCGTTGAGGATCTCGCGCGGCGGTCCATCGCAAACGATGCGGCCGCGGTCGAGTGCGATGAGCCGCGTCGCGTAGCGCGCGGCGAGCGTCAAATCGTGCAGTGCTGTGACGATGAGCTTGCCGGCGCGCGCCAGCTCGCGGAGCCGCTGCAACGTGTCGAGGGCGTGGCGCGGGTCGAGGCCGGAGGTCGGCTCGTCCGCGATCAGGATCTCCGGATCGCCGACGAGCGCGCGGGCGAGCATGGCGCGCGTGAGCTCGCCGCCGCTAAGCGTGGTCGCTGCCTGGCGGCGCTGGGGCAGCAAGTCCCACTGCGTCAGCATCTCGGTGACGCAGGTCTCGAAGGCGGGAGGCAGTCCGCCGAAAGCGGGCAGCGTCGGGGTCAGACCGAGCGCAATCAGGCGTTCGACCGAGAGCGGCCATTCACAGCGCGGATTTTGCGGCAGGTAGGCGCGGCGTCGCGCGAGGTCGACTCGCGAGAGGGCGCCGATCGCTCGTCCGTCGACGTGGATGGCGCCGGCATCGGGCGCCAGCAGCCCCGCAAGCGATGCGAGCAAAGTCGACTTGCCTGCACCGTTGGCGCCGATGACTGCAATCAGCTCGCCGCTTCGAGCGCGCATGGACGCGTTCTGTAAGATGGCCCGACCGCCGCGGCGCACGACAATGTCGGAGGCGACGATCTCTGTCACGGCGAAGTCTTCCGTAGACGGATGACCAGCCAGAAGAAGAACGGTGTCCCCAGCAACGCGGTGAACACGCCGAGCTTCATCTCCGGGCCGAAACGGATCAGCCGCGTGGCGACGTCCGCGCCCAAGAGGAGCACCGCGCCGGCAAGCGCGGCGGGAAGCAGGACGCGGCTCGGCTGATAACCGACAAACGGGCGGACGAGGTGTGGTCCCACAAGCCCGATGAACGGGACCGTCCCGGTCACCGATGTGGCGGCGCCGACGGCCAGCGCGGTCCCGAGCAGCGCGATGAACCGCAGGCGATGAAGATCGACGCCCAGGCTTTCCGCCTGCACCTCGCCCAAGGAGAGCGCGTCGCGCGAGCGTCCGGTGAACGCCATCATGGTACAGCCCACAGCGATGAACGGAGCGACGAGCACGACGTGATCCCAGCTCCGGTCGGCGAGCGAGCCCATCAGCCAGGTCATGATTTCATAGGCCGCCTGGACGCTGGGCGCGACGTTGAGCGCGAGCTGGATCAGCGCGAACATGAACCCCGTCACCGCCATGCCTGCGAGCACAAGACTCAACGTACCGCCGCCGCGACCGAGCGCGAAGGTCAGAGCCATCGCGGCCATCGCGCCGATGAGACCCAAGCCCGGGATCGCCGCGGTGGTGTATGCCGCCAGGCCGAAATAGATCGCGATCGAGGCGCCGAGCGACGCGCCCGCCGAGACGCCGAGGAGTCCGGGCTCCGCCAGCGGGTTGCGCGTCAGGCCTTGGAGCACCGCGCCGCAGATGCCCAGCGTTGCGCCGACGGCTATGGCGAGGATCGTGCGCGGCAGTCTGAGCTCGGTGACGATGAGGGAGGCGAGTTGCGCGTCCTGCGAAAAGAGGCCGCGGACGACGTCCGATGCGCTGAGCCAGACGCGGCCCGACAGCAGCGAGACGACGACGAGCACGGCGAGGATGGCGAGCAGCACCGCGTTGATCACCGCGCCGGATACAGAGCGCACGGCGGGCCCGTGTGCCGGCTCGGCGGTCGGCGCGGTTTCGGCCACGCCGCTCATCGGGGTTGCTCCCTTGCGACGATGTCGAGCATCGCGCGCCTCAAGTCGCGCGCGGCGACGGTCGCGGATTGCGGCAAGCCGCAGCTGTAGAGCGTCTCCGGATAGGTGATCTGGCGGCCGGCGAACAATTTGCGCACGACGCGGTGCTTGAGCTGTTCGCCCGAGAGGTCGAGCCGACCTACGCGCGCGCTGCCGAAGGCGAGGATATCGGGATGGACCGCGACGAGCTGCTCAAGGTCAACCGTGGTGTATCCGTTGAAGGCGCTTGCGCTAAGGCGCTCCGCGACGTTCTCGCCGCCTGCGGCGGTTAGAATCGCATCGAACAGCGTGCCCTTGGCCGGCACGTTGCCCACACCATCCCAGCCCGCGACGACGATCCGCTGCGCAGGCGCCGTGCGGGCGAGCTCGGCAAGGGTTGCATCCATCTCCGCGATAAGCGCTTCGCCTTTCTCCGCGGCGCCGACCGCGCGCGCGACAAGGCGAGTGTTCGCGCGGATCTGCTCGAAGCTCTCGGCGGGCGGCACCTCGACGAGCGCGGCGCCGATGCGCTTCAGCAAGGTCCGTGCCGGGGTCGCCGCGAAGGTGCCCGCGAGCACCAAGTCTGGGTGCTCGCTCAATATCTCTTCCGCGTTGCCGTAATTGATTGGAACGGAGTTGGCTTCCTTGCTCAGGAACGCGTATTCCGAGGAGCGCGAAAGATAGGTCACCGACGTAATGCGTTCCTTGGGCACCAGCTGGAGCAGCAGCTGATCCGTACACAGACTGAGCGACATGATCCGCTGGGGTGTCTCGGCGGCACCAGCGGCGCTCGCGAGTGCGAGCGCCGCGACGGCGGTAAGGGCGAGCAGGGCTCTCATTGCAGATGAGCGCGCACGCCCGCGTAAAAGGCGCGCCCGGGCGAGAGGAAGCTGAACACCTCCTGGTACTCGGTGTCGAACAGGTTCTCGACGCGCCCGTAAACCTGCCAGCGATCGTTGATCCGGTAATCGGCGCCGAGATTGACCAGCGTGTACGAATCGAGGGTGACCCGCAGCGGATCGCTGAACGGCAGGAACTGGAAATCCTTCTGCTCGCCGTTGTAGCGCACGGTAAGATTTGCGCCGAACCGATCGTCCACGCTGCGCCAAGCGACGTTGAGGCTCGCGATGTTTTCCGGCCGGCGCACTTCCGGTTCACCGTTCTCCTCGGAATGCAGATAGGTGTAAGCCGCATCGACGCGCCATTGCTCGGAGAGCCGGAGCGAGAGCGAAGTCTCGATCCCATCGCGCGGTGAAGTCACCAAAGCGTTGTACGGGTGCGCATCGAAGTTCGCACCGATGTACTCGACGACGATCTCGTCCTTGAGCGTGCTATTGAAGTAAGTGACGTCGGCGATCGCCATGCCGCCCAGGAAGGTCAGCTCGAGGCCGGCTTCCCAGCCTCGCGACGTCTCAGGCTTCAAATCGGGATTGGGGATGAACCCGCCAGGGGGTGGAACGAAGCCATACAGCTCGTAGACACCGGGCGCCTTGACGCCGGTGCCGTTCGCCGCGTGCACGCGAAAGCCGCTGTCAAAGCGATAGCTGCCTTGGATGCGATAGGTGAACGCGTCGTCGAATTTGTAGTTCTGGTCGAAGCGGCCGCCGGCGCTCAGCGCAAGCCGATCGTTGAGCGTGAAATTGTACTGGCCGATGTAGCTGTAGGTGGTGCGGCTGCGCTTGCTTCGATCCACGAGCTGGAAGGGGAGGATGTCGGGAGTCGTATTCTGATATCGTTCTTCTTCCCACTCGACCGCGCCGGTGAGCTTGTGCGCGAGCTCGAGCGTGCCGAAATCAAGCGAGCTCACAAAGGCCGCTTTCGTCCGGCCGCCTTTCTGGCCCTGCGTGCGCACGTCCGGCGGGGAAGAGCTGTTGCCGAAGACGTTGCGCTCATGATCGGTGAACTGGATCGACAAGGAATTTCTCCAGTGCCCCTCCAACCCATCGAGCTCGAGGGCGCCGAGACCGTACCATGAGGTGGTCTTGAAGTGGCCGTTGCCGTCGATCTCGTAGCCAAAGGTGGGGCCGGGCGGGAAGGAGAAGTCCTGCTCGTTCGCGTCAGCGCGCAGGTTGTTGTAACGCGCGACCGCGCGGACGCGGAAGTTCTCGGCGAAGGCGTAGGTGAACTTGCCGCTCAAGGCGAGGGTTTCGGCGCGCAGCTCGCGCGTGCCTTGGGCGTTGTCGATCGTGCCGTCGGTGTGGTTGAAGGCGGCGTTGAGCGCGTAATCGAGCGCGTCGGCGACGCCGGCGACGCGCAGCGCGGTGTTCGCCGTGCCGAACGATCCGCCTTCGACGCGCCCGCGGATGCCGGGCACTTCCGCGCCGGTCGGCGTGATGTACTGGATGACGCCGCCGATTGCGTCCGAACCGTAGAGCGCGCTCTGCTCACCGCGCAGAACCTCGATTCGCGCGAGGTCGTCGGCGATCAGCGTGCCGAAATCGAATTCGCTTGCGAAGGGATCGCTCGCCTTGATGCCGTCGATCAGCGTCAGCGTGTGATTGGCCTCGGCGCCGCGCAGGCGGACTTGAGTGAACTGGCCGACGGGGCCTAGCCGGTTCACCGCAACGCCTGGCACGTCGCGCAGCACGTCCGACACAATCCGGACTTGGCGGTTCTCAAGATCGATCGGCTCGATGATCGTCGCCGAGCTGCCCAGCAGGTCGATCCGCACCGCGCCGAGCAGCGAGGCTGTGATCACCACGCGCTCGGGCGGTTCCTCATCGATCTGGGCAAAGGCAGGCGCGGCGGCAGACGCCAGCCCGACGCATGGAATGGCGAGTCTTTTGACGAGAATCTTGGTCTTCATGATCTCCCCCGGAGTGCTCCGTCAGCGTTCGACACGGTTGGCCGCTGCAAGGGACGTCCCTGCATCGGCATGCCAAGACGTCCGCCTTCACGCGCTGCATTCGCGCGGGAAGGACAACGTCCACTGCGGCTCGAGGCCGCTTGTCGCTCGGCGGATACTCCGTGCACTGAACTCACCTGGTTCAGGGCATGAGCGACGCGCACCGGCCGGTCTACTGGCTTCGCGGGTCAACGCGTCATGCGCGGCCTTCCCAGGAACTCTCCCAGTGGCTGCGGCCTTTAACGGGCCGCTATGCGCATGCGCTCGCCGCTACAGTTGCAGGGACAGCCCAGTTTCAGGCCTCATCAGCCCTCGCTGCGTTCCCGTGGAGCCCTCTCGGGCACCGGCGCGCTAAATGAATCTCGTAACCGTGAGACTCACCGGGGAAATGTCCTCCCGGTGCGTCCCTTCGGTCAAGGGCGGGCGGGGGGCAGATATTTTTTGAGGGAACGATGATGGAGCGGCGTATCAGGTGTGGAGCGGGGGCAACGTTCCCTCCCTAAGACGGAAGTTCTCGCTCCACTCCTCGCGCCCTGCCGGTTTCATAGCGCCCGGCAGGGCACTCCCCCTCCCAGCCGCCCGTTCGTCGAACAATCTGCTAAACAATGACATTCCGTCAAAGGGATGTGAGGGATCGTTCATGGACTGGGAGGTTCTCGCCCGGCTGCCGCAGGCAACGGTAAGGCGCCGCGGGCGGTTCATCGTCACCGACCTGCTCGCGGACCATCGCGCGATCAGCACGTCGGCGCGGGGCGGGGGGCAGAGCGATCATCTGCGCCATCTGGTCAATCACCAGTGCTGCGAGGGCAAGGACCACAACGATCGCTTCCACGCGACGATCGCGGAGACCTACCACGACGAGGTCTGCGCAGAGATCGGCGTTTCGCCCGAGTGCACAGCGATCATGGCGACGGCCGCCAACATGAATTATGCCGCGTGCTCCTCAAAGAGGGACCTCGACGTCGAGGTCCTTGCGGTGGTCACGGCGGGCGTCGAGACCAATGCCGTGTGCGCGGGCGATCCCGCGTCGTCGCGCGAGACGTGCGACGGCGTCGCGCCGGTCACGCCCGTGGGCACGATCAACACGATCCTGTTGTGCAACACGAGGCTGTCGGAAGCGGCACTCGCCCGGACGATTGTCACCATGACCGAGGCGAAGAGTGCCGCTCTTGCGCGCCTTGCCGCGCCGAGCTGCTACTCGGCCGATCTCGCAACGGGCACAGGTACGGACCAATACTGCATCGCCGCGCCGCTCGATGGTGCGCGCACGCTCCAGTATGCGAGTCCGCATTTAAAGCTGGGCGAGATCGTGGGTCTCGCGGTGCGCGAGGCGACGCTCGAAGCATTGCGTTGGCAGAATGGCCTCGAGGCGAGCACCACGCGCGGACTGTTCCACGCGCTCGGCCGTTACGGCATCAAGGAAAACACGATCTACGATAGGTTGGCGCCGCTGCTTGACGCGAGCGATCTCGAGCTTCTGCGCAAGAACAACAAGGCGGTTTTCTTCGAGCCGCTTGTGGGCGCCGCCGCACATGCGACGGCCGCCGTTCTGGATCGCGCGCGTTATGGGACGCTACCGGCTTCTTCGCTGAAGGATGCGGTCGTGCAGCAAGCCGCGTCGCTGGCTGCGAGCCTGGCGGGCAAGCCTGCGCGTTGGCCCCATTACCGCGCCGTCCTGCATGCCGCATCCGTCGAGCAACCGGTCGACCTGATTGTCCACGCCATCGCGCTCGCCTGGAGCGAGAAGTGGAAAGCCTAGCGCCCATTCTATTGGCCCCTCAGCCGCATGCGCTCGCCGTTGCTGTCCTGCTCGATCTTGTGCTCGGCGATCCCGTCTACCGCTTTCATCCCGTCCGGCTCATGGGAGCGTCGCTGACCCTGTTCGAAAACGGATTGCGGCGCGTCGGCGCGAGCGGCTATGGCGGCGGTATCGCGCTGTTTTTCATTCTCTCGTCGCTGTGGGTTTTGATCGTCGCGTTTTTGCAGTTCGGCTTTGCCGCGCTGGGTCCGTGGCCCGCGTGGCTTTTCCACGTCTTCATCGTCTATAGCCTGCTCGCGTTCGGCGATCTCTTGCGCCATGTCCGCCGCGTAGAGCGGTTGCTCGGGCAGCACGATCTCGCCGCGGCGCGCGCCGCGATCGGCCGGCTCGTCGGTCGGGACACCGATCGCATGGACGAGGGTACCTGCCGCCGTGCCGCGATCGAAAGCATGAGCGAAGGTCTTCCCGACGGATATGTCAGCGCGATCTTCTGGTACGCGCTGCTCGGGCTGCCGGGTCTTGTCGTGTTCAAGGTCGTCAGCACGATGGACTCGATGGTCGGCTACAAGACGCCGCGCTATTTGCGCTTGGGCTGGTGCGGCGCCCGGCTCGACGACGCGATGAATTTTCTGCCCGCGCGTTTGAGCTGGCTGCTCATCGCGCTCACCGCCGTGTTCGTGCCCAAGTGTTCGCCGGGGAAAGCGCTGGCGATCGGTTATCGGCAAGCGAGGTTGCTTCCGAGTCCCAACTCCGGCTGGCCGGAAGCGGCGACCGCCGGCGCCATTCAGCGCCGGCTGGTCGGACCGATCTTCAGGAACGGCCAGCTCGTAACCGATATCTGGATCGGCGATCCCAACGATCCGCCCGCATCGTCGAGCGCCGATGTTGCGCGCGCGACGGCGGTCATCTTGATCGCCGGATTGATCGCCGCGGGTCTCGCGATCATCGTGCTCTTACTTGCGCGCGGCTAAGGCAGCCACTCGCGCCACGCGGGCCATTCGTCGATCAGGCGGGCCCATTCGGCATAGCCGGCCGCATTGGGATGGGTTCCGTCGATAGCTTTCGTGCTCGCGATGAATGTCGATGAGGCCGCAAGCGGCGTGAACGAGTCGAAATAGGGCAGGCGGAGCTCGCCGCATAGTCGCGCCATCGCCTCCGACAGCTCGTTCACGCGCATATTGCGGGCGTGATCGCCGCCGGGTGGCGGGCCTATCATCAGCGTCGGCTTCCAGGTGACGGCAGCACCGAGAATCTCGCGGGCCGCGGCCAGGGACTGCGCCGCTTCCATCTGCCGCCTGCCGTTCACCTCGCGTGCATCGTTCACGCCGAATTCGAAGACGAGGCGGCCTTCCTGCTGCGGCGACTGGCGCATTTCGGCTTCGGCGCGCCAGCGCCGCGCGATCTGGACGCTGGTTTCGCCGCGGACACCGAGATTGTAGGGACTGACGTCGTGCTTGCGCCGGCGCGCGCTCGAGCTGATGCGGCCGACCCAGCCCATGCACTCGTCGTCAAAGGCGCCGCTGACGAAGCTGTCGCCGATGAAGCAGATTCGCATTTGCGCCATGCGCACCTCCGAGATCGTCGGGAACGATTGCCACAAAACGAAAGAGGCCGGAAGCGATGCTCCCAGCCTCTTCGATCCCCGTCAGTTCTTATTTCTCTAGAAGATCCCCACGACAACGGCCCCCAGGAACACGAAGACACAGCCTACGGCGAGAAATTGGAGCTCTCGCACCATGGAAGCCTCCCTCTTTCCCGGAGCTTGAACTGTGCCTTAAGTCCGTCACGTCCTCCAAGAACTAAATCGCTGCCGCACTGCAAAAATTTTCGCGAGCTCACTTGCGCTTTCAACAGAGGGAGAATGTGGTTTGGCTAGGGGAACTTACAAAATCATTCGTCAACTGAGTGTCTTAGCGCGCAGTCTGGAGGAACGTTAACCGGTCGCAATCGGCGCGCGATTGGCTTATTGATTTTCTTCCCGCTGATTCATCGTTAGTCCGCAATGCGTCTCTCGCATCTCGCACTGGCAATCCTCGTCTGTTTCGCGTGGGGGCTGAATGCCGTCGCCGCAAAAGTCGGCGTCACGTACATCCCGCCGGTGTTCTTCACAGCGCTCCGCTACATCGTCGTGCTGGTGTGTTTTCTGCCCTGGCTGAAACCCGTGCCCGGCAAGTGGGACGTGCTGATTCCGGCCGTCTTCTTCATGGGCGGTCTGCATTTCGCGCTGATCTTCACCGGCGTGAAGCTCTCGGACGCCTCGACGATGTCGATCGTGAATCAAATCTATGTGCCGATCTCGGTATTGCTCGCGATGATCTGGCTCGGTGAAACGGTACCCTTCCGGCGCTGGCTCGGCATTGCGCTGGCCTTTTCGGGGGTAGTCATCTTCAGTCTCAACGCGAATGCCTCATCGCATCTCACGGGCATCCTGCTGCTGGTGGCGGACGCCGTCTCGATGGCCATCGGCACTGTGCTGCTGCGGCGGCTTCAAGGGGTCAATCCGTTCGTCGTCCAGGCCTGGATGGCCGTGCTCGGCGTTCCGTTCCTGCTGCTGACGAGCTACGTGTTCGAAACGGGGCAGATCGAATCGATGTCGTCGGCCCCCTGGCAGGCCTGGGCCGCGCTTGCCTTTGCCATTGTCGGCGGGAGCTTCATCGGACACACGGGCTACTATATTTTGCTGCAAAACTACGAAGTGTCGCTGGTGGGCGCGATGCTGCTGATGAGTCCGGTGATCGGTGTGCTCGGCGGCGTGCTGATCCTGGGCGAGCCGTTCACGCCCCTGATCGTGATCGGCTCGGCGATGACGCTCTTGGGTGTTGCCATCGTGCTCAAACGCTCCGAAATTCCGCTCATCAAACCGGCCGAAGGCGTGTGATGGACTGCGTTGGCGCACCCTCTCCGAATTTCGACGAGCGGCCGAAGGACACGCCGATCGATATTCTGATCATGCATTACACTGGCATGGAGACCGGCGCCGGCGCGGTCGCGCGGCTGTGCGATCCCGCGGCACGCGTGAGCTCGCACTACACGATCGACGAAGACGGCACGATCTTCGCGCACGTGCCCGAAGAGTGCCGCGCGTGGCACGCGGGCCTCTCCTATTGGGCGGGCGCGCGCGACATCAACGGGCGCTCGATCGGGATCGAAATCGTCAATCCCGGTCACGAGTTCGGCTACCGCTCGTTTCCCGGCGCGCAGATCGAAGCGGTGATCGAGCTCTCGCGCGAGATCATCGCCCGCCATTCGATCCGGCCCGAGCGCGTGCTCGGGCATTCCGATGTGGCGCCCGCGCGCAAGATCGATCCGGGCGAGCTGTTTCCCTGGGGTGCGCTGTCGCTCGGCGGCGTGGGGCTTTGGCCGCAGACGCGGAAGCACCGGCTAAGGGTCTCGTTCGAGGAGGGTTTGCGCAATTTCGGCTACGGGCTGCGTCCCGAGATGGATGTGCCGACATCGACCGTAATCGAGGCCTTTCAGCGCCATTTTCGGCCCTCGAAGATCGACGGCATCGCGGACGACGAGTGCGAACGCATCCTCGCCGCGCTGCTTGCGGAGATTGCCCCGCCGTAGCGCAAAGCGCGAAGGCGAGAGATTGACTCTCGCCCCTGAGCTGCCGACATTGGGCTCGCGTCAGACGGCCGGATGGCTGCTCTTCGAAAGGGGAGAGGAAAGTCCGGGCTCCACGGAAACACGGTGCCGGATAACGTCCGGCGGAGGCAACTCCAGGGATAGCGCCACAGAGAACAGTCTGCCCGCGTTCGCGCGGGTCAAGGTGAAACGGTGCGGTAAGAGCGCACCGCGTCTCCGGCAACGGAGACGGCACGGCAAGCCCCACCGGGAGCAAGACCAAATAGGGACGGCGCATGGCGCGTTTCCGCGTTGCCGTCCGGGTAGGTCGCGTGAGGCGTCCGGTGACGGACGTCCCAGAGGAATGGTCATCTCCCGCTTTCGGGCGGGAACAGAACC
>Ga0184629_10000297_pt1 | contig 22171 bp, 12 predicted proteins | sample PLM4_32_b1_FD_133158 | JGI IMG/M metagenome (GOLD analysis project Ga0184629, IMG submission 133158) | Groundwater sediment microbial communities from an aquifer in East River, Colorado, USA - PLM4_32_b1 | ecosystem: Environmental > Terrestrial > Soil > Riparian zone | place: USA: East River...
CACCATGGCGGTGGGGAACATCTCATCCTACGCGGACGTCAACACCATCCTGGCCGCGGGGCGCGCCGACCTCTGCCTGCTGGCGCGCGCGCATCTCTGGGATCCGTACTGGACCCGGCATGCCGCCTACGAGCTCGGGGTCCCGATGAAATGGCCGGGCCAGTACGATTCGCTGAACCGCTTCCGTCCGCGATTCACCTGAGGGCCCGAAACCGGAGAGCCACGACGATGCCCGTCACGTACTCCAGCTACCTCAAGCTCGACGAGCTCCTCTCGCTCCAGCAGCCGGTCTCGGACGGCCCGGAGCACGACGAGACGCTGTTCATCATCATCCACCAGGTCTACGAGCTGTGGTTCAAGGAGCTGCTGCACGAGCTCGACTACCTGAAGACGCTGCTGGCGCGGCAGGACACGCCGCGCGCGCTCGGGACGCTGAAGCGCGTGCTCACCATCCTGAAGGTCGCGGTCGCGCAGATCGACGTGCTCGAGACCATGACGCCGCTCGAGTTCCTCTCGTTCCGGGAACGCCTCGAGTCCGGGAGCGGGTTCCAGTCGTTCCAATTCCGCGAGCTGGAGTTCCTCCTCGGCATCAAGAACCCCGCAGCACTGGAGCGCTACCCGGCGGGAAGCGCGAATCGCCGCCGGCTCGAGCGGCGGATGGCCGAGCCGACGGTGTGGGACGCGTTCCTGCACTTCCTCGCCGGCGCCGGCCACCCGGTGCCGCGGGAGCTGCTGACGCGCGACGTCGCAGCGCCGATCACGGCGGCGCCGGCGCTGCAGCCGGTCCTGATCGAGATCTACCGGCGCGATCCGATGGCGAGCACGCTGTGCGAGCGGTTCGTGGACCTCGACGAGGGGCTCCAGGAGTGGCGCTACCGCCACGTGAAGATGGTGCAGCGCACGATCGGCGGGAAGCGCGGAACGGGCGGATCGGAGGGCGCGGCCTACCTCATGACCACGCTCAACCAGCCGGCGTTCCCCGACCTGTGGGCGATCCGCACCGAGCTCGGGCACGCCCCGTGAAGCTGCGCCCGGCCGGGGGGATCGCGCGGGCCGCGACATGACGCTCAGGCCCCGAGCGGAAGCCGCCGGATCCGCGGATCGACCGCGCTTCGCGCCGGAACACCTGCTGCGGAGCCCCAACCCGCTCGCCCGGCACTACTCGCGCTTCCGGGTGGCGGAGCGGCTGCTGCTCACGGGCCACTCGCACCAGGCGTGGCCCGACGCCGGCTTCGAGGGTCAGGCCGAGGCCTGGACCGACGCCGCCGAGCTGGTGGACGAGAAGTGGGAGAGGGCGGCGGAGAAGGCCGATCGCATGCGCCGCGGCTACGCGCGGCTGCTCGGCGACGCGCACGGTGCGATCGCCCTCGGTGAGAACACGCACGAGCTCGTGACGCGGCTGCTCTCGGCCCTGCCGCTGCGGGAGCGCCCACGACTGGTGACCACCGACGGCGAGTTCCATACCCTCCGCCGCCAGCTCGACCGTCTCGCGGAGGAACGCTGGATCGAGGTGGTCAAGGTGAGCGCGGAGCCATCGTGGGAGATCGCGGAGCGGCTGGCCGCCGCCGCAGACGGCCGCACCGCCGCCGTGCTCGTATCCTCGGTGCTCTTCGGCAACGCGCACATCGTGCCCGGCCTGGGCGCGCTGTGCACGGCCTGCCGCCGCTCGGGCGCCGAGCTGGTGGTGGACGCCTATCACCATCTCAACGTGGTGCCGTTCTCATTGGAGCGCGAAGGGCTCGAGGACGCGTTCGTGGTCGGCGGTGGCTACAAGTACTGCCAGCTCGGGGAGGGGAACTGCTTCCTGCGGGTGCCGCCGGGGCGCGGGGCGCTGCGCCCGATCCTCACCGGCTGGTTCAGCGAGTTCGCGAGCCTCTCGCACCGGCCGGGCGGTGCGGTGCCGTACGGCGAGGGCGCCGCTCGCTGGGCCGGCGCCACGTACGACCCGGCCAGCCACTATCGCGGGTGCAAAGTCTTCGAGTTCTTCGAGGAGCAGGTGCTGGCCCCCGACCTCCTGCGCGAGGTGAGCCGCCGCCAGGTGGCGCTGCTCGCGGAGCGCTTCGATGTGCTCGATCTGGATCCCGCGGTGATCACACGGGACCGGTCGGTGCCGCTCGAGCGCATCGGCGGGTTCCTGGCGCTGCGAGCCCCGAGCGCCGGCGGAATCTCGGCGCTGCTGCGCGCGCGCGGGGTCGCGACCGACTTCCGCGGCGACCTGCTGCGGCTGGGGCCCGCGCCCTACCTCTCGGCCGACCAGCTCCGGGCGGCGATGGACGCGCTGGGCGAGGTGGCGCGGGCGCTCTGAGCCTGGGGCTGACGGAGGCGCGGCGGGCGGAGCCGCCGCCCTGCCGCGCCGGTGTTCACTTCTTCTTGGCGTCGGTGACGACGTGGCCGGTGGGGTCCACCTTGACCTCGGACCGCTTGCCGGCCGTCATGATCTGGGCTTCGTAGTAGGCCAGGGAGTCCTTGAGCGTGACGGACTCCAGCACGATGATCTTCCCCGTGCCGGTGCTCTTCAGGAAGGTGCTGCGGACCGGCGCTGGAAGGGAGTCGAGCACAACCTGGCTCTCGACGACCATGAGCGCGCCGTCGGCGCCGACGATCATGTCCCGCGAGCGTCCGCCGACCTTGGTCTCGATCTCGTAGACCGTCTTTCCGTTCTCGATCTCCTTCGAGATGTTGTGGATGACCGCGCCCTTGGTCTGCTCGTGCACCGTCGCCTGGACTGCGGGCGGCAGACTCGCGAGCGGGATGGAAGCGGGCCCGGCCGCCTTCTTCTCGGCGGCGAGCGCGGGCCCGCCGAGCAGGAGAGCGGCGCTCGAGAAAAGCAATCCGATGAGAAGCCCGCCATTCGAGTGGATCACGTCCGTTTCTCCTTGGTGAAGCGTCTGCCGTGATCGAACGAGGGGCGGTTCGAGGGGGCGTTCCGGCCGCCGGGTGCCCGCTCATGCGGGCGGCCGTGAGCTCTTGCTCACGGCCGCCCAGAGTACTGCGTTTCGCCGCGACCGCTAGGCGGCTGTCACCGGCTGCTGGGCCCGCTTCCGGGAGCCGAAGAGAAGGTAGATCGACGGGACGACGAAGAGGTTGAGCAGCGTGGAGGTCACGAGGCCCCCCAGGATCACGATCGCCATCGGATGCTCGATCTCGTGGCCGGGAATGGCGCCGGGTGCCACGAGGGGCACGAGGGCGAGTCCGGTCGCCAGGGCGGTCATCAGGATCGGCGAGAGGCGCTCCATCGCGCCCCGCAGCACGAGTCCCGGCCCGAAGACCTCGCCCTCCTCGTGTTCCAGATGCTGATAGTGATTGATCAGCAGGATGCCGTTGCGCGCGGCGATTCCGAACACGGTCAGGAAGCCCACGAGTGAGCCGAGCGAGACGACGCCGCCCGTGAAGTAGGCGCCCAGCAGACCCCCGACGAGTGCGGAAGGCAGGGTCAGGAAGCCGAGAACTGCAAGGCGCAGGTTCCCGAACGAGCCCAGCAGGATCAGGAAGACGCCGAGCGCCGCGAGGATCGCGAACGTGAGCAGCCGGTTCGAGGCGGCCTGCCGCTCCGCGTACTCGCCGATGATCACGGCGTGGTATCCGATCGGGAACTGGATCTGGTTCACCCGCTTCTGGACCTCGGTCATGACTTCCTTGAGATTGGTGCTCTTGACGTTCGCGCCCACGTCGATCCGGCGCGAGGCGTTCTCGCGATAGATGACGCTCTGCGCCGGCGCGATGCGGACGTCGGCCACCTCACCCAGCGCCACGTGCCCGTGGTTGCGCGTGTCGATCGGAAGCATGCGAATGCTGGTCAGATCGTGGCGGGATTCGGGTGTGCTCCACACGTTCACGTCGTAGGCCTTGCCGTCGCGGAACAGGTCCCCCACTTCTTCCCCGGCCAGCATGGTCGCAGATGCGCGGCGCACGTCGCCCGGCTTCACGCCGTAGCGCTCGGCCTGATCGAGCTTCACCCGGACCTGGATCTCGGGCACCTCAGACTGGAGCTGGACGTGCAGGTCCTCGATGCCCGGGATGCCTTTCAGGGAGTTCTCCACTTCCTCGGCCTTCTCGCGGATTCCCTTCAAGTTGGACCCGTAGATGCGCACGTCGAAGGTTTCCTTCGATCCCGTGATGACCTCGTCGATGCTCTCGTTGAGGTAGGTCTCGACGTTGTGGAACATCCCGGGATAGCCGGTCACCACGTCCTCGATCGCGGCCACCGTCGCGTCGTAGTCCACTTTCGGATCGATGCTGATCCAGTTCTCCGCGAAATTGACGCCGTTGACCTCGTCCGCGAGCAGGGCCTGCCCGATGTGGGACCCGAAGTTGCGCACCCCCGGAATCGCACGCAGCTCGCGGCTGGCCTGCATCGACATGCGGCGCTCCTCAACGACCGACGTGCCGGGCTTGGTGATCCAGTGCATCAGGAAGTCGCGCTCCTTGAACTCCGGAAACAGCGACTCCCCCATGAGGGGCAGCACGACGATCCCGGCCAGCATGATGACGGCTGTGGTGGCGAAGACCGGGCGTGGATGCTTGATGATTCCCGCCAGGGCGGGCCGGTACAGCCCCTTGAGCCAGTGCATCAGAGGCGGCTCCGTGTGCCGCAGCGGCGCCTTGGCGAGGAGCAGCAGGCACAGCACCGGCGTGACCGTCAGCGCGACGCCCATGGAGGCGAGCACGGCCAGCCCGTACGAGATCGCCATCGGCTGGAAGAACGCGCCCGAAACGCCGCCCATGAAGAAGACCGGCAGCAGCACGACCGCGTCGATCAGGGTCGCATGGATGATGGCCTGCCTCACTTCGAGCGAGGCCTCCAGGACGATGCTGGCGGTCGTTCGGGCGCTGCCGGCCTCCCGGGACTGCCGGAGCCGGCGCACGATGTTCTCCACGTCGATGATCGCATCGTCGACCACGACCCCGATCGCGATGACGAACCCCGCGAGGATCATCGTGTTGAGCGTCACGCCCTGCCCGTGCAGCACCATCGCTCCCGCCACGAGGGACAGCGGAATCGCCGCGAGGCTGATCAGGGCGGTCCGCCACTCGAACAGGAAGGCGGCCAGCACCAGCATGACGAGCAGGCACCCGAAGAGCAGGGCACGGCTCAGGTTGTCGAAGGCCAGCTTGATGAAGTCCGCCGGCCGAAAGATCGTCGAATCGATCTCCAGGTCGGGAAGGCCGGGCTTGAGCTCGGCGAGGGCGTTTTCGACGCCGCGCGTCGCTTCCAGCGTGTTCGCCCACGGATACTTGTACACGACGAGCATGAGCCCGGGGCCGTCGTTGATGATGGCGTCGCCGAACAGCGGCCAGGTGTCCTCCACTACGTCCGCGACGTCGCTCAGGAGCAGCGGCGAGCCATCGGCATTCCGCTTTTCGGCGATGGGCACCCGGGCGAGGTCCTGGGGTGTGACCAGGGGCGAGATCAGGCGCGTGCCGAGGCGCTGATTCGGGGTATCGATGAAGCCGCCGGTGCCGATGAGGGCGCCGTTCGAGTAGAACAGGATCCCGACGTCGAGCGCGTCCGCCGTGGCCTCCATGACCTCGTTGAGCGAGACGTCGTGGGCGTGCATCCGCACCGGATCGACTCGAACCTGCGGCATCTTGATGCGCTCACCCCAGATGCATACGTTCGCCACCCCGGGCACGCGCAGCAGGCGGGCCCGAATCGTCCAGTAGGCCATCATGGACATGTCGGTGAGCTGGATGGTCTTCGAGGAAAGGCCGATCTTCAGGAAGCGGCCCGTCACCGACACGGGGGGCATCAGGACGGGCGGGGCCGCCCAGGTGGGCAGGTTGGGCATCACGGTCTGCAGGCGCTCCTGCACCAGCTGCCGCGCGCGCAGGATGTCGGTCCCGGGCTTGAAGAGAAGCTCGATCGACGAGAGGTCGGAGACGGACTTGGACCGGAGAAGGTCCAGCCCGGCCACGCCGTTCAGCTCCTGCTCGATCGGAACGCTGACCAGGCCCTCCACTTCCTGCGGGGACAGTCCGAGGCAGATGGTCTGGATTTCGGCCCGAATGGGCGCGAACTCGGGGAACACGTCGACGGGCATGCTGGGGATCTGCCGGATGCCGAAGAACAGCAACGCGGCGGCGATCGCCAGCACGACGAATCGAAATCTCAGGCTATTTCCGACTATCGATCGAATCATGACTTGGGGCGCCCCTTCCGGCGTTACTCTTCCTCGAACTCGAGTTCGGATCCGTACAACTCCTGCGCGCCGACCGTGACCACAGCGGTGCCGGCGGCGGGGCCTTCCGTCAGAACCGCCATCTCACCCTCGATGCGATCGACCACGATGCGATGCCGAACGAACACGAGAGGCTGCGGGCTCGAGTACGTCCAGGTGTTGCCCTCGGTGTCGTAGAGCACGGCGGCGTACGGGATGACCTTGTGCTGCGCGCCGCCGATCTGCATGTCACGAATGGCATCCGTCTGGATGTCGAGCCGCCTGGCCGCATCCTCCGTCAGGGTCACGCGCGTGGGCTCGGCGCCATCCAGATGCTCGACCTTCGCGGGCCCCCCTTCTTCATCGGCTGCGGTCTCTGAAGTCTGCTTGCACGCCGCAAGCGGCAGGCAGGCGAAGAGAAGGATCACGGCCATCCAACTTTTGTAGCGCTTCATATCGTCCTCCGGGATCGTGCTTGATGGTTCACAGGAGCGTTCACTTGCCTGCCGCACCCGACGATGCCGGAATGGGGCCGAGCGCATGAGCGCGTTCGGTTTCGAACAGGGGATCAATCTCACGCACCGAGCTGACCCCAAGACGCAGGAAGAGAGCCGGGAGCAGGAACAGGTCGAGCACCCCGGAGGTGACGAGGCCGCCCAGAACGACGACCGCCATGGGCCGCACCAGCTCCAGTCCGGGCACGTCTCCCAGGAGCAGCGCCGGAAGCACCGTGGCGCCGGCGGCCAGCGTGGTCAGGAGAATCGGCGACAGCCGTTCGCTCGCTCCCCGCAGGGCCAGCTCCGGACCGAAGGGCTCGCCCTCGTATCGCTCCATGTTCTGGTAGCGCGTGATGAGCATGATCTTGTTGCACACGGCGATCCCCAGGACCGCGATCAGACCGGCGATGGAGCCGATCGAGAGCACGCCGCCCGTGGCCAGCGCCGCCAGCGGACCGCCGGCGAGCGCTGCGGGGAGCGTGAGCATGGCGAGGCCCGCCAGGCGCCAGCTTCCGAAGGCCGCCTGGAGGAAGATGAACATTCCGAAAGCTGCCGCGATGACGATGATCATCATCTGGCTTCGGGCCGCCTGGGCTGACGCGTACTCGCCGAGCACCTCGGCGTGGTATTCGAGCGGGAACTGGAGCTGCCGGAGGCGGCTGTTGATATCGGCGGCGACCGCGGCGAGATCGCGCTTCTCCACGTCGGCGTTGACGTCGATGTAGCGCTTGACCGCGTCGTGCTTGATGACGCTCGAGGCCGGAACGATCTGCACCTTTGCCACGTCGCCGAGGCGCACGTGTCCGTTGCCCGGCGTGTCGATGATGAGATCGCGAACGCTGCTGAGGCTGTGGCGCGTCTCCGGGTCGCTCCACACCACCACCTCGAACACCTTCTGCTCCTCGTAGAGGTTGCCCACCACGATGCCGGACATCAGCGTGGCCGCCGCCCGGCGCACGTCGCCCGGCTTGAGGCCGTGGCGCTGGGCGGAGGGGATGTCGACCTGGACCTGGAACGCGGCCTGCTGGACCGGGCGCCGGATGCGCGCCTCCGTGATGCCGGGGATGCCCTTGATGGCGTCCCGAACTTCTTCCGCGCGAGTGACGAGGCCCGCTTCGGTCTCGCCGTAGACCCGCGTGACGACCCGGTCTTCCGCCCCCGGCGCTACGTCTTCGCTGATCTCCCTCAGGTAGGTCTGAACCCGGTGGCCGACGCCGGGGTAACCGTCGACGACGTGCTGGATGGCCGCCGCCGTCTTGTCGTAGTTCGCCGCGGCATCCATGATCAGCCACAGCTCTGCGGAATCGACATCCACCGCCTGATCGCCCAGCACGGCCCGGCCGATGTGGGCGCTGACGTCGTGGACTCCCGGAATGGCCTGGAGCTCGCTCCGCACGCGGCTCGAGATCCGCGTCATCTCGGGCTGGGACGTGCCGGGCAGGCAACGCAGGTGGATCACCAGATTGCGCTCCTTGAACGCCGGCAGCATGGCGCGGTGGAGGGTGGGCATCACCGCTACGGCCACCACGGTCAGGAGGGCGGCAGCAGCGAGTGCCATGCCCCCGCGTGGCATGAGCCGCGCCAGCATCGGCTCGTAGAGGCCCTGGAGCCACGCCGCGAACGGGGACGGGCCGCGCCTGGCCGGCGCCTTCGACAGCAGGATCACGCACAGGGCCGGCGTGACGGTCCACGCGACGACCATGGAAGCCAGGATCGCCAGCGCATAGGACACGGCCAGCGGCCGGAAGAACCCACTGGCCTCGCCTCCCATCCAGAAGATCGGCGAGACCGCCAGCAGCATGATCAGCGTGCCGTAGATGACGGCGCTGCGCGACTCCAGCGACGCCTCGAGAATGATGTGGGCCGTCGATTCCGTGCTGCCGCCGTTTCGGCCCTCGCGCAGGCGCCGCATGACGTTTTCGACGTCGAGGATCGCGTCGTACACGACGATCCCGACGGCCATCGCAAAGCCGATCAGGACGATGGCGTTAAGGGTCCCGCCCGTCAGGTCGAGCACCAGGCCGGCGGCCACCATCGACAGCGGGATCGCGACGAAGCTGATGAGGGTCGTGCGCCAATCGAAGAAGAAGGCGAAGAGGAGCACCAGCAGGAGCGCGAGCCCGATCGCCACCGTCTTGCCGAGGTTCCGCATGGCCATCTCGATGAAGTCGGCGGGCCGATAGACCTTGGTGTCGATCTCCATGCCCGGCAGACCCGGAAGCAGCTCGTTCAGCGCTTCCTCGACGTCGCCCGTCACCTCCAGCGTGTTCGTGCCCGGGAACTTCTCGATCACGAGCAGCAGCCCTGGGCCGTCCTTGGTGAGAGCGTCTCCAATGAGCGGCTGGTGGTCCTCCACCACGTTGGCGATGTCACCGAGCCGGTTGGACGTGCCTTCGATCGGGACCTGGGCCAGATCCTTCGGCGACAGGATCGGGAAGATGTGCCGGATGCCGAGCCGCTGGTTGCGGGACTCGATGAAGCCCCCGGATCCCGGCGTCGACGCCTCGACGAACGACAGCGTCGACCACCACAGCGCGTTCCCGGTGGTCTCGAGGATCTGAAGCAGGGACACGCGGTGGTCCTCCAGGCGCTTGGGATCGACTCGGACCTGCAGCTGCCGGTCGCGCTGGCCCCAGATGGCCACGTTCGCCACGCCGGCCACGCCCTTCAGACGAGGCACGATCGTCCAGCGAGCCAGGACGGACATCTGGATCGGGGAGAGAGACTTGGAGGAGAGCCCGACGATCATCATCCGGCTCGTCGCGGAGCGGGGCTGGATCATGATGGGGGGCTTGGAGACGTGCGGCAGCACGTAGGCCTGGCTCATGCGCTCGGCGACCAGCTGGCGCGCCTTCATGAGATCGGTGCCGGGCTTGAAGACGATGACGATGGAGGACAGCCCGGGAAGGGACTCGGAGCGGATGCTCTGGACCCACGGCACCCCGTTGAGGAGGTCCTGTTCCATCCCGAGGGTGATCAGCTGCTCGACTTCCTCCGCTGAAAGTCCCAGCGCCTCGGTCTGGATCTCCACGTACGGCAGCGAGAACTCAGGCAAGACGTCCAACGGCATGTCGTGGAGCCGTATGACACCGACCACGAGAAACGCAATGGCCAGTACGAGGACGACGAATCGAGACTTGAGACTGGCTTGAACGATGGAACGCAGCATGGTTAGAGGCCTCCCTCCGGGGTCATCTTGTTATTCTCCAACTTACGTTTGGCGAAGCGGACGCACGAAGGCCCGCACGTGCGGACGCTCGATCGGCCGATAGGAATTTCGTTCATGAGGCAGGGCCTACGAGTGGATGTCCGTGGCAGGACCAGGCAATGGCGACGCATTCCGCGCGCGGATGCCGGAAGTGCCACGGCAGGCAAGTGGGGACGGGGCCGAAGAAACGGCGCCGGCTCGCGGGAGGATCCGAACAAGACAAAGTTCGGGGCCGCGCGGACGCCGAATCGAGATCCTTTGCTGAAACCAGCTCACGACTCATTCCTGAGACGCGCTTCGGCATTCCCTGGCTTCACGCGTTTTCTGTGTCCCAATGCCGGGACCTGGTACGCGACACGATTTGGAGAAGGCGGATACGCTCTGGATACAAGCTGCTTCTGCGATCCAGTTCTTCCGCCGGTCGGCGCGTAGACGAGCAAGACTATGCACTAGACAATCATGCAAAACAAGAGAAGAGTTCCAAGCTCGTCGTGCTTCTTTTGTCTTCGGGGCCACGGCGCCGGCCAGGGCGGGGGAACGCCTCGGCCGGCGCCGTCACCACGACATCCGGTCAATGCGAGGCGTCCCCTATTGGGCGGGCGGGGTCAATTGGTACACCGGGCTCACCTGATAGGCGCGCTTCTCGAGCTTGAGGGCCTCGCGCCGCGCCTCCCGCAACGCCTGGGTCCCGAGGCGCGAGACCTCCACGAGCACCAGGGTCTCGTTCTCCTTGTCTCCGACGGCGCCGATCTGGACGTTGCCGACGCCCGGGGCGTAGTACTTGAGCTGCGTGCCGCTGCCGGGCTCGAGCGGGCTGCGCTCCGCCACGATCTGGACGTCCTGGTAGCAGCCGGTCGGAACGCAGGTCGCCTCTCCCATCTTGAGTACTCTGGCGCAGTCCAGGAAGCTGATGTCGGGCACGTAGCCCTGGAGGTACTTGTCACCCACCCGCGGATTGCCTTCCACGATCAGGCCGCCCTCTGCGCCCGCCAGCCCTGAGATCCACGTGTTCGGGGCGCCCGTGAAGACTCCGGCTTCGTACTCCTCGGGGTACTCTCCCAGGACCCATACGTTCCCGGCATCGTCCTGCGCGTGGAAGGCGAGCTCGGCCTCCACCAGCGTGTCCGAGCTGAAATCCCGGTCCCAGAGCACCACGGCGCGGGCCCCGTTGACCACCTTGACCAGGTCGGTCACGACCACCACCACGCGATGGGGAAGGACGCCGCCGCCGCGGTCGGCCCGGCCCTCGAGGATGAACCGCGTTCCGGGGACCAGGGGGTACCAGCGGTTGTTCACCCGGGTCGAGTTCGTGAAGTTCCTGGGGTCGAAGGCGCTGGCGGGTCCGCAGTCCGCGGCGCTCGTGACCGAGCTGGGCGCGACCGGGGAGACCGCCGCCCCCTTCCCGGAGGGCGCAGCCGAGGCGGGTGCGGTGGGCGCCTGCAGGCGGCTTCCGCAGCCGGCGATCACGAGGCCAAGAAGGGCGAGTGTGGCCGAGGACAGCAATCGGCCCGGGGGGTGGTTTCGCATGACTTCCTCCAGTGCGGGACAGCCTCGGGAGCGGGCCGTCCGGGACGCGGGCGGATCTCTGCGGAGGGCAGGGTTCGCGGAGCGCCGAATGATTAGTATCAATCAACAACGATATCTGTGTCACGATGGCATGGTCAATATGAAATCCGCTCTTGCTCTGTTCATGTATCCAATCGCATACGACCTGATGCAATGGGACAGGGTTGTCGGTGGATCCCGGTGAGCCGGAGCGCGGACTGGCCCCGCCCGGTGGGGACCTCCGGCTCCTCTTGGCCGCATGGGAACCGCAAAAGCGGACCAAACTCCAAAATCCTGTTGGACGGACCCGGGAAGCGGGTATAATTACTGTGTGTCGTGCGCCTTGGACCTCGGTTGCGGTCCAGGGCGCGTTCTTGGTTCCCTTGTCGTTTTGGGTCCGCCCAGAAATGTCACCGGGGCTGAGGCGCCGATCATGGATCGGCGACGGTCGCCGGCAAACGAGCGGAAAGGCAATCCCATGCGGACCGGCAGCACAATGAATCCTCTCCCGGCAGCAGTATCCAGATTGGCCCTCGCTCTCCTCCTCTCTGCCGGGGGGCAGTCGATTCCCAGAACGGCGGAAGGTGAGGACGCCGGATCTTCTCGCTCCAGCGACCGGCCGAGCCTTCGCGTCACCCCGCTGTCGCAGAGCCTTGTGCTCGACGGCAGGCTGAACGACCCGGCGTGGGAGGCCGCCACCGATTCCATCGCCAATTTCACCATGCTCGAGCCGGAAGAGGGCGGCGTGCCCACCTGCCCGACCATCGTGAAGGTGCTGGCCGACCGCCACGCGATCGTCTTCGGGGTCCAGTGCCGAGACCCCGAGCCGGGCAAGGTCGTCTCGTTCTCGAAAGCCCGTGACTCCGATCTCGCGGACGAAGATCACCTCATCCTCGTCCTCGACCCGTACCTGGACGGGCGCTCGGGCTACGTCTTCACGATCAATCCCGCCGCGGCCCGCTTCGATGGCCTGGTGGCGGCGCGCGGCGAGGAAGTCAACAGCGATTGGGACGCCATCTGGGAGGCGAAGACCAGCCGCGACGCGAACGGCTGGTGCGCGGAGATCCGGATCCCGGTCGCGAGCATCGCCTTCAAGAGGGGCGCGACCGCCTGGGGCTTCAACCTGCAGCGCCGCGTGCAGCGCCTCCAGGAGGTGAGCCGGTGGTCGGGCGTCAATCTCGACTACGAGGTCTACCAGACGAGCCGGGCCGGACTGCTCACCGGCCTCCCCGCCTTCGACCTGGGCCTGGGACTGACCGTTCGCCCGGCCGCCGTGGAACGGCTCCGGAAGCCGGCGCCTCACAAGGATACGGAGACCACCGAGGACCTCAGCCTGGACGCCTTCCAGCGCATCGGGCCCCACCTGCTGTCGTCGCTCACCGTGAACACGGACTTCTCGGAAACCGAGGTGGACGTGAAGCGTATCAATCTCACGCGGTTCCCGATCTCGTTCCCCGAGAAGCGGACCTTCTTCCTGACGGGCGCCGACATCTTCGAATTCGGCCTGGGCCTGGACGAGGAGAGCCTGCTGCCCTTCTATACGCGCCGTATCGGCCTGTTCGGCTCCGAGGAGGACGAGCTGTCCACGGTGCCGATCGATGTGGGCGGGAAGATCAACGGCCGGATGGGCAGCGCGAACATCGGCGCGCTCGTCGTCAACACCGAGAGCGCGGCCGTGAAGGGATCCGGCACGTTCGGCCAGGACACCACGTTCCAGCTGCCCTACACGAGCATGGGGGCGATGCGAATCAAGCAGGACATCCTCGCCGAGTCCGCAGTGGGACTGCTCGCGACCTACGGGGATCCCATGGATCGCAACGACAGCTGGTCGGCGGGCACGGATCTCACGTTCCAGACCTCGAGCTTTCAGGACGACAAGAACCTGCTCTTCGGGACCTGGGGCATGCTCACCGACCGCGAGGCCCTCGCCGGCGACAAGACCGCCTACGGGGCCCGGTTCGAGTACCCCAACGACATGGTGGACGCCAACGTCGCGGTCACGCGCATCGGAGACGGGTTCGACCCCTCGCTGGGGTTCGTTCCCCGCAAGGGCATCCAGATCTTCAACACCGGCGCCGAGATCACCGCCCGCCCGGGATGGCCGGGCGTGAGACTCCTTCTCCACGAGCTGGCGTTCAGCCAGTACGTGAACCGCCAGAGCGACCGCTGGGAGAGCTATTCGGTGACGGTGAAGCCCATCGACTGGCTGTTCGAGAGCGGCGACCGCGTCGAAGTCCGGTTCGAGCCGGAAGGTGACCGGCTGAGCAGGGAATTCGAAGTCTATCCGGACATCGACATCGCCCCGGGGTCCTACGAGTGGACCCGGAACATCTTCACCGCGGTCTCCGCTGCGAAACGGCTCGTGAGCGGCGAGATCCGCTACGAGACGGGCGGCTACTACACGGGCAATCTGAAGACCCGGGCGGCCCGGCTCACCCTCCAGCCCTCCTCGCTCTTCACCCTGGAGCTCACGGGGGAGCGGAACGAGGCCGTGGTGCTGGCCCCGGAGAACGAGTCGGTCGAGTTGTTCGTCAAGCCGTTCACCCAAGACCTGTTCGGCCTCGGGGTCGACCTGAACATCTCCTCGGACCTGCAGTTCAGCAGCCTGACCCAGTACGATTCCGAGAGCCGCGAGCTGAGCTCCAACAACCGGATCCGGTGGACGTTCAACCCGAACGGCGACGTGTTCCTCGTGTACAACCACAACGAAGTCCGGAAGCTCGACAAGAGCTGGCAGTTCGCTTCCGCCAATGCACCCCTCAAGGTCCAGTTCGCATGGCGGTTCTGACGGGAAATCGTACTTGATTCGAGTTGCTATGGACATCAAATCGGTCACCGACTACGATAATGTAAGGCGCATTGCTATCCATCCTATGCACAGGAGAATCTTCATGTTCGGTCGGCGCATTCCCGCAGGATCGCTCCTTTCCCTGTTCCTGCTGCTCCTTGTGGCGGTTCCCGCCGGCGCCCAGGTCTGCAACGATCCCGGAGCCTACTGCGAGGGATGGTCGCGGGATTCCACCCGTCGCGAGGTCTCCCTGACGCGCACGACGCTCTGCGGGCTCGCCCAGTGCCCGGCGGTGTGCAGCACCTCGCCGATCACCGCGCTGCCGAGCATCCGCATCGGGAACCTGAATCACGTGGTCCTCGGCTTTTCGGTTCCGGACGCCTGCGTCCCCGAGTGCACCGTTCCGGTGGGGGAGCCCTGCTACAACCTCGGCGTCTCCTACCGGCGCAAACTCAGCGGCGGGTCCGAGTCGGTTTCGGGCGTCTACGACTGTGATCCGCTGGGCGACCCGGGCACGACCGTCTCGGCGGGCGCCACGTTCAACGGAACCTATGCCACTGGAGGCACGGAGACCATTACCGTCACGAACATCGACTACGGGCTCCTGCCGCCGCCGGACGATTGCGGGTCGGCCCCGATCGCGCTCGACCTGACCGCGTCCGGTCCGGACATGGCGGTCCGGTCGCATTTCACCTTCACCTGGCTGGGCAACCAGGTCACGGGGTACACGGAGGCGCGGACGTACTTCACGCTTCCTCCCCCCAATTCGGTCACCATCACCGTCTCGAACATCAATTATGGCGCGGGCACGTTCACGGCGAGCGCTCCCGGCGCCGATACCCCAACCCGCAGCGGCACGTGGGGACAGCTCAAGCTCCGGTATCGCTAGACCTGCTTCCCGGGCGGATGGCTCACGACTGTTCACTTGCAGGCGTGGGCTGGCTCGTTTCTGAGGCAGAACCGATGAACACAGTCACTCGAGGAGGAAGAAGCCATGCGTAGATCCGTCCGCACACTCGCGTTGTTGGTTTCGGCTGTGACCCTGACCCTGGCCTCGGTTGCGCTGTCGGGGGAGGTGCAGGTCCGGGCCGTGCCGAAGCCCGTCCTGGACGCGGTCAAGACCCGGTTCAAGACCGCCAAGTACGTCGGAGCTGCGAAGGAGAAGAACGCGGCCGACGAGTGGGTCTACGAGGTGACCCTGGCCGAGAAGGGCATGAACATCGACCTGATGGTCACTCCCGAAGGAGCGATCACCCTGATCGAGAAGCAGATCGCGCGGAAGAGCCTGCCCAAGGCGGTGTCCGACACGCTCAATCTTCGCTACCCGAAGGCGAAGTACCAGATCTGCGAGGAGGTCTACACCGTTGAGGCCGGAAAGGAGACGCTGGCCTACTACGAGGCAGTCCTCGTGGACCCGGCCAAGGAGACGTGGGCCGTGGAGCTCGATTTGAACGGCACGGTCCGCAAGATCGAGAACAAGACGGGGGTGGTCGACTAGAACGGCGGTTCCGCCTCCGTCTTGTATCAAGCGCTGACACGGGCATGGACGTGCAGATTGACATAAGACGTTCACATTGCACGATGCTTATTGTATGATGATTCGCGTTGCGGGGCCCGCGCCTCTCCTTCCGAGTGGCCCTGCGGCCTGATCCGATCCCCGCTCCATCGCCGGACCGGGGACGCTACGCGTGCGCCGAGCCGGTCGTTTACACGGGTGTAGCACCTTGGAAAGAGGATCGACGCATGAAGGTCAGGGCCCTCCGTAGCCCCCGCGCCGAATGATGCCGCGCCGCCGCACTCCCTTCCTCACAGCGTCCGCCGGAGGTCCGGCCGGGCGGCACTGGGGACCTCAGGGCCGCGCGGGCCGCGCGGGCCGGCGGCTGTGGACCCTGGGGCTCGCGGCTGCGTTCGCTCTCGCCGGCTTGCCGGGGCCGGCTGGCCCCGCGCTCGGGGCGGTTTGGACCAACGTGAATCCCGGAGGTGGAGGCGCGTTCACCTGCATCGCCGCGGGCCCGAGCGGGATCCTCGTGGTCGGCTCGGACATCGGCGGCGTGTATCGCAGCGACAACCATGGCGGCACCTGGGAGAACGTCGGCTCCCTGAACGGCGGGCTGGACAGGTGCTACATCGCGTCCGTGGCCTTCAATCCCGCCAACCCCTGGGCCGTCTACCTGGGAACCGACGGCGGACTCTACCGGAGCGGCAACGGGGCAAGGACCTTCAGCCTCGTGATCGGCGGCGGCTTCTGGAGTGCGATCGGTGCGGCGGCTTCCGACGGCAACATCGTCTATGCGGCCAGGCACGGCGCATACAACAGCACGGATGTGTCCCTGATCTACCGGAGCCCGAACCAGGGCCAGAACTGGCAGCTTGTCGGCTCGCTGCCGGCGGGTTTGCGGGTCATCAAGCTCGAAGTGAAGCCGAACAACCCCAACCACCTCTTCGCGCTCAGCGGCTACGAGAAGCTCGTGGCATCGAGTTCGCCGCGCCGCGCCCTCTACGTGAGCAGCGCCGGCGGCGCCACCTGGACCGACGCACACGGCGACAGCACGAACCAGGGAATGACGGGGAACCCCTGGGACGCGGCCTACGATACGGTCCACCCGGATACCATCTTCGCCACGTCGGTGGTGGGCGCCGGCAATGTGGACGAATCCTCGACCTGGTCCGGCTACACGTGGCGGGGGAGCCAGAGCGGAGGGATCTGGACGCAAGTCTCGGCGCACACGGGAGCGATCGTCGTGCGGCATGCCAGCGGCCAGGTCGCCACGATCGACGCCCGGCGGGATGGCCCGGGATGCACGGAGTGCGGAGTCTTCAACTCGGTGAACTGGGGAGCGAGCTGGACGCGGGTGAGCGACATGTCCGGGTGGGACCCTGGCTGGATCGGCTCCATCGCGTGGGCGTACAACTCGTCGTTCTCGGGAATGGGCAAGACCCTTCGCCGGGATCCGACGAATTCGGCCGTGATCTATTGGATCACGCCACAATTCGTATGGCGGTCCACCAACTGGGGCGCCAGCTTCACCAGCATGTTCACCAACCAGGCCGCGCCGGGATTCTGGATGGGGCGTGGCATCAACAACGTCGCCCCGGCCACGTTGTCGGTCAGCGGTACCGCGCTCTACGCCGGCTACTACGACCTCGGAATCTGGAGGAGCTTCAATTCCGGCGCGAGCTGGCAGAGCAGCAACGACCCCGGCCTGACCGGTGGCTGGGCCGGGAAAGGCGGCAGCTGCATGACGATCCTCGCCGACCCCGCGCGATCGAACGTCGTGTGGGCGTCCCAGGGCGAGACCATGAACACCGCCCGGTTGATCCGGAACTCGGACAGCGGTCTTCCGGGAACGTGGACGACCACGCTGGGGATGCCTCCCGGCTTCATCGCGGGCCTGGCCCTCGATCCCGCCAGCCCCACCTCGAATCGCACCCTGTACGCCTCCTCCAACGGTGACGTGTACACGAGCGTGGACGACGGCGTGAACTGGAACATGGTCTTCGACTGCGACTCGTGCTACGTCAATGCCGCCGCGGGGGGCACGATCTTCACCGGTGGCCCCAAAGGGCTCTGGAGATCGTTGGACGGGGGAGCGACGTGGGGTGAGCTGGCACCGGCCACGTTTCATCTCGCCCAGACCACCTACAGTCAGATCTCGGCGAAGTGGAACGGCCCCCACAGCATTCTGACCGCGGGCGACACGGTCCTCGTGGCGAACCTCGGCAAGAACCGGGGGCTCTACCGGAGCCTCGACGGCGGCGATTCCTGGAGCCTGATACGCGCCGACGACTACGCGATCGAGGTCGAGGTCGATGACAACGGATGGCTCTATATGGGCTCGTCGTCCGCCACGAACGCGGGCGGTACCGGGATGTCGGGATCGTCGGGGATCCAGATCTCCAGGGATTCCGGAGCGAACTGGTCCAGCCTCACCTCGGGCCTGCCGTGGCCCTTCGCTTGGCCAATCGAGACCATGCCTGTGGGAGGAGGCTCGGTAAGGCTCTTCGTCGGGTCACCGGGAAGTGGCTTCTGGACCTCCGTAGTCTCCGTCGTCAATCCGCTCGCGGTCGGAGACGTGGGCGGCACCGGGCTGGGCCTGGTCGGCTTCCGTCCCAACCCCGCTCGCGGGCGGGTCGCTGTCGCATTCTCCCTGCCCACCCCGGAGCCGGCCGTGCTCGAGGTGTTCGATGTCGCCGGGCGTCGGGTGTTCCGGCGTGACGTCGGCTGGCTGGGCTCCGGCAGCCACGTCCTTCCGCTCGGGTCGGACTTCAGGCCGGCTCCCGGCCTCTACACCATTCGCCTCGCTCAAGCCGGCCGCTCGGTCCACACGCGCTCGGTCGTCGTCCGATAATCGCTCGCCCCCCCGGTCCTCCGGGATCCCGGGGCGCCGCTTCAGTGGAAGGCCGCTCCGCCCCGCCCTGGCAGGACTGTCACGACTCGTGATTATGTGTCATAATCCGTGTCGGCCTCGTTCCAGCGGTAGGACCGCGCACTCGATCGGGCCGACAGGACCATGGCGAAACGAGATCCCGGCGACGCCGACAAGCGAATCCAGAACCTCACCGAAAAGCTCCTCGCTGCCTTCGAGGAGCTGGACTTCCTCCACAGCCTCGCGGCGATCCTCGCGCGGCCGAGCGAAGTGGCCGACCTCGACGGCTATCTGGTTCGCGAGACGGCCTCCATCTTCCGCGCCGACGGAGGCTGGCTCGCGCGCCGCGGCGAGGGTTCCGAGCTGCGGTCGGCCGCCGTCCACGGCTTCCCGGCGGCGGTCGCGGAGTTTCTGAACGAACGCTTCCTGGCGCCGCTCATCCGCGAGGAAGCGCTGCCCTTCCTCGTGGACGACCTGGACGCGGCTCTCCAGAATCGTGGCGTGGCGAAGCCGGAGGCGGGCTTTCCCGAGGGCGAGCTGCCGCACGCCTTTCTCGCCTGCCCGCTGGTCGCGAACACCGAAGTCCTGGGCGTCATCGTGCTCGGGAAGAAGTCGCGCGGCGACGTGTTCACGGCGGGCGACCAGAAGCTCCTCACGACCCTCGCGGTGCAGGCCGCGCTGTTCATCAAGAACGCGACCCTGCTCCGCCAGCTCGAGGCCGAGGCCCGGCGGCTGGGAAGGCGCGTCGAGTTCCTGGAGTCCGACGCCGCGAGCCGGCCCGATCTCTCCTGGATCCGGAGCGAGAGCCCGACCATGCGGCGCCTCGCCGATCAGGTGGAGAGCGCGGCCGGGGCGGGCGCGACCGTGCTGCTCCTCGGCGAGAGCGGGACCGGCAAGAGCCTGGTCGCGAGGATCCTCCACCGCCTGAGCGCGCGCAGGGCCGGCCCGTTCCTCGAGGTCAACTGCGGCGCGATCCCGGCCGGGCTGATCGAGAGCGAGCTCTTCGGGCATGCGCGCGGGGCGTTCACCGGCGCCAGCCGCGAGCGCGCCGGCCTGTTCGAGGAGGCGAACGGCGGCACCATCCTCCTCGACGAGGTGGCCGACCTGCCGCAGGAGCTCCAGGTCAAGCTCCTCTCCGTGATCGAGCAGCACCGGGTGAGGAGGGTGGGAGAGAACCGCGACCGGCCCGTGGACGTCCGGATCATCGCCGCCACGAACGCCGACCTCGCCGCAGCGGTGCGCGGCGGTCGGTTCCGCGAGGATCTCTACTACCGACTGAACGTGATCACGCTCACGATCCCCCCGCTGCGGCAACGGCGCGAGGACATTCTTCCGCTGGCCAGGCGCTTCCTTTCGGAGCTCGCGCGCGAGACGAACCGGCGGGTCCTCGGCCTGTCGCCACAAGCTGAGGATGCGTTGCTCGAGCACTCGTGGCCGGGCAATGTGCGCGAGCTCCGCAACGTCGTGGAGCGGAGCCTGCTCCTGAAGGGCGCCGGCTCGCTCGTCGAGTTCCGCGACCTGCCGCCGCTGCAGGCGATCGGCGGCCCCGAGAAGCGCGCCGAGCTTCCCGACGAGCCGCTGCCGGAAGCGGTGCGCAGCTACGAGCGGAGCCTGATCGTCGCGGCGCTCGAGCAGAGCGGCGGCGTCGTCTCGAGGGCGGCCGAAATACTCGGCATCTCGCGCACCAACCTGCACAACAAGCTCGCCAAGCACGGCCTGCTCAAGGCGTCCGAATGGCGTGACGGTAGTCACGACTCATGACGAGAATGGCGGGTCCCGGACGTGGAAACCATGCCTAACTCGTTGTGCCGCAAAGCAAGGTTCGGCAGGTCACTTCGGAATGACAATTGCTGAACGGTTGGTCAGGAAGCTGGTTGACCGGGCACGAGTGTGCCCCAGGCTTCGCGACGATGAATGCTGGAGGCGGATGCCCATGAGGTTGCGCGAGATGTCTGGTCGAGTGCCGGATCACAGATTCGGGTGGCGCGCCGGAGTCACGCTGGCCGGGCCGCTCGCCGTGGTGATCGTCGCGGCTGTCGCGCCCATGATGACGGGGTGCGCCGGCCGCAGCCCTGCAGAGGCGGAGAACCGCGAGATACGGCTGACGCAGGACGGAGTGGTGAAGTACTCCCCGCGTTTCTCTCCCGACGGCGCCTGGATCGCCTACGCCGCGGTCACGAGCGAGGGGTCCGGGGCCCTTGCCGTGTACGTGATTCCCAAGCAGGGCGGGGAGCCCAGGAAGATCTCGCCGGACACCGTGTCGGCCTACCCGTTGAGCTGGTCGGGCGACGGCTCGGGGGTCTACTGCCGGAGCCTCGAAGGCCGGACCGTCTACCAGATCGGCATCGACGGCACGACGCACGTGATCGATCCGGGAGATCCGTTCGCGCGGACCGCCGCCATCTCGCCGGACGGGCAGACCAAGCTGCTGCTGAAGTTCAACCAGGACAACCGCGACCTGGGAATCGTGGAGCCCGGCGCAGCCTTCAAGTTCGTCGCCGTGACGCCGGTCTGGGAGGAAGAGGCGATCCTCGGCCCGGGCGCGGGCGAGATCACGGTCGTCTCGACGCCTTCATACCAGGCGCAGGCCAGCACGATCTCCATCTGGTCCCCCAAGACCCGATCCTTCTCCGCGCTTCCGCTTCCCGAGGGCCAGAAGTACCAGCCGGCGTTGTCCGCCGACGGGCGGCTGCTCGCGTACTGCTACCGCCGCGATTGCCAGGCCGACGTGTGGCTCTTCGACGCGAAGAACGGGAGGTCGGCTCCCCTGACCGACGACCCCGAGGATTCGGGCTCTCCAAGCTGGGAACCCGGCGGTGAATGGCTGACGTTCTGCCGCAGCACGAAGATTTCGCACATCTACGTCGGGAACCCGAAGAAGGAGGGCCGCCGCCAGATCACGGAGGGCCCCGACTACGACTTCGCTCCATCCGTTTCGCCGGATGGGCGGTGGGTCGCGTTCATGCGGAAGTTCGCGGGCGGCGATGAGCGGGGCAAGACGGTGCTCTGCATCGTGCCCATCTCCGGCGGGCCGGTCCGCCAGCTCGATCTCAAGGGACTGTCGCTCCCGGGCAAGGCGATGGGCGTCACGTGGTCGCCGGACGCGCGCGAGTTCGCCTTCCAGGCCAGCGAAGGAACGGCCAGGATGGACATCTACCGCATCGGCCGGGACGGCGAGGGGCTGGCGCGGGTGACGGTCGATCCCGGCGACGAGATCGAGCCGCGCTGGTCGCCCGACGGGAACTTCATCTCCTACACCCGGGTCGGGGGCGGGCAGACCCGCGTCGTCATCGTCCCGGCGAAGGGCGGCCTGCCCCGAGTCATGAGCCCGGAGGGAGTGCTGAGCGAGGGAGGCACTGTGTCTCCGCGATCCGACCGGATGGTCTTCTCGACATTTCGCACCGACGGAACGTCCGAGCTGTGGATGGCTCCGCTCGACGCGCCGGACAAGGCCACGTTGCTGGTGAAGAGCAAGGTCACGGTCTGGCCGGAGTGCTGGTCGCGCGACGGGAAGGAGGTTCTCCTGATGCGGGGCCAGGGAACGAGCTGGCAGGTCGTCGCCCACTCCGTAGACGGCGGCACCGAGACCACGGTCGGGCGCTCCGTCA
>Ga0184629_10000298_pt1 | contig 22123 bp, 18 predicted proteins | sample PLM4_32_b1_FD_133158 | JGI IMG/M metagenome (GOLD analysis project Ga0184629, IMG submission 133158) | Groundwater sediment microbial communities from an aquifer in East River, Colorado, USA - PLM4_32_b1 | ecosystem: Environmental > Terrestrial > Soil > Riparian zone | place: USA: East River...
CTTGGTCGATCTCGATGCCGAGCCCGCCGAGAACATCCTCGCGCTCGCCAAAGCCAAAGGCGAGAAGCCCGACCGGATCAGGGCACTCGTGCTCGATCGTCCGCGGCACGAGAAGATCATCGCGAGTATCCGCTCGGTGGGTGCGGCCGTGCAGCTCATCACCGACGGCGACGTCGCGGGCGTCATTGCCACGACCGAACCCGAAGCCACAGGCATCGACATCTATATTGGACAGGGCGGCGCGCCCGAAGGCGTGCTCGCAGCCGCCGCGCTCCGCTGTGTCGGCGGTCAGCTGCAGACGCGTCTCGTGTTCCGCAACGACAACGAACGGCACCGCGCGGAGAAGCTCGGCATTCGCGATCTGCGCCGCAAATATTTGCTCAAGGATTTGGCCTCCGGCGATGTCGTCTTTGCGGCGACCGGCGTGACGAGCGGTACGATGCTCGAAGGCGTGCGCTTCGAAGGCCCATGCGTCACGACGCACTCGATCGTCATGCGCTCGGCTACGAAAACCGTGCGCTGGATCAAGATGCGTCATCCGTTCAGTGATGGCTGACGCAACCCTGCTGGATTTGGAGCCGCAAGGTCGCAGCGAACCGCTGGCGCAGTGCGCGCTGGGCGTTGCACACTCGTTCAGCGGCCGTGCGTGGCGCTTCCGCGCGTTCGATGAAGCGCAATCGCGTGCCTTGTCGCTCTCGGGCCGGAGCGGTGCGCTCGCACAGGTTCTCGCGGCGCGCGGCGTCACACGCGAGAGCGCCGATGCGTTCCTCGATCCGCGCCTGAAAACGCTCTTACCCGAGCCTTACCGCATCGCGCATATGGAGCATGCGGTGTCGCGTTTCGCCGATTCCATCGCCAAGGACGAAAAGATTGCGGTCTTCGGCGATTACGACGTCGATGGCGCGTGTGCTTCAGCTCTGCTGGTGAAATATCTGCGTGGCCTCGGCGCGGAGCCGCTGCTCTACATCCCGGATCGCATGAAGGAAGGCTACGGCCCGTCCGAAGGCGCAGTGCGCCGTTTGCGCGACGAAGGCGCGTGCCTGCTGGTAACGGTCGATTGCGGCGCCGCATCGTATGAGGCCTTCGCTGCTGCCCGCGCGGTCGGGCTCGATGCGATCGTGATCGATCATCACGCGGTCGAGCAGAACCCGCCGGTTCTTGCGCATGTCAATCCGAACGGTCCCGATGACCGGTCGGGATTCACCTATATTTGCTCCGCCGGGCTCGTGTTCATCTTCCTCGTCGCGGTCCAGCGGCATCTACGCGACAAGGGATGGTTCGCCGCCTCGGGAAAGAGCGAGATCGACCTCTTGAGCCACCTCGACATCGTCGCACTCGCGACTGTTGCCGATGTGGTGCCGCTCTTGGGCGTCAATCGGGCCTTCGTCCGGCAGGGCCTGCGCAAGCTTCAGCTGCTCGAGCGTCCGGGCCTCGCCGCGCTGGCGCGCATCGCGTCCGTTACCCCGCCGTTATCGACGTATCATCTGGGCTTCATCTTTGGGCCCCGCATCAATGCCGGAGGCCGGGTGGGGCGCTGCGATCTCGGTGCGCGCCTGCTCGCCTCCGACGATGCGGCCGAAGCCGACGAGCTGGCCGCCACGCTCGACCTGAACAACCGCGAGCGCCAGACGATCGAAGCCGCGATTGTTGAGGCGGCGTATGCGATAGCGGTGGGTCAAAGCGAAAAGAACGTGCTGCTCATCGCTCAAAACGGCTGGCATCATGGCGTTGTCGGCATTGTCGCGGGCCGTCTCAAGGAGCGTTACGCGAAGCCTGCACTCGTCGCGGGATTCGATTCGACCGATATCGGTCGCGGTTCCGCACGCTCGGTCCCCGGCGTCGACATCGGCGCACTCGTGCGCCGTGCGAAGGCGGAAGGGCTGCTGGAAGCGGGTGGCGGGCACGCGATGGCCGCGGGCTTCTCGGTCCGCCGCGACAAGCTCGAACTCTTCCGCGAATTCCTCGATCGGAATCTGGAACCGCAGCGCGAAACGATTCTGGTTGCGCGCGATCTTATCGCCGACGCCATTGTCTCGGCCGGCGGTGCAACGCTTGCGCTCCTGGACGACATCGACAGGGCGGGGCCCTTTGGCGCGGGCAATCCCGAACCGGTCTTCGCGATGCCGGACATGATGGTGGCCTACGCCGAGGTTGTGGGCACCAACCATCTGCGTCTGCGCCTGACCTCGCGCGACGGCGCGGCCATCGGCGCGATCGCGTTCCGGGAGGCCGACTCGAAACTCGGGCAGGGGCTTCTGAAGGCGCGCGGCCAGCGCGTGCACGCAACCGGCAAGCTCAAACGCGACGACTACGGCGGAACGGCGCGAATCCAGCTTCATCTGGAGGACGCGGCGCCGGCTGGGGCCTGACGGCTTGCCATCTTGGGCCTCGGCCATTATGACCGCACCCGGCTAAGCGCCCTTCGTCTATCGGTTAGGACTCAAGATTTTCAATCTTGCAAGAGGGGTTCGACTCCCCTAGGGCGCGCCATTCTCCTTTTCGAGGCTGACCCCGTTCTTATATGGCGAAGTCAGGATTGATCAATAGTATGTGGCGCTCAGCGCGCCACTTGGGCAAACCGTGCGAATGGCGAAAGCAGGCGGTGAGGAGGGCGTTTTGCGGCTGGAGGATTGGCTCGGTCGAAGTGTCGAAGTCGGCGGTTTGGTTACCCGAGACACTGTAACCGGGCTTGAAGCGACGCTGCATTCGCGTGCGGTTTGACGCTCAGATGGGTGATGCCGCGCCCTTGTTGTCCCACTGGATGACATTCTTGGAATACCCGCTGCTCGATCAGGTGGGGCCTGATGGTCACGCCCGGCGCGGGGATTTTCTACCGCCCGTGGCGTTACCCCGGCGGATGTGGGCCGGAAGCACGCTTACTTTCAGCCGGCCCCTCCAGGTAGGGGTGCCACTCGTACGCCGTTCGACGATCGGCTCGGTCGTTGAGAAAGAAGGTCGGACTGGCCGACTGGTTTTCGTAAGCGTCGATCATGAGGTGCACGACCATCAGGGTCTTGTCCTGACGGACCGTCACGACATCGTATATCGCGAAGCCGCCAGCCGTGGATCGCAGGCGCCGAAGCCGCAACCCGCGCTAGCCGATCCGCAGTGGCGCCGCGTCATCAAGCCTGACCCTGTGCTGCTGTTTCGCTATTCGGCGCTGACTTTCAACGGCCACCGTATCCACTACGACAGGGAATACGCCATTGGCGAGGAAGGTTATCCGGGCCTCGTCGTCCACGGTCCTATGATCGCGACTTTCCTGCTTCACGAGATGGTTCACACAGTTCCCGATGCCATCGTCACGGGATTCACCTTCCGGGCGGTAAAGCCGATTTTCGACACCTCCTCCTTCAGTGTTTGCGGCGCGCTTGAACGCGACGGGGTCGCGCAACTCTTCGCGTCTGACGAAAGCGGCGCACTCTGTATGAGTGCGACCGCGACCTTCAGCTGACCAACGGACGGCCACGCCAATGTCTAAAGAAGATGACCAATATCAGGATATTCGAGATGCCGTCCGGCGCTCTGCTCGGAGTTCCCCGATGAGTATCATCGCCATATCGACGAGCAACGAGCCTATCCAGAAGCGTTTGTCGATGCGCTGAAGGCGGGCTGGTTGGCGGCGCTTATTCCGGAGCAGTTTGGCGGTTCGGGCCTCGGGCCTGACGGAGGCCTCTATCATTAGAGGCTGACCAATTCTTATGCACAAGAACGCGTCAATTTCGCCAGAGGAAGCTGCAGATCGGTTGGCGATCCGCGAGCTCGTCGAGGCCTATGCCCATGTGACCTCTCCATAGCGCTATCGGTCCCATGCGGTTCTTCGGCAGATCGGCGAACTGGATACCGTTGTCGGTGAGCACGGTGTGGATTTTGTAGGGAACGGCTTTGATAAGGGCTTTGAGGAAGTCCGATGCCGTCTGCCGCTTGGCTTTTCCATGCAGTTCGGCGTAGGCGAACTTCGATGTCCGGTCGATAGCAACGAACAGATAGAGCTTGCGCGCCATCTCCTGATACCTTTACTCCGATGACTTCGACGACGGGTCCGACCCATGGATGACCTGCGCATCCGGACGATGCGGCCGGACGAAATTTCGATCGCCATCGAGTGGGCGGCGGCCGAAGGCTGGAACCCCGGTCTTGCCGATGCAGCGTGCTTCGCGACGGTCGATCCGGAAGGCTTCCTGATCGGCGAGCTCGATGGCGTACCGGCGGCGACGACCTCCTGCGTCAATTACGGCGCGAGCTTCGCGTTCCTCGGCTTCTACATCGTGCGACCCGATATGCGCGGCCGAGGCTATGGGCTGCGCATCTGGAATGCGGCCATCGCACATGCTGGCAGCCGCGTGATCGGGCTCGATGGCGTCGTCGCTCAGCAGGAGAACTACAAGAAGTCGGGCTTCACCCTCGCTTACGCGAATATCCGCTACGGCGGCCTGATCGCCGCGCCCAGCGCTGCGCCGCTTGGTGTTGTTGCGATCAGCGAAGTCCCCTTAGCGATGGTGCAGGAGTCCGACGCCACGATCTTCCCCGCATCGCGCGGAGCGTTTCTGCGAGCCTGGATCGGCGCGCCCGGACATTTCGGTCGTGCGCTTCTGCGCGATGGCAAACTCGCTGCGTGGGGCGTGGTCCGACCGTGCCGGAAGGGAAAGAAGGTGGGCCCGCTCGTCGCCGGTGATCGCGCCGCCGCCGAAGCGGTCCTGGCTGCTCTGATCGCGAGCACAGGCAGTGGCGAAATCTTCCTCGACGTTCCAAGCGTCAACCGGGATGCCGTTGCATTGGCGCAAGACTTGGGGCTCGCGCCGGTGTTTGAGACCGCGCGCATGTACACCGGACCGATCCCGCCGTTGCGCCTGGAACGGCTCTTCGGCGTGACAACCTTCGAGCTCGGCTAGCGTCTCACGTCTTGGACGCACCATCACGATCCTCAACTCATAGCGTTCCCCGATCACCCCGCCTCGGAAACGGCCATTATTCGAAGGGCCCGATGTGGAAGACCATGCTCGACACGGCCAAAAGACCGAGAAGCAAGAGAAGCACCGCGGTGATCAGAGTCAGAGATGGTGGAAATTGACTCCTGCCATAGATAAGTCCTGCTGCGGTCAGTTCCTTGCGCTGGACCCTCAATCCCCCATGAATTTAAGATGGTAGATGATGCCCATCGTAATCATCGCGATTCCGAGGACGACAAGAGAGACTCCAAAATTGCGCGCGGCATCTACACTGTTCGCGAAATTGAGACGTCCGAGAAATTGGTAGATGGTGAATCCGAAGCTGATCAGTGAGAGAGATGTCCGGATCACCGACATCAACGTGCGATCGGCGGCCATGCGCGTGCGTTGAAACGACATCCCGGTCCGGCGCATCGCCAATTCAGTACCGGTATCCAATTGGGCGGTACCACTCGTCGGACCCGGTGCGGGCGATGTTCCACGCGGCCGTAGTGGGCTCTCATCTTCAAGATTTGTTCGGACGTCGGCCATATAACAACAGCCATCTCGTCACCAAGAGAGCTGTCCATCTTCAAGGCGCCCGCGAAATTAATCGCAAAGGCCTCATGGCCCAATTGGTCCTTGGCCCAACAGCGCGACCGGGCCAGCGCACATTGGATGTTCAGATGCCAGTTTGCCTCTGAGAGGCGACCCAGAGGTCAGAACCGGGCCCATGGATTCAGATTCACAACGCGCGCGAGCGATTGGAAGGGTTTGCTGCAACGTGTGTGATACGTACCGCTCAGCCCAAGCTTTCCATCCGGATCGGTCTGAAATTCAACGCGCGTTGAAGGCTCATTTTCGGTGATGGGCAACCGGCACGCGTTGCACCAAATATTGTGACGCGGGTCTTCGCCCATCGTCTTTCGATACGCCATGAACGTCTTTCCATAGGTTGTTGCGGATTTCCGGCCATCCACAAGCAATTCAGCTCGTGAGCTCGTCTTGCGGCGGCTAAGGGAGCAAATCCTCGCGCGCACCCTTGCTGGGTACGCACGGGCAAGGTCCGGTCTAGTCCAAGGTGCGGGGTAAACGCAAGGGCCGACTGGAACCGCTAGGCATCAACGGACCAAAGTCGTGCTTCTAAGGGCGTGCGCGCCGTGATCATCATCTCGCCAACATCCGCTCCACTGACACCCTGTGGCTGCGGCCGGGAAACCGTAGATGAAAATGCGCACGCTGGAGCCCGCCCACAGTTTGAATCTGCTCCGAGATCCGCGGGACTTCTCGATCGTCGTAGGGGGGCCACTCTTTCAGCTGCTGCGTCAGTTGCATCTGACCGACGATGCGCTGGGGCTGCTGATGCGACGCATCATCGCTATTTTGTTGCTTACCTGGCTGCCACTCTTGGTGCTCTCGGCTCTGGAAGGCAATTTGCTGGGTGGGAGTCCAGTCGTACCCTTCCTGCTGGACCTGGGAGTCCACGTCCGCTTCCTCGTCGTGGTACCGCTCCTGATCGGAGCCGAGCCTGTCGCGCATCGGCGCATGCGTCTTGTGGCGAAGCACTTCCAGGAGCGGCATTTGATTCCCGAAAGCGCCATGACGCGATACGATTCTGCCATCGCGTCGGCATTTCGGCTGCGCAACTCGGTGCTCGCCGAACCCCTGCTTCTCGCCTTCGTGTATGTCTTCGACATCCTGATCGTTTGGCCCTACTACTCCTTCGTATTCGAAATCCCGACTTGGTACGCGGCACCGTCCCTCGGGGGCTCGAAATTCTCGCTCGCTGGGATGTGGTATGGCTACGTGGCCCTGCCGATCTTCCAGTTCCTGCTGTGCCGCTGGTATTTCCGATTGTTTATCTGGACGCGCTTTCTTTGGCAGGTGTCGCGGATTGATTTGAGCTTGGCGCCCATGCATCCCGATCGCGCCGGCGGTCTGGGATTTCTTTCGGACGCGCTCCAGGCCTTCATCCCCCTGCTGATGGCGCATGGCGCTCTGATGGCCGGAATGCTTGGCAACCGCATCTACCACCTCGGCGCGAAACTGCCTGATTTCATGCTCGTGATCTTTGTCTTCGCACTACTTCTCATCTGCGTCGTGCTCGGCCCGCTCATGGTGTTCGCACCTCAGCTTGCTCGGGCGAAGCGGATCGGCAGAGGCGAGTATGGCTCGCTGGCCGAGCGTTATGTACGCGAGTTTGATGCCAAGTGGCTGCGCGGTGGCGCGCCCGCCGATGCGCCGCTGCTGGGCAGCGGCGATATCCAGTCCCTCGCCGATATGGGCAATAGTTTCTCGGTTGTGCAGACTGTTCGTATCGCACCTATTACCAGGGAAACCATTTTTGGACTCATGGCTGCGACCCTGGCACCGGTGGCGCCGCTATTGCTCACGATGATGCCGCTGGAAGAACTCCTGAAAAGACTGCTCGGGATGTTGTTCTAGGGGCTCACAGCAACAAGCACGATCCAGCCCGTTGGCGGCACTGTGCCGGAGCCGTGTGCGCGCGAGTTCCACCGATTGGACCTAGGTCCAATGGCAAGGCTCACGCCAACCTTCCAACTTTGCGCTGCCCCAATCCCGCGCGTCGGTTCGACGTCCGGCGCTCAATGAACGAGGGACTGAAATGCAATCGTCGACCCGACGGCTCCGCCGTGCGCGACTGGCCTCGTTTCTGTGCCCGTTTGCGCTGGGGCTTATCACCGGCACCGATGCACAAGCGTTCGAAAGCGCAATGAGTCTTTATCCCAAAGGCTTTGCGGGCTTCATGTCCGGCTTCATTCCGCCGCAGCCCGGGCTCTTCATCGTCAACCCCTACTACTACGCGTTTGACGGCTCCGCCGGCGCCTCGGTGCGAGACGGCAGAATCGAGCTGGGTGTCGACATCGCGATGGACGCTGTTTTCATACAAGGCGTCTACACCACCGGTTGGAAGTTGTTCGGCGGCAACTACTCGATCGGCGGCGCTGTGGCTTATGCGTGGGCCGATCTCTCCGCTACGGTTAATACGCCGCTTGGAACTGCGAACGTCTCACCGAACAACAACGGTGTCGCCGATTCAATCATCATGCCGCTCAACTTGAGTTGGCACACCGGCAACTGGCATATGAATGCCGGGATGTCTTTCTACGTTCCCACGGGGGCGTACTCCACGGAGGGTCTCAGCATCGGCAGGAACATGTGGGCTGTCATCCCCACATTCGCGGTGACTTGGTACGACATGCCGACGGGGTGGGATTTGTCGGGCGCGTTCGCGCTCGTCATCCCTGGCGAGAACAAGGCAACCGATTACCAGTCCGGTGTTGTCTTTCAGCTCGATTGGGCGATCGGCAAGCACTTCGGGGAATGGGAAATCGGGATCGCCGGCAACATCGTCGAACAGATCACCGATGACAGCGGGTCAGGCGCACAGCTCGGCGCGTTCAGGATGGAGAGCTTCGGTATCGGCCCCGCCGTCAACTACACCGCAATGATCGGCGCAGCGCCTTTGACTTTTAGCGCCAAGTGGCAGCCCGACATCTCGGCCACGAACACATTCGAAGGGGACGTGATCACCGCCTCGCTCGTTTTTGTCTTCTGATCACGCCCGCGATCGCCAGATCGCAGGCGTTTCGCGGGTGGCAAACGGTCACCGCCTCGCTAAGCAGCTTCCGCCATTTTCATCCAGAATTTGAGGCGAATTGCGCCTGGCGGGCTTTCAGGCGATTGGTTAGGGCAGCGCTACATCTCATATCGGTCCCGAGGGTTTCCGCTTGGGCCAAAGTCCGATTGAGGACTTCTGCTGCGTTCTCTAACGCTGCTTCTGGCCGCACGATAATCAAGAACGGTAGCGTTCAAGCTCGTGAATGGTGCAACGGCGCCAGGTCATTCGTGGGACGTGGATGGCGCGGAAAAGGGGGATGTCGACATCCAATCCGCTGACACATGAAACAGGAGGGTTACAAAATGGCTACGAACCTCGTCTCCCAAATCATGGACTATCTAACCCCAGACATCATCTCCAAGATCGCGGGCTACTTCGGCCTGGAGCGCAGCAGCGCTCAAAAAGTGATCAGCGCTTCCGTGCCTGCGCTCTTAGCCGGTCTTGTGGGTCTCTCCTCGAAGCCCGAGGGCGCAAGGCAGCTATCCAGCGTGCTGTCCCAGCAACCGTCAGGCATGTTGGACAATCTGCGCAGCTTCAGTGGCGGATCGCAGCAGCAGACGTTGATGGAAAACGGCGCAAGCCTGCTGTCGTCGCTGTTCGGCGGAGGAGGGTTCAACAGCCTTGCAGGTGTCATTGGCAAGTTCGCCGGCATCGGTGAAGGAACGAGCAAATCTATGCTGGGGCTGCTCGGCCCACTGGTTTTGGGCGGCGTCGCGCAGCAGCAACGCCAGTCAGGCCTCGATGCCGACGGGCTTTCCAGCTTCCTCGCCTCGCAAAAGGACAACATCGCATCTGCGATGCCTTCGGGTTTCTCCAGCCTACTGAGCGGCACAGGCCTTCTCGATAGGCTGGGCGATACGTGGCGCAGCGGCACGGCGGCTGTCTCTGAGGCGGCTCGCAGCGGCACCACGGCGGCTTCGGCCGCGTCGTCGAATTGGTTGCCCTGGGCATTGGGGCTCCTCGCGCTCGCGGGACTCGGTTGGTGGCTGACCAGTCAGACGGGCAATCGCGTCGCTCAGCAGCCCTCGACCACCATCACCGAGACCGGGCAGAGCCTTGTCGTTGGCGGCGTCAACGTGGCCGGTCAGGTCACTGCCGCCATCAATGCCATGAGATCGGCGCTTCAAGGCGTCCGCGATACAAATTCTGCGCAGGCGGCCGTGCCGAGATTGCGACAAGCAGCGGTAAATCTCGACAACGCGAGCGGGCTTGCCAATCAGCTTCCCGCCAGCGGAAGGAACGCGCTCGCTTCACGCGTTGCCGCAGAAATTCCAGCGCTCGATCGTGATTTCACCACCGCCATGGCGAGGCCTGAAATCGCAGAGGTCTTGCGGCCTGAGATCGATAGTCTGCGTACGAAGCTCAACGCGTTGTCGCGAGGTTAGGCGAAACCCGAAGAACGATCAGTTTCCAACCACCCTCCGAGCTTTATTGCGAAGGGTGGTTGGACTACTTCTCCTCAGCCAACGCGGCGGTGATCTCCGCTGCCTTGATCGTGCCGCCGTGACCGCCGACGATCGTCAGATCGCCCTCGACATCGAATTCCCTCAAGGCGTAGCCAATCGCAGCGGTGTTCTCCGAACGCTCGATGGCGACGCCCCGCGGCGAGATCATGTCAGTGACGTAGACCAGCTTGGAGTCGACGACATAGCCGATGAGCATGCCGTCGGCATGCGGGTTCTCCGGTCTTGGCTCGCCGTCCCCCGCCGACCGGATGTGCAAGAGTTGGATTTCGACCGTCTCATCCTTGATCGTCATGTTGTCGAAAACGCCGTAGACCTTCACCGGTTGCGGCCTTTTCTGCAGCGCGTCCGGAACGAGGGTGTGTGGGGTTCTTACGGCTTTTTCGAACCACTCGACGTTCTCAACGGGAACGATCAGCGTCGCGCCTTCCGCCACATAGGTCCGCATTCCGCCTGTGTGATCCATATGGTGATGCGTCAACACGAGATACTTGATCGGCTTGCCCGGATATTTCGCTTTCGCCGCATCGATCACCCAGCGCGATTGCAGTTCGCCATAAGGCGCATCGAACACGATCAGATAATCCTTCATCGCGACGATCAGATTGTTCGCGGTGCCGCCCTGAACGTGCTGCACGTTCGGTGCGAGTTCCACAAGCCTCAGTCCACCGCCATCGGGATAGATGATCGCATCGCTGTCGGTGAGCCGAGTGAGGAACAGACGGCGCAGCACCCACTGATAGGGCACGTTGCTCGTGGCCGGCGGCTTTGCCGCTGCCTGGGCCGCGGCGGGAACGGCAAACGCATTCGCCGGCAGGTTGGGTGTCGCGGTGACGGTCGTATAATTCATCTTCGCCACTTCGACGTTGTTGAGCCGATAGGACAGCGACCTCGCGACGCGAGCGCCTCCAACGGCCGTCCAGCCATCGAGCACGAGATCGTAGTTCGAATCGCCCGCGATGTTGTCGTCGTCGCGCGTGCGAATGGCCGCCGGCAACTTGGTCGTTGGATCGAATAGGACGAAGAACGTGGTCCCGCGATCCACAAGGGACACTGCGGGGAAATAGCGATTGCCGAGTTGCTGGGGCATCACACCGCGAACGCTTGAGGCATTGTCCATCGCCTTCAGCAGCAGGCGAGGCGAGGCGCGCTCAAGCTCGCGCAAATGTGCGGCCACGCGGATACTCGACATCGGCTGGTTGGTTGCGCCCGTCGTGACGAAGCCCAGCGTCGGCAACACCGTCTCGGTGTAGTTCAGCTTGACCGCGGGCGGCGGATATTGCTGGTCGCGATCCCAAATCGTCTTCGCCATCCCTTTGGCGAGGTCCCACGTGATCTCGAAATTCGCGGTGCCGAGCGGACGCGGCTCGCCGCCGGCGACGAGCGACTGTCCCGGTTCCCAGAACCTGGCGTCGCCTTTCACCGTAAGGCCGGTCAACCGGCGCAGCGCATCGGCCCCGCCTTGCGCGTCGACCGCCTGCTTGACGAGGTCACCGGCACTCTGAACAGCGACCTGCTTGTTGTCGCAGGCATAGCGGCTTCGGTTGGCGACGTTGTTGAGATCGCGGCCCGTGCCGTCGAGCATGCCTACCGACTGCTCGAACTGGATGGTCGTGAAGTCGTTCGGGTCAGCATAGGATTCCGTTATGACAAGGCGGTGATCCACCATGTAGATCGAAGCGCGATGCTGGCGTCCGTTGGGGTCGAGGACGTTCAACTGACGGCCGGGGATGCCCGGCGTGTAGTCCTCGGGGAACTGGAACATGACTTCGCCCTGCTGCCGGATGGCGGTGGCCGCATTTTCGACGATCTCCTCATCTATGGCGGGCCCGCCATTGGTGAAATCGGCGATAGTCACGCTGTACCTGTTCTCGCCCTGCTCGACGTAAAACTGGCGCGCCGGAACCGTCATGCCGCCGTTGGTATAGGTGATGTCCCGTGCCGAGGGGGTGGTGGGGAAGATCGCCATGAACCGGTATTGGCAGCTGGCAAAAACGTTCGGCGCAATCGCGAGCTCGCCCTCTTGCTGGGCGGCCATGGCTATCGGCATGACGGCGGCAGCGGCACAAGAAAGAACAGCGGCGTGGATCAGCCGAAACTTGGACATGACGAGATTTCTCCCCTCCGGACAACTTGGATCGAACGGCACGATAGCATCCTGCCGGATTGCGAGAAAACCACGGAAACTTGAGGGGAAGGCATCCCGTCCGGGCTTCCGCGCGTCAGGTTTTTCCCGGCTTCGGCTCTGATGACCGGTGCGGGACGAGCTTCTTGAACCGGTGCGACGGCGCGCCGTTCAAGGCGAGAGCTTCGGTAAAGACCGCTTCGATCGGCGCGTAATCGCGGTTCAACGCCGCCTCACGCAGTTCCTCGCTCAAGAACGCAACAACCGGGTACTCACCCGGTGGTCCGGGGACCCCGAGCATCACGTGCACGCCGTCGGCAATGAGCCCCGCGATATAGTGATACAGCACCCGCGTGAAGCCGCTCGGCGGTCGTCCAACGAGAACGAAGCTTACGCCCGTCGCATAACCCGGGGGCAGCTCGTCTGGCGGCGTGAAGGCGAGCAGCACACCGCTCTTATCCGGGCGCCAATTGTCGCTAAGGAAATCGAGATATCGCCAGCCGCAGTGATAGTCGCGGCACGCATGATAGCGGGTAGTGTAAATCGAACAGCCCGTCGCGCACAGGTGAGAACAGCTTATGCCCGGCGGCTTCTGGAATTCCTTCGTGTCGATATGGAGACTTGTGCAGCAGACCGTGCACTCGCCGCACTTCCGCCCCTCAATAAGATCCAGAACACTGCCCTCGCGCTACGTGTGGCGCATCCTAGGGCTCCGCACGCCTTGCGGGCAACAATTGGCCTTCATGGGGCCCAAGAACGCATGGCGGCAAGGCTCAAGCCTCGCCGCCAAGCAAACGCTCATGATGCACTACCAGGTCTTCGTCAACTGCACCGTGAACGTGCGCTGCAGATCCGAAAGCCCCTCGCTGTGCAGACGGATGCTGCCGTTGCCGCGCGCATTGACGCTCATCGGCGACAGCTTGTCGAAGATGTTGACGACCGTGAACTGGATGCCGATGTTGCGCAGCCATTCGTTGGCCGGCATCTCGCCGGTCTGATACCCGATGCTGATGTCGAAGTGGACGTCCGCCGGGAGCATGTTGTCATAGGGGTCCTGCGGCCCGTAATAGGGCGAACCGGGATAGCACGAACCCGGCCCACTGAACTCCGGTGCGTAGTAGCACCGCGGGATCAGGGCGGCGCCGTTGAGATTGTTGCCTGCGTCGTCGCCATAGTTGCCATGGCCCCAATAATTCGCGAACAGGGTGACGTTCCAGGTCGGATTGGCCCAGCCCAGGCGGTAGCGGACGCGCTGCAGCCGGTTTCCGGAGTCCTGGTCCACGAAGCGGTCATCGAGCGCTCCCTCCTCGAAGGGGCGGGTCTTGTCAATCATCTGGTAGTAACCCTGCGCGCCTACATTCAGCGAGCCCCACTCGCCCAGGTCGTAATCGTAGCGGATCACGAAATCGATGCCGGAGAACACGCGGGAGTCGAGATTGGTCAGCGCCGCGTCCCGGATGTATTTGATGTTCTGGATTGCGGGGGTCTCCGTTTGACAGACTGGGTCCGCAGTTTCGCAGTTGACCAGAGCATTCGGGTCGAAGGCGAAGCCGCCTGCTGACGGGTAGGCGGCGAGCTCCTTGACCAAGTCATAGAACGCGGCGTTCTCCGGCGCGGTGATGGCCAAGTCTGGACGCGGAATCACCGTGTAATAGCGGCGGTAGCGCGGATCGTCGGCCGTGGTCGCGTCCAAACCGGAGCCTTCGATCATGCCCCTGAACTCGAGGCGGAACCACGAAACATCGGCATTCAACCCGGCAAGGAAGCCCTCGGTCGGTGCAAAGTTGAAGCCCATGCTCCACTGCTGCAGGGTCATCGGGTTGAGCCCATAGCCTCTCAGGATCGCCGCATGGCCGCCGCCGGAGAGCTCGGCGCTGACGCCGCCGGGTTGGAAGAGGTGTTCTGCCGTCGAGCAGGTTGGATTCAGCGCCTCGGTCAAGGAGCCGATTATGGCTCCGGATGCGTTTTGGCCGAACTGGTCTATGACCTCCTGCGGGATGCCGGCGTTGGTGCAGCTGAGTTTGTCGGTATCGGTACTGTTCTGAAACGCGCCCAGAGGATTGAAACCGGCGAGCCTTGTGCGGTCACCACCTTCATTGAACGAGGGCACGCGGAACGATTCGCCCCAGGCGCCGCGCAGCGTAAGACCGTAGCCGACGGTCCAGTTGGCGGCGATTTTCCGCACCCAGACGGGATTGGCGAGATCGGAGTAGTGGTCGTAGCGATAACCGAGCTCGATCAGGAAGCGCTCGACGAGCGGGATGCCCATCTCCGGGCCGACAACGGGAATATTCAGCTGGCCGAAAAACGCATAGCTGGTCCGGCGATCCTCCTGGAACAGCCTGGTCCAGACATCCGTGCTGTAGGTGTTGTCGTTTTGGAGATTTTGATTCCACCAGTCGACACTCAAGTGCTGGAACGCGATGGCGCCCTCGAGCGGGCCGCCGGGAAGCTGGAAGATCGGGCCGCTGAAATTGGCTGAGATCTCGTTGACCTTGTACTGAGTGTCCTGGTAGCGAATGCCCGTGATGTATTTCAGCGTCGCGGGATCGTTGCAGGTGAAGGCGGTGGGATCGCAAAACACATTGAGATAGGGAATTGCGCTGGGCTTGGTGAACGACCCGTAAAAGCCAGCCGGGTCCGTAATGGTCCGCCCGAGAGCGGCACTCACCATGGGCCGGCTGATGGTGTTGTCCGCGTGACCGTAATTGTGGTCGTCGCTGTACGAATACGTGAACTTGCCGCGCCAATCGAACGGCAACTCGTCGAAATTGATGCCGGCCGCGATACGGGACGCCCGTTCGCCGCCGGTGATGTACACGGGCACCTCAGCGGCGAAGCTGTAATCGACTCTGAGGCCGTTAGGAGCACCGTACGGGTAGTAGTTCAGAATCGGATTGGTGACAGGGTCCTCCGGCAAATTCGGGTCCTCCAGCACCCTCGGCACCTGAAGGTTACCGTGCAGGATCTGCCGGCCCTGGCCGTTATTGGACGGATATTTCTGCTTGCCGCGCTGGTCCGAGTAGAAACCCTCGGCGAAGAACGAGACCGGCCCTAAGACCCCGAAGAGGTCGGGTGTCATCCGCTGGTCCAAGGTGAAATGCATCTGATTCCAGCGAGCCGAGGGCCTGCCGTCGGCGTAGTGCCACGGGTTGACCAGGTTCTGAAGGATGGGATCGCCGCCGGTATTCGCGACGATATCCGCCCAGGTGAGGCCGACGCCATTTTGGCCTCTTGGAATCGAATAGCACAACGGCCAGGACGCGCTGGTGCTTCCACAATACTCAGCTCCGTTTGCAGAGCTGAACCCGACCGGTGTGGGAATATCTGGGTCTGTTGGAAAATCTGGATCGCCGGGCCAATTCCTTGTAGCCGCGGCGCCGACATGGACGGTGCCCGGGATGCTCGAGGTTCGCGGCGTGTAATCCATAAGTCCTATCGACCTGAAATCCTGCGTGTAATAGAAGCGCTCCTCCGTCGGGACATTATTGGACGTGGTGAATGTGTAGCTGGCTGTGATGTTGCCGGTTTCCCAGGTATGGCCGTAGAGCTGCGCGAATTGCGATTGCAGGTAACCAACCTGCGGCGAGCTGGTGAAGCCGAGCTGGGTCATGGCCCCATTGAAGCCGCGCCTCAGAATGACGTTGATCACGCCGGCAGTGGCGTCGGAGCCATAAACCGCGGATGCGCCTGCTGTCAGCACGTCGACGCGGTCGATCGCGATCGATGGAATGATCGAGGGGTTCGTGCTGTCGCCGCTGTAGTTCTGCGGCGGCCAGCGAAGCCCGTCGATCAGCAGAAGGGTCTCGACGCCGTTTCCGGTGCCGAGCGAATGGATCTGCACGTTCTGGATGAAGGCCAGCGTGCCGCCGCCGTATGTGGGCGACGCCTGCGCGTCGATGTCCAGCGCGGGGACGCTCTTGAGAATGTCGGTTAGCCCCAGCTGCCCGGTCTCGAGGAAGTCAAGTGTCTTCAACGAACTGACCGGCACACCAACCGACACCGCACCTTGGATCAGCGAGCCGGTGATGAGCACGGTCTCAGGAACTTCCTCGGCCTGGGCTAGAACCTCGCCGCCCCAGGCGGCGCTGCCGGCGGCCATCGCGACAACCGAAGCGGTTCCAAAGAGTGTCGCGAAACGAATGGATTTGCGCACGCCTGCGCGCGAAGTCCGAAAGCCCATTGCTTCCCCCTAGTGCTCGTTATCTTTTGGCGCCGCCCAGCTACCCCACGCTTGGGCGGCACTCCCCACGAAACACTACGAGGTGTGAAATGGCTTTTCCATGTCAAATGTAGATCATAGACCTACATTAGTCGTGCGATTGTTGCTCTCGTGCAACAATACCCGCCCTACCGGCTAGGTGGGGCCGGTGAAAAATTCCCGAGAGAGCACGTGTCCCCGGTCTGGATCACGTGGATGAACTGCTGGTTCGCGCAGACCTGATTGTTGTGCAGGACCTGTGTCCAGGGGCTGGTCTTCAACATGGGGCAGATCTGGCGCAGCCTGTTTTGCCAGACTTTGCCGTCGCGCATGTGGAAGAGGATGGTGCGATCGTCCTGGACCTCCGTGCGCTGAATGTCGCTCACGTTCAGGCAGCCCGTCGGCGGAGCGGACGCCGGTGCTTGGGCGACGCCCGAGGAAGAGGCAAGCAAAACCAGCAGGGCCGCGCTTGCTAACGGTGCGAGGGATTTCATGACGAGTCTCCTTACAACAGCCCTCCAGTGACTCACTTATACAATGTTTCCCCACGCGAAGAAGTTGAAGGGGCCTTGGCAACCTCTGCGCGAGCCGCTCGCCGGCTCGGCCGAGTTGCCAGTGCTCGCATCGCCCGTGCTAGCCTTGGATTCGTCTCGAAATCGGCAAGCTGAACGAGTAACCGTTGCCCCGATTCTTGTTGTACGTCTTGTACGTCCTTGCTGTCCTGCTGCCATGCGGGGCGGGCTTCGCCCAGACCGACGTGCCCGACGCGCTGAAGAATCGGCCGCCGGTCGCGGCACCGACATCGCAAATCGCGGTCGCTCCGATCGAAGTCGTGCGCTCGATGTCCGAGACCATCAACGACTTCGGCGGCGGTCTCATCCAGGGCTTGCTGTCCAGCCATCGCTTGCACAACGCAGCGCTCATTGCGGCACAAGACGGGCGCGTCATTGTGACAAGAGACTTCGGCAGCACCGCCGGCTTCGCCGACGTCTTCTACTCCGACCTTCTCGCACCCTTGGCGGTCTTCCAGCTGGTCGAGCGTCAGAAGCTGAAGCTCGAAGATAAAGTGTCCGCTATCGTGGCCGGCTATGACTCGCCCGATTTGATGGTTGGCGATGCTCTGACGTACCGGGCCGACCCAAGTGCGCTGCGACGCATTGTCGAGGCAGAATCGGGTCAGGATTTTCGCAACTACGTCACGGAGAGCATTCTGTCGCCCTTGAGTGCCGCAGGCGGCACTCAATCCACGTCGTTCGGGCAAACTATGGGGCGCCTTCTGGTTGCGCTGATCAACGGTGGCGCATTCGAAGGCACCCAAATCCTGGCGCCCGAGACGGTCGCGCTACTGCAGAAAACCGCGTTCTCGATCCATCCTGCACTTCCCGGTTGGACCTACGGCTTTGCAGAGATGCGACGCAATGGGCAGCGCGCGCTGCAGCGCGATGGCGTGTGGCGGAGCGACCCTCCAATTGAAGCGCGCATGGTTGTCGTTCCGGAAGCGAACCTCGCCTATTTCATTATCGTTGAAGGGCAAGCCGGAGCGTCTTTCTGGAGAACGTTGGACGATGCCCTGTTCGACCGAATTTTTCCGGAGAGCCATTCAGCCGCGGAAGTTCCGCAAACTCCGCCGCCCGATGCGGCGCAAGCGCGGGCCGTCGAGGGCAGCTATGAATCGAGCGATGAGGCTTTGGCTCTGGGCGCACCGCTGAAATCTACAGGCTTACGCCTGATGGTTCGGGCGGCAGACGATGGCAGCCTGCATCTCTTCGGCGGGGAGAATGCGGTGCTGACGCCGCAGCCGGGCGGCTACTGGGCGGCAACCGGTGGAAATCTGAATGCCGTTGTGAGCGACGGTCGCCTTATCCTGAGCAGCGGAATTTTCCGGCCGCTTCGCTGGTGGAAGCGTCCGTTGCCATATGCATTGCTTGCGCTGGTACCGGCGTTAGGCGCGGCCGGCGCATACATAAGCGAGCGTCGCGCGCATCAAAGTTCCAGAACGCGGCGCAGGCTTGTGCTTGCTCTCGCAAGCACCGTCGTTACGCTTTTGGCAGTGGCGCTTTTCGTTTGGCACTTGTCGCCGGTCCTCTGACGTGAGCGAGAGCGCCCACGCCGATGTCAAACGTCTCGCCGAACTGATCCGGCAATCGTCGAGCATCGTTGTGTTCACGGGCGCGGGTATCTCGACGGAATCGGGTATTCCTGATTTCCGCAGTCCCGGTGGTGTTTGGGACCGCATGCCGCCGATCTACTTCGATGACTTCGTGAACTCGGTCGAGATGCGTAAAGAGGCGTGGCGGCGGCGCTTCGCCATGGAGGACATGTTTCGCGGCGCGAAGCCGAATGCGGGACATCTTGCGGTGGCCGAACTTGCTCGGCGCGGCAAGGTTAGTCACGTGATCACCCAAAATATCGACAACCTGCACCAGGACTCCGGCGTACCTGCCGAAAGCGTCATCGAGCTACACGGCAACACGACCTACGCCACCTGCCTTGTGTGCAGCACGCGCTATGAAATCGTGCCACTCAGGGTCTGCTTCGAGAAGGACGGCGAGGCGCCGGTCTGCAAACTCTGCGGCGGCTTGGTCAAGGCGGCGACCATCTCCTTCGGCCAGGCCATGCCCGAGAAGGCGATGCAGCTTGCTCAGGACGCGACGCTTTCCTGCGACCTGTTCCTGGTTGCGGGATCCTCGCTGGTGGTCTACCCCGCGGCCGGTTTTCCGATGCTGGCAAAGCGGATGGGGGCGCGGCTGGTCATCTTGAACCGCACCCCGACCGACCAGGACGACTACGCCGATCTGGTGATCTGCAGCGGCATCGGCGCCACCTTAACCGCGATGCTCGCGCTGGTGTAATTGCTGCTGTAATGAACGTGGACGCGCAAGCACGAATGACTAGACTGCGCGCCGACTTGCGCCTTTCGACCAAGGAACCTGCAAAATGACCCTGACTGGGCCCCGGCTTGACGACACCGAAAAGGAAAAGAATGAGGGCATGAAGCCCGACCAGCCGATGGCGCCTGTGCAAACGGCGCTGTTCAAGGCGCGCACCGTCCTGATTTTCGGCGAGATCGACATGAAGGTGGCCGAGCGCGTCTGCGGCCAGCTCTTGGCCCTTGCCGCCGAAGGCAATGGCGACATCCGCGTCATCATCAATTCGCCCGGCGGCCACGTGGAGTCCGGCGACACGATCCACGATATGATCAGCTTCTGCGGACCGCGCGTGAAGATAATCGGCACGGGCTGGGTGGCCAGCGCGGGCGCGCACATCTTTCTCGGCGCAGAGCGCGCCAATCGCTTCTGTCTTCCGAACACCCGCTTCCTGCTGCATCAGCCGCTCGGCGGTGTCGCAGGCCAAGCGTCCGACATCACGATCGAAGCCGAAGAGATCCTCAAGATGCGCGAGCGCATCAACCGCATCATCGCGCGCGAGACCGGCCAGACTTATGAGAAGATCGTGACCGATACCGATCGCAATTTCTGGATCGGAGCGCAGGATGCGGTGGGCTACGGCCTCGTGACCAAGATCATCAGCCGCTCCGAAGAAGCCTGATCACGCTTTGCACCCATTGAGCGCATCGAGCACCGCATCGATCGGCAGCAGAACGCAGGTGTGACGATTGCGGTACGACGCTGCGCCTTTGAGCGCGGTGTAGCCAGCGAAGGGCGGCGCGGGCACATCACCTTCCCGCAGCATCGCACCGACATCGGCGCGCAGTTTTCGAACCCTCTCTTCATCTGCTCCTTCGAGGTTCGCTCCAAGAAGCGACGCCGAAGCCTGAGCCAAAACGCATGCCGTTGTCTCATGCGCCATGTCGACGATCCGTCCTGACACATCCAGACACAGCGTCACCGCGATGCGATCCCCGCAGGTGGGATTGTACGCGCTGCCCTCGGCATCGAACGGCTGAAGCCGCCCGGCTCCCGTTGCCGCGGCGGCCAGGCGCAGCAAATCCTTGGCGTAGAGCGGATCGCTCATGCCCGCGCGGCCGCGCCGGCGCGCAGCGCGGCCAGCGCATCGGGCGTATCGATGTCGCGCAGAACCGAGCCGTCGGCTTCGATGTCACACACCATATCCTCATGGGAGGCGATCAGGTCTTTTGCGCCGACATCCCCGCTCAGCGACTCGATCTCCGGAAAAAACTGCCGCGCCCACAGCACCGGATTGCCGCGTCTGTGCTCGTGGACGGCAACACAAATGGAGCGGTTATCGGCGGGCGAGAAGGCGGCGATCATACGATCGATAAGCGAAGCGGCGATCTCGGGCATGTCTCCGAGCAGCACGATCGCACCATCGCAATCGCTCGGAACCGCACGGATGCCGGCTTTCAGCGAGGCGCTCAGGCCCGCAGGGTAGTGCAGATTGTGGACGATCTTGACGTCGAGTCCTTTCAGCGCGGCCTCGATCTTCGCGGACTCATGTCCCGTGACGACGATGACGGGCTTCGCTTCGCTCGCCAGCGCGGCCTCGACGGTCCAGCGGAGCAGTGGCTTGCCGCGCCACTCGGCGAGCAGCTTGTTCGAGCCCATGCGCGACGACAAACCAGCGGCAAGCACAAGGGCCGCGATGCGCGGTGCGCGCAAGGGCGGGTGCTCGGCATCGCGAGGCTGAGGCCGCGTTGGAATCTCCTGCAAAAGACCGCCCACGCCCATACGCATGACGTCTTCGCGCGCAACCGGCAAACCGGCGAACAGACGCTGAAGCACGAAATCGAAGCCGTTCACCTTCGGCGAACGAGCACAGCTCGGAAGCCCAACGACCGGTTTGCCATTGAGGCTTCCCAAGAGCAGCAGATTGCCGGGGTCCACCGGCATGCCGAAATGCAGCACCTTGCCGCCGGCAAGTTCGATGCCCGCCGGTATCACGTCGCGCCGGTCGGTGATTGCGGAAGCGCCAAACACGAAGAGCAGTTCCGCGCCCGCTGAATCGCCGGCGCGCAACGCATCGGCGACAAGACCCGCGTCGTGCGCGGAGCGCCGCTCGAACACAAGTTTGCCGGACAGCGGTACAAGGCGCGCCTCGAGCGAGGAACGGTTCTTGTCCAGCAGGGTCGATTTCTGCCCCGGAAGCTCGGTCGAGACGAGCGCCACCTTCTTCGGCTGGAACGCCGCGATGGCGAGGCGCGCCTTTTGCGCCGCGTCGACCGCTTTGCTTACCGCGGTTTCAGGCGCGGCGAAGGGGATCACCTTCACTGTCGCAACCATCTCGCCAGGCGCGACAGGGGCAAACCGCGCAAGCGTCGCAACCGTGATTGACTCGTCGATTAGATTGAGCGCATCCAGGCGCGCGCCGTCGAGTACGACGACACCCGCCTTCTCTGCATAGAGATTGACCCGCCCGGTAAACGCGGCGCCCATCCGCAAGCCTTCGCCGCGAAGCGCCTGTGCGACGCGAGTCGCGGCAATATCCTCGGGAACGTCACCGGCTTCGAGGCGCGCAACCGTGACCTCAGAGACGCCGGCCTCACGGAGCTGTGCGATATCGGCCTGCGTCAGCACGCGGCCCTTTTTGATCAAACGACCGTTGGCGCGCAGGCTGTGCGCGAGGATCGAACCCTCGGTTTCACCGAGCGGAAAACTGCCAAACCGCATGCGCTAAAGTTAGGTGGCCACCTTCTCCGGGGCAACAGCAGCGGCGGGCTTCTGGCGCTTGGCTTCGCAGGGCAGGCGGAGCGAAGCCTTCAATCCCGCGATTTGCCCGCCCATGACACGGTTCTCGAGAACCACGTCGCCGCCATGCTCCTTGGCGATCGAGCGCGCCAGCGTC
>Ga0184629_10000299_pt1 | contig 22070 bp, 37 predicted proteins | sample PLM4_32_b1_FD_133158 | JGI IMG/M metagenome (GOLD analysis project Ga0184629, IMG submission 133158) | Groundwater sediment microbial communities from an aquifer in East River, Colorado, USA - PLM4_32_b1 | ecosystem: Environmental > Terrestrial > Soil > Riparian zone | place: USA: East River...
GTGGGTGGGCGGCCAACCCGCTCAGTGGCCACCGTGTTACTAGGGGCACTGACAGAGCTTGTTGCCGGTGTGGCGGCAACAACATTGTAATAGGTGAATTTGAACCCAGGGGTGAAGGCGGCACTGATTGCGGTCGTCCTGAGATTGATCGGGATCGATTTCAAGATGATTGTCGTCTTGGTGAGATCGTCCGTCCAACGAAGCTGAAACTCTGCATAGGCGGGCTCATCGACCACCAGATAGTCCCAGAGAAATGTCGTGTTCTCACCAACAAATTTCTTCACGGTCATCGTGGGCGCGGTCGTCTGCGCGTGCGCGTGCGCGGATAACAATAGAAGCAGCATGATGATGCTGGCAATCACGATGGTCAACCTGCAGGTCTTAATGTAGGTCATGTCAATACCCCGATACTTTGCTGACTGAATTTTCAAGTGCATGGATTCGTTTCCTCACAACCTCATATTCTTCCTCCCCAACTGGGCGCCTGCAGATCTCATCAGCGTGAGAGTAGGCGTCAAGGAGATCAACCGTGACCCCCGAGGGGAACTGAATGTACTCTTTTCTAAACTCCACGTCTGAGTCTACCAGCGCGACCGACCTACGCTCAAACCGAGGCTGAGTCGCCCTGATCCTCTCCTCTTTGCTCTTGTCCGTCGACTTCTTAAACACCACCACCTTCATCTTCTTCTTCTCGACGCGGGCCTTGTAGTTCATGTAGTTCTGCAGGTGCTGATCGCCGCCATAACCCTCAATCCCGCATCGCTGACACTTGAACCTCTCATAGGCGTAGAACGCCTTCTCCATCATCGCATCGGTCGAGCCACGCTCCGCCCACGCATATAGGATCCAATGATCCTCCTCTGTATCGACACCAACAACGATAACAGCGTGTCTGGCCTTGCCCCTCTTACCCTCACGAGCAGGATCCACAAGCACAAAGCGATTAAGTTTACCCAGATACGTGCGCTTTCCATCATCCCGGACATAGACCTCCACCTTTTGGGCCTGTTGGCTTGCCCCTGGTTTGGTCTCAAGCTCAACGGTGAATGATCGCAGCCACTCGGGCTCGAAGTCGTGCGCCCCCGGCGCGACCGGATCATTAAGATACTGACAGGAGTAGAAGTAGTCCCCCTGCTTCCGCCTAATCCTGGCGAGGCCCTTAAGGCTGAACCTCTCAGGAAAGATGACCTTCCCATCCTCAATCGCCGAGCGCGTGATGAACTCATAATCGAGCTCATTCTCACGTATCCAGGAGTTCAGGTCATTAAATGCCCACCGGTTTCCAATGACCAGGGACTCACTACGATCCGGGTCATCAAATGCCCCCTCAAGGAGCACGTGGTAGTCGATGACCTTTTTCATGACCGTCTCAGATCCCATGGCATCGATGCCCACGAGATCATCCTCAATCATAATATCATAGTGTCTTGACTGGAGCGCGCTGCCTACGCCGATCGCCTCAACCGTCGACTCACTGAACTTCTCAGTCCGATTGAACTCTAGCTCGGTGTCCGTCCACCGGCATTTCTCATTCGGCAGCAAGCTTGGCCAGAGGCTGCGGAACAGCGCATTCGACTCGAACTGCTGCCTCGTTGACCTAAGGATCTTTTTCGCGTTCGTCTCAGTGCTGCTAATAACGAGGACGCGGACATTAGGGTTATGCACCGCTCGAAGCTGCTCGACCTCTTCAGGGGTTGTCCACCCCTTTTTGAGCGCATACTCAATGACCTCCTCCTCCATCGGGAGGGCCCGCCACGTTGGTAGCGACTTCGAGGCCACCGTTGTCTTAAAGTGACCCCTGGGGATCTCAACCACGGTCTTGCCCAGGGACCGCTGCAACGTGTTGCACAACGGCTGGTGAAGGTGAGGCACCAGCTTGTTATACTTGAATATTACCTTCGCGAAGAAGTAAAGTGAGGAGAGCGCCAACCACTTCATCCGCATCGCAAATTCAAACGGATCGTGGATGTTGGGCTCAATCATCCCTAGTCCTTAAACCCAAGCCTTTTTATCCCAAGCTCAATCAACATGGCCGCAAATACCCGTGAGTCTGGGCACTTAGAGAAGTTGGTGCACCAATACCCCGACTTCAACTCGGCCACGTAGCCGACACCGACGATCTCACCATTCTTCGCGCGTGCCAGGATCTCCTCTAGAACCTTAATGACCGACTTATTTTGTATGTGATCATGCGGCACAACCTTTAGGGGCCTAGCCTTCCGCATCGGTGGCCTCCTGCCTCAGCTCGTCACGCTCCTCCACGGTCATCGAACCCACCGTCCTCTCCGCCGGCACCAAGCGTGTCTGCGGCCCGGCCATCTCCTTGAGGGTACCCAATACCTCACGAACGACGTCGGCACCGAAGTTAAACACGTTGCCACCCCCACCAGGATTCCCGGCATTTACGCGCGCGGGCACGAGCGCATGGGCGCGATCCATAACCATCGTCACCGCGGCCAGCCGATCACTATCCTTTGCGCTCTTACGCCGGGCGATCTCCAGGGTAATGTGCATCATCTCGTCAGCCGAGAGGCGGAGGATCATCTGCAACTCCTTGAGGGAGTCCTGAATCTCCGCCTCCAGCTTCTGCACCCCACCGAGGGTGTACTCGTTTAAGCTCTCCCTGAAGTCGTGGTCGCCAAGCCTTGCATGAACAAGTGGCTCGATCTCCTTCCCACCCATCGCCGCGATGATCTTTGGCAGCGGTTGTCGTAGCACCAGCCGTCTGATCAACTCCTGGTCAAACCGAAATGCCACGATCTTCTCAGGTGCAACCTGATGTGGCCGCTTTTCCTCAGGCAGTGAGTCAATCATCTTCTGCTTCTCAGACTTACGTGCCTCTCTCAACATCTTGGACTGCCGCGTCTTCCGCTCCTTGTCTGGAAACGCGCGTGCGCGTAGCATCGGAGTTACCTCCTGAAGCTTGAGATTGTAGGCAAGGGTGATTTATTCTGTAAACAACAATTTTTGCCTAGGTTAAATTTATTTAACCTGCCCTGCCCAATGCCCGAGCACTACGTGGTCCTTGGGTAAACCTTACCGGAGAAGATAGTGAGTGAGTGAGGTTGGGCCCCAGACCAGCAAATGCGAGATACTTGGGTAGAGTTGAGGGACGTTCGGCCAGGAACCAACACTGGAAACTACGGCAAAATTACGGGGACGGCTTGAGTGAGGTGGGTCGATTGCCGGTTTTGGGAGCCGGGCCCTTCCAGGATCACCCACAAACTGACAGAATAGGGCAGTGCGTGAGAGAACTGACAACCAAGGGCAGTACAGAAATGTAACTGATTGGTGGTTAGAGGGAGGGGAGACCGTGATGGTCTCCCCCTTGGGTAGGATTAGCGGCGGGTGGTTTTGGAAGGGATCTTAGCGGATGGTGATCTTTTGGGGACGAGAGCGCTGGTGATCACCAACCAGATTAGGATCTCCATAATCCACATGGTTAGGCCCTCTTAGCGGTCTTCTTGCTGACAGATTTTGTCACCTTCTTGGTGGATACGGTCTCAGCGGTCTTCACCCTCAGTGCGCTCAGCTCCGTCTCCGTGATCTCCTTGACCTTACCGATCTTGCCAAGGTGGATCATGTAGAACATGACCACTCGGGTAGGATCCTGCTTCGTGACGAGACCACCGCGGACCACATGCTCAGTGATCTCCTTGACGGTCCCGCCCTTTAGATCACCAAACGCATTCGAGATCAGCCGGAGCTGCCCCACTGGACTCGTGGTGAGGACTTGTGTTGGTGTGTAGATGCGTGCCATGGTTATTCTCCTTGTTCATGGGGCTGGATTGCCTCATGTTGGGATAATCATACCATGAACTTTTGTGCAAGTACACAACTTTTTTCACGATCTCGGATCTAGGATCATCAGCCTTCCACAGCTATTAAAAGGCGTTAACCAAACAAATGGGTAATCTACGGCCTTTTGGATACCAATCGCAACGGTCTCCTGCCGCAAATTCACAGTGAATTATGGTCTATAGGCGCTATGAATATAACCTAATCATCGTAACATAGCCAGAGTGTAATGACGCGTCGTTCAATACATAGGTCGTAAACTCCCGCGCAATGCTCTGACGTAATCATCGTATCATAGCAGCTTATAGATGTGTGAATTTATGTCAACACTGAACTGCAGCGCCTTCTCCTTAACCTTTACGATTAAAGGATAATCAGAACGTGAGAAAGGAAGCACAGCTGCAGAACAGCATTTTAAGTCTATGGTCGTATCATGACAGGATTCAGGTGTAACGATTCGTTACAAAACCCATGACTTTTCATTCCTGCAACCGCTATTGTGCAAAAGCGGCACGTTCGACGGCCTAGCTATGTTACGTCTATTGCATATCGCAACTGTCTAGATGCCGGTGGTGTACGTTAACTGAACGATCGTAACGTTCCTGTGTCAAAAAGAACGAAAAAACTCCCGCTGTAGAGTTTTAACCCTTTCGTCGTAGTCTTCCCGTATAAATCTGCTTTCCTCACTTGCTTTGTACTTGACTGCAGTTCGACGCTAGAGATCAAATGTAATAAACGTAAGCATAGTTTAGTAAGAAGCGGATAGAGCTGCAGTCCGTCGTAAAAACGTTTTTTGCAAACAAACGTTTCGTCAAAAAAAGTCGATTTTGTCTATATGACTTCGTACTACTCTTGTAGTAGCCTTCCCCACACAGTGAGGGAGACACACCACTGACACCGTCTTCAGCATCCAGAGACCCCTCGCCTGAGATGTTAGATGAGAATAAAAGGTCAGGCACTTTCTCGATAGGATTATATTTGTCCTGCCGTATGTACACCAGACGTCTGCATTAATTATAATGTATCCAGTAGTATATACACAATCCTTAGATCGGAGATAACCATGGCGATGGAGCGTGTGGTACGCAACAGCGAGTTAAAGGAACTGGGCATTGAGCGCCCTCACCGGTTGGAGGTGCCGGTATCATCGGAGATCCTACTCCAGTTGAAGGCCTACTATCACAAGAGCAAGGGATGCAGGACCATCTTTGCTAACACGGAGGAGCTGCTGATCGGGCTACCGTCTCAGGCTGAGATCCTCTATTATCAGCAGGAGGTGGCCAGTGTCTAACTCCTGGAGGCAAGCATTAGCTTGTACCTGTGGCGGGTTCGCCTGTCAGTGTGGGAGGACGGTGCCTACGTCGCTCGGGATGGCTCGTCTTGAGAACCAGCGGGATCGGCTGCAGCTGGTGACGACGGAGGTGCAGCCAACGAGGCGGGCCCACGCCAAGATGCTGAAGCGGCACGCCAAGCTGAACACGTTTGTCAAGTGCCCGGCATGTCGGCAGCGGGGCGGGATGTATTACCTGCACACACCAAGCGAGGCTGAGACGCGGTGGTGCTACTACTGTGGGTACACATCATGACTGACACGTTAAGGTTCTGTCCGTTGTGTCAGGGTGAGTTGGAGCTGGTCTATGAGGAGGTAGACATCGGCGTTGGTGTGCAGCGGTACGCGGTGGGTGCCATATGTAAGGAGGGGCATCAGTTCAGCATCTGTAATACCTGTGGTCGGTTAGATGTGGAGGAATGCACCACATGGTGCAAGGAGCTAAGATGATAAGACTGCACTGCAGCACCTGTGATGAGCAAATCGAGGTACGGGCGGAATACGTCGCCAACTGGGGATTCAGGCTGGTGATTCCCACTGGCTGGGCGCTCGCGATGTGGCCCTCGACAAGGCAGCCGGTGGGTTGTCCACACTGTGTTGAGGTGTCGACCAGCATGCCAGAGAAGATAGACCCACTTCCAGGACCTAATCTGCCACCGGCTGAGAACAACATGCCTGCCCCATCGCCTGAGCCTGATGGAGATTCAGATGACACGATTAGGCAGGCGGAGGAGTTCAGGAAGAGGTTCGTCAACAAGCCGTATGGGAGTAAGAAGCCATGAGCAAGCATTGTTGGCAACGGATTGAGGACAACACGAAGAAGCTTGAGTGCATGAAGTGTGGCGCCCGCCAGCCCCTTGGCCTGATCCTGTGGCTGCGGGAATATCAGGCACTTGGTGTTCAGAAGAAGGAGTGTCCGGGCATGAGACAATCGTTTAGGCGGGCGCTGCGTCGGCACGTTCGCACACACCAGCATTAAAGGAGAGAAACCATGGCAGGCAAAGGGGTGTGGAAACCCAAGATTCACCCATTCACAGGAGAGTGCAGCCTCGTCCCATCACAGACCAAGGACCCTATGACCTATGAGCCTATGCCCCTAAACCTGGAGGGGATCACATGCCAGGAGGCAAGCACGTTCAGTCATACCACGTACATCGCGTGTGGCGCACCCGCCGAGGCGCTCGTCTGGCATGAGAAGGACAAGCGGGTGTATCCGATGTGCAAGGCATGCGCGTGGCACAACCTCTGTAATCGTGGCGGACGCCTGTTGGCTGGAGACCGGAGGTTGACCAGATGAGTGAACCACAGCAGATCATTGTGGTAGAGCCAGCATGGCAAGATCCAAAGACTAGGACTGGGATAGGTAAGATTGATTGGGCACGGATCAATCGTTTGGTCGCGCGTGGGTTCACGAGATTGTACCCAATCAATGGTGCTTGGGTCATCGCGGCGAAGCATTGGGTCACGCAGAAGCGCGCGATGCAGTTATGGCGGGCGAACGGACATAGAGGGCCACATCGATGAGCAGAGGAATTCGTAGGTTATTGGTCTCAGCTAACCTGGTTGAGGATATGCTTCGTGACGGCAACACCATCAATTCGTGCAGGGTGATGCATGGTGGCTTGCCGGTGGACGCGCAGGTTGAAGGTGCAGAATACAGGAATAGGGTGATCACAATCACCGTCAGTTCAGAGAGCTGGCCAGAGGGTAGTGACGGGGTTCTGAGCCCAACATTGGAGAGGACAGATGATAAGTACCTGGACGCATCACCTGTGTGAGGCCTGCTGGGCTTTGTACAAACCAGACAGTGACCCCATCCGCTTGAAGGAACAATTTCGTGAGCTAGAGACATGCTGCTCATGTGGGATCCCAACCATGACGGGGATCATGGTACGTGAGGATCCTAAGAAGATGCTGTGCGCGGGGGTGCATCGTGAAGACCATTGATGACTTTATCGAGGAGGTGACCAAGTGCTATGCAAGTCTGATAGCCTACGGTAGGTGGGCCGACCGGTCACCATACTCAGAGGATGAGGCCTGGAGTAAGGCATTCTTGGGTACTGCACAAACATATCGTAAGGAGGTTAAGACCGATGTTCATCTTAGAGATACTACTGTGGTTGCTGGTCGCGGACGTCGTGATGAGGCTGTACAAGTACTGGACAAGGAGGGTCAGATGAGAGAAGGGCAACCAATGGAGCAATCACCTGCAGATCGAGATAAGGCATTCAGCGACAGGTGTGTCATCCTGCTCATTCGCTTGGTCGCTCAGCTTAAGATGGTGCATCAAAGTCCAGAGTATCTTAATGTATGGAGGTACTGGACTATGGCTTTTGGGCCATATGCAGGGCCAAGTTATGCACCACAATTTGATGAGGCTCTTGCTCATGTTGAATGGAAGTTCGACAAACCAGTGCTTAGCTCATATCTCAAGCAGATTGAGTCAATCAGCGACCTCATCAAGACCTGGCATGGCCGTTTCCTTAACGTGATCAACGTTGTGGACAACAGCCTGCACTCTGGTGGGTTCCCTGTGATGGGTGAGGTATACCATCGACGTGAGGTGACCGACAAGGTATCTACCTTCGACTTGGCGTTTGAGCAGTTGAGGCACAAGCTCCTTAATAAGGAGAACTTTGAGGGAGATACCCTGTACATTCGTGTTGCTCCAACAATTGAGAAGGTGTATGACTTTGAATCTACCAAGGACGTTTACTGCGGGATAGCTCGTTTCTCATACACCGTCAGGCTTGGGACAGTTGTGATAGATAAGGATAAGTTCATGCAAAAGTAGGAGGGACCATGAAACCAATCAGCATCATCAGATGCCAAAATCTCCTAGACAGCATCTCGCCTAGGGCGATGAAGGCATGGAAGGAGCTATGGGAAAAACCAACCAAGGATCTTCTCAACCTACGACTCGCGGCTGAGCTCATGTCCGGTGAAGAACTCGATATGCACTTCGATAAGTGGTACGAGGTAATGATGGAGGACATCGAGGATAGAAAGCTACGAGAAAAAAACAAGAATCATGTGATGAGATCAACAAAGGAGGAGGTAAGAAACCACGTTCTTGAGCTGTATGTCATTGTCAGGGAGGTCCTGTCGCGCTACTACGCAGGGAGGCTACATGTCGGTGCAGGTTTACTTGCTAGGTCAGGTGGACCATCAGGAGTTAAGCGCTCAGTTGGCCACCAAAGTACAGATTCTTGACGAATCCATCAGGGCGATCACGTTTGAGGAGGGTCAGCGCGCCCTCCAAGAAGGACGGATCATTCGGTTCTTAACCTTGTTGAGGTGGTTGGATGAGCTCGCTACCGAACAAGATTTCCATCATGTACCAAGGTGGTTTAACTGCTGAGGTAATCGCGATCGACGTGAATTGCCCCATCTTTAAGTCTGGTTGCGGCTACTGCTGGACCTATGCACAGGCGTGGGGGATGACGGAGGCAGAGCTATGTGAACGATGCTGGAAAAAGCATGATGAGTTGAGGATTTGCCCTAACTGTAAGCGTCACTGTCTTGACCCTAAACTTTGGAACTTTAAGCGGCACATGTGTCTGACGTGTGCGAAGGAGAAACCATGGCCACCACCGAAGCAAAGATCTTCAACTGCACCAACTGCAACGATGCAGGTGCAGCCTCTGAAATGTTCATCTACAATAACGAGCTTCTCTGCCGTAAGTGCATCAAGGCACATACCCCCTACCCCTTCTGTCATGACCCCACCAAGTGCCTCCAACGAGGAATCTGCACAGCCGACCCCAACTGCTGCGAGTGAGGAATCATGAACTTCAAGAATGAGCAAGAAAAGAAGGACCACGCAGACAGCGTACGGTTCTTTAGGTCTTACTGCGTGCACTACGACTCAGCTGGGATGCCGTCCTTTTGTAAGGCGGGCATCTCCTATAGGTCAGTTGGCCTGGACTTTCTTAGTCGGCCCTGCATCAATGGTCATAAGGATGCTCAGAAGAGCTTGGTTAAATGCAGTAGGTGGGAGAGACCAAGCGAACCGGCCGCCACCGAGCACGCGGATCAGGCCGTATACAGTGATCGCAGGATGAGGATCCTATTGCCCTTCCTTGCCAATTGGAAGAAGAAGCACTGGAATGAGAATCTTGTTGATGTGATCGACTGCCCAGTATGTGAGACTGGCCAGCTGACCATCAGCATGAGGACCAGCAATAAGCATACCCGTGGGCACTGTACCACCATCAATTGTGTGAGGTGGATTGAATGATACAGGAGGATAAGACCAGTATGAGTGATATTCATGAAGGAGAGTGGAAGAGAAACGAGAACTATGTATGTCGCACCTGTGAGGATGCGGCGTACATCAGTAAGTTCAATGTAAACCTGTGGGGCTGTAAGACCTGTGGCTTCACCACATTGAACGTTTACATCTATTTTAAGGAGATCGGCAATGTCAAAGTGCCTGTGCAAGCTAGAGATCATCCCAATACAGATTAACTTATCTTGCCCATGGCATGGTAATATCAAATTGGATGAAGGGACCTTTACGGTAACTCCAGATGGGGTTGTTGAGGTAGGGTTCTTAACCTATGAACAACTCAAAAAGATCATTAATGATCTGTCTGCCCTTAATCCACCGTTGTATGGTATTAAGAACTTTCAAACGGCTGGCCAGGCGATCATGGAACATCTGACCGCACAACAGATGGACCGACCAGTGGTGACTGCGTTCGAGGTGGCTAGAGCCGACTTCATGATAATACCTAAGATTGGTCGCTGGCGATGTCCTGTGTGCAACCATTGGGTAGATGAGAAGGCTGGCTGGCGCATTACCCCAGAGGAGGAGATCTGTGGGGAGTGCTATCGCATCTTAAAGGGAGGAGAGCCTGAGAAGCAGGGTGACTCTGAGTGGTTACCGCGATAGAAGTATATTTGACCTCACGGGTGTACACCAGACGTCGGGTTTTGATACTATATACACAGTAGTTGATAAAAACGAGGAGGCCAACCATGGCGACGATCACGAAGAGCAGGAATCTGTACGCCGCGTCTAACCAGTGGGCGACGCGACCGGCAGATGAGCGGTTCTGGGATTTGCAGGGCATGTATGACCAGTGCCACGAGTATTACAAGAATCGCATTGAGCAAACCATGATGTTGAGGGAGCTCCGCTTTGAGGCAGACGCGTCGAATGAGCTGTACGTAAATGCCAAGGGCGGGTCGATGAGCATGACGAACTGGGGGTTCAAACAGCTGTGTGGTGAGTTTGGGGCACCGGCAGGATATCTCAGTGGTCTGCCATCGGTGCTGACGTCATCGGTCTTGAACCATCACCTTGACAACCATCGGTCTGTTAACCCGGTGACGGTGGTCGGACTGAAGAACAACGGTCATGAGAAGTTCAGGTTCTTTAACACCCCGACCTACACCAGGATCTGGAATTATCAGATCGTTCAGCAGTTGATGGAGGTCTGTCGAAAGGATGCTGGTTGGAGAGTACCACCGGCTCGACCAGCCATGAATGGGGGACCAACGAGGATTGCGACGAAGACGGACGTGTTGAGAGGTAGAGATAACGGCCTGTCGATCAAGATAGGGGATCACATCGGTCCAGCCGGGCTGTACGCAAGTGACCACGACATGTTCGCATTCCTCGTGAACGAGGAGCATCGCATTCCAGATGGGACGGACGCCGGCCTCGCGCGCGGCATCTTTATCTCAAACTATGAGGTTCCTGGGTACGCCTTCAAGGTGTGGCGATTCCTCTATCGGTACGTGTGTGGCAACCATATCGTGTGGGGCGCGGAGAATGTGGCCACCTTCCGGATCATTCACGTGAACGTCTCCTTTCAGCTCGCGTGGGAGGCGATGTCCAGGGAGCTGCAGGGTTGGCTGGATCGATCCTCTAAGGAGGATGAGACTAAGATCAAACGCCTGCAAACTTATAAGCTTGGTGATGATCTTGAGGAGGTATGTGACAAGATCTATGCATTTCGGTTTGGCATCACTCGCAAGCAGTTGGAATTGGCCTACGTCAAGGTTCAGACCGAGACGTTCGATCAGGATGGTGACCCATGCACCCCATGGGGGATGGTTAATGGTCTCACGCGACTGAGTCAGGAGTCGCCGTACGCCGATGAGCGCACGAAGCTTGAGACTGCGGTTGGTCGGCTGATGATGGTGAACTTCTAACGGCGGGTCCCACGTGTCCCGTTTAGATGCAGATACCGAGTCAGCGACCTGAGGGGCGGCTTCCTGCCATGGTTACCGCCCCTCGAATCTAAGGAGAAAATATGGGAATCATGGTCTATCCGTACCTCATCATGTATGTAGTCTGCATGAATCAGAAGGAGCAGGCAAATCGAGTGCTCTTTCTTCAGACGAGGGAGGACTACTACAAAGCCCTGTACTGCATCGCGCAGTATCCGGGCAACACGCTACAGTACGCAGGTCGAGGCAATCCTTACCTGGAGTTAAATCCCCCTATAGGGAGCTATAAAGAATGAGAAGGTACAAACACAAATCCTATGGAAGGAACCTAATCCTTATGGCAGAAGAAAAACTGTCTGACTTTGCATCACGCCCAATCAGCATCAGCTTTCGGATGATCTCAACCAAGTATAGCTCCAACCAATGGGAGGTTGAGATCCAGATGTCAGCCCAGGTCTTTGGTCCAAAAAACAACAACTCGCTCTGTGTGGGCAGGGCCTTTGTGGTCGACACATATGGGACCATGAGTCCCCTCTTGGCATTTAAGACCGCTGTAGATCAAATTGTGAAAGGAGACAAGAATTGGAGACCAATCTTGTGCCACGACCAGGAAAGATAAGTCCGCTGATCGCCACACAACGGACCGCCCTCAAGGCGTTTCTGGCCAACGACTACTTCGCTTTGTTCGATGAGCCAGGGATGGGCAAATCACGGGTTGCTATTGAGGCGGCCAAGGAGATGTTTAAGTCTGGGTTGGTAACCCGCGTGATGGTGGTTTGCCCAGCGCCCGTCCGTTTTGCGTGGGCAGATCCAGAGTTTGGTGAGCTGCCAGCATGGGGTGTGGACTCGAAAGATGTTTTCATCTTTGACTCGTACTCATACCACAAGCTATGGCACAAAAATTGGCAGTGGGTCATCGTCTCGTACGACATCCTTCGGAGTGAAGGCCATCATGCCAGCTTGATCAAGTGGGCAAGAGAACAGCACGCCATGATTGTGATGGATGAAAGCTCCTACATCAAGGCAATGCGTGCCGCGCGTACGAAGGCGTGCATCAAGCTAGCCCGATACTTTAAGCGGAGGTACATCCTCAATGGTACACCGATCGCTAACACGCCTGAAGACCTGTACTCCCAGTTTTTGGTGCTTGATTACAACATCATTGATTGCAGTCGTTGGGTCTTTCGCCTACGTTATTGTAAGATGGGTGGATACATGGGGAAGCAGGTGGTGGGCCTCGCGAAGGAGACGCAGGTAGAGCTGTACAAGAAGATCAGACCGTTCTATCTGCAACGTAGAAAGAAGGAGGCCTTAGACCTTCCACCTGTCACCTTAACGCCACGGTTCGTTCCACTGGACAAAACGACGTGGAAGATATATGTAGACATGCGTGACGAGCTCATCGCAATCCTCAAGGATGGGCCTGGAGACCAGAAGATTCTCACCGCTTCTAATGCTGGTGTTAAGCTTGTTCGGCTGATGGAGATCACGGCAGGCCAAGTAGAAGAGCATGTGGTAGGAAGTGAGAAAATTGACGATACCCTCGACTATCTTGCAGAGCGACAAGAGGGGCGCCTGATCATCTGGACCTGGTTTAGGGTTGAGACTAAGCGCGTTACTCAGGCCCTTAATGTGGTGGAGAACCGTTCAGTCGGCATGCTGATAGGTGGCATGTCTCAGCATAATCGAGAGGCAGTACTGCACCAGTTTAACGATGATCCAAACGGGATCCTCGTCTCGCAGCTCGCGGCCGGTGGGATGGGTCTCAACATGCAGCGTGCCTCTAACATGTTGTTCCTCTCGCGTGCGTATAGCCTGTTGATGAGGATACAGGCCATTGGTCGAATTGATCGCATGGGTCAGGCCGCTGAGAGTGTCTCTGTGGTAGACTCGATCGCGACGGGACCAAAGGGTGAGCCAACCGTGGACCGTGCGGTGCTGAAGGCTTTGAAGAGAAAGGCCGAGCTTGCCAACTGGACTAGGGGAGAATGGTTAAAGGTCCTTCAGGAGGAAAAGACATCAGCGTTACGAAGTAAGGATTTATTTGACGCATCTGATTTACAGTAGTGTCTCACCATGATATGATTTGTTTACTCCACGGCCAAGTAATGGAGATGCGGGTGGCTAGATCCCTGCCTAGTTTCAGCTTAATACTATGCCACAATACCGTAGAGATCCTAATGAAAGGAGGTTTAGGTAGGAACTATGAGGAGTTGGCAAGCATATCGGTGAACACCCCGGCCCGCCACAGTCGAGCGTGGCGGGTCGTTATAAGGAGGTAATGTGAAGACCGTCATGAGGCACAATTTCTATAAGTCTCTAGGTAGAGCGCTTGCTCCTGGTAAGAACCAAGAGGAACAACTAGAGAAAGCTATGGAAACGATGACAGAACTTACAGAGCTTGAACTGAGCTCGAATTTGCAGAAATTCTTCATGATGGCAAGTAAAAAGCCATGGATGTATGATGTGTTCCACCTAATAAAGGAAAGGAAACAGAAAGATGCCTACGAACAGCGCGAAACAAAAAGCGCCTCAAGGCGACAAGGGTACGTCGACCCAGCAGCCGAGTTCTTTGACCTCGTCAAAAGTCATGACGGGACCTAAGTACACAACAGGCCCAAAGCCATTAACCATATCACAACTCGCCGAGAGGTTCTCAGTAGAACGTATCAAGAAGGAAGATCTTGAAAAGCAGTTAAAGGATGTCAACGAACGCCTTGGTTCCATTGAGGACAATCTTGTTGACCTCATGGAGTCCTCAGACCTAACCGCCCTTAAGACCGCAGCAGGTCATCACCTCTCCTTACGAGGTTCATGCTACCCCACCGTGGCGGATAAGCCAGCATTCATGAATTGGATTGAGGACAATGGGTTTCATGATGCCCTGACCATGCATCACTCCACCCTTAAGGCCATGTGTAAGGAACTTCTTGAGGAGGCAAAACCTTTACCTGACGGCGTGGAGGCGTACATGAAGTCAAAGATCACCTTCCGACGTGGCGGAAAGTGAAGTTCCAAGGGTTTAACCCGATCGCCAACGTCTGGTATAACCTTAACATGGAGGAGTTTACAATGCAGGTCAAGCATGGCGGTTGTCAGAGGTGCAAAACCAAAGATCAGGAGATTCTTAAGTCGGTGCTCCTGAAAGGAGAAGTCATGGGGTTCGCACTCTGTGACGTGTGTGTATCCAATGCTCGCAAGAAGGGGACCCTCATCGAAAAGGATTGACAAGAATGCAGTGCCTCCAATGCGCCGGCAGGAGGAAATCGTCAAGATGCTTGATGGTGGTGAGTCAGTGATCAAGTTCCATTTGGAAAATGGCCGTGAGCCGAATTATGTAAAGGGGGTGGTAGACGCTTTGAAGTGGGTCCTACGTAAAGGCGAAAGTCCTATGAGATAAGGAGAGACCATGGCAAAGGCAGTAAAGGAAGATCCCAAGAAGAAAGATCCAGTCAAGCCGGCGGCGTCTAAGGCACTGGTAGACCAAAAGGGTGGGGCGTTAGCATCAAGACCATCCTACATTCCGGCAGGTTCTACGGGGTTGGAGGAGGCAGACAACCAGGATTTTACAGTACCACGCCTGGCTATCTGTCAATCCAATAGCCCGCAACGAAAGAAGCAAGATCCCAAGTTTATCCAAGATCTACTTGAGGGTCAGTTATTCAACACGCTTTCTGGTGAGATCTATGACACTGAGATTGATCTCATCCCGCTGTACATGATTAAGACCCGCATCAAGTTCAAACCAATCGCAGAGGGCGGTGGCATTGAGTGCCAATCGTTCAACGCAATTGATGGTGGCAGGTTATGCGAGACCTGCGCCTCCTGCCCACACTCACAGTTTCAGGAAGATGAACCTCCCGCCTGCTACCTCATCTACAGTTATCCGTCACTGATCGTTCGAGACGGTAAGCTGACCTCTGAACTGATTGCCATGAGCTTTAAGAGCGCCAGCACAAAGGTGGCTCGTAACTTCAATACCATGGTAAGGATGCGCAATGCACCCTTGTATGCCGCGATGGTTCACGTGACCCCAATTGACGACGTAGGAGCTGGTCAGCAGTTCTTCAACTACAAGTTGGAGTCGAGGGGCTGGTTGGATGACCAGATGTTTAAGCAGGTTACCTCATTCTACGAATCCATGAACCGCGAGGCACTCAAGGTACACGCTGATGACGACCCCGAACCAACTGGTGATATTTAGTGGGCTGTTCACCGGTCGGGCGTCGGCATACGGGATTTGGAGTGATCAGCACGGGGCGAAGACCATCCAACGCCCCGTGACTCCTCAGCATTATCAAGATCACTTGGATGGTAAGCTCGGTCTAGGCATCGTCCCAATCCAAGAAGATGGGACTTGTCTGTTCGCGGCCATCGACGTTGACGTCTACGACCTGAACCACCTGACCCTTGCAAAGCGGATTGCAGACTACAAACTACCGCTCATTGTCTGCAAGACAAAATCTGGAGGTGCACACCTATTCGCATTCTTTAAGGAACCAATTCAGGCAGCTGTCGTAAAGTCTCAGATGAAGTCATGGGCGACTAAGCTCGGATACACAAAGTCAGAGATCTTTCCAAAGCAGGTTAAGATCACTCCAGATGTCATCGGTAATTGGATCAATCTTCCGTATCATAATGCTAATCAGACGGTCCGATATGCCATCGGCACAGAGCGACCACTCTCATTAGCTGAGTTCTTTGAAGCTGTAGACAAGCTGCCAACATTTCAGATCCAAGAATCTGGAGTAATCGATGATGATGAGGTATTAAAGGAGTATCCGCCCTGTCTCAGGGCATTGACCAAGCTAGGACTACCAGAGGGGTCACGTAACTCTGGGCTGTTTAACTTCGGAGTTTTCTTTAAGAAGTCAAACCCGAAGGATTGGGAATCTCAGTTGATGGAGCACAATCTTCGGAATGTGAGTCCACCACTCCCATACAAGGAGCTTAACACCGTTGTCCGGTCACTTAACAAGACCACGTACCAATATACCTGTGACACGGAGCCAATCTGTAGTCATTGCGACTATGACTCATGCGCAAAACTTAAGTTTGGGATATCGAATTTCCCTGGTAAGGAATCAGATAGCATCTACCATCCGGCGGTGATCACACACTGTAGGAAACTTAATACGGATCCACCATACTTTATGTTGGAGGTGAACGGCAAGGATATCTCACTTTCAAGTGAAGAGTTCCTGAACTTTAGAGTCTTCCGATTGCGCCTGATGGAGATCATGAATCTAGTGGTCAAGCCGCTGAAGCAACTTGACTGGGAGAAGCAGGTAAAGGACTTGCTTGATAAGCGGACTGAGATTGGGGCACCTCAGGATGCCTCTATCAATGGTCAGATCCTTAACTGTGTTACAGAGTTCTTGGAGTTGTGTGAAAAGGCCAAGCAAGACATGGACATCTTTCGTGATCTACCAGTAAAGAAAGGAGAGTACATTGTCTTTAGGGGCAACTCACTCAAGAAGTACATGGCAATGCATAAGTTAGATAGGATCGCAGATAATAAGCTCTTCATGCTGATTAAGAATCATGGTTGCAATTACAAACGGGTCTCAATTGACGGCAAGTTGGTCTTGTTATGGGCAATTAAGTACGATGAGTTCTTTGGTCTAAGAAAAGAAGAGGAGTCCGATGCCTTGGAGATATAAGTTATTCGGACCCCCTGGAACTGGTAAGACAACCACGATGATCAATACACTTTCATCATGGTTAAGGCAGATACCCATCGATGAGATAGCGTTTGTGACCTTCACGCGTGCGGCACGAAAAGAAGTCGAGGACAGGGTTAAACAAGACCCACGATATAAGCACAATAACAATTTTCCGCGTCTTAAAACTATCCATGCAATGTGCTATGCTGAGCTACGCGGTGTGAATGTCATGGGTGCAAAAGAATTGAAGGAGTTTGGAAAATCAGCAGGGGTAGATCTGAACACAGGTCTTACACTTGATCCATTGATGGAAAATGAGTTCACGTTTACTAGATCAAGAAATCAGTGGGATAAGATCCTGCAGGCTTACCACCTTGCACGGCACAAGATGCTTGACCTGAGTGAGGTATTGCCAATTGAGATCCCTCAGTCGGCGGCTGATGCCTTCATCAATGCTTTTAGGGAGTGGAAAAACGTACAAGGGTTGTCTGACTTTACTGATCTTCTATTCCTGTATCTTAACTTTGGTCACCCGCTTCCCATAAGGCGAATGATCATCGATGAGGCGCAGGACTTATCAAAGTTGCAATGGAAGGTTGTCGATAAGATGTCGCAACAATGCGAGATGGTGTATATGGCAGGAGACGATGACCAAGCAATTTTCAACTGGGCAGGTGCATCGTCCGAGGTTTTCTTAGATAGAGAGGTGGACGAGTTTAAGGTCCTGGGTAACAGCCACCGGCTGACTGCTCAGGTAAAGGAGGTAGCTGATAAGATAATCTCTCGTGTAGACAGAAGGCAGGAAAAGGTCTTCATCCCAAGAATGATGATGGGACCTAATGTGGAGATCGCATTCCGTCTAACTGAGAACATGTTCCATGATCCTAATACTATGATCTTAGCACGTGGGCGTTCGCAATTAAACGAGATGCTTGGACCACTTAAGTTTCTAAAGGCGAAGCCGCTTGATGGGATGATGACGATCCACCAGGCTAAGGGGCGTGAGGCGAACACGGTCGTCTTAAACACAGCGATGCCGAAGTTGAGTCATGATCACTTTTGGCAGGTCTCAGATCAAGAAGAACACCGTGTGTGGTATGTGGCCGTCACCAGGGCGAAGCACAAACTAGTAATCTACAAACCTGACTCATGGCGGAATTACGACATATAGTTGGTCCCCTGCCGCAGAAGTATTTTTGTCGATCTTGTTTACACGGGACAAAATTCTTAATATAATGAATCCACTTTGTAGTTAATGTTCAAAAACAAAAGGAGAATATCATGGCTAAGAAACAGAGTAAGGCCGCCGCGGCTCCCACGGAGAAGGTCAGCAAGAAGGCAGCTGAGACTGATGTTGGTGCTGCTGCAGGGAAGAAAGCAGCCAAGGAGGCAAAGGTACCCAAGGTCGCCACGAAGTTCAAATTGACCGACAAGGAGGTGAAGTTCAAGACTGGTGGCCAGGTCGAGTTGATCGTCAACGCTCTGAAGAAGAAGGGAGAGGCCACGATCGATGAGATCACAAAAGAGATCGAGGGAAAGCTGCAGACGAAACAATCCGCGAAGTCAGTGGTCAGCTTCTACATGACCAGCATGAAGAAGAACGGCACCATCGAGGCAGTCAAGGCAGCCTAACCACAACGATCGGCCACTCACATGAAAAACCAACCTATTGAACCCGTCCTTCGCGAGAAGGACGGGGATCTTTACTACGTGAAGGGGTCTTATGAGCTTCTTATTAGTGCTCGTGGGATCTCTGTCACGGTCGCGAAGTTGAAGCTACTCAGTGCATCATCCGCCCAACGGTTTCTCATTCATCACGATTTAGAGATGCCGCTCACCTGCCCATCCGAAATCTACGTGCCTGTCGTTGCCAGCTTCGTACAGCTTACATGGTTACAGCATTATTTCCATGCAGTTGACCCGAAGATTAAGGACCGCCATGATAAGCGGGTAGAAAGGTTCAAGATCTTTCTTAAGACTGGTGAGATGCCTGACAGCTATATTCAGCCCAACAAAAAGACCTCAGACGTTCTGCAGAAAAGATACATCCTGAAAGAAGGTACCAAGACTGGTGGCGGTCAACGTGGCGTGGTGTTCGATTCGTTGAAACGTTTGGGTCCCGCAACCATCGCCGAACTTACTGCAGATGTGGTCAAGGGTGGGAAGTTAACCACTCGTCAAGAACCTGAGCGCATCGTCCGATACTACATTGTTCTCCACCGAGATAAGGAGGTCCTTGATGCCCCAGCCGACTAGGTCGGGCCGTACGCGTTCAGCGCGTCGGTTTGACAAGACCCAACTTAAGGCTGCACATTACGGGTACAACGTACACCGTGACTACGCAGCCCACTTCTTCCGATGGGGGTTCATTAATAAGAACCGCGCCTATGGGAAGAGGATCCTTGATGTCGGTTGCGGGCAAGATCAGCCGCTACTCCGTGTCCTGATGGGGAACAAAAGCCTTATCCCTGCCGAGTACAACGGTATTGATCTAAATAAACAACCTGAGAGATCCATCTGCCCGTCATGGGCATCCATCTGGTGGGAGTTTAACTTCATCGCAGATTTCATTGAGCTGCGTGGGCCCTATGATACGATCACCTGCTTTGAGGTGATTGAACACATGGAGACTGAGGATGGTCTTACCCTGTTGATCAACATCAAGTCATTAATGGATCAACGTTCTACCCTCTATCTGTCAACGCCCGTGTTTAACGGTGCCGCGGCGGTAAACCACATTCATGAGTACACCATCGAGGAACTCAACAGTCTTATTGAGGAGGCAGGCCTCAAGGTCAAGAAGCGTTGGGGTACCTTCGCCAGCAAGCCTGAGATCATCAAGGCCATGGATGAGAATGAACGCCAGATCTTTGAGATGCTAAATGAGTACTATGGTGGGGAGGTCATGTCCATCATGTTTGCTCCGCTGTATCCAGACTACTCACGGAACAACCTGTGGGAGGTGACCCTTGCAGATCGTTCTTGAAGGATGTGACTGCACCGGTAAGACGGTGTTTGCCAAGAAATTGGCAGAGAAGATCATGGAGCTATATGGTAAGGAGGTGAGGCATGAACATGAAGGCCTCCCACCAGATGTCTCCAACCTGTTTGAGTACTATGCCATCAAGGCGATCACGTACGATTACTGTATCCATGACCGCCTACACCTGGGTGAACGCACGTATGGCCTGGTCTATCGTAACAACGACCGGCTTGGTGCGGTTGGTCAACACATCATCGATCACATCATTGCGAGTGAGGGGTTTGGTGTGATCTGTACTCATCCATTTGTTGAGGTTGAAAAACGCTGGAGAAAGCGCATTAACCGTGAATATGTTAAAGATTCTGAATCCTTACGCCGTATTCATGCCGCCTATGATGACTACGCCTCTGATCATTGGATGCGTATTGATCCATTCGATATCCATGATCAGACCATCGTGTTTGCACGGCTGAAGCATCTACGCGAAAACAATAAGCTCATCCCCTTCGTTTGGGGCATTGGACCAAGCACGTCTGAGACCCTAATCGTTGGGGAGATGAGCAACCATCCGATCTATGATCTGCCGTTTTTCTCAACCAGTGGATCAAGTGCCTACCTCATCAACACCCTCCTGCGTCTCAAGATCGGGCACAACTACTACCTGACCAACGCCTATCGGAAAGATGGATCACCCCGTGTGATGAAGCCCATCATCAATGAGCTTAAGAACCTTAAACGCGTCATCGCGTTAGGGGCCGTGGCCATCAAGATGTTAAGGCAGCAAGGAATCCCAGCAGTTAATATCTCGCATCCTCAGTACTACCAACGCTTCAAGCATCATGAGGCCATGGAATATCTCAAACTATTCAAGATCGCGATGGAGGCCAACAATGCAGCTCAACTGCGGTTACTTTAATGCGGCATATCGTGGTCTTGCCAACCATATCATCTACGACGGCACACCCGCCGGGCCACGTGGCATCCAGACGCGAGAGATTCTCGGTGCATCATTCCGCGTGAATGAGCCCATGCACAATATCCTGTACCATCCCAACCGCGACCTGAACTACAGGTTTATGGTTGCGGAGTTTCTGTGGATCCTCTTTGGTTACGACGACGCGCCGTCCATAGGAAATTACAACAAACGAATCGTCGAATTCTCTGATGATGGCTTAAAGATGTGGGGTGCGTATGGGCCAAGACTTCAGGTGGCACTTCCATACGTGCTTGGGAAATTAAGGGAGGACCCACAGACAAGGCAGGCGGTGGCCAATATCTGGGAAACCCCGTGGACGCCAACCAAGGACGTCATGTGTACCCTGAACGTTCAATTCATCCGACGAGAGGATTTCTTGAACACGATCGTCACCATGCGGAGCTCAGACATCTTCCTTGGTCTGCCGTATGATTTCTATGTATTCTCACAGATTCAAAATTTGATGTGTCACTACATCAAGTGCCTGCCAGGTTTCTTACAGTTTAACCTAGGTTCAGCCCACATGTATGATAGAGACCTAGACAGACTTGGTGAGATGTGCAGTGGTCTGCAAGACATCTCATGTTATGGTAGCGACCGTATGTTCTCCCCTCCTCCACCAGAGCTTGCCGCTGTCTTCAATGACCCTAAACCTGAATGGGCTACCACAACCTTTTCCCAACCATGGAATACGCTCAAAGAAGTATTGATCCACCCGCGTAAGGAGGCCTTTAATCTCCTGCTGACGGATCAATAATGCAGGCCAAACTTGACTTCACGGTAAACGCGCCGAAGGTGAAGATGGAACCACCCAACCTTACCGGCGTTAAGATGATAGGTCTAGATACTGAGACCACAGGTTTGAACTGGCGTGGTCATGACGAACCTACTGGATTCGGTATCTATGCCCCTGGTCTAGAGTATTACTTCGGGTGGGCCCATCAAGGCGGTGGTAACATGGACAAGGCCGCGGTCTCTCGATGGGCGAATGACAACCTAAAAGGAAAAGAGATAGCACTGGTCAATCCTAGCTTTGACATCTCAATGATGTTGAAGGCGGGGGTTGACCTTGAAAAGCTTGGGTGCAAGCCCAGATGCGTCCAGTACTATTACGCCTTGCTCAATGAGCAGCGA
>Ga0184629_10000300_pt1 | contig 22062 bp, 10 predicted proteins | sample PLM4_32_b1_FD_133158 | JGI IMG/M metagenome (GOLD analysis project Ga0184629, IMG submission 133158) | Groundwater sediment microbial communities from an aquifer in East River, Colorado, USA - PLM4_32_b1 | ecosystem: Environmental > Terrestrial > Soil > Riparian zone | place: USA: East River...
GCCAACGCCCCAGATGCTCGAAGCCTTCTACCGGGTCCTCCTGATCCACTCCGGGGACATCAGCCGCATGATCGTCGGTTCGTTCATCGATCGGACTCAGGACGATCTTCAAATCCTGGCGGATTTCCTCTTCGGGAGCACCGAGTTCAACCATCGCGGGCTGTGGGTGGGGGGGGAGGGATTCGGGGCGGCCGCCGATGCAGACCTCAACCTGGCGCTGCTCGGGCTGCTGAGCGTCCAGGTGCGGGAGGATTCGTACCGCCGCTTCTCGGGGAACGGCCGTGCCTGCATCGACCTGATCCCGACTGCGCCGATCACCACGAACGGCGACATCTACGGCATCCGAAACACCTGCGTGCAGTCCCACGACGTGCTGAGTCCCGACGGCGACGGATTCGCCGCCTCGTACTACGACCCCGTCGACGCCAACCCGCTGAACGCGCCATACGTCTCCGGCGTATTCACGGATGCGGAGCCAGCGGACAACCCGGACCACCATTACCAGACCCTCCTCGACGGCTGGGATGTCGAGAACCAGATGAGCCGCCTCTGCGACAAGTCGCACGGGCGGCTGGCGTACTTCTGGAGCGTCTTCAACAACGTGTTCGGCAAGATCTGCGCGATTGCGGGGTCGGGCTCGCAGACCACCGAGGTTCCGAGCAACGAGGACGGCGCTCTGTTCGCGGACCTCGCGCGTCTTGGCGACAACCCGGTGCTTCATGGCACCGCGGTCATCCACCTCACCCTGGCCCGTCCCGATCGGGTGACGGTCCGGATCCACGACGTGAGCGGGCGGCTGGTGCGAACGCTGGTGGACGGACAGCGATTCGGGGCCGGCAGGGTCGATCCGGCGCTGATGTGGGACGGTCTGGACGACCGCGGCCGGAAGGTCGCGCGCGGGGCGTACTTCGTCAGCGTGCGGTACGAGAGGAGCAGGTATGAGGCATCGCGGAAGTTGATTCTCCTGAGATGAAGCTCCGTGGGTCGGGCGGCGCGCGCCCAATGGCGCCGCCTGGCCCTTTCGCTCAGTCCCGCTTGACCACGATCAGCGTGATGTCGTCCATCTGCAGGCGGTCGCCGGAGAAGTCCAGCGCCGCCTCGACGATGGCGTTGAGCACGTGCGCGGCCGTGCCCGCGCGCGATAGCCGCACTACGTTGCCGAGGCCCGCCTCGCCGAACTCCTCGCCGCGCGCGTTCATGGCCTCGGTGACCCCGTCGGAATAGACGACCAGCACGTCCCCGTGCTCCAGCCGGCAGGACGCTTCCTCGAACTCCGTCTCCTCCATGATCCCCAGCACGAGCCCCCCGGCCTCCAGCTTTTCGACTCCGCCATCCGCCCGGAACACGAACGGCGGATTGTGGCCCGCGTTCGAGAAGCACAGCTCCCCCTGCCCGAAGTTCAGCACCGCGTAAAACGCCGTCACGAACCTGCCGGGATCGGTGCTGCGGTAAAGGAGCGTGTTCGTGCGCCGCATGCATTCCGAGACCGAGGCCCGGGCCAGCACCTGGCTGCGCACCGAGGCTTGCAGGTTGGCCATCAGCAGGGAGGCGGGCAGGCCCTTGCCCGACACGTCGCCCACACACATCGCCAGGTGGCGCTCGTCCAGCGGCACGAAGTCGAAATAGTCGCCGCCCACCGTCTGAGCCGGGATCGAACGCCCCGCGATGTCGTATCCGGGGATCCGCGGCGGCTCCTTGGGAAGCAGGTCGCGCTGGATCCGTGCCGCGAGCCGCACCTTGGCCAGCTCCTCCTCGATGCGCTCGGAGAGGATCTGGTTGACCTCCGCCAGCTCCCGGTTCGCGCCCCGCAGCTTCTCCTGCGCTAGGTCGAGCCGCTCCGCCATGTCGTTGAAGTGCTCGGCGAGATCGCCCAGCTCGTCGCAGGGCTCCTCGGGGATGCGGTGCTGCAGGTTCACCTCGCCGATCAGGTCGGCGCCCTGGCGCAGGGTCGCGAGCCGCCCCACGAGGTAGCGCGACACGCGAAAGGCCACGACGATCCCGAGGGCCACGCTGACGACGAAGATGAGGAACGTGACCGATCGCGTGCGGGTGGCGACTGCCTGGTATTCGGAGCGCGCGAGCTGCGCCTGCTGATTGCCCTGGGCCTCGAGGCGCGGGACGACCTCCAGCAGGAGACGCCGCGCCACGGGTTCCGCGCGGGCGAGAAAGGCGACCGCCCAGGCGGGCTCGACGCCCATGTTCTCGTAGAACTCGCTCCACGATTTCGAAAGCTGCGCGAACATCGCGGCCAGCGTGTCGCTCGCGTACGGGTCGGTCGGGCCGCCGGTGAGGCCCAGGTCGCGAATGTCCTTCGCCGCCCGCGCGAGCTTGAGGTCGAATTCCTGGCGGGCCGCCACATTGGGGGCATCGTGAGGATCGAACTGGACGTCGCCCAGCAGCGCGACCTCCTTGTTGAGGTCGCCGAGCTGCTGCCGGATGGAGGCGATCAGCGATTGCCGGCGGAGCGTCCGATCCAGGGTGCGGAACGCTTCTCCGCGAGCGTGATCACCCCAGAGGTTGATCGCCTGGTTGATCGCGAACAGTCCGAGGATCGCGACGAACGAGAGGACGAGCCGGCGCCGGACGGATGGAGCCGCCATCAGCGCAGCGGGTAGTTCGCCTCCCCGGGGAGGAAGCCGTCGATCTTGAGCGTCCTGACCCCAGGCTGGATGTCGTCCGCGCGCACCAGCGAGATGGCCCCGGGAATCGCCGCCACCAGCTCGTTGATCGTCTGGTTCGAGTAGACCACCTTGGGAGTGGACGTGGCTTCCGCCCGGAAGATGCGGGCGATCCAGTACTGCTTGAACTGGGACTCGGACATCCGATAGATCCGGTCGAGCACCACCTGGCGCTCCGGCGCCACCGGCGCCCGCACGATCAGCACGACGGGAGTCTCCGCGTTCCAGTACTGGCGCTCACCCAGGAAGACCCGCCGCATCTCGGCGAAGCTGAGGTTCTGGACGGGCGTGTCCGGGTGCACGATGACCGCCATGGTCTCAGCCGCGGCCCGGGGCGGGCTCGCGAGCGCGCCCAGCAGGAGCAGGATGCTCCCGCCCAGCACGGCCGCGATTCCCCGGAGTCGTGAAGGAAGGCTCATCGCCGGAATCCTCAAAACGTGAGGCACGCCTGGAGCAGGACCGCATTCCACCTGCCGGCGCCCTCCGCCAGCTCGTTCCGGTACTCGGCCTTGATCGCCGCCACGTCGATGAGATCCACCCGGATGCCCGCGGTGACGACCTGCAGATCGGGAAACGAGAAGATCGGGTCGCCCCCCGCGATCTCCATCTGCTCGTAGCGTGAATAGGGCTTCACCTTGTTCGCCCATCCGGGCAGGCGGTAGGCCCCCTGGATGTAGAACGACCGGCTCTCGAAGGACGAGCTCGTGCCCTGCGGCTCGTGACGGACGCCGATGTACTCGCCGAGCAGCTCGGGCGATTCGTGGGACCAGACCACGTGCGCCGAGTAGATCCACTCGCGCACCGAGGGCTGGCCCGCGAGCGGCAGCAGGTCGTTGTAGACCGCGCCCCCGGCTTCCAGACCATAGGCGCGAATCGGGCGCGCCACGAGCTGCGCGAGCCAGGCGCGATTGGTGTTGGCGTCCCCGGCATCGCCGTCGCGACTCAGAACTTCGTCGCGCCCGTTCCCGAGGCCGGCCGCATAGCTCAGCCCGAGTCCGCTCGAGGGCAGCTTGCCCTCGGCGAGGAGCCCGAGGAAGTGCACCGGCACGAAGGTGCCTCCGACTTTGACCTGCTCGGGGCGGCGCACCGTGGTCTGGAGCCAGAGCCCGTGGTGGAAGGCCGTGTTCCAGTAGCCGATCGGCGTGTGGTAGCGCCCGGCCGAGATCTTGAACAGATCGTTGTAGTCGTAGCGGATGAACGAGCGCTCGACCTCGATGTGGAACTGGTCCGCGAGGGGGCTCATGCTCACCTCGCCGAAGAAGGTGACCTTGCGCGCCAGCGGCGACGTGAAGTGAAGAACGAACTGGCCGAGCTGGAATCCCTGCGGAAGCCCCGCGGAATCGCTCGAGACGTAGTCCACGTCGGTGAACCCGCGGATCTTGAGCGAGGGATAGTTCTCCGCGCCGGCTCCGGCGATGATCGTTTCGGTGCTCGCCGTCTGGGCCCGCAGGCTCGCGGGGGCGGCCGCGAGCACGAGCAGAACGGCGCACGCGACGCGCCTGCAGCATGCGACGGACGGGGACATGAGAAAGCGCATGGTAGCACACGTCCCGCCTTCAGCCGGCTCGTCCCGAAGCCGATAACTCGGCGAATCCCCCATGCCCGCGGTCCCCCCCCGCGGGCCCGCGACCGGCACTGGCGATGAGGCTCCATGGCGAATCCAGCGGCGGAGAAATGGCTCGGCCAGCTCCAGGGCGCGCTCGCGGAGCGCATGGACCGCTGGGCGGCCGCGATCAACGTGATCGCGGGTCCCGGCCTCGAGCGCGGCAGCGTGGCGCGCACCGAGGCCGAGCAGGTGAGCGCCGCATTCGAGCGCTTCCTCGCGGGCGGGATCCAGTCCGACGAGCTGATCGAGATCGTTGCCGGCGCCCGGCCCGACGCGTTCTGGGCGGCGGTCGAGGCGTTCTCCGCCGGCGCTTCGGCCGAAGAGTGGCGCCGGCTCGCGAGCCCGCTCCTCGCCGTGCCCGCAGTGGTGCGAGAAAGCCGGCGGCTGCGCCACCTCTCGCGCTGGCGCCGGGCGCTGGCGGCGCGGCGCGTGGGGCTGCTCGAGTCGCCGGAGCTGCGCGAGCCGCTGCGCAAGGCGCTGGCGCGCGGGCCCGAGCTCGTCACCCTCCAGGCGGCGCTCGCGCTCTCACGCCTCGGCGATCTTCCGGGACTCGCCTGGCTGCTTCAGCACCCCGAGGCGACCGCGCGCCGCACCCGGCGCCAGCTCGTGACGCTGCTCGAGCGCTTCGGCCCCGGGGCCGCGGGCGAGCTGCGCACCGCCGTCGCCGGCGGGAAGGCGCCGGCGCCGGTTCTGGTCGCGGCGATCGAGGTGCTCGGCCTCCACCGCGACGCTGCATCGGCCGGCGTGCTGGAGAACGTGCTGCGCCAGGGCCCGCTCGAGGCGCGCATCGTCGCCGCGCGCGCGCTCGGCCGCATCGGCGCAGCGGAGTCCGGGCCCGCGCTCATCGCCGCGCTCGACGACGAGGCGTGGCAGGTGCGTGCCCAGGCCGCGCGCGCGCTCGGCACGGTTCGCGCTCCCGCGAATGTCGGCCCGCTCGCCGGGCGCGTGGGCGACGTGGCGTGGTGGGTGAGGAGGCACGCGGCCTACGCCCTCGGCCGCCACGGGCCGGCGGGCCGGCGCGCGCTCGCGGAGATCGCGGAAGCCGGGCAGGACCTGTTCGCGGCGGCCATCGCGCGCGAGGTGCTCCAGCAGATCGAGTGGGAAGCGGAGATTCAGGGAGGATTCGCGAGTGTGGCCTGACGCGATCGAGTGGGGGACCTGGATCGCAACCGCCCTCCTCGTCTACAGCGCCTTCGGCTTCGCCGCCCATCTGGCGCTCGGGCTGCTCGCGTCGGACGAGGTGGGCGGGCAGCGCCGCCGCCAGCTCCTCACCGACCCGCTCCATCTGTTCGAGAGCGACCAGGCGCCCGCGATCAGCATCCTCCTGCCCGCGCGCAACGACGCGCGGACGATCGTGGACGCCGTCCGCTCGCTCCTGCAGCTCGACTATCCGGCGTTCGAAGTCGTCGTGGTGAACGACGACTCGAGCGACGGCACGCTCGACCAGCTGATCACGGAGTTCGAATTGCGCGGCTCGAAGCGCACGCCGATCGGAAGCGTGCCGCGCGGCAGCGTGCGCGGCGTCTACGGCTCGCCGCTGAGTCCCGGCCTGACGGTGATCGACCTGGCGCGGCCGGGAGGCCGGGCGCGCGCCGCAGGCTTGGCACTCGCCTACGCGCGCCACCCGCTGGTGCTGGTCTCGGACGCCGGCACCGTGCTCGAGCGCGAGACGCTGGTCCGCCTCGCGCTGCCGTTCTACGAGGACGACTCCGTGGCAAGCGTGATCGGCGTCGTCCGCCCCTCCAACGGCAGCGTCATCGAGCACGGGAACGTGACGTTCTGCGGGCGGCCCGCGAGCCGGCTGGCCCGTTTCCAGTCGGTCGAGTACCTGCGCGGAATGATCTCCCAACGCCTCGCCTGGGGGAATCAGGACAGCCTGTTCATCGTGCCCGGCACACTCGGTCTCTTCTCCCGCGAGGCGCTGCGCGCCGTGGACGGATTCCGCGGCGGCAACGTGGGCGACGACGTGGACCTCTGCATGCGGCTCCAGCGCCGGGCGGCGAAGGACGGCCGGCGCTCGGTGGTGCGCTGCGTCTCGGGCGCCGTCGCATGGACGCGCGTTCCCGAGAGCCTGCGCGTGCTCGCCCGGCAGCGCGCGCGCGGGTACCAGGCGCTCGCCGAGGCGCTGTGGTTCAACCGCGAGCTGCTCCTGAACGGCCGGCTCGCGATCCGCCAGGGAATCGCCTACCTGTTCCACCTGATTCTCGACCTGTTCGGTCCGGTGTTCGAGGTGGCCGGGCAGGTGGCGCTCGTGGTCCTCATGTTCCGGGGCGACCTCGACCTCCCGCTCTTTATCATCTACTTCTCCGTGTTCATCGTGGGCGGGACCATCCCCTCGCTGATGGCGATCGCGCTCGAGCGCAGCGCCTGCCCGCGCTTCCAGCGGGGCAGCGACCTCGAGGGGCTGGCGCTCTACGCGCTGCTCGAGAACCTCGGCTACCGCCAGATGACCGCGCTGTGGCGGCTCGCCGGCCTGTGGCGGGCGTTGTGGGGCATGCGCGGCGTCGGCGGGAAAGTACGCAGCGAGCGCGCCGCGCCGAGCGCGAAAGCGGAGGCGAAGGCAGCGGCGTAGCCACATTCGCCCCGCGTGCCCGACCTGCCGTATGCTCCGGCATCATGCGCCAGATCCAGGGCTCGATGATCTGCCCGTCGTGCGGGAAGCTGATCGGGGTGGGCGAGGAGCGCTGCCCGTTCTGCGGCGCGTGGCGGCCCGGGCTCTACGGGTTCGCGCCCGCGCTCCAGCGCCTGTTCGGCCGGCGCCTCGACCTGATCTCGATCATCATCGTGAGCTGCGTCGTGCTCTACATCGCGGCGCTCGTGCTGCAGCCCGAGGCCATCTTCCGCGTGCGCGGGCTGTTCTCGCTCCTCTCGCCCGGGACCCGCGCGCTCTACCAGCTCGGGATGACGGGCGGTGTGGCGTGGAGCGAGGGCTGGTGGTGGACGCTCCTGACCGCGATCTACCTGCACGGCGGGCTGCTCCACATCTTCTTCAACGTGATGTGGATCCGGAACCTGGGCCCGGTGGTGACCGAGGTCTACGGCCCGGCGCGCGCCTTCGTGATCTGGAGCATCGCGGGCGCAGCCGGCTTCCTGATCTCGAACCTGGCGAGCGGCTCGCCCTCGATCGGAGCCTCGGGCAGCATCTTCGGCCTGCTCTCGGCGCTCATCGTCTACGGTCGCCGGCGCGGATCCTCGATGCTCACCACCCAGCTCTGGCAGTGGGCGGTGCTGATGTTCGCCATGGGGTTCTTCATGTCGGGCGTGAACAACTGGGCCCACGCGGGCGGCTTCGGCGGCGGCTGGGTGACGGCCGAGGCGATGCGCTTCAGCGACGAGAAGCGCGAGAGCCCGCGCGTGCAGGTGCTGGCCCTGGCCCTGCTCGCGCTCACCGCCGCCGGCGTGGTGCTGTCGTTCGTGAAGGTGACCGGCGCGCTGATGGCGCGCTGAGGCCGGCGAGCGCCGCGCAAACTCCCGCAGACGCCGGAGAGGCTGACGGTGCGGTGCGCATCCGCCCCGGGTTGACGTCGCGGGTACGCCATCGCAGAGTCCATGCGCCGACCGGGCGCCATCGTGCGTGCGGTCGTTCGTCCTTTCGCGGCGGCCGCTCGTCCGGCCGGAAAGGAGGGATCCCGATGCGCCCGAGCGCCTCCCCGAACCGGGCCGTCGCCGGAATCACGGCGGCGGCGCTGTTCCTCGCGCTCGCGCCGGGGCCCGTGCGCGCCACACCCGCCGACTCGTCCGCGTCCGGCGCGCCGGCGACATCCTCCGACACGACCGCCGCGCGCGCCGCCCCTGCCGACAGCACCGCCCCTAGGATCGTCCGCCGCTTCGAGGAGTTTGTGGTGCGCGGGGCGCGGCTCCACGATCCGCGCTCGAGCGAGTCCGTCCACCTGCTCCCGTCCAGCACGTTGCGCGCGCTCCCGGTGGACAATCTCACGGGCGCGGTGGCGCTCAAGGCGGGCGTGGTGGCGCAGGCCGAGGAGCTGCACGTGCGCGGCGGGCGCACCGGCGAGATGCGGTTCGTACTCGACGGCATTGCGCTCAACGAGCCGCTCCGCGACCGGCCGCCCGAGCTGCCGCTGCTGGCGGTGCGCAGCGCCTCGCTGGTGAGCGGAGGGCTCGACGCGGAATACGGGGGCTCGCTCGCCGGCGTGCTCGACGTGCGCACCGTGGACCCCGGGCCGCGCTGGAGCGGCGAGGCGCTGTGGCGCACGGATGGCAAGAACGGTACGAACTTTGACCGCGTGAGCGCCAGGCTCGGCGGGCCGCTCGGCCTGTTCGGCCTGGGCGCAGTCGCGACCGCCGACGCCACGCTCGACGACACCTATCTGCCCGCGCTGCGCTCCCCCGGGTGGACGGATACGCCATTCGGCCCCTTCGAGTGGCGCGCAGACAACCGGATCCTCGCTCACCTCAAGCTCGCGCCGGTGGAGGCACGGAGCGGGCCCGCGCTCCAGGTGCTCGCGAGCCGGCGCGTGGACCGGCCCTATAGCCCCATCTGGTCGCTGGACGGCTGGACGATCGCCTGCGTGGATCCGTTCTGCACGCTCGGCCCGGGCTACAGCCCCACGCCCCTGCCGGGCTACGAGTACTACCATGGCGCGGACCACGCCGTGATGACGGACGAGCGGCAGGTCACCGCCGTGCTCTCGCTCTCCGTGCCGCGCGTGCGCGACCGTCTGAGCGGAGCGCTCGCGTTCAGCCGCGTCCACAGCCTCACCTCGGTCGGGGGACGGGACGACGAGTCGTACCTGACCAAGGCCCGCGCCCCGTACTGGGGCGGCTGGGAATCTCCTGCCAGCGATCCGTTCACGGTCTACGCCGGCGACGAGCCCTACTTCCGAAAGAGCACGAGCGAAGCGTGGACGCTGCGCGCCGACTACGAGCGCTGGACGCCGCGCGGAAGCGGCGGGAAGGCAGGGCTGGGCGGCACCTACCACGCGGTGCGGCTGCGCGAGCTGGACGTCACCACGTTCAACACTGGACTGGACTCGCTGCGCGACTACCGCGCGTTCGCGCCGGGCGCCTATGCCTACGCGCAGGGGCGCTGGGTGTTCGAGGGCCTGGTGCTGAACGCCGGGCTCCGCGGCGAGTACTTCACCGCCGGCCCGCAGGCGGAGCGGCAGAGCTTCGCCGAGCCGGCGCGCGGCGTGTGGTCGCTCTCGCCCCGGCTCGGGGTCGCCTACCCGATCTCGGCGAGCGACGTGTTCTCGCTCGCCTACGTGCGGATCCAGCAGAACCCGCCGCGCGACTTCCTCTACGACCAGCGAACCAAGCTCAATAACTACCACCCGCTCGGCAATCCCGCGATCGAGCCCGCCACCGTGATCTCCTGGCAGGCGGCGGTGAAACACCTCATGGGGGAGCGCTGGTCGCTCCAGGGCGCGGTGTTCATGCGCGACGTGTTCGGCGAGGTGGGGGCGCGGAACTTCGTCCCGAACATGATCCCCTGGTTCCGTTACGAGGGGGCGGACGACGCCCACGCGACCGGCTGGGAGCTGAGCCTGATCCGCGCGGGCGAGAGCGCTCTGAACCTGGAGTTTCACTACACCTGGATGATGGCGGAAGGATCCGAATCGCTGGAGCAGGGAATCCCCTACTGGGTGCGCTCCGGGCTGCGGCCGGTCCCGATCGGCGTCCACCCGCTGAACTGGGACCGGCGCCACTCGCTGACGCTCGCGGCGTGGCGGGAATGGCGGCAGTTCTCGCTCGCGTGGTCCACGCAGGCGGGCTCGGGGCTGCCCTGGACCCCGGCGAGCCGGCGCCAGTTCGAGGGTGACCTATCGCGCGTGAACACCGAGCGCTTCCATTGGGCGGAGTCGAGCGCACTCTCGGCGCGCTGGAGCCCGCCGGGGCTGCGCGGGCACGCGAGCATCGGGCTCGAGGTTCGGAACGTCTTCGACTTCCGGAGCGACGCGCGCGCCACGATCAGCGGTTATCCCCACTTCGAGATCAACAGGATCTACGACGACTACGGCGCGTTCCGCACCGAGACCGGGCTCGGGGGCGGCGCCTACTGGGACGACCTCACCGGCGACGGCGTCCCCGGCTGGGTGCGGGTGCACGACCCGCGGCTCGTGAATCCACCGCGCAGCGTGCGGCTCGAGCTGGGCGCGAGGTGGTGAGGGGCGGCTCTCACGGCGCCGGTGTGCCAACTCGCTCCGGGGCGAGTTGAGTCACGATGGCCGGAAGAGACGGCTAATGAACGGGCCCTGGGCGGCCGATACCCGCCGACGGACCATACTGGAAGGAAGCCGCATTGTCCGCCTCGCCCGAACATTTCGAGCCGCCGACCCTCCTGGCCGATGGGCAGGAATCCACCGATGCCGCGAAGCTCCGCGACATCGGGAGCTGGGTCGTTCAGCTCGGGCGGACGCTCAAGACCTGCCGGCTCTACGACGCGGACAATCCCACCGTCGTCCGTTTTCGTGAGGGTCTGGCGTCCGACCTGCGGTCCCTGCTCGAGCGCTACGGGCCCATCCGGCTCCAGGTGACCTCGCGCGAGCTGCTCCATGAAGGCCAGTCGGCCACCGCCACGCGGTCGCGCGAGGACAGCCTCGCCCCGGCGTTCCACCGCGACGGCATCCGCGAGATCACGTTCCTGCCCGGCATCGAGCCGCGCGAGGTCGACGGGTTCGTCGACCAGATCCTGCGCGTCACCGGGCCCGATGCCGGCGACGACGATCTCGTCACGCTCCTGTGGGATGCTCAACTCCCCTCGATCGCCGTGACGTCGGTTCCGCTCGAAGGCGACGTCGACGGCGCCGGCGAGCCGGACGCCGGGGACGCGACCCCGCTCCCGTGGCCGAAGCCCGTGCCGGGAGCTGCGCACTCCGCGCCCGCCTCCGGGGAACGCTCCGAAGGAGCGGGTGCGCTGGACACGGTGACGCGCTCCGACGACTGGGAGGTGCTGGCCCGAGCCGGGCATCTCGACCACGCCCTGGGGGAGCTGGAGCAGGGGATCGAGCGCGAGATCGCGCGTTTCCGCAGCGAGCACGAGGCGGAGTGCGCGACGGTCATCGTCGAGGCGACGGTGGAGGTCCTCGCCGACGGCGTCGCGTCGGAGGCGACCGCACAGGATCGCGAGGAGCTGGCGGCATTCCTCCCACGGGCCCTGCGCGAGGCCGTGGCCCAGGGCGAATGGCGTACGGCGCGCAACGGCTTGAAGCTTCTCCGCGAATGCATTCCAACATGGTCGGCCGACACCTTCTTCGAGGGATTCGCGGGGCCTTCCTCGCTGGTCACCCGCCGCACGGTGGCCATCCTCGACCAGCACGACGACGCCGGTATCGAGGCCTTCCTCGGGCTCGCGTCCGAATTCGGGGCGCCGGCCGCCGACTGGCTGATGCAGGTGCTGGCGGAGAGCCAGCAGAAGCGGGTGCGGCTTCCGCTCTCGCGCACGATCGCGGAGCTGGTGCGGGACAACCCGGAGCGCATCCTTCACTGGATGTCGGACGAGCGCTGGTACGTGGTCCGCAACGTCGTGCACATCCTGGGCTGGATCGGAGGCGACGCGGTCGTCGGCTACCTGAGGGCCGTGAACGCCCACGCGGAGCCCCGGGTCCGCCGCGAGATCGTGGCCGCGCTGAGCGATGCGTCTCCCGCGAATGCCCGGCCCATCCTCCTGTCGATGCTCGCGGGGGCCGAGTCGCGGGTGTTCACGACGGTCCTCCACCAGCTGGCGCTCGACGCGGACCCCGTGGTGACCGAGCGGCTGGTCACCCTGCTGTGCGACGATGAATTCGCGCGGCGCACCGACGACGAGAGGCGCGCCGTGTTCCTTGCGCTCGCCGGGCAGGGCGATGCCGCGCTTCCGGTGCTCGAGGACGAGCTGACGCGCGGCGGGCTGTTCGATCGGGGACTCGATCCCCACTGGCAGGCGGTCGCCCGCTGCATCGCGCGCATCGGTACGCCGGCCGCGCTGGAGGTGCTGCAGCGCGGCACCCGTTCCCGCAAGGGCGGCGTGCGCAAGGCCTGCGAGCTGGCGAAGGGCTCGTTCGAGGCGAAGCATGAGTGAGAGTCGTCCGGCCCGCTTTGCGGATCCGAAGCACGACGCTTCGGCGATCGAGAGCCTGGTCGGCCCGCAGCTCGTCATGCGGCTGCTGGGCCTGCTCAAGGCCATCCGCATGTACGACCTCTCCAATCAGGCGGTGCGCGAGCAGCTCGACCAGGCGCTCCGGCTGATCGCGCAGTCGTCGCAGGGAGAGCTCGTGCTGGTGGCGATGGGTCAGTGCTTCTACCTGAACGGGGTTCGAGTGCGGGCCGAGCCCTCGCAGGCCACATCGTTCAACGCGCTCACCGCCGAGTTCGAGAAGCGGAACCTCCTCGGGCTCCGATTCCTCGACGGCCTCGACGCCGACGAGCTGGCCGCGTGCCTCAAGGCGCTGATCGCCCATCCCGACGCCGAGCGCGCTGCGCACCTGTCCGAAGCGCTGGCGGCTGCCGGCGTCGTCCGGGCCGTGCCCGTCACGATGGACGAGATGGCGGCGGTGAGTTCGGACGCGGCCCAGACGGCGGCCGACGCTTCGCCCGAAGGCGAGCGCGAGCGCGCCCGCGAGACCCACGGCCGCGCGGTCCAGGGCGCGCGGGATGCGATCCGCGCGACGGCGAAGAGCGGGCGTCCGGCGCTGCGGCGCGTGAAGCGCGTCGTCCAGCCGATCGTGGACACCATCATGCGCAACGAGTACTCGGTGGTCGGGCTGACCGCCATCAAGAGCCACGACGAGTACACCTACGCCCACTGCGTCAACGTGAGCATCCTGTCGGTGGCGATCGGCCAGTGCCTGGGGTTGTCGCGCCCGGCGCTCGCGAACCTGGGGGTCGCCGCGCTGCTTCACGATCTCGGCAAGCTGACCGTGCCCGCCGACGTGCTCGGCAAGCCCGGCAAGCTGACCCCGGAGGAGTGGGCACGCATGGTCCGCCATCCGATCGAGGGAATGAAGATGGTCGCGCGCATGCCGGGCCTGTCCCCGCTCACGGTCGACATGATGAACGTCAGCCTCCAGCACCACCGGATGTGCGACGGCAAGGGCTACCCGCGCGCCCCGGGTCCGGTCCGCCTCGCGACCACGTCGCGCATCGTGGCCGCTGCGGACTGCTTCGACGCGATGACCGCGCATCGCGAATACCGGCAGCGTCCGTTCACCGGGTACCAGGCGCTCCAGCTGATGATGAGCGCGGACCGGGGACGCTTCGATCCCGCGGTCCTGTGGGCGCTGGTGAAGACGGTCGGCCTCTACCCCGCCGGGACGCTGATGCGCACCGCGGACGGCTTCCTCGTGTTGAGCCTCCATCCGAACCCGAAGGATTCGAGAAGGCCGGTCTGCCGGGTGCTGTCGCGTTCCGACGGCACGACGCCGTCCGAGACGGAGCCCGAGATCTGGGATCCGATGCCATCCGAGTTCACGGTGGCCAGCGTCGTCTCGCCCGACGAGTTCGAAGGCGAGGTCGACCAGCTGCTCGCGGCCTGAGCCCGGCGGGCCGTAGGCGCACGCGGCCCGCGCCGCGCCATCACCTGGCGGTGGGGATCCGGGCCCGCGACGCGACACTTGAAGGGCAACGCAAGTTTCTCCATTCTGCACGGGGATGACCCAGCCCTCGTTCCTCGCACGCGTCATCGGCCAGCCGCTCGAGACCTTCGTCGGGCTGAGCCACGGGCAACGGGCGGCTGCGATTCGCGAGTCGATCCCGGACCTCCACTATTTCTTCGACGAGGGCCGCCCGCTCGGGGAGCGCGACGCTCCGGAGCGCACCCGCGCGCTGGCGCAGTCGCTGCGGCAGGCGCTCGAGGACGAGCCCGAGGGCGGGGGGCCGCCGAAGGACCTGCGCGAGCGCATCATCACCGACGCGCTGCTGCGGACCGAGGCGGACCGCGACCAGAACGTCTACCTGGGGAAGCTCTTCACGCGCACGCTGACGCGCGCGGTGCCGGATCTCATCTTCCAGCCGGAAGGCCTCGCCGAGACGTCGTGCGCGCTGCGCTGGGCGCGGGCGCAGGGCGTGCCGGTCACGCTGCGGGGCGCGGCCTCGACCGCGATGGGCGGGGCGGTCCCGAACGAGGGCGGACTCGTGCTCGATCTCTCGCGCCTCGACGAGATCGAGATCGAAGCTGCGGCCGGCGTGTGCATCGTGGGGGCGGGCGCGCGGCTGCGCTCCATCCACCAGCGCCTGGCCGAGCGCAATCTCGCGCTCCGGGTCTATCCCTCGAACCTCGGCGGCACGCTCGCGGGCTGGTTCGCGACCGGCGGCGTGGGCCTCAACGCCTTCGCGCACGGCCGCGCGCTCGACAGCGTGCGCGCCGCCGACCTCGTGCTCCCGGCGGGCGAGCACGTGCGCCTCCATGACGACGGCCGGGTGGACGTGCCGGATGCCGGCCACCGCAAGACGCTCGCCGAATCGGGCGAGATCGCAGCCTGGTTCCGCGCGAGGGGCTACGAACCGCTCGCGCTCGCCGACCTCGCGCGCAGCGAGGGCGTGCTCGGCGTGCTGGTCCGGCTCACGGTGCGGGTCGAGCCGCGCCCCACGCTGACCGCGTTCCTGCTCCCGTTCGAGACGCGCGAGCAGGCGCTGGATGCCGCGGAGTGGATCGTGCAATCGGTGCAGGCGCGGTTTCCGGCGCCCGCGAATCTCAAGCTCTTCTCCGGGTCGCACATGCGCCATATCCGGCACGTGTGGGAGGACGAGGGCGCCCGCGAGTGGCGCGTGCGCCCGGGCGAGCTGTCGGACGGTAGCGGGATGCCGTGGAAGCGCATCGCGGGACCGGAGGAGGCGGGTGCGGCCACCGTCCCCGACCCATTGAGCGCGGGGAGTTACCTGTTCGTGGATTTCCTCGACCGGATCGCGGCCCGGCAGTTCGCGGGCGCTCTCGGAGGGATGCCGGGCAAACCGCCCGTCCTCGAGCGCGAGAGCGTCCGCGTCGCGGCGGAGCGCTTCCGGCCGCAGCAGACCAAGCGCCTCGGGCCCGGGCTGCTCGCGGCCGAGATCCTGATGCCCGACTCCGAGGTGAAGCGCTTCCTGCCGCGCGCCGAGCGCATCGCGCACGGGGCGGGAAGCGAGCTGGACGCCGAGGTCTACTACATCGCCGACGGCGAGGCGCTGGTGATCGGCGGCTACCTCACCGATCACCGGAGCGCGGCGTTCGCCGCGGACCTGGTGATCGCGCCGGCGCTGGTGGACCTGGCGATGAAGCGCCACCGCGGCCGGCCCTACGTGCTGGGACGCTGGCAGGCGGCGTGGTTCAAGCGCGCCTTCGGCGTCGCCGAGGCGGCGAAGCTGCGCGCGTCCAAGCGCGCGCTCGATCCGGCCGCGATCGTGAACCGCGGCGTGCTCCTCGGCCTGCGACTGCGGGGGCCGCTCGGAGCCGCCTTCGGGCTCGGGTTCGGGCCCGGGATCACGCTGGCGCGCGCGGTGTACGGGAGCGCCCTGCTGGCACCGCTCGCGCGCGCGGCAAAGCGAATGTTCCGCGGGGGGCGCGGCCCGGCGCACGGGCGCGGCGAGCCCGCGACGATCGGCGCGCGATTCCGCGCGCGCGCGCCGGAGGAGGCGAGCGGCAACGGCGGTGCGGGCGCGTCCGCTGGGTCGCCACCACACGAGGCGCACGGGAGCGCGGCGCGCATCGAGGCGCTGACCGGGCTCCCGCCCAAGCTGCGCGAGGCCCTCATCCCGGCGCCGGTGCACGAGGTGCCCGAAGTCGCCGCCGACGCCGAGGCGCTGCTCGGCCTGGCGCCGCCGCAGCGCGACGAAACGCCGGACCCCGAACCGCCCCCGGCGCAGCTCGCATCGGCGCGCGCGCTCAACTGCGTGAACTGCGGGGAGTGCAACTCGGTCTGCCCGGTCTTCGTCGAATCCAAGATCCGCCTGCCGCAGACGCTCACCCATCTGGGCGAGGCGCTGCACGCCGGGGAGACGCTCGGGCCCTCGGCGTCCGCGCTGCTCGATCTCTGCATGCGCTGCGGCAACTGCGAGGAGGTCTGCCAGGCCGGCATCCCGCACCTGCCGCTCTACGAAAGCATGCAGCACGCTTCGGACGCGGTGCGGCCGCGCGACCGCGAGCGCCATGTCGCGGTGCTCGCCTCGCTCCGCTCCTCGCCGCGCTACCTGCGCGAGTTCCTGGACGTGCGTCCGGGGGGCTACGTGAAGCGCGCGCCGGCCTCGTTGCCGGGCGTGGCGCGCTACCTGCTGCTGCGGGCGGAGAACGATGCCGGCCCGGCGGCGACGTGCGTCCACTGCGGGGCGTGCGTCGCGGTCTGCCCCACGCAGGCCAACCGCGAGTTCGAGGGCGGCGATCCGCGCTGGATCACGACCGACCAGCTGCGCTGCATCGGCTGCGGGACCTGCGTGGAAATCTGCCCGGCCAACCTGGCGAACGGCGGGCAGACGCTCCGCGTGATGGAGGCGCCGGCCGCCGACTGGTTCGTGGCGATCGAGGAGATCGAGCGGGGGTGGAGGGTGCGCTCGTGAGCATGGGGATCGAGCGCCTGCGCCCCGATTTGATGCCGGGGAGCCCCGCGGGCGAGGGCCGCACGCTGCGCGAGCGGATCGCGCTGTGGGAGGACCTGCTCACGCTGGTCGTGGATCCCGACAGCGCCGCGGTTGCGGACCGCGACCGCAAGCGCGCCACGCTTTCCCTGCTGCTGCGGCGCGCAGGTGTGGCGGAGGACCGGTTCTGGAAGCTCGCCCGCGGCCGGCGCGGGCGGCTCTTCCTGTCGCGCTACTCCCGGGTCTCACGCGAGATCCCGCAGCTCGAGATCACGTCGTTCGATCTCGACAAGCTCCTGAAGGAGCGCTACCGGCAGGAGCCGCTCACGCTCGGCGCGGCGTGGCACCACGGCTTCTGGCGCTCCTACTTCTCCCACGCCGCGATCACCCATCCCGCCAACGACGGCCTGCGCGAGGAGTTCTCGACCGCCTGGGACCTGGTGCGCAAGCACCCGGCGGTGCTGTTCCGCACCGCGGAGGGCCAGCGCCAGACCCCGCTCGAGACCGTGCGGCTCGACCTGCCGATGATCGTGGGGCCGCTGCCCTACGGCGACGGCGTGACGATGGAGCGCGCCTATCTCGACGCGATCGCCGCTGCCGATCCCAGGCGCGACCTGCACACGCGCTCGCTGGTGGTGGTCGAGGCCGGACGCTGCCTCGCGCACCCCGATCTCTACCGCGTGCGCGCGCAGCACGTGATGCCGCGGCTCTCCCCGCGCGACGCCGAAGCGCTGATCGGCGCGGGGGAGGAGACCGATGCGCTGCGCGCGCTGATCGGGGCGGTGCGCGTGGTGGAGCTGGAGTGGAGCGACGCGCTCGAGATGTGGGCCGCCGCCGTGCGCGGCGTGAATGCCGGCGCGCTGCTCTCGGTCTACCTGCCCTACGGCCGGTTCGCGGCCGGCGAGGCGGGCGAGCGCCCCGGCTTCTGGAGCGCGCTCGAGGAGGCGGTGCGGCTCGACGGCGTGGCGGCGGTGCAGGTCCACTCCGGTCCCGAGAAGTCCTACCGGCTGATCCCGCGCATCGACGCCTTCCTCAAGGCGCGCTTCCTGCGCGCGCGCGTCCAGCTCGTCTCGGCGGGGGGCGACACCGACACGCTCGCATCGGCGGCCGCGGTCTACGAGGCGGTGCTGCTCGGCGCGAACGGCGGCGCGATGACGCACGCGGCCTCGCTCGCGCTGCTGCCCGAGCTGGTGGACGTGCTCCACGGCGCCGATCCTGGTCCGGCGATCGCGTCGCTCGCCGGGCGCGACCCGGGCGAGCTCGAGACCTCAGCCCTCAACACGCTCACCTGCTGGCAGCACAGCATCCTCGACTTCCTCTCCTGCATGGGGATCGACGACATCCAGAAGACCTCGGGCAACACCATGGCGATCACGATGACCGAGGAGTGGATCCGCGAGGTGGACCGGCTCGCGACTCCGGAATTCGCCCTTCTCAACGTGGAGCTGAACGAGCGGCGCGCCGCGGCAGAGCCCGTGCCGCTCGCCGTTCGCGAGGCCTTCCGGGTCTCCTCTCTGCTCTTCCAGATCGAGCCCGACCTGCCGCTCGTCCATGCCGCCCGGACGCTGGCGCACGAGAACGCCAACTACCACCTCGAGAACTCGAACCGCAACCTCAGCGCCGACTTTCTCGAGGTGATCTACCGCATGGCCGCCGGCCAGCTGCCGGAGGCGGACGACTTCTTCCTGTCGAGCGACATGGGCGAGCTGTCGCTCGACGGCATCGGGCTCGCCCTCACGCCCGAGTCCATCGCTTGGTCGCTCGAGCGCCTGCGCAGCGACCCGGGAGCGCTCGACTACGTCTCGCTCGCGGTCCCGCGCGGCTTCACGCGCCCCGGGGCCGTCCCGCCGGGTGCTTCCGTGAGCCTGCACGCGAGCCTCGAGGAGGCCGGGCTGCTGGCGTTCGAAGCCGACGCGCGCGGTGGATTCGAGATCACGTTTCCGTCGGACCCGGCGGTGGTCTCGGCGCTCTGGACCCAGGCGCCGCTGTGGCTCAAGGCGCGCGACGCCGAGGGCGGAGAGACGCACGTGGAGCTGGCCGCACCCGGGGAAGGCGCTGCGGGCCACACCATCGTGCGCGCCTCGCGCGACGGAAAGGTGACGCTCCGGCGTGACCCGCGCGGGCCGTTCGTGCTTTCGGGCTTCGGCTTCCGCGAGCCGATCTGGCACGGCCCGGTCTCCCACGCCAGCATCTCGCTGGGCGCCGCTTCGGAGGACTTCCTGATCGCGCGCATCGAGGGGAACAGCGGCCTCGCGATGACCTCCTCGGGCGAGGGCGGTCCGATCCGGCTTACGAGCGACGAGGACATGAAGTGGGAGAGCCTGCAGGCCGCGAGCGGCCACTTCGGCATCCACGCCGCCGACTTGAGGCGCGTGCGCGACGTCGAGATCAAGATCAACCAGGGCGCCAAGCCCGGCAAGGGCGGAAGGCTTAGTGGCGCCAAGGTCACGCCCACGGTGAGCAAGGCGCGCAACATTCCGGTCGGGACCGACGCGCTCTCGCCCGATCCCAAGCACGACATCTACTCGATCGAGGACATGCCGGCCGAGGTGTGGCTGTGGCTGCTCTACCACAACCACTGCGGCATCAAGATCACCGGCTCCAACTACACCCGCTACGTCGCCGCCGGCATGTGGTCCAACTTCGTCGTGGACTACCTGCTCGTGGACGCCGGCCTCGGCGGCTCCGGCAATTACCACGCCGACTCCTCCCACGTGGGCTGGCCCGACATCTTCCGCACCATGCTCCACACCCACCACGCGCTGGTGCACGAGAAGGTGGACCTCGACGGCTCGGGCGAGCTGCGCCCGATCCGCGACCTGAACGGCGCCCCGTTCGGCGCGGGCGGTGGCACGCGCCTGTTCGCGTCGGGCGGGCTGCGCGGCGAGTTGGACATGCTGAAGGTGCTGATCGCGGGCGCTGACGGGCTGGTCGAGGCCAGCATCGGCAAGGCGGTGGCCTTCGGCTGCAACCAGTGCGGCAACTGTCACCTCGACTGCCCGCGCGGCGGCATCACCACCAAGCAGGAGCTGACGATGCAGAACGACCGGGACCTGATGCGGCGGCGGTTCCGGAACTGGACGGCCGTGAACCTGGTGAAGCTCGCGGTGCTGATCGACGCCCTCAACCTCGAGCATGGAGCGCTGGACGCGGACGGGAACCTGGCGGATCCCGCGCGCCTCATCGACGACGTCCGCAAGCTCCGCGGCCGCACCGACCTGCTGGTGATGCCGGATCACGACGCGCGTGCGCGTGCCGCCTCGCACGCCGCGGGCGGCGACGCAGCGGGCGAAGAGATCGCGGTCCTCGAGTCCGAAGGCAACGGGCACGCCGAGGAGCCGCTCCGGATCGAGGCCGAGCACGACTCCTGCCGCGTGGGCTCGCTGGCGGTAAGCGAGCCGGTCACGGTGGAGGCCATCTGGGAGGCGGCCCGGCTCTCGTACAACGGCGGCAACAACCGCGGCGGTGGGATCGACTTCGCCGGGTTCGCGCCTGGCCCGCTCCGCGACAAGACCTGCCTGGTCTTCAACACCATCGGGCCCGACCGCGTCGAGACCATGCGCGAGATCCTGGGTCACCTGGACGGCTGCCGCTTCTGGGACGCGGGCGGCGGCGAGCTGAACCTGATCGACGTGCACGACCGGCTCGGGCAGTTCCGCGTGCCGGTGCGCGAGCGCTACGCGTCGCCGGAGGGCTGGCGCGCGGCGATGCTGCGCGAGAACCCCGGCGACTTCTACACGTTCTTCGTGGACCTCGATCCGCAGGTGCTCAGGCGCTACGGCCTGGCGCTGCTCGCGAGCGAGCACTGGCTCCAGCGTCGCACCAAGTACGAGGACGTTCCCCAGGAGGTGCTCGAGTTCGCACTCGACCACCTGCCCGGGCCGGGAGATCCGGGCCTCGAGCGGCTGGCCGAGTTCGTGGCCGACGTGCGCGAGGAGTACTTCACCGCGCTCGCCCACATCGTGGACTCGCGCTACTACCGCACCCACGCGCCCCGGCCCGAGGCGATCGCGGCCGGCCGCAGCGCGCCGGCCGGCAAGTACGCGCCCAAGCGGCGCGGCTACGTAGTCTCGATGGGGGAGGACCTGGCCGCGATCAAGATCTCGGGATGGACGCACACCATCCCCGAGTACTTCGACCTCGACCGCTTCTGGGCCGACTATCCCGGCGTCGCGGACGGCGTGGAGGTCACGGTGAAGGGGAAGACGCTCCGCACCCCCGCGCTCTACGCCCACGTCTGGGGGATGCACCACCGCTATCCCACCAACTCGCCGGCGATCGACGCCGAGGGCCGCGGCAACCCGGCGGGCGCCCACCCGTTCAAGGCCTACAACGTGCTGCTCATGCACAACGGCGAGCAGGTAGGCGTGGACTCGACCTCGCCGTTCCTGAACGAGTTCGGCTACGTGCACGCCGACCCCTCGATGGGCGAGGGCCACGAGATGTACCACGGCGACTCGGTCTACGAGCGCAAGGCGCTCACCGACACCGAGTACGCCGCCTATCTCGTGGACTTCACGCGCCGCGTGCTCGGGCTCACCACCGAGGAGGCGAGCCAGATCGTCTCGCCCATCACCGGGCTCGACCTGGCCGCCATGGACGAGCCGCGGCGCGCGAAGCTCGCGCTGCTGATGACGAACTACGTGCAGCTCACCCCGACCGGGCCCTACAAGTTCACGATCGTCGAGTCGCGGCGCAGCCCTGCGAACGGTGCGGGCGGCGACGGGCGCGCCGCGGACCCGGGCGCGGGTGCCGCACCCCGCCGCCTCGTGGGCTTCCGCGAGAACATGGACATCAAGTTCCTGCGCCCGCACGAGATCATCGTCACCCGCGACACCGCGGCGGGCGGCGTCCAGGCGGTCGCGAACGGGAGCGAGGCCAAGATCGCGGACAGCATGCTGCGCCGCCTGCACGACCAGGGCGTGCTCGGCGACGCCGCCGCCGACCTGCGCTTCAACATGCGGCCCGGCGGCAACCCGAGCCGCGGCGATTTCGGCGGCGTGTTCGAGGCGTTCACCGTTCCGGGCAGCGGCGCGATCGCGCTCTCCAACCGCTTCGGCGAAGAGGTGCGCGTCGAGCGCGCCGGCCGGAAGGTGGAGCTCGCCACGCCGATCGACGAGGCGGTGCGGCGGGCCACGCCCGAGTGGAAGCAAACGATCCAGGATCGCCTCGTGCAGCTCGAGCAGGCGTTGGCGCGCGGCGTGGACCCGGCGGCGCCGGCCGCGGAGCGCCGGTTCGGCCCGGACGAGTCTCTGCCCGCCCCTGCGGACGATCTGGTCGACGTCGCGCTCGAGCACGTCC
>Ga0184629_10000301_pt1 | contig 22010 bp, 18 predicted proteins | sample PLM4_32_b1_FD_133158 | JGI IMG/M metagenome (GOLD analysis project Ga0184629, IMG submission 133158) | Groundwater sediment microbial communities from an aquifer in East River, Colorado, USA - PLM4_32_b1 | ecosystem: Environmental > Terrestrial > Soil > Riparian zone | place: USA: East River...
CTGTTCCGGCCGATCCCCTGCTACGGGCCGGACGGTCTGCCCACGGACTCGATAAAGAACTGTGCGTACGTGCCGGGCACGCCGGGCACGCCGGGTGGCCGGTCGTTCAAATCGTGCGCGCAGTCGGGATGTCACTTGGGCGAGAACGAGGCGGCCGGGCTGCTTGCAGTGGCGCGCGGGCGGATCCAGAGCCTGACGGCCACGCTGCTCGTGAATACAGGGAGCAGCGCCAATGCGATTGACACGCTCGATTCCGGGATCATCCCTGCGATTCTCAGGAACACGTGGAGCCAGAAAGGGACGCTCAACAACCTGTCATTGCTGGCGAACGGCGCATTCCTGCTCGGCGACAGCATCATCAATCTCGACGCTGCGACCGTGACGGGCACGCTGGCGGCGGGGAACACCCTGAGGATCGGCACCACCGAATACACCATCACCGCGAATGTCACGGCCGCAACGAACAAGCTCAACGGTGTGCATATCACGCCGGCGCTGGTCGCGCCGCTCGCGGACAACGCGCCGGTCCTCGTCATATTCATGGCCCCGCTGCTCGCGGGAGACCGGGTGATCACGGCCATGGATGGGGCCGAGTTCAACGTGCGGACATTCGGTGAGAACGCCAACGGAGATTTCGTCATCGCCAGCGGCAACACCGACAGATCGCACACGGTGCACAACCCGTTCCTCGCCGAGGCGCTGCTGCGGGCGAACATCGAGGAGTTGACCGCCCTGTACGGCTCGCAGCCGTGGTTCCCGGTCATCTCCCAGAAGGCGCGAGCGATCTTGGCTGGCCCGCTGGGTGCCAATGGCACAGTGCCGTACACGCGGCCGGCCGGCAGGCGCGTAGCGTCGCGGTAGCCGATTGGTCGCATGATCGGTATCATCGGCCCCGGAGCCTCCACGGTCTCCGGGGCCGACTCGTAGTCCGAACGAATCCGTCTGGGGGAATCATGGTGCTGGGATCCGCTATCGAGCAGGCGGACGGTCCGGAGCGGGCGGGCGATGGGGAGCCCGGCGAGCCTGAGGCCATCGCCCCGAAGGCCGGATTCAACGAGTATCTGCTCGCCGGCGTCATCGTCCTGACGCTGGTCACGGTCGCCCTCGGCATCATGTTCTATCTCCTGCCGGGCGACTATCTGCAGATCCCCGAGCTGCAGCCGACGATCCGGGTCGCGCGGGAGTCCGACTTCCCTGTGGGCGCGAGCCGGGTCGTGAGTTGGGGCGCACGGATCGTCCTCGTCGTGCGCGCCGGCGAGCGGGAGTACTTTGCCCTCCAGGGGACGTCCCCGATCGACGGCTGCATTCTGGATTGGGACGCCGCGTCGCTGCGTGTCGTGTCGCCGTGCAGCTACGTAGTGTACGACCTGCACGGGAACGTGGTGCGCGGGCTGACGACGATACCCCTGCAGCGATTCGCGCTGTTCGTGCGTCAAGGCACCGTGTTCGTGACGGAGCCATAGATGACGGGCCGATTCAGGCGCGCGACGGCGCAATGGGCGGCGCAGCTCTGGGCCGACCTGAAAGCGAGCACCGACGCCGGTCTGCTCGGCATCCTGCGATTCCTGGGGCTGCTGTACGGGCCGATCGACGCCAGGCTGCCGATCGATCAGGCGTTCCGCAAGGCGCTGAGGTACCGGCTCGCGCCGCACGTCGGGTGGCGACATGCGCTCGGTGGGATTGCGTATCTGCTATTCATTATCCTCGTCGTGACCGGTGTCCTCCTGTCGGTTCACTATCGGCCGTCGGCGCAGGAGGCCTACCCGAGCCTGCAGCACATCATGTCGAACGTCACCCTCGGCTGGCTGATTCGTGACCTGCACGTGTGGTCGGCGAGCCTGCTCGTGCTGGTGGTCCTCGCCCACATGGCGCGGGTGTTCTTCGATGTCGCGTACAAGCCTCCCCGTGAGACCAACTGGCTCGTCGGCGTGTTGCTCCTGTTCCTGGTAATGGCCTTTGGCGCCTCCGGGTATCTCCTGCCCTGGGACCAATGGGCCTATTGGACCGTGACGGAAGCGTTGAATGCGCTGGCCGCCGTCCCCCTCATCGGCGGCGCGGCCGTCGCGGTGCTGCGGGGCGACCCGATCGTCTCCGGGGCGACGTTGAGCCGCTTCTTCGCCATGCACGTGATCGTGCTTCCCTGGATCACCTTGGCGCTCCTGGCGTTTCACTTCACGATGGTCCGACGGCATGGCGTCGCCCCGCCCAAGCGAGCTCCGGCCGAGCCAGGAAGCGGCCGTGTCTTTTTCCCCAGTCACTTCCTGCGATCGTTCATGGTCGCCGTCCTGACGTGCGCCGTGGTGGTTACGGCGGCGGTTCTCTGGCCGCGCCCGGTCGGCGATCCGGCGAACCCGGCCAAGCTCCCGGACGCCGTGCGCTCCACCTGGGTGGTCGTGGATGTCTCGCGGGCCCTCACGCATTACCTGGGTGCCTGGGGTTTCGTCGGCTTCACCCTCGTGGCGCTCGGGCTGGCGTTCGTGCCGCTGTTCGACCGCGGCCCGGAGCGAGACCTCAAGCGGCGGCCGGTGGTCGCGACCCTCGGATTGGTCTTCTTCGTGGGCTTCGTCGCGGCCTGGATCGCCGGTCGACAGTTGCGTTCCGCGCCACCGCCTGAGACGCTGCGGGCGGTGAGCCAGGAGCCGTTGCCGGCGCCGGCAGCGGGGGCTCCGCTGCCACAGCTCGGCCCGAGCCCCACCCAGGCGGCGCCGAGCGGTGACACCACCCACGCCGTCCGGGGGGCACGATGAGCGGCGGCTCGATAATCGTGACGATCGCGATCGCCGTGGCCGCCACGCTCCCCTCACCTCAGGCGCACGCCACGCCGGTGACGCAGGTCCAAGTGGGATCGCAGCTGGACACCACCTATGGGTGCGTCGCGTGTCACGCCGATAAGCGGGCGGCCTTCGTTCAGGGTGTGCATGCGGAGCGCGGTATCCGGTGTCACGATTGTCACGGCGGCGATCCCTCAGCTTTCGCCCTGCCGGCCGCTCATCGCGGCGGCTTCACCGGTGCACCGGGCAAGGTGGCGACCGTCGCCCTGTGCGGCTCATGCCATTCGGACCCCAACCGGATGCGACAGTACGGCCTGCCGAGCGGCCAGGTCGCTGAGTTTCGGACCAGCCGGCACGGCCGGCTGCTGCTGGCCGGCCATGATCTCGACGCCCCGACCTGTACCGACTGCCACGACGCGCACACCATCCTGCGGCCGGACGACGCCCGCAGCACCGTCTACCCCACCAACATCCCGACCACGTGCGCACGCTGCCATGAGGACAAGCGCCTGATGGCGAAGTACCGGCTGCCCACGGACCAGGTCGAGCGCTATCGCCGGAGCGCGCACGGCGTGGCGCTGTTTCGGAATCAAAACTTCGCCTCGCCGACGTGCGTGGGCTGTCACGGCTCCCACTCCGCGCTGCCGCCGACGGTCACGGAGATAGCCAATGTGTGCGAGCGGTGTCATATCCTGGTGGGCCAGGCCTTCGACCGGGGTCCGCACGGGCGTGCCGCCCACGACGGGAAGATCGCGGGGTGCCTGGGATGTCACCAGAACCACGACACGGAGCGGGTGCCGGCCGACCATATCGCGGCGGCGTGCGCGAAATGTCACGCCGCAGGCAGCGGCGCGTATGCGCTTGGTACCCAGATCCAGCAGCGTGCCGTCCAGGCGTCGCAGGAGCTGCGGGCGGCTCAGCTCGCCATCGCGCAATTGTCGCTCGTCGGACGCCAGACCGGCGACGCCCGGTTCCGGTATCAAACCGCGCTGACGGCGTACGAGCAGATCGCGCAAGCGCAGCACAGTCTCGACCCCGAGCACCTGGACGACCTGGCGCGGCAGGTGCGCTCGATCTCCCGGGATCTGCGGGGAATGGCGGGGGTGGCCGAAGAGCAGCGTTGGGAGCACAAGCTGCTGCTGGTGCCCGTGTGGTTTCTCGCGCTGGCCTCGCTGGTGCTGGCTTGGTTCGCGCTGCGCCGCCTTGAGGGAAGAGCCGAGCGGCTATGACGGCTCCCCCCGGCCGGTTGCACCGGTTCAAGCGGGTGCTGCGGGCGCTGATCCCGGTCGCCATCCTGGCCGTCATCCTGCTGGTCGTGACGACGATCGGGTTCGTCGAGTACAGCGCCCGACCCAGCTTCTGCAAGAGCTGCCACATCATGCAGCCCTACTACGACTCCTGGGCCACGTCCTCGCACCGCGATGTGGCGTGCATCAAGTGCCACTACGCGCCGGGCATCCGGGCGGAGGCGATGGGGAAGGTCCAGGCGGCCAACCAGGTGGTCAAGTACATCACCGGGAGCTACGGCGTCAAGCCGTGGGCGGAGATCGAGGACGCCGCGTGCCTCCGGTCGGGGTGCCATTCGGAACGGAAGGTCGAGGGCCTGGTCGACTACAAGGGCGTGCGGTTCGACCACGCGTCGCACCTGGGGGAGCTGCGTCGCGGCAAGCAGCTGCGCTGTACCAGCTGCCACTCCCAGATCGTGCAGGGACAGCACGTCGCCGTCACCGATGCCACGTGTTTTCTCTGCCACTTCAAGGACCGGCCGCCGGGCGCGCCGATCGCGGGATGCACCGGATGTCACTCGTCTCCCCCGCGCGTCGAGTCCGCCGCCGGCTATGTGGTGGACCATTCGCAGTATGTGAAAGACCGCATTTCTTGCATCTCGTGCCACAGCGAAGTGACGGTGGGCTCGGGCGCGGCAGAGCGGTCCCGCTGCTTCAACTGCCACAACGAGCCCGCCCGCCTCGAGCAGTTCGAGAATACGACGCTCATGCACCAGGTCCATATCGCCGAGCACAAGGTGGAGTGCACCCAGTGCCATACGCCGATCGAGCACCGGGTCGTCGCGCTCACGTCCACGTTCGAGCTCGACTGCAGCAGCTGTCACGCGCAGGTCCACGATGCGCAGCGGCGCCTGTACGCCGGGATGGGCGGGCACGACGCCCGGAACATGCCGAGCAAAATGTTCCTGGCGCGCGTGTCGTGCCTGGGCTGCCACGGGCAGCCGGCGACGTTGCGCGGACACGAGCGCGTCCAGCTGGCGGGCGAGGCCTCGTGCTTGTCCTGCCACGGCATCCGCTACGCCAACATGCTGCCCTCCTGGCAGGGGGAAATGGATCGCAAGATCAAACGGGTGGAACCGATCGTCGCGGGCGCGCGAGCGGCGTTGAACGCGGTTCCGATCCGGCAGCGTACGGTGGCCGACAGCCTGCTGCGCCTGGCCCAGGAGAACTTCGATCTGGTGCGCCTCGGAAAGCCGGCCCACAACGTGGTCTACTCGGACGAGCTGCTGCGGGCGACGGTGCAGCTGGTGCGGGACGCCGTGAAGGCGGGCCGACTGCCCTACGCCGTGCCAGCCGTGAATCTGGGTCCCCCGGTGGGCGAGAACGCGTGTTTCCGCTGCCACGTCGGCGTGGAGCGGAGGACGGTGCCGTTTCAGGGTGGCGAGTTCAATCACGAGCCGCATGTGCTCCGCGGCGGGCTGACGTGCGGCGAATGCCATACGCCCCTCGAGAATCACGGCGGCACGACGATTACCACGCGGGCGGGGTGCGCAGCGTGCCACCATAGCGCCATTCGTCCGATGAACTGCGCGGCCTGCCATGCCGGCCCCGGTGGGGTTCCGGAAACGACGCTGCCGCTGGCCACCGGAGACTTCTCGCACGGCGTCCACCGGGCAGCGGGTCTGGCCTGTACCGCGTGCCATTCGCCGCCCACTATGAGCGCGCGCGGCCTCGACTGCGACAACTGTCACGATCAGCATCACCAGCCCGAGCGGGCGTGTTTGTCCTGTCATCGCGGCGGGGTGCTGGAGCAGCATACGCGAGCGGTGCATATCGCCTGCGTGGAGTGCCACGAGGGGGCGGCGACCCTCAACCGCTGGTCGCGCCAGATATGCACGACCTGTCACGTGAAACAGGCGACCGGGCACAACCCCGGGAAGCCGTGCGAGGCCTGTCACAAGGTGCCGGCCATGCAGCGTGGTCAGTAGGACCATGTCATCGCGAACGTTCTCCCGGCTGTTCGGGCTCCTGGTGGCGAGCCTGCCGCTGGCGTGGGGGACGGCCTATGGCCAGGCGTCCCAGGTCGTGCAGTGCGAGAAGTGCCACGGCAACCGCGACTTCATAACCGGGAGATCGGGCGGCCCGCAGGACACGTCGCTGTACGTGCCCGCGGCGATCCTGCAGGACACACGGCACAGCGGCCTGCGGTGCGCGGACTGCCACCGGGGCTACGAGGCCGGGTACCCCCACCGGGTCGCCACCAAGGTGGTGCCGTGCCAAACCTGCCACGAACGGGAAGGACGGGACTGGGAGGCTTCGATTCACGCCGCGAACGCCGCGGCCCAGGGAGACGCCCCGAGCTGCGTGCGGTGTCACGGCTCCCACGTCGTGTACGGGACGGGAGATCGTCGCTCACCGACCCACCCGCTGAACGTCGCTGCGTTGTGCGGCAACTGCCACGCCGATCCCCGCATCATCGGGACCTACTTCGCGACCCCGGGCAAAGCCCAGGCACGCACGGCCGTCGCGCAGTACTTCAAGACGGTCCACGGCAACGCCCTGACGCGCGACGGGCTGGTCGTCTCGGCGACCTGCAACGACTGCCACGGGGCGCACAAGGTGCTGCCGGCGGATTCGGCGGAGTCGACGGTGAACCGGCGCAACATCCCGGCGACCTGCGGAGCGTGCCACGTCGGGGTCGCGGAAGTCTACGAGCGTTCCGCCCACGGCCTGGCGTACCGCACCGGCCGGAAGAACAACGAGGGCCACGAGGCCCCCGTGTGCGTGGATTGCCACACGGCCCACGGGATCGTACGCGCCGATCAGCCGCAGTGGCTCCTCGGAGTGGTGGCGGAGTGCGGGAGCTGTCACAAGCACCTCTATGAGACGTACTTCGAGACCTACCACGGCAAGGTGACGCGTCTCGGCTTCACGCTCGCGGCAATGTGCAGCGACTGCCACACGGCGCACGACATGCGTCCCGCGTCGGACGCACGCTCCTCGGTATTCCCGGCGAACCGCGTGGCCACCTGCGCCAGGTGCCATCCGGCGGCGAACGAGAACTTCGCGCGCTATCGCCCGCATGGAGATCCCAGGGACCGCGCGCGGTACCCGGTGCTGTTCTGGACCTGGCTCTTCATGACCCTGCTGCTGGCCGGCGTCATGCTGTTCTTCGGGACCCACACGCTCCTGTGGTTGACGCGTATCGTCATCGACCGCGTGCGCGGCGCGGCCGCGCAACCTCCCGGGACCGGCCCATGACACCGCAAACGCTGGACGCCGCCAGCCGCGGCGAGCAGCCCTATCTCTGGCGGTTCACGCCGCTGCAGCGCACGCTCCACGCTCTGGTGATCGTCTCGTTCCTTGGTCTCGTCATCACCGGTCTCCCGTTGCGCTTCGCCTACGCCCCATGGGCTCGGGTGCTGGTGCGCGCGCTGGGCGGGCTCGCGGCAGCCGGCGTCATCCATCGGTTGTGCGCGATCATCACCTTCGGCTACTTCACGGCCCACGTGGGCTCCCTGATCTACCGCGTGGCCCGCGGGACCTCCTGGAAGCGGATCCTCTGGGGGCCGGATTCCATGGTGCCACAGGGCAAGGATGTGCGGGACCTGATCGGGATGTTCAAGTGGTTCCTGGGCCGCGGACCGCGGCCCCGGTTCGAGCGGTACAGCTACATGGAGAAGTTCGACTACCTGGCGGTATTCTGGGGAGTCGCCATCATCGGGTTTTCCGGGCTGCTGCTGTGGTTTCCCGAGTTCTTCTCGCGCTTTCTCCCCGGCTGGGTTTTCAATGTCGCCACGATCATTCATGGGGATGAAGCGCTGCTCGCGATGAGCTTCATCTTCACCATCCACTTCTTCAACGTGCACCTGCGTCCGGAGAAGTTCCCGATCGACCTCGTGATTTTCACCGGGCGCGCCACCACGGACTACCTGAAGGACGAGCATCCGCTCGAGTACGAGCGCCGGCGGGAGGCGGGAGCGCTGGCAGGACTGGCCGCGCCTCCGGTGTCCCGTCTTGCTTACGTCTGGTCCGTCGCCCTGGGCTTCGCGTCGCTGGGGCTCGGGATTTTCGTCATCGTTCTCGTTCTCTGGGCGGTACTGCATTGAACCCCCGTCTCCCATTCGTCGCGGCGGGCGCGACGCTGTTGCTCCTGGGGCGCGCGAGCCCGACCCGCGCCCAGGGATACCGGATCCGCCTCGACACGCGGGTGCAGCAGATCTCCTACCGCGGCGTCACGCTCGACAGCATTCCGGTCACCGATACCGTCTCGGTGCCGGGGAGCGGACCGACCTCGCCCGATGGCTTCGCCGTGCTGTGCCGGACCGGCATGTCCTACTGCTCGTTCTTCCGGCCCGGTCCATGGCGCAACGGCGGCCCGCTGACCAGCACCGCCGACCTGACCGTGTGGGGCCTCGGCGTCACCGGCCTGAGCGTGCACGCGGCCGCGCGGTTCGGCGTCGACTTCGGCACGGCCGACGTCTGGCCCGGGACCAATCCGGCGGTGCAGGTGCTGGAGGGTTACGCGGAGTACGCCGTGACCCGCGCGACGGCGCGATTGGGCCGGCAGGTCGTCGCATCCCGCCTCGGCACGACCGGATTCGACGGTGGCGGGATCGTACTACGCGACGCGCGGCGTGGCGTGGAGATCCAGGGCTACCTGGGCTGGGGATTGGCCCGCGGCGTCGCCTTGCCGGTCACGAGCCCGGCGCTCAATCCGCTGGATGACTTCCAACCGCGACACCGCCAGCTCGTCGCCGGCGCCGGCGCCGGCTGGACGGCCCGCCCGGTGGACCTGCGGCTGGACTACCTGCGCGAAGTCGACCCCGGTACCGACCACTTCGTCTCGGAGCGGGTCGGCGTTGGCGCCACGTTGCGACCGATCCCGGGCGTCCAGCTGGCCGGTGGCGCCGACTACGATATCGCCGCCGGCTGGTGGGGCAGCGCCGAGGCATCGCTCTCGTACGCGCAGTCCAAAGTGCAGGCGAGCGTTGGCGCCCGTCGCTACCGGCCGCATTTCGATCTCTGGACCATCTGGGGCGCGTTCAGCCCGGTGCCGTATCACGCCGTTCAGGCTTCCGTAGCCGTCACGGCGATTCGCCGGCTCGAGCTGCGGGGCCGTTGGGAACGGTACGAATTCGATCCGGCGGAGGCGGCGACGCCGCTGTTCGCCGCGAAGAGCGACGGCTGGCGCTGGGAGGTGGGCGGGACCTACCAGCCGCTCAGCGTCCTGACGGTGGACGCATCCTACCGCGAGGAGTACGGGCCGGGGGCGGGCGTCGCCGCGGTGGCCGGGACCCTCACCTACCAGCCTTCCCGGCGGCTTACCGTCGTGCTGCTCGGTTCGCAGGCCACGCGTCCCCTGGAGTTCCGCTTCAATGAAGCCGAAGTGCGGATTCTCGGACTGGACGCGCAGTTCGAGCCCAGCCCGCGCGTGCGGCTCGGCGCGTCGGCCGACCGCTATCGGGAGATACATCGCCGGCCGGACGCGGGCGCGTTCGACTGGAATCAATGGCGCGTCACCGGGCGGGTGGCGCTGCTGTTCGGGAGCTCCGCGGATCTGCGCGGCCTGCCGCCATCGATACGACTGTTGCCGGGAGGGAGGTCGGAACGATGATCTCTCGAGCCTCGGTCTCGGCGTTGGTGGTCATCGTGAGCGTGGTGGCCGCGGGCGGGCTGCGCGCGCAGCAGCCGCCCAAGTTCGACCATCTGAAGCATGCTGGCCTGTTTCCGACGTGCACCGGGTGCCACCAGGGGGCCGAGGATCCCGACCAGGAGTTATTGCCGGATTCCGCAGCCTGCGTGACCTGTCATGACGGAACCTCGCATCCGCTCGTCGGCTGGCGGCGACCGGCGGAAGCGCGTCCCAGCAACTTGAAGTTCGCCCACGAGCTGGTGCCCCTGATGACGAGAGAGACTCCGCAGGGAACGCAGGAGCTCTCGTGCCAGGACTGCCATATCGCCCCGGGTGGAGCATGGATGGCGGTGCGTCGGGCTACCCCCGAGGGTTGCCTGGCATGCCACGGGCCGGAGGTCAAGCAGCACCTCGCGGCTCCGGACAGCCTGTGCCAGACGTGCCATCTGCCGCTGGTGCGTGCCGCCACGCTCCGGCCCGCTGACATCGCCGGTTTTCCCGCGCCTCCGTCGCATCAGGCGCCGACCTTCGTGAGTCGTGCGGGCCACGGCGCTCTGGCCCGGGCGACGACCGACTCTGTGGCGGCGAGTTGTACGGTCTGCCACGCCCGGGACTTCTGCATCACGTGCCACGTCGATGCACCGGAGCAGCCGGCTATCCAGGCGCTCGGCGCCGATGCGCGGTCGCAGGCGATCGCGGTCCGGCTCGCCGCACCGCCCTCGCATCGCGAATCCGACTTCCTGTCGCGGCACGGCGGGATGCTGCGGGCGGACGCCCGCGCGTGCGCGACGTGCCATACCCGTGAGAGTTGCCTCGCCTGCCACGCCCCGTCGCAAGGGGTTTCGGCCGCACTCCATGCGGGCGGGGCGGGGCGGGGCCGGGGCGCCCAGCCGGTGCGCTACCCGCCCGAGTCGCACAGAGAGAATTTTGCGGCGCGGCACAGCCAGATCGCAGCCACGACGCCGGCCTCCTGCGCGGGCTGCCACGTCCGCACCGATTGTCTCGAATGCCACCGGCCCGCCGCGGCCTCGCGGCCCGGTTATCACCCGGCGGGATTCCTGACGCTCCACCCCGCCGCGGCGTACGCGCGCCAGACTTCTTGCAGCGATTGCCATAGTGTCGGCAGTTTCTGTGCGACGTGTCACGCTTCGGCCGGGTTGGTCAGCAACGGCCCGCTGCAGTCCGGTTATCACGATGCCAGCCGCTTCTTCGTGGCCGGCCACGGGCAGGCCGCGCGCCAGAATCTCGAGAGCTGCACAGCGTGCCACGTCGAGCGCGACTGCCTGACCTGTCACTCCGCCGTCGGCGGACGACGTTTCAATCCGCATGGACCGGGATTCGACGCGAACCGGCTGCGGCGTAAGAATCCGGAGATGTGCGCGGCGTGCCACGGGACGGCAATCCCGTCGCGCTGAGCGTGACGACCAACGGGAGGTAAATCGGATGGCGACCGGGCCCGCAGAACCGCCGCCCACCGGACGGCGCACGTTCCTCAGATGGGCGACGGCGATCGGTGGGTTCTTCTCGACGCTACTCGCCGGGGTCCCGGCGGTGCGAGCGTTTCTGTCTCCCACCTTCAAGAAGACCCACCAGGAGAAGTGGATTCGCCTGGGAGAAGTCGATCAGTTCGATCCGGACACGCCAACAAAGATCGACTTCGTCGACACCGGCAACGACGCCTGGGTGGAGTCGCGGCGTCTGCGGAGCGTGTGGATCTACACCGAAGATGGCGAGCACTTCACCGTCTTCAACGGCCGGTGCACGCATCTCGGGTGCAACTACGCCCTCGACCCGGAGCACCGTGTCTTCCGCTGCCCCTGTCATACCGGGTACTTCGAGATCAAGACCGGTACGGTGCTCGGCGGCCCACCGCCCCGCCCGCTGGATCAGTTGCCGGTGAAGGTCGAAGATGGCATCGTCTACGCCGAGTACGAGGATTACCGGCTCGGCGTTCCTGAGAAAGTCAGGACGTGATCTCCATGGCCTCCATTTTCAAGTGGCTCGACGAACGGCTGGATCTACGCCGGGCCAAACGCGATCTCCTGGATCGCGAGGTCCCGGCCCGACTGACCTGGTGGCATACGCTGGGCAGTGCAACGTTCACCGTGTTCCTCGTGCAGGTCATCACGGGTACGACACTCGCCACGTACTACTCGGCCTCTCCGGATCACGCGTACGACAGCATCCAGTACATCTCCCATCAGGTCGCGAGCGGCACGCTGCTGCGCGGCATCCATCACTGGGGTGCGAGCGCCATGGTCGTGCTCATCATCGCACACATGATTCGGGTGTTCGCGGTGGGCGCGTACAAGTACCCGCGGGAGGTCAACTGGCTGCTCGGTGTGGGGCTGTTCCTGACCGTCCTGGGATTCAGCTTCACGGGGTACCTGCTGCCCTGGGACCAGAAGGCCTACTGGGCGACCGCGGTCGGCACCAACATCGCGGGGACGACGCCGCTCATCGGCGGAGCACTTGTCGCCTTGCTGCGCGGCGGGTCGGAGCTCGGGGCTGCAACGCTCGCCCGCTTCTACGCGTTCCACTCCTTGTGGCTGCCGTTGATCCTCACGGTGGTGGTCGCGTTGCACCTGATCGTCCTCATCCGCCAGGGCATCGCGGCGCGTCCGAGGGACCTGGAGGTCGGCGCGCCGCCCAGGACGAATGATCCCAAGTACCCAGAGTACTACCGCGAAGCCTACGCGGCCACCAAGCGCGGCGGCATGAGGTTCTGGCCCGACATCCTCGGGAAGGATGCCATCGTTTCCGCTGCCGTCGTGCTCTTCATCGTGCTGATCGCGGTGCTCGTCCGCACGCCATTGGAAGCTCCCGCAGACCCGACCGACACGTCGTACGTACCGCGGCCGGAGTGGTACTTCTTGCCCATCTACCAGCTGCTGAAGCTCGTCCCGGGGTCCATGGAGAGCCTGATCGCGGTCGGCGTGCCGAGTGTGCTCGTGCTCGTGCTGCTGGGACTCCCGTTCTTCGATCGGAGGAGCACGCGGAATCTGTTGCACCGACCCGTCGCAATGCTCGGGCTGGCGTTCATCCTCGGTGGGGCAGGGTTCCTGATTGGGGCGGCCGGTCGTGGTCCTCGCGCCGCGGAGGCGGGACCCGTACTCAGCTCGGTGCAGCGCGCCGGTCGGGCGCTGTTTCAATCACAGCAGTGCGGGGGCTGTCACCGGCTCGCGGGGCAGGGTGGGGAGGAAGGCCCGGACCTCACGAAGGTGGGGCTGCGCCACTCGGTGGGATGGCTGCACAGCTTCCTCGAATCGCCGAGTCGCTTTCATTCGGAGTCGCGCATGCCCGCCTACGGGCCGCCCGCGCTCACGCACCAGGAGATCGAAGAATTGGCCCAGTATCTCGGCTCGCTCCGTGGACGGGAAGAAACGCCACCACAGTTCTACGATACGTTTCCACCGCCACGCGGCCCCTGAGGACAATGGCCCACCGGCAGTACCCGGATGTCAAACAGGGGCTCCGCGAATCGCGGGCCCCTGTTCGATCGTGCCGACCGTGCCTCAATCTACGGCTTGTGCGCGCTCGGCAGCGTCTTCACGTAGTTGGCCACCGCCGTCATCTGGTCTGCCGTCAGCTTGTCGGCGAGCGGCTTCATGTCCCCTCGGCCCTTCGTCACGACGTTCACGATCGAATCGATCGAGAGGCCGGCCATGAGCGCCGAATCAGAGAGCGTCTTGAGCTTGGGATACAGGCCCACCATGCGCTGCGTCGGCGTCCCGGTGGCTCCATGGCACGTCCGGCAATGCTGGCGGTACACCGCCGCACCGCTGTCTGGGGCCTGTGCCGCAGCCGCGCGCGTGCCGATCGTGAGCGATAGTGCGATGCCAACTGCAAGAACTGACATGATGGGTCTCATGAAATCTCCAGAGAAAGTCATCGACAAGATCGTCTATATCGACGAAAGAAACCGTGGTATCCGTCTGAAGATACGTTATTTGGGCCTACGGCCGCCGCGCCGTGCTGTCTCCCAGCGTCTTCACGAATCGCGCGACCGCCGTGATCTCGTCCGCCGACAGCTTGTCGGCAAACGCCTTCATATCGCCGACGCCGGTGCGTGTCACCGCAGCGATCGAGTCGGTGGACAGCGCAGCGAGAGTGGCCGAGTCTGCCAGCGACTTCAGTTTCGGGTAGAGCGAGACCATGCGCGGCGTGGGAACACCCTGGGCGCCGTGACACGACCGGCAATGCTGTCTGTACAAGGCGGCGCCGTCCGGCGCTTGAGCCTCCAGGCGAGCGGCAACTGACCCCAGTGCCAGCAGCGTGCCCACGGCGAGCGCGTTCCATGTCCACGAATGCAAGCTCATCTTCCCTCCCAACGTAATAGGTCGTCCTTCGATCGCGCGAGGGGCGCTCCGCGAGACACTCTCATACGAGCCAACCGACACGTTGTTCCCAGCCTTTCCAGGCATCACGCCAAATTCATCGTCCGTTCACGGTCGGTTCACTAAGCATGCCGCGTCCCGTGGGAGCCCGAATCCTCGAGAGCCAAGAGCCTGCGCAGCCTGACGGTTTACACGGTGGAAGTGCTGCGAGCGGAAGGCGTCGCGATCACCTTCGGTCTGCTCGCCCTACCCCTCGTTATCCTGTGGGAGCGGACGATTGGACGGCGCGGGGAGCGGTGGATTAGTTTTCAGCGCGTCTGTATTGTCTTCAGGGCCACCGCCACGGCCCGACCCAGCGTGCGGCTGCAGCAGTGCCACGTTCTCCGGAGGGATATCCATGCGCGGTGCGAAGTGGATTGGCATTCTTGCCCTCAGCGCCACCCTTGCAGGGTGCCGACCCTCCCGGTCTCCCGAACGGGCCGGCGACACCACGACCGTTACAGGCGGCCTCAGCCGCGCGGACCAGCTGTTGCTCGCGGCCGCGAAGGTGGCCCTGCCACCCGCCGGACTCGCCCCGGGCGACCTGCCGGACCCCGCCTCGCGCGACGCGCAGCTGGTGATCACCTACTGCGGGCAGTGCCACGCGTTGCCGACCCCGATGGCCCACAGCGCGACCGACTGGCCCAGCGTGGCCCGGCGCATGTGGTTGCGGATGGACTTCCTGCCGCCCTCGCTCGGAGTGAGAGTCCCGACGCCGGCCGAGCGAGGCACCATTCTCAGCTATCTGCTCGCCAACTCCCTGAAGGTCAGCGGTTCGGTCCTGCCGGCCGGCAAGGGACGCGACGAATTCTCGGTCGTCTGCAGCCAGTGCCACTCGCTTCCCGACCCGCGCGTCCATTCCGCCACCGATTGGCCCGCGGTCTACGCCCGGATGGAGCGCAACATGGAGCGGATGCAGGTCCAGGCGCCGGGCGGCCAGGTCAGCACCGACATCCTGCTGTATCTGCAGACCGTGGCGGGGAAGCGGCCTCCCGCGGCGGCGCGGTAGCCAAATCTCACGCGGGTTTCAGCACCGATTCACGGCTCGGGGTCTAGGTTGTCGGGCAGGAAGGGAGGTGAGAAACACATGTTAGCAATGACCCGCAAGACCCCGCGTGATCCGATGCTCGACCTGCTGTACAACCTCGAGCGGCGGATGGGGAAGATCTTCAATGAGCCGCTTGTCTTCACCGATTGGGCGGTACCCGAGCTGGCCAGCTCGGCCTGGGTGCCGGTGGTGGACATCTTCGAGGAAGTCGAGCACATCCGCATCGTCGCCGAGATCCCCGGTGTGAAACCGGAGAACTTCAAGATTTCGGTGGAGGGTAACGTGCTCACCATCCAGGGCACCAAAGAGCAGGTCGCCGAAGAGAAGGCCGAGAAGGTGCATCGCTATGAGCGGACCTACGGCACGTTCGAGCGCAGCTTCACGCTGCCCGCGACCGTGGACGACACCGCGATCAAGGCGGCCTATGAGCATGGTGTGCTGACGATCCTGCTGCCGAAGCTCGAGAGAGCCAAGGCTCGGGAGATCAAGGTGGATGTCGCCCCAATGAAGGCGCTGAAGACGTGACAACGGGGCGGTGAGGACGGACCAACGCCGGGATCCTGATCGATCCCGGCGTTCTTTCAGCCCACCAGCACCTCGGACACGGGGCGGCGTGGAGTCCCCGGGATCTCGCTCCCGTACCCCAGCCGGAGGAGCGCCTGCGGATATCCCGGCCGTCCCGCGACGACCTGCAGGCGGGGGCGCAGCTCGACGACCTCGATCGGTTGATTGAGGTAGGACGCCGAGACACCATCCACCTGCGCGCGCAGCACAACGTGAGACAGGGCCTCCCCGGCCTCCAGCCAGTGATACGGCGTGTCGCTCGGCGTGCCCACCAACGCCAGGAGCGGAGAGCCTTGCGCCAGCTCTTCGTCGTGGGCGGCACGGCCCCGACCGACGTCGAATGTCCGGACGATCAGCGGGCCGGCAGCCGCCATGATGTCCCCGAGCCCGAGGGCGAAGCCCGGCATCCCGTCGCGCCGCTCGCTCCGGTTGGGTCGCAGCCACGCGGCCAGCTCGCGGCGAAATCGCTTGTCGGCCATCTGAATCCGGTCCGCCTCGGCGACGAGACTCGCGATCGCGCTGCGCGCCTCCGGGGTCCGGAATACGTGCAGCCAGGCACCGTTGGCCTGGGCGGCTGCTTCCAGCGCCGCCGGGAGACTGCCCGGCAGGTGCCGGTCATCGAACGGTTGCCGGTTGGTATGCCGCCGCGGAATGGCGTGGAACAGAGCTTCATCCTCGGCCGTCCGCTCCCAGGCGCCGCTCACCCGGATGCGGGCCAGCAGATCCGGATACTTGGGATTCGGGAGCCGCTCGACTTGCGGGGCGGAACCGAAATGCCGTAACGCGAGACAGAGGTGGAACAGCGCCCCGCCGCAGCTGATCACGAGCTCGCGATCGTCCGGGTCCACGACGGGGAGGGCCCGCGTCCGGTCCGCCATGAGCTCGAGCGCGTCACCCGCCAGCACGAACCGCCACGGCTGGCTGTTGTGACTCGACGGCGCGTGTACCGCGTAGCGTACGGCAGCCCGCAGCTTGTCCGCCGTCGTTCCCGTGATCGGAAACTCGTCCAGGGCTTCGACATAGGGTTCGAGCATGATGTCCGGCATGGGCGACCCTCCTCAGGTATCCAACGCCCAACCTAGAGGCGCCGACGTGAAGTCTTCCTAAACGCCGTTTGAAGCGCTTGACACATCCTTGACCCGCGCGCCAGATGATTGTGCGGCATCCCTTCTCGAGAGGCGCGCATGGCAACGCGGCTGACGTCCCGGCGGTGGCGGGTGCTCTGGGCCGCCGTATCAGGTCTCATCGCCAGCGGCTGCTGGCTGGTGCATCGGGTGGTCGTCGAAGAGGTCCGCCGGACTGCGGACTCGGTACACGTGGCCACGCCGGTCAAGGCGCACCTGATCGACGGCCAGACAATTGTCTACGCGGCGGGCGTGACCCTCGCGCGCGACTCGCTGTTCGGGACCGGCACGCGGTACGACCTGCGCCTCCAGGCCGTGGGACCGGTCGGGACGCTGCCGCTCGACAGTGTACTGGGGATGGAATCGTTCCGGCGGGTACTGGACGCGGGACAGACCTTCGTGTTCAGCACCTTGAGCGTCGTCGGCACGGCCGGCCTGAGTGTCGCGATCGCCTGCGCGATCGACCCCAAGTGCTTCGGATCGTGCCCCACCTTCTACGCCGACAGTGCGGGAACCGAGGTGCTGCAGGCGGAAGGATTCAGCTACAGCATCGCCCCGCTGTTCGAGGCGAGGGATGTGGATCGGCTGCGGGTGACTCCCGACGCGGACGGCGTGCTCCGCCTCGAGGTCCGCAACGAGGCCTACGAGACGCACTACATCAATCAGCTGGAGCTGCTCGAGGCGCACCACGCCGTCGATGAGTTCGTGCTCTCCGACGGCCAGGGTCATCTCCTCGCGGTCCGCGACCTCAGGAGCCCCGTCGTCGCGCGCGACCGCCTCCACCGGGACGTCCGCTCGGCGCTGGCCGTGGCCGACGGCCGGGTGATGCAGACCGACGACCGCACGCTCGCCGCGGCGCGACCGGGCGACCTCGAGGATACGGTCGAGCTCGAGTTCCCCGCGCCGGCGGGTGCGGACAGCGCGGCGCTGGTATTCCGGATGCGCAACAGCCTCCTCAACACCGTGTTGCTCTACGACGTCATGCTGGGGGATGCCGGCGCGCGTTCGCTCGATTGGCAGGCGAGCGAGCTCGACCGGGTCGGGCCGGCGCTCCAACTGGGGCAGTGGTACGCGGCCCACCTCGGCATGCGGGTCGCCGTGTGGCGCCAGGGGGCCTGGGAGGAAGCCGCGCACCTGCGTGACACCGGGCCGGTGGCCTGGAAGGACATCGCGGTGGTGGTGCCGGCGACCACGGGCCGCTCGCTCCGGGTTCGGCTCACCTACGTCGTGGACAACTGGCGCATCGATCGCGTCGCCGCGGCGTTCGGTGTGCGGCGACCGGCCGCGCTGGTTCGCCCGTTGGCGGAAGTCGAGGACGCCGCGGGAGCATCGGATACGGCGGCGTTCGCGAGCCTCGTCGCGGCCGATCGCCGCTACCTCGAAACCTCAGCAGGGCAGCGGTTCACCATCGGGTGGCGGCCGGCGGCCGCGCCGCCGGATTCGGCGCGCACGTTCTTCCTCGCTTCCCAGGGCTACTACATCGAGTGGATCCGTCGCGGCTGGCTGGCCGACCCGCGCCGCCGGACGGCGTTCGCCCCGGGACCTGACGCGCTCGCGGAAGCGGTCGCCCGCTACCGGGAAGTGCGCGACACGCTCGAGCGCAGCTTCCGTGCCACCCGCGTCCCGGTGAGGTGATCCCATGCGCCTTCTTCTCGGAGTCCTGGTCGTCGGGGCGGCGCTGGCGTGCAGCGTAGGGCCTCGGCCGGACAAAATTCAGCCCGCGCGCGAACCAGCCGGTGCGACGATCGAACTGCAGCTGCGTACCGGCCGCCCGAGACACATCGTGACGGGTGAGCTGCTGGCGGTTCAGGACAGCGGGCTCCTCCTGCGGGATACCGCCAGCATCCTGCTCGTGCCGGACCGGGCGATGCGGAACGGGACGCTCCTCGCGCGCGGGGTCGGCGTCACGTTTGCCGGCCGGCCGGCCGGAGCCATCCGGGAGCGACTGCGTCTGTTGAGCCGCTATCCGGGCGGGGTCTCGGCGGATCTGCTGAGCCGGCTGCTCGTGGCCTACGGCCGCGACTCGGTGGAAACGGTTCATTGATGCGGCGATTCGTCGTCACCGTCCTGGCGTTGAGCGCGGGGGCGATCCGGCTCGCCGCCCAGGGGGATCTGGTCGCGACCGCGCGCGCCGGAACGGCGCGGTATCAGGACCTGGCGCGGGCGATCGCGGACGGGTACCGGGCCGTCGGTCCGGACTTCCCGGGGATGGGCGAGCATTACGTGAACATGGGGCTGCTCCTCACCGGCGTCGTCGATCTCGCGCGTCCGCCGGTGCTCGAATACGCCACCATCGACGGGCGGCCGCACCTCGTGGGCGTGGCCTACGCCGCCTTGGTGACCGACTCCGCACCGCAGCCCCGGCTGCCGGTGCCGCCGGGAGCGTGGCACACCCACTCCGGGAGCGTAAACGAGGAGAGCTTCGTCTTGAGTCACGCCGGCGTTCACGCCACCCACGCCGACGCACACGGGCCGCGCCTAGCCGTGGCCCATGCCTGGGTCTGGCTCGACAACCCTGCCGGTTTCTACGAGACCGACAACTGGGGGTTGCCGTGCGCCCGGTTGGGGTTCGTGGCGCCTCCGAGTCTCTCCGCCGACGCGGGCCGGGCGCTCGCTCTCGCGGCGGGAGCCACGGCGTACTTCAGCATGCTGGTGGGCATCGTGGGCGAGCCGGACTCGGCGGAGCAGGGACGACTGCGGGCGGTGCTGCAGCAGCGGGGTGCAGCCATCGCGCTCCGAGCGGGGCGTGGTTCCGGCTCTGCGCCGCTGCCGGGAGCGCTCGTGCCGTGGCTGGAGGATGCGTGGCGGCAGACTTGGACAGCGCTGCTCGACGCCGCGAGCCCGCCGGTCCGCCAACGGCTGGCCGCGCTCCAGGCGCGGTGACGAGCTACTTGTCCGCGAGCTGCCGCAGCACGAACTCGAGAATCCCGCCGTGCCGGTAGTACAGCAGCTCCTGCGGCGTATCGATGCGTACCGTGGCGCGGAACTCCAGCTTCGAACCGTCGGCCCGGGTGGCGCGGACGGTGAGGTCTTTGCCACGCGGGAATCCCTCGGCAAGGATCCCCGCGAGGCCCGTGAGATCGAACACTTCCGTTCCCGTGAGTCCGAGCGACTGGGCGCCCTCCCCGGGCAGAAACTGCAACGGCAGGATCCCCATTCCCACGAGGTTGGAGCGGTGGATGCGCTCGTAGCTCCGGGCGATCGCGGCCCGCACGCCGAGCAGGCGCGGACCCTTCGCCGCCCAGTCGCGCGACGACCCGGAGCCGTACTCCGTGCCCGCGAGCACGATGAGCGGCGTTCCCTCGGCCTGATACTTCACCGACGCGTCGTAGATGGTCATTTCCTGGCCGTCGGGGAGATGCCGTGTGACAGGGCCTTCTGTGCCGGGCGCCAGGAGATTCTTGAGCCGCACGTTGGCGAACGTGCCGCGGACCATCACCTCGTGATTACCGCGGCGCGAGCCGTAGGAGTTGAAATCGACCGGCTGGACACCGTGCGCCACCAGGTACTGCCCCGCCGGGCTCGTCTTTTTGATCGAGCCGGCCGGCGAAATGTGATCAGTGGTGATCGAATCGCTCAGCACGGCGAGCACGCGGGCGCCGGTGATGTCGCGGATCGGCGCGGGCGTGGGCGGCATGCCGTCGAAGTACGGCGCGCGGCGGATGTAGGTCGAATTGGGCTCCCAGACGAAACGATTCCCCGCCGGCACGGGCAGGCCGCGCCAGCGCTCGTCGCCCGCGAACACCTCGTCGTAGGAATCGCGGAACATCTTTGACTTGATGGAGGTCCGGATCACCTCGTCGACTTCCCCGGTGGACGGCCAGACATCCCGCAGGAAGACGGGCTTGCCGTCCTTCCCGGTGCCCAGGGGATCGCGCTGCAGGTCGATGTCGATGCGCCCGGCGAGGGCGTAGGCCACGACCAGCGGTGGAGACGCGAGATAGTTCGCGCGGACTTCCTGCTGGATGCGCCCCTCGAAGTTGCGGTTCCCCGAGAGCACCGCGGCGACCACCAGCTCGCCTTCGGTCACCGCTGCCGAAACGGGCTCGGGCAACGGTCCGGAATTGCCGATGCACGTGGTGCAGCCGTAGCCCACCAGATGAAAGCGGAGCTTCTCGAGGTACGGTGTGAGACCGGCCTGGTCGAGGTAGCCGGTCACCACCTTCGAGCCCGGCGCGAGACTGGTCTTCACCCAGGGTCGGCTACCGAGACCCTTCTCCACAGCCTTCTTGGCGAGCAGGCCTGCGGCGATCATCACGGAGGGGTTCGAGGTGTTGGTGCAGCTCGTGATCGCCGCGATGACGACCGACCCGTGATGCAGCTGGCAGTCCTCGCCGTCCAGCTTGAGCGACACATGGGTGCGCCGCGGCGGCGCTTCCACCGCGACTGCGGTGCCGCCGCCCTCACTCTCCCAGCGTCCGCCGTTGACGGGCGTCGGCGGCGCGATGGGAGAGGTCGCCTTCATCAGGCCGGGGAGCGCGGCGAGAAAGGTCTTCCCCACCTGGCCCAGGCTCACCCGGTCCTGCGGCCGTCGCGGGCCGGCGAGGCTGGGCTCGACGCTGCCGAGGTCGAGCGACTGGGTGTCGGAATACGCCGCTGCGGGCGACGCCGCCGTATGAAATAGACCCTGCTCCTTGCAATACGCTTCGACCAGGGCCACCTGCTCCTTGGGGCGTCCCGTGAACTCGAGGTACCGCAGGGTTTCGGCGTCCACGGGAAAGATGCCGCACGTCGCGCCGTACTCGGGGGCCATGTTGCCGATCGTGGCGCGGTCGGCGAGCGGCAAAGTGGCGATCCCGGGCCCGAAGAACTCTACGAACTTTCCCACCACACCCTTGGCGCGCAGCATCTCGGTCACCGTGAGCACGAGATCGGTCGCGGTAGCTCCTTCGGCGAGCTTGCCCGTCAGGCGGAATCCGACGACCTGCGGGATCAGCATCGACACCGGTTGCCCGAGCAGGGCCGCTTCCGCCTCGATGCCGCCCACACCCCAGCCGAGCACGCCGAGTCCGTTCACCATCGTGGTATGGGAATCGGTGCCGACGAGCGTATCGGGGTACGCCTGCGGCGTCTCGCCGGTCGAGGTGAACACCACGCGCGCCAGGTATTCGAGATTGACCTGGTGCACGATCCCGGTGTCGGGCGGCACGACGCGGAACCCCTCGAACGTCTGTTGCGCCCAGCGCAGCAGCGCGTAGCGCTCGCGGTTGCGGCGGAACTCGAGATCGGCGTTCGCCTGGAAGGCCGCCCTCGTGCCGAATTCGTC
>Ga0184629_10000302_pt1 | contig 22000 bp, 21 predicted proteins | sample PLM4_32_b1_FD_133158 | JGI IMG/M metagenome (GOLD analysis project Ga0184629, IMG submission 133158) | Groundwater sediment microbial communities from an aquifer in East River, Colorado, USA - PLM4_32_b1 | ecosystem: Environmental > Terrestrial > Soil > Riparian zone | place: USA: East River...
CCTGGGCAACCCGGCCGCCACGCTTCACTGGAGCTCGGTCACCGGCAACGCGGGTGTGTTGTACCACGTGACGGAGCCTGTGGCCCTGGTACTCAACGTGGGACGAGGGTTCCGCTCGCCATCAACCTTCGACCTCTTCGCCAACGGCCCGCACGAAGCGACGTCCACCTTCGAGCGCGGCAACCCGAACCTGACGACCGAGACGTCGCTGAACACCGATGTCGGTCTCCGGATCCAGTCCGGGTCGGCCGTCGCCGAGGTGGGCGGCTTCGTCAACCTGATCAAGAACTTCATCTATACGGTGCCGGCGAATCAGATCGATACGGCTTCCGGGCTCCAGATTTACGATGTCACGCAAGGCGACGCCGTCCTGCGCGGATTCGAGGCGCAGTTCGAATACCACCCCACCACCTACCTTCACCTCCAGGGCTCGGCCGACTACGTCTACGGCCAGAACACGTCGACCGCCGTGGCGCTGCCATCCATGCCTCCGTTCCGGGCGACGTACACCGCCCGGCTCGAAGGCAGGTCCTGGGGCCGGCTCTTCAGCCCGTACTTCTCGATAGGTGGGGAGACCAATGGGCGGCAGACCCGGATGGATCCGGCGGAGGCGGTATTCTACGCCGACGCGTTCGGGGGGTTGGGCTATCACTCCACCGCGTACACTCTGGTCAATCTGGCCACGGGGTTCTCCTTGCCGACCAGCGGCGGGCGGGCAGTCGAATTCGATTTCCAGCTGCGGAACGCTCTCAACCAGGACTGGGTGGACTATCTGAGTCACCTCAAGACTCTTGCCCCCAACCCCGGCATGGGACGCAGTGTCATAGCGAGGATGACGGCGGGGTTCTGAGTGGGGTTGAGTCTAACCGGAGCTCCACGGGACTTTTCCCATGGAGTTCCGGCTCGGTCGTTCGCGGAGTAATCCAGAGGAGAAGAGCCCATGAATCGCCGTCTGCTCGCAAACGCGATCGCCGCCCTGCTCATCGGGGGCGGATGCAAGGACAACACCGGCCCCGCCAAGGCCACCGCTATCGTCGCGTTCTCCGGCATCCACCAGAGCGGGGTGGTGGCGCAGGTGCTGCCGCAACCAATCACCGTCAAGACGACCGACGCCGGCGGCAATCCGGTGGCCGGAGTCGCTGTCGCGTTCGCCGTCAAGGCGGGCGGCGGCCACCTCGCGGCCACCTCGGTGCTCACCGACGCCCAGGGGCTTGCCTCCGTCATCTGGACGCTGGGACCAGCGGCCGGCGTCGACCGCGACACGGCGACGGCGTCGGTCACTGGTCTGGCCGGGTCTCGAGTGACGTTTGCAGCCATCGCACTGGCAGGAACTGCGGCGCAGATCTCCGCCGATTCCGGCAGCGGCCAGCAAGCCGAAGTGGGACAGGCGCTGGGCCAGCAGATGGTCGTCGTTGTGACCGACGCGTTGGGGAATCCAGCGGCAGGGCAGTCCGTCGTCTGGACGGTGACGGGTGGTGCGGGCACGCTCTCGGCGGGCACCTCGCCCGCCGACGCCCTGGGCCATGCGCGCACTACCTGGACGCTCGGCTACACCGTCGGTGCGGGCGCACAGTCGCTCCGAGCGACGATCTTCGGCGTGCCCGGGCCGGCCGCCGATTTCTCGGCCACCGGGGCGCTCACCAGCGGCCAGCTCACGGTGTCCTCCGGCGACCAGCAAACCGGAGGGGCGAGCGCCGCCTTGCCGCAGCCGCTGGTGGCTTCGGTGCAGGCGCCGGGCAACCACCCGGTCGGCGGGGTGAGCGTCGACTGGCAGGTCACGGGCGGCGGCGGCACCGTGTCGGCGCAGTCGTCGGTGACGACGGCGCAAGGGTTGGCGTCGATCAGTTGGACGCTGGGGAGTGGAGCGGGGTCCCAATCCGCGCAGGCGTCGGTCACCGGATTGACCCCGCCGGCCCTCGCGTTCACCGCGACGTCCGTCGTCACCGCGGCGGGCAGCATCACTGGTGCGGTGACGGTGACGAACGGATTTCTGACGCCACCCGCACGAACCAGCGGCGGGGGTGTCGCGTTCGCGAACACCGTCGTGGCGCCAGGTGCTGGCATGAGCGCGCAACCGAGGTTCACAGCGCGCGACCTGATCGTGACGTTTCGTCCCGCGCCGCTCGGCGCTCCGCCCGCCGGCGCGGCCGCCATGGCCTCCCCGGCGACCGCCCAGGCGGTCGTGGCGGCCATCCGCTCGCGTCTCACGACCCACGAGGCGGCCGGACGGCTGCGGGTGAGCGACGTCTCGCCCGCGATTCTCGCCGCGCGCGTGCGTGTCGCGCGGCCGGAGCAGCTCGATTCGATCGCGAGGCTGCTGTGGGCCGATCCGGGGGTCGCCGCCGTCCAGCGCGATCGCCGCGTCTACGCGGCAGACCGCACGCCGACAGGCGGCGACACGATTCCGAACGATCTGGGCTATCCGGACCAATCGTGGAATTACACGATGATCGACCTGCCCCGGGCGTGGAGCATCACGACTGGGAGCGCCAGCGTACTGGTGGCGGTGGTCGACAACGGCATCCGCTTCAACCATCCGGCGGTCGCTGCGAATCTGACGAATGATGGATACGACTTCGTCTCGATGGATCCCGACAGTCTCTGCGCCGGGGGAACGATCGACAACGCGGACGACGGGAATGGCTACGATCCGGATCCGACGATTCCGGATGATTTCATCCCGAATCAGGCGAACACCTGCCTCATGGGACACTTCTCCATCGGTGGCCACGGGTTGCACGTGGCCGGGACGATCGGGGCCGTCGGCAATGACGGCCTGACCGTGACCGGAGTGAACTGGACCGTGAGCATCCGTCCGGTGCGGGTGCTCGGTCTCCTGGGCGGTACCACCTTCGACGTGGCGCAGGGTATCCTGTATGCGGCCGGTCTTCCCGCCTCGAACGGTGTGGGCGGGTTCGTTCAGGCGCCCAGCGCCGCGCGCGTCATCAACGTCAGCCTGGGCGGGGGCTGTCCGTCGCCCGGTCAGCAGGACGTCCTCCATGATGCGGTGATTGCCGCGACGAACGCGAACGCGCTGGTGATCGCGGCGGCCGGAAACAACAGTGCGACGGAGCCGTTCTGTCCCGCGGCGTATCCCGAGGCGCTAGCGGTGTCGGCCGTGAGCGCCGACGGTTTGCTGGCCTCGTATTCCAACTACGCTGGGTCGGCGGGGATCGCGGCCCCGGGTGGAGACCTCGGCAGCGACGCCAGTTTCCTCGTGTTGTCCGCGACCTGCGACTTCAGGGTCAATCCGTGCTCGCCCAATTACGCCTATTACGGTGGCACGTCGCAGGCCACGCCCCATGTGAGCGGCGTGGCGGCGCTGCTCCTGGCGGCCAATCCTGCTCTCACGAGCGCGCAGCTGCGGGCGCGACTCACCGACTATGCGCTCGATGTGGGATCGACGGGCCCGGATGCGCAGTACGGCGCGGGCATCGTGAACGCGCGCAACAGCCTCACCCAAGCTCTCGTTCCGCCAGCGCAGCTCTATGCCCGACTGTACGATGCGTCGACCGGTGGCCTCGTCGCTACCCAGCTCACCGGCGGCGGTGGGGCGTTCACGTTCAACGGCTTGGCAAGCGGCTCGTATTTCGTCTTCGCCGGGGAAGACGAAAACAGCGACGGGTTGATCGGCGTGCCGGGACGGCGCTGGGGCGCGCTCGGCGGCACCGTGACGCCGAGCCCGGTGGCCGTCTCGGCGAGCGCCGGCGGCGTGGCGTTCTTCTCGATCGGGCTTCCCACGGAGATCGAGTCGAACAACTCGACCGGTTTGGCGAATCGTTTGGTGGTGGGAGGCTACGAGCACGCCACGCTGGCCCAGGGGACGGATGTGACCGATATGTATCGGGTCCGGATCCCCGTCACCGGAGAATACACCTTCGCGACCACGGGATGGCAGGGGGCGTTCTGCCGTTTCGCGCTGAACGTCGATACGAGTCTGGCGCTGGCGGATTCGACCGGTGTGTTCGTGGGGCAGAACGATGACGTGAACCCAGCCGGGCGCAACTTCTGTTCGTCCATCAGTAGGACCCTGACGCCGGGCAACTATTTCCTGATTGTCACCGCGGGCGTCGACATCAACGGCAACGCGCAGAGCGGTCGATACCGGCTGGAGGCCCGAGCGGGCCCCTGATCGGGATCAGCGCGGCGGCGGGCCGAGCGTCGCCGCCGTGTGGTACAGCGTCTGAACTGTGTTGCGGTCCCGGATACCCGGGAGCGGCACGAGTGGCGGCGAGGCCATGATGTCCTGCAGCGAATCGGGAGCTTCCCGCAGCAAGCCCAGGGCGTGCCCCATCTCGTGAATCATCGTACGGGCGACGCAGGCCTGGATCTGGCCCGGCGTGAAGATCGAGTCGGCGACGATCCGGATCTGGGTCTCGAGCGGGCCAACGAGGGACGTTCCAGAGGAGTCGAGGAACGCCTGCGTCAATCCACCGCACGCCTTCACCGGAGGACCGTTGTCGGGCGGCACGTCGAGCGGGACGCTGTCCTGCCAGCGCACGATGACGTCCGCGGCGTTCGAGTCCGGCACCATGACTCCCCGGAACTCTCCGTAGAGAAACTGCCGCTCCCACACATCCACCGCCCGGCCGAGCAGCGCCGGTAAGTTGCCGCGTGGTTCGGCGTAGAAGCGGATGGGCAGGCGATCGGCGGGCCAGTGAAACACCTCGCCTAACGTATCGGTGAAGGCGTACACCGGGGCGTGACTTGGCAAGAGTGGGTCGGCGCACGCGACTGCGAAGAGGCACGCGAGCGCCGCCCGCCGGGCGGGACTTACGGTGCCCTCCGGATGTCGAGCCGGACGCCCGCCGTGACGCGGTAGACCACGCGCGACTCGGTGAACCCGGCGTTCCGCAGTGCCGGCGTGAGGAAGCGATGCAGGTCGCCGCCGACTTCCACGGCCAGCCGACGGCGGCTGAGCATCTCGGGCGCCGCGTCGAAGGCGAGGGAGCCGAATGGAATCACCCCACCACTGCCGGAGCTGAACACCCCGACCGATGCCGCGGGGAAGTACTTGAGGGCACCGATCGCGCCCCGTCCTTCGAGCCACGACCTGAGACGGCGGCGCAGGCCCACCGCCACGCCGAGCGTCCACACCCGGGTGATGGGCGCCGTGAAGCCGCCCTTGTCATGCCGACGCAGGGGGCTGGAGCTCAGGTCGGCCAGCAGCTCGAGTTTCCAACGGCCCGCCAGCGGCAAGTCCACGGTTCCCGTGAAGGCGGGCGCCAGGTCGGCGCGCACGTCCAAGGGCGTGACGATCGAGTCGTGCACCAGGGTGGACGAGTAGCGAGCGCCGAGAGTGGCGTGGATCGAGGTCTGGGCGGTGAGGCTGCTGGCCCACCCGGTGACCAGCAGGCACAGCCCAACCGCCGAATCCCTGATGCTAGGCAGACTTCCTCCGAACCGCACGGATGGCCACGGCTACAAGCAGCAAGGCGCCGTAGACGCAGACGATCAGCGGTCCGGTCGGCAAGTCCTTGGTATAGGACAACCACAGGCCCAGGAGCGAGGCGAGGGCGCCCGTGCCCCAGGACACCACCGCCATGCGGCCCTTGTCCCCGGTGAACAGGTTCGCGATCACCGCGGGTACTACTAGGAAGCTGAATACCATGAGCACGCCCGCGATCGGAACCGCGAGAGTGATGACGACGCCGAACGACAAATAGAACAGGAAGTCCCACCAGCGGATCTTCCAGCCGCTCCGCTCGGCCTCCTCGGCGTGAAACGAGATCGTGAGAAAGCGGTGGCGAAACACGAACTGAAAGACGCCCAGTCCCGCGTAGACGGCCGCCAGCTTGGCGATCTGGGGCCAGGTGACCCACAGAAGGCTTCCCACCAGTGTCTTCTCAACCGCCTCTCCGCCGCCCGGGACTTTGTTCGCGACCAACACGGCGGCAGCGGACGCCACGACATACACGATGCCGATGAAGGCTTCCTGGGGCACCCGGCCGGTACGGCCCGAGGTCCGCGTAAGAGCGAAGACAAACGCGCCGAATGCGGTTGCGATCAGGGCGAAGATGTAGGTCTTCGGCGAATCCGGGTCGATGTGGAACAGCAAGGCCGAGAGGCTTCCCAACGCGGCCATCTGGGCGAGCGACAGGTCCACGAAGATCACTTCCCGGGCGATCACGTGGAGTCCGAGGTAGGCGAGCATGGCGACCAGTACCAGGCACGCCACGAACGGTGGGAGCATCAACTCCAGTCCGGTCACGATTCCTCCGTCAGTTGGCCGCGGCGCCGGGGGACGCAGCGAACGCGCGGCCCAGCTCCGTGATCCAGAGATTCATCAGGTCGAAATAGCTGTTGATGCCCGCCGCCCCGCCGGTGTTGGACGGGACGATCACGGCTCTGGCCCCGGTGCGCTGGGCCACTTCCTGTACCTGGCTCCGGTCGTAGTAGTTGGTCGACAACAACACCGGAATGTGTTTCTCCCGCATGCCGACGATGATCTCTTGCACGTGCCGTGGGGTGGGGGGGATCCCCGGCTTCGGCTCGATGTAATCGAAACAGTTCACCTGGTATTCGCGCGAGAAATAGTCCCACTCCTTGTGATAGCACGCCACCTGGGTGCCGCGGAACGGCAGGGCCTGCTTGAGCCAGCCGCCGAGGCGATTGAGCAGGGGCGCGCCCTGATACTGCCGTGCCTTCAGGAAGTCGAACAGCTTACCCTGTCGATCGAGGTCGGCCAACGTTTGCCCACCCAGGAGCTGGACCAGCTCGGCGCCGAACAGGGCATTGTAGATGCGATCCTCGAAGTCCTTCTCCCGCGCCGTGAAGTACTCTGCGTCGGCTGGGGCGACGCGCTTCAAACCGGTGAGGATGTTGCGTGCGATCTGTACGGCGTTCAAGGGGTCGGTCCAGATGTGCGGGTTCCCGTACACATGGATGTCGCCCTGGGTTCTGGAGAAGCTGGTGGGGACGTCCAGCAGGTCGATGCCCGAGTAGGCGGCCACGTACCCGGGACCCCCTTCAGTCACGCGGGAATTTCCCGCCTTGTCGAGCAGCGCGGGCACCCACAACTCCAGGTCGAGGCCGGTGGTGACGAAGAGATCGGCTCGCGCCAGGGTCGGCACGAAGCTCGGCTTGGGCTGGACGTAGTGCGGGTTCTCGTCGCCGACGGCGATGGAGGAAACGGTCCCCCGGTCGCCGACGATTTCACGAGCGATGGAAGCATAGGTCGTAAGCGAGGTCACGACCTTGACCGGCGCGGCGGGAGGAGTGCCGAGCGATAGGAGGAGCAATAGTAGTTTGAGCATGTCAGTAGGTCTCGTGTTTGTGAGGACCGATCGCCCAGACGGCCTGGAGCGCGAATTGGTGCGTCGCATCGAGCGGCGCGATTTTCTGCCAGGTGTATTGTGCGCGCAGCTCGACCCATTCGCTCTCCCACATCGTGAGCGACGGGATCACCTGGCGCGTGATGAAGCCGCCGAGTGGATCCTCGACGTAGTTGTAAGCCACGCCGGCGATGAAGCGCTGGTTCAACTTGTACGTGCTGCTGACGAACCCGCCGAGACGGGTGGTGCCGATTCCGGCGTACCGCTTGCGGAGCGCCAGCAGCTCGCCGCGCACCGTCCACTCGCGGTACAGCGCGCGCTGGGGCGGCCGCCACGTCAGTCGAAATTCCAGGCCTCCGACCGCCGTCTTGAGACTCGAATCGGGATTGCCGCCGAGCAACCCGGTCCCGCCGATCTGGAGGTAGGTGGCGCGCCCGAGTTGCCAGAAATTGAGCAGATGCACGAGATAGCTGGGACGTCCGCCACCGCCGAATAGCTCGGCGTCGCTCGCGCTGCGGGTGACCTGAGCGGTCAGCTCGTGCGTCCCAAATCCACCGAAGGCGTGGTACAGCGACAGCCCCGTCCCCGCGAGACCATCCTCTCCCAGGTAGGCGCGGAGCGCCAGCGGGTATTCCGTTTCTGGCAGCGCGTGGAGATGCCAGCGGTTCAGCTCGCCGAACTGCTGGCGATACTTGCCGACGTCGAGCCGGATGTGCCCGGGGAGCCCGGTCCAATACGCGTATCCTTCTTCGATCCCCACCGCACCGTTCTCGAGGCTCACGAAGATCTTGGTGTGCGAATAGGGATCGAGCGCGGACTGAAACCCGATCTCGAACTCACGCGGGTCGAAGTTGTCGCGCTGGATTCCCGACGTGGTACCGACGGCCCGCACGTCTCCCGTCGCGCTGATCTCCGGGTTCAACTGACTCTGCTCACGTCCCTTGAACTGCGTGGGCTCCTCGGGTCGGGCCGCCGGCGCACTGTCCGGAGCGCCGGAAGCGGCGGCGGCCGCGGCGCGGAGCGACGCCAGGTCATCCTGCGTCGAGCTGCTCTCCGCCCGCACGGCGGCGAGCGCCGTGTCGTTGCGCAGGCCCGCAGCCTGCAGCCGCGCGAGCACTGCGAGCACGCTGTCGAGCCGCGCCTGCACTCGGCGTAGCTCGGCAGCGAGTGAATCGACCTGCCGTTGAGTCGCGGGCGCCGGCCGTTGGGCCACGAGCGACGCGGCGGGGAAACAAAGCGCCGCGGCGACGAGCCAGCGCTGGGTAGATGATCGCATGTGTATGTCGAGCTCCTGTTGGCTGGTCTGGATGCGCGCGAACGATCCCGCAGGGGGCGATTCGCGTGAACGGGCCGTCACCCAAACGGGGACGGCCGGATCTCAGGCCAGGGAAGCGGGCGGGGCGCGCGGTGGAGCGGCGCGCAGGCGGAGGCGGGTCGGGGAGCGAGGCGCGCGGTCGCGCCCCGACAGCCGGCGAGCGCTCGCGCTCGGCAATGGCCCGCGTCGTTTCGCGGCCGGGAGCGGCCGGGTCGCGGCGTACTGACACTGCGCGCAGCGCGCCGCGTCGTGGATGGTGACGCAATGCGCGGTGTGATGGGACTCGAAGGTCGCGGGGCCGCCGGTGGAATCACTCGCGTGCGCCAGCGCTACCGCGCTGCCCCCTGCCGCCTGCAGGACGAGCACCAGGGCGGCGATGCCGCGCACTCCTCCGTGCAGCACTCCGCTGGACCAGCGTCGCATGGCCACCCTCAACGCACCGGGGACCGCGTGCCGCGCGCGTACGCGCGCAGTCGCCGCAGCATGCGCCGGTCGTGGCGCACGGGGTCGTCCCCCTTGGGCGTTTCGATAATCTTAATCACTTTCGCGAGCTCCTGGTCCCGCATGATGTGGCGGAACGCGTCGGGACCGATCGTTCCCTCCGCGATCCAGGCGTGGCGGTCCAGCCGGGACCCGGCGGCCGCCCGCGAGTCGTTCAGGTGCAGGCACTTGAGCAGTCCCAACCCGACAATCCGATCGAATTCGGCCCAGACCTCCCCGACGTCCGTCGCGACCGGATACCCCGCGGCGTGCAGGTGGGCGGTATCGAGACAGAAGCCCACGCGGCTCCGAGCCTCGGCGGGCAGCCCATTGCGCAACGCCGCCAACACCTCGAAGGTCGCACCCAAGGCAGTTCCCGCCCCGGCCGTTCCCTCGATGAGCACGCCCGGGCCATCCACACGCGCGAGACAGGCGGCATAGCCGCTCGCGTTCCTCTCCAGTCCCGCATCGCGATCGTCGATGAAGTTGCCCGGGTGACTCACCACCCACGGGATGCCCAACATTCGGCAGCGCTCCAGCTCGAGGGCGAAACTGCACTCGCTCCGCGCCCGCAACGCCGCGTCCGGCGAAGCGAGGTTGATGAGGTAGCTGTCGTGCGCCACCACGGCCCGGACCCGGGCGCCCTCCAGACCGGTCCGGAACGCGCCGGCCTGATCGGCATCGATGGTCGGCTCCCGCCACTGGTTTGGCGTCTTCGTGAACACCTGGATGGCGCTCGCCCCGATCGTCCTGGCGCGCTCCGGGGCAAGAGCCAGGCCGCCCAGAGTCGAGACGTGCGCGCCGAGCAGGTCGTCGTGCGCGGTCAGGGCCGCTCCGCGGGAAACGCGAACCGCGAGACCAACGGGACGAATCGGACGCCGCCGGCTCGACGCTCCACCCATCCCTCCGCACGCCGTTCCAAGATGACCAGCTCCTGCTCCAACTGGTCACCGACGGGCGCGACGATCCTGCCACCCGGCGCTACCTGCGTGAGCAGCGGCTCGGGCACGCGGGGCGTCGCCGCCGTGATGAGGATACCGTCGAACGGTGCCGCCTCCGGCCAGCCAGCTGCGCCGTCACCGAGCCGCGTCTCGATGGCGCCGAGCCGCAGCCGGCGGAACCGCTCCTCGGCTTCGACCAGCAGGTCGGGAAGCCGTTCGATCGTGTACAGGCGTCGCACCAGGCGCGCGAGCACCGCCGACTGGTACCCCGAGCCGGTACCCAACTCGAGGACGCGGTGGGTGCGGCGCGGCGCGAGGGCCTCGGTCATCAGCGCGACAATGTAGGGTTGCGAGATCGTCTGCCCGTTGCCGATGGGCAGGGGGCCGTCGCGATAGGCTTGTCCGGCGAGCGAGGGCGGGAGAAACCATTCGCGCGGCACCCACGCCATCGCGGCCAGCACCCGGCGGTCGCGCACCCCGCGCGCGGCCAGCTGGCGGCGGACCATGCGTTTGCGGGCGGGGATCGTCTCGGGAGCCGGGCGCACTGGAGGAACTATACTGCGTGGGGAGTGGGGAGTGGTACTCGACGGTGCGAGGTGGGACTCCGGGTCGTTCCGTCAGGTACCACTCCCCACTCCCTGCTCTTCAGTCCAGCGTCTTATGGAATCGCCGCACCGCCAGCGTGATCAACCCGACCGCGAATCCGCACAGGATGAGGACTTGCGGCCAGATCGCCCTAATGCCCACACCTTTCAACAGGATGCCGCGCAACACCTGGAGGTAGTGGGTGAGCGGCAGGATCTCGCTGAACCATTGAAACGGCAGCGGCATGGCAGCGCGTGGAAACATGAAGCCCGAGAGGAGAATGTTGGGCATCACGAAGAAGAAGCTCACCTGCATTGCTTGCTGCTGGTTCTGCACCAGGGTGGAGATGAACAACCCGAACGAGAGGCTCGCGATGACGAAGATGAGGGACACGCCGTAGAGCAGGACCAAGCTTCCGGAGAACGGCACGTCGAAGACGAACCGGCCGAGGGTGAGCACCGCGGTCATCTGCACGATGCCCACGCCGATGTATGGCGCGATCTTGCCCAGCATCAGCTCGGTCTTGGTGATCGGCGTGACGATCAGCTGCTCCAGCGTCCCGCGCTCGCGCTCCCGCACGATCGCCATCGCGGTGACGAGCACCAGGGTCAGGGTCAGGATCACGCCGACCAGCCCGGGCACGATGTAGTTCGGGCTGCGCAGCCCCGGGTTGTAGCGGGGGCGGATGCGTACGTCGATCGCTGCGTTGGCCCCACCCGCAGCGGCGGTCAGGGCGCCCAGGTTGCGGACCTGGCCGACGCCGGCCGCGGCCGCCAGCGCGGACTGCGACGACAAGGGGTCCGAGGCGTCGATCACGATCTGGACGGTCGCCGTGAGGCCGCGACCCAGATCGCGCGCGTATCCCGGCGGGACGATGATGCCGGCTTGTGCGTGGCCGCGCTCGATGGCCGCATCGAGCCCAGGCTGGCCGTCCACGTGCGCAACGATGCGAAAGCTGCCGGTGTTCTCGAACGCGGCGATGAGGTCGCGGCTTTCCGGCGTGCGCGACTGGTCGAGCACCACGGTGGGGATGTGTCGGACGTCGGTCTGGATGGCGTAGCCGAACATCAGGAGCTGCACGACCGGGATCCCGATCATGATCCCCAGCGTGAGCCGGTCGCGCTTCATCTGGATGAACTCCTTGCGGAACATCGGCCAGAAGCGGGGCATCATCGCTCGTCGCGCTCCTGCAGGATGATGAATGCGTCCTCCAGCGTCTTGCCACCCACCTGCGCGGCCACCTCCGCCGGACTGCCGAGCGCGATCAGGTGGCCGAGGCTCATCATCGCCAGCCGGTCACAGCGCTCCGCTTCATCCATGTAGTGCGTCGTCACCAACACCGTCGTGCCGCCGTGGGCGAGGTCGTGAATCGCCTGCCAGAAATTGCGCCGCGCCGCGGGGTCCACGCCGGCGGTGGGCTCATCGAGGAACAGCACGGGAGGTCGGTGCAGCAGCGCGCAGCCCAGGGCCAGACGCTGCTTCCAGCCGCCCGACAGCTGCGCCGCGAGCTGCCCCAGCCGTCCGGCGATGCCGAGAAACTCGACGACCTCCGCTGTGCGATCCGCACCGGCCCGGCCGGTGAGGCCATAGATCCCTCCGTAGAACTCCAGGTTCTCGGCGACGGTGAGATCCTCGTACAGACCGAAGCGCTGCGACATGTAGCCGATCTGCATCTTGACGCGCTCCGCGGCGGTGCGAACGTCGAGCCCCGCGATGATCGCGGTGCCGTCGGTGGGGTCGAGCAGGCCGCACAGCATGCGGATCGTGGTAGTCTTGCCGGAGCCGTTGGGGCCGAGCAGACCGAAGACCTCGCCGCGGGCGATCTGCAGCGTGAGGCCGGAGACGGCGGTGAGGGCGCCGAAACGGCGTGTGAGCTGCCGGATGTCGACCGCGACGTCGCTCACGGTGTCAGCGGCACCTCGATGGTCACCGGCAGCCCGGCCTTGAGGCGACCGGCGGAATCGTCGAACTCCACCTTGATGGCGAAGACGAGGTCGGCCCGCTCCCGCTCGGTCAGCGCGGCGCGTGGGGTGAACTCGGCACGCGAAGCGATATCCACGATGCGGCCCGAGACCGGTGCCGAGAGGCCGTCGGCGTGAATGGTCACTGTCTGGCCGAGCCGCACCCGCGTCAGGTACGACTCGCCGACGTACGCCCGGATCCAGGGCCGGGCCACGATGCCGAGCGACACGACCGGCGTGCCGACGCCGGCGGCTTCCCCCGGCTCGAGATAGCGGGTGAGGATCACGCCGTCGGCCGGGGCGAGCAACACGAGCTCGTCCTGGATCGCTTCGGTGGCGGCGAGGCCCTGGATGGCGGCGCGCGACTCGCTTCCGGCCGCGCGGGCGGACCGCAACTGGGCCGCGGCGGCCGCCGCGGCGCTCGCCAGCGCGTCGTACTGTTGCGCCGACATGATGCCCTGGATGCGCAATTGGGAAGCCCGAGTGAGGTCGTTCGCCGCCCGCGTGCTGTCGGCGACCGCCGCGGCCACACCGGCGGTGCGGCGCTGCGCGGCCTGCGCCTGCGCGCTGCGTTGGCCGATGAGGGCCGACAGGCCAGGCTGCTCCAGCACCGCGATGGTGTCACCGCGGCGCACCGAGTCGCCCTCGTCCTTCAACAGGCGCATCACCCTGCCGGCCGCGAGTGGGGCCACGCGGATGTCGCGAATTTCGACGGTCCCAGCAACGCGTAGAGTGGTGGGGGATGAGTGGCAGCCAACGGCAATGGCGTATGGAAGAGTCGTAAGGGGGAGAAGACGTAGGGAAGAAACGTAGTCACGCATGTTCCGTACGGTTCTCACCCACGCTCTCTCCATACGCATTTGCATTCGTGGGTCACCGAGGCCGGAGCCAATTCAGCGGATCTAGGGCAATCTGCCCCGGCCCTCGGATTTCGAAATGCAGATGCGCGCCCTGCTCGGTCGCTCCGCCACCCACGTGGCCGATCACCTGTCCGCGAATGACGCGATCCCCTTTGACGACCGCGGCGTCGTTGAGCGTGGCGTACACCGTATAGAACCCGCCGCCATGATCCACGATCACCGTCGTGAGGTAGGTGCCGAGCGGGCCGACGAGCGCCACGGTGCCCGGCGCGACGGCCTTCACGGCGGTGCCCTCCTCCGCGGCGATGCCGATGCCATGCCAGGTGATGCGGGTGTTGTCGGGGCCGGCCGCCGGGCCGAAGTCGTACACCAGCCGGCCGCTCACCGGCCAGTCGAGCGAACCCAAGCTGCCGCTCGTGATCGCGCCGGTCGTGGGCACGGCGCCGCGTGCTTCGGCCTCACGCCGGGCGCGCTCGAGCCCGGCGATCGCGTTGGTCACGCGCCGTTCCTCGGCGCCGGTGGCGGTCAGTCGCTCCTGTACCCGCTCCACGTTGCGGCGCGTCTCGCGCAGCCGGCGCTGCCGCTCGCCGGCCAGGTCCACGAACCGCTGCAGCTCCTCGGAGCGCTCGGTGCGGCGCCGTTCCAGCGCGTCGCGGGCTTCCACCAGGCCCCGCCGCTCCTGCGCGATCCGGTCGCGCAACCGGTGCATTTCGTCGGCCAGCTGGCGGTCCTGCCGGCTCACCAGATAGAGGTACTTGTACCGGGACAGGAGGTCGCCGAAGCTCTCGGCGGCGAGCAGCACTTGGTAGCCGTACAACGCACCGCGCTTGTAGATGTCCACGAGCCGCCGCTCGGACACGGCCCGCTTCTCGTCCAGTGCATCCTGCGCGAGCACCAGGTCCACCGTGATGCGGTCGATCGCGTCCCCCAGCTGGAGGATCTGGCGATCCAGCTCGTTCACGATCCGGTTCGTCGTCTCACGCTGATGCTCGAGGTTGCTCAACTCGTCGGCGAGCGTATGGACCTGGACCCGCAGCCGTTCGAGGTCCTGCTGCGCCTGGTTCCGCTCCCGGCGGATGGTCTCCAGGCGCTGCTGGTTGTCCCGCATCTGCTGTTCGAGGGTGGGACGCTGGGCCAAAAGCGAAGGCGTAAGGAGGACGGCGTGGCAAGAAAGCGTAAGGAAGAGTCGTACAAGGCCGATGCGGTTCTTCCGTACGTCTTTGCCCCCATACGCCTTCTCCATACGCCTCACACTCGTCTCAGATGTCGCCCAACGCTGAGCAGACTTCCCATAAGGCCTATCACCGTTCCGAACATCACGACGCCGAGTGCCTGCACGGCCGTGAAGAAGGACGAGGCGATGAGAAACCGGTTGATCAGGACATAGGCGGCGTACGACAAGCCGATGGCGACGAGACCGCCGAGCAAGCCCTTGAGCGCTCCCTGGAGCAGGAACGGCCGCCGGATGAATCCATCGGTGGCGCCGACCAGCCGCATGATCGCGATTTCGCGGCTGCGCTGCAGCACGGCCATGCGGATCGTCGTGCCGATGATGATCACGGCGACGACGGCGAACGCCGCCCCGACCACGACCCCCACGGCGGCCGCGAGCCCGCGCAGCCGGTCCAGCTTCTCCACCCAGTCGCGTCCGTAGCGCACGTCGTCCACGAAGGCGAACCCCCGTAACCGGTCGGCGACGGCGTTCACGTGCGCCGCGTCCTGGTAGCCTGGCTTGAGCTTGACCTCGATCGAGGCCGGCAGGGGATTGCGCTCCAGCTCGCGCAGCAGGTCGCGGAACTCCACCAGCTCGCGTCGGGCCCGCCCCAGGGCACTATCTTCCGACACGTAGTCGGCGGACAGCACCTCGGGAAACGCTTCGATATCCTGCTCGGCCAGGGTGACGGTTTCGATCTGAGTGCCGGGCAGCACGTACGCCACGATTTCCACCCGCTCCGCCACACCCCGCAGGGCCTGACGCAGGTTCACGGCGACGAGTCCGAAGAGTCCCAGCACGAACAGGGAAAAGGCGATCGTCGTGACCGACAGCGCCGACAGGAGTGGCGCCCGCCGGAAGGCGAGTAGCGCCTCGCGCACGGTCAGGGTCATGCCGGAGCGTCTCCTGCGGCGGCCTCGTCCACGGCCGAATCGTACACGACGGCGCCATCCTGCAGCTCGATGACGCGGTACGGCGCCGAGCGCACCAGCTCCAGGTCGTGCGTCGCCATGACGACGGCCGTCCCGCTCGCGTTGATGTCGCGCAACAGCTGGAAGACGCCGCGCGTGGCGCGCTCGTCGAGGTTACCGGTGGGCTCGTCCGCGAGCAGCACCTGCGGCTCGTTGACGAGGGCCCGCGCGATCGCGACCCGCTGCTGCTCGCCGCCGGAGAGCTCTCGCGGGTAGGCGCCCGCCTTGGCCGCGAGCCCGACCTGGGTCAGGACCCGCATGACGCGGGCGGGAATCGCCGAGCGACGCGCTCCGGTCACCTCGAGCGCGAAGGCCACGTTTTCCTCGGCGGTGCGATCCTCCAGCAGCCGGAAATCCTGGAAGACGATTCCCAGCCGGCGCCGCAAGTGCGGCACTTCGTGGGCGCGCGTGCCCGAGACGTCGAACCCCGATACGCGCACTTCGCCACTCGTCGGGTGTTCGTCGGCGTAGATGAGCTTCAGGACGGTGGACTTTCCGGCGCCGGAGTGGCCGGTGAGAAAGCCGAACTCACCCTTCGCGATGTGGAAGGACACATCCTTGAGCGCCAGGCCGCCCTTGGCGTATGTCTTGAAGACGTTCGTGAACTTGATCACCTAGAGCTGTGCCAGCGCCTGGGCGAAATCCGCGATGAGGTCGTCGGCATCCTCGAGTCCGAGGGAGAATCTCAGGAAGCCGTCCGGAATGCCAGCCCGGGCGCGCTCGTCCGCCGTGAGTCCCTTGTGAGACGTGAGGCGCGGCTCGGAGACGAGCGTCTCCACGCCGCCCAGCGACGGCGCGTGCGCCGCGATCGTCAGCGCACGGAGGAACCGCTCCGCCGCCCGGGCGCCGCCCTTGAGCTCGAGCCCCAGCATCCCGCCGTATCCCTCGAGTACCCGCTTGGCGGTCTTGTGATCGCGGTGCGAGGGGAGTCCGGGATAATGCACGGTGGCGACCTGCGCCTGGCGGGCGAACCATTCCGCCAGCGCGAGCCCCGTGGCGGAATGGCGCGCCATCCGGATGGCAAGCGTGCGCATGCCGCGCTCGATGAGCCACGCGGCGTGCGGATCGATCGCCTGTCCCCACAGCTGCAGCAGCCGGCGCACCTCCTCGACCACCGACTCCGATCCGGCCACCGCGCCGGCGATGACGTCCGTGTGCCCGTTGAGATACTTGGTGGCGCTGTGAATCACGATGTCGGCCCCGTGCTCCAGCGGCCGGAAGCAGATCGGGGAGGCGAACGTGCTGTCGACGAGCAGTGCCAGCCCTTCGGCCTTGGCCAGCGTCGCGATCGGCTCGAGGTCGACGACGCGGAGCAGCGGATTGGTCGGGGTCTCCACGAACAGGGCCCGGGTGTTCTTGCGCAGCGCTTCTTTCCAGGCGCGCGAGCGCAGCGGGTCGACGAACGTCACTTCGATCCCGAAGCGCCCGAACTCCTGTGTGAACAGGCGTTGGACACCCCCGTAGATCCATTCGCTGGAGATCAGATGGTCGCCCGGCCGGAGTACGGCGAGATGGGCGAGGGCCGTAGCGCCCATGCCGCTGGCCACGAACAACGCCGCCTCGGCGCCCTCCAGCTGCGCCAGCCGGCGACCGAGCTGGACCTGGTTCGGGTTGTTGCCGTAGCGCGTGTAGAGAACTTCCGCATTCGATCCGATCGGATTGGTGAAGGTGCTGCTCTGGTAGACCGGTTGCGAGATCGGCGTCCAATCGGGTCGCGGCTGCGGGTCGCCATGAATGGCGCGGGTGGAGAGGCCGAGGCGGCGGCGCGTCACGCGGCGACCAGGGCCACCACGCCGCCGGCGCCGCGCGCAGCCAACTGGAGCGCGACGAGCTCTTCGAGCAGGGCGGCGGTGGATTCCGGTCGCCCGAGGCCGTCCAGCGTGCCGTCGGCCCGCTCGAGCAGGGCGGCGAGTCCGTGCCCTTCGAGGACGGGGCCCAGCGCCTCGAGGTGGGCGTCCGAGCAGCCGCGCAGCACCAACACGCGGATGCGCTCCCGCAGGAGCTTCGCCACGATCTCGTCGGCGCAGGAATAGTCGATGCACCGGACGCCGGTGAAGTCCATCCGTGCCACCGCCCCGGCCTGGGCGGCGTACGCCTGCTCGATGTGCTCGCGGACCGCACGGCCCGTGGCGCGCGTCACGAGGTCGGCGTAGGACGCGCGCACGGCTTGGCGCAGGACGGCGGAGACGTCGATGGAATGGATCACGCGTGTCGGGCTTTCTGCTCCGGGATGATGAGAAGGACCTGGGAGCCGGGGAATGGCGGCAGCCCCTCGGCGAGCGGCACGTCGTCGTCCCAGGAGGGGACGATCGCGATCCGCGCCGTACCGCTGCGGATGGCGATCTTGCCGTCCCACCGCGAGACGTAATTCCGGATCCCCTTCAACCCCTGCCCGCGACCCGGGTCCCGAAAACGACTGACGCCCTGGATCAGCGCTGCCTCCAGCGCCGCGGCGTCTCCCCAGCGATCGCCGAAACGGCGTCCATGTGACGGCTCGAGGGAAGCGCGAAAGCCCACACCGGCGTCCGCCACGGCGATGACCACGACCCGACGCGCCAAGCGGCGACGCCAGTGATAGCTCTGCACCGCCACCCAGCCGCCGGTACCGGCGTGCTCTACAATATTCTGACACGCCTCGGAAAGCGCCATAGCGAATCCCATCGTCGCCTTCGGATCGATGCCGAGCTCGCTCGAGAGAATCGCGATGGCGCGTTGTTGGATGTGCCCCACGACCTCATGCACGTCTTCAGCGGCGCGCACCGCGGTCACGGGAAGCAACACGTCGGAATCGGTCACGGCCTGACCGCGGGGGATCTTGCCGTGGATCTCGAACAGCTCCCGGGCGCCGCGGAAAAACCCGGCCCGGCCCCAGTAGCTGAGGACCTCCGGCGCCGTTGGCACGGTGAGGAGCGGCGGCTCGCCGCCCGGCGATCGCGCCGCCTGCCCGGCCGCCAGCAGGCCGACGAGCCCGTACGGGGACGCCCACTCGGTGGCGTGTGCGTCGAACAGCAGGCGACCGCCGTCCGCGGAGGCGCGGCCGAAGGCCGCCGCGAACTGGTCGAAGGATCGGTCGTCGAATTGTGCCGGGACATCGACCAGTTTGGTCATACCGATGCGAGGCGGCCCAACAAATGGTCGCGCAACCCCGTCGCCCCCCGATGGGTCGCGTTGCGCGCCGCCAGGTGCGTGCCGGCGCGAATCGCCGCCTCGAGGGTCGCCCCCTGCAGCAACTGCGCGCAAGTCACCGCGCCGAACACATCGCCGCAGCCGGTCGGGTCGCCACCGGCACCGGGCGCTCGGTCTCCCGGCTCGAGCCCGACCCGCGCGCTCCGGATCGGGCTTCCGGGGACCGGCGTCGCGACGAAATACGCAGCGCCGCGGACGCCGAGCGTCACGATCAACGTGCGGCACCCGGCCGCCAGGACGTGGGCCGCGGCGACGAGGGGATCGGCGCCGAGCTGTCCGAACTCGTCCTCATTGAGCTGCACCGTGTCGAAGCAGCTGAACCAGCTATCGCCGCCCGGGAGCGGCTGTAACACCCGGGTGCCGTCCGGCGTGCGGCCGAGGAACAAGCTGTGCAGGTCCGCGTAGAGCGGCCGTGGGAATCCGCGCCGCAGCAGCTGCGCAGTTTCCAGTCCCAGCTCCCAGCCGGAAATGAAGTTCACGTACAACGCGTCGAGATCGCCCACCTGGCTCCCGAGCTCCGACCAGGTCCACTCCGGCACGCCGCCCGTGAGCTGCTCGCAACGTCGTTCCGCCGTTTCGTAGCGGAGCGTGACGCGGTTGTTCTGCTCCGGCACCTCGATGAATCGAGCGCCCGGCACGGCGCGTCGCACCGCCCCCAGAAACGCGGCCGCCTGGGGAGCCAGGTCGCGCCCCACTTTGATCAGCGGCACGATGGACCAGTCCTCTCCCAGCGTCGCATCCAGACCGGCGAGCGCGTAGGCGATCCCCCCCCATTCCTGCACCGCGCTCTGGGCAGGGTCGCGTCCGTGGATCGTGTCCCACACCATCGTCCCGATGACTCCCAGCCGTTTCACACGCGACCCCACGTCCGCTTGGCAAAGACCGCAGCGGCGCCCCACACGCCGGCCGTGCCCGGCAGCTCGCCCGGCAGGATCCGGCACACGTCGACGGCCGGCTTGAACGCCCGCCGCTTCACTTCGCTGCGCAGCGGCACGAACAGCTTGTCGCCGGCCAGGGTGACGCCGCCGCAGATCACCACCACCTGGGGATTGAAAATGTTGATGATGTTGGCCACGCCCGCCCCGAGGAACTTGGCGGTATCCCGGACCACTTCGAGCGCGAATTCGTCGCCTGCGTGCGCCGCGTCGTAGACCACCTGCGCCGTGACCTTGTGCAGTTCCCCCGCGACGTAGCGGGGCAGGACGGTGGCGGCTCCCGCCTCGATCCCCTCCACCGCGCGGGCGGCGATCGCCGGGCCCGACGCGTACGCTTCGAGGCAACCGTAGTTGCCGCAATTGCAGCGGCGCCCGTTGGAGTCGATCGTCATGTGGCCGATCTCGCCGGCAATGTCGGAGGCGCCGCGGTAGAGGTCGCCGTACAACACGATCCCGCCCCCGATCCCGGTCCCGATGGTGAGTCCGACGACATGCTCCACGCCGCGTGCGGCCCCGCGCCACCATTCGCCGAAAATGGCGCAGTTGGCGTCGTTATCGAGAGTGGCCGGCAGCCCCAGGCCGTTCGCCACGCGATCCCGCAGGGGCATGTTGACCCAGCCGAGGTTGGGCGTGAGCAGCACGACGCCGCTCTTCGTGTCGAGCGGTCCCGGCGAGCCGATGCCGACCCCGGCGATCTCCCGCTTCCCGGCCTGCGCCATCGAGGCGCGCGCCAGATCGACGATGCGCGCCACGACCGCGTCCGCGCCGTCCTCGGATTTCGTGGGCACGGACAGCACCCCGAGGATCTCCGAGCCGTCCTCGGCAACGGTCCCGGCGACGATGTTCGTCCCGCCGACGTCAATCCCGACGATGTAGCGCACCGGTCTCCTCGATCGCGTGTAGAATGTCGTCCACCGTCAGCGTCTGCATGCACAGATGATGACCCAAGGGACACCGCTCGGGTCCGTGCGGCGAGCACGGGCGACAGGCGAGTCCGTCCACTCCGACCACGACGTCGCGTGGGCCACGGGGCCCGAACCCGAACGCCGGGATCGTCGGTCCGAAGATAGCGACGGTCGGCGTCCCCATCGCCTGCGCGAAGTGCAGCGGCGCCGAATCGTTCGTCACGAGGACCACGGCTTCCTGGATGACGGCCGCCGACTCGCGCAGGGAGAGGCGGCCGCACAGGCTCACCGCGTGGTGCTTCCCGCCGGCGTCCCGGGTGCCGGCGACGACGCCGTCGGCGAGCGCGGCATCCTCCGGTCCACCCACCAGCACCAGGTCCATTCGCTCGATCAAGCGCCGCGCGAGTGCCGCATAGTGCGGCCACCGCTTGCTGCCCCAGATCGATCCCGGGGCGAGTGCGGCGAACGGCGCCCGGATCGATCCCATCCCGAGGAGCGCCTTGGCCCGGGCCACATCGGCGACCGAGACTTGCAGTGTTGGCAACGTCTGATGCCGCGGCGCCGCGTCGGCGAGTGCCAGCACCCGGTCGATCTCGTGTCCGGCTCGTGGGCGCGGGCGTGAGGTAGTGTAGAACATCCGCCAGCCGTCGGCGAACCCGACACGCCGTGGGATCCGGGCGAACAACGCCAGCGCCGCGGTCCGTAGCGAGCGGTGAGGAAGGTACGCCACCGCGTAGCCCTCCGCACGGAGGCGGCCCGCGAGCCGCCGCAGCCCGGCGAGCCCCCGGTCGGCGCCACGTTTGTCGTAGGCGATCACCCGGCGGACGGCGGGGTGTGTTTCGAGCAGTGGAGCGGCGGCGGGGGTCGTCACGACGTCGACGGGTCCGTGCCGCTCGGCGAGCTCCGCGAGCAGCGGCGTCGTGAGGACCACGTCGCCGAGGAACGCGGTCTGGATGACGAGGGCAGGGACCGGAGCAGACGCCGTCATGGAAGGGGGAATCTGGTGGGACGCTCGCGGCGTTGGTAGGCGTCCGAGCGCGATCGAGCGCTAGAAGGTCCAGCCGGTCCTGCTGGTAAAGACGACCCCGTCCGGCCCGTGCGTGGCGTAGACGTGCGCGATCGTCTTTCCTTTGAAGCGCAGGCCAAGCCCGAGCCCTGGACCGATCTTCACGTCGGTCGCCGTCGGAACGGGCCATCCTGATCGAGAAACGGCGCGACCAGCCGCCGGATCCACTCGGCCGAGACCCGCAAACTGTCGATCACCGCACGGAGCGCGGGATCGGTCGCGTGGTGCGGGGGCGGCGTATTCAAGGGCCGGGCGACGACGACGAAGTCTCGGAGCGGCCGGTTGCGGCCGGCGAGCGGGTCGCCCAG
>Ga0184629_10000303_pt1 | contig 21909 bp, 24 predicted proteins | sample PLM4_32_b1_FD_133158 | JGI IMG/M metagenome (GOLD analysis project Ga0184629, IMG submission 133158) | Groundwater sediment microbial communities from an aquifer in East River, Colorado, USA - PLM4_32_b1 | ecosystem: Environmental > Terrestrial > Soil > Riparian zone | place: USA: East River...
ACTTCGGCGCTGGCGAAGCGCTTGTTCTTCATCGGATCGAACATCTCGATCTCGCCGTCGCGCACGAGCTGCATCAGGTCCTTGTCGGAGGACACGATCGTCACCTTGGCGCCGGCTTCGCGGGCAAGGCGCGAATAGGTGGCGATCAGGTCGTCGGCCTCGAACCCCACCTTCTCGATGCAGGGCACGCCGAAGGCGCGCACCGCCTCGCGCGTCAAGGGGAACTGCGGCAGCAGGTCGTCGGGCGGATCGGTGCGGTTCGCCTTGTAGTCGGCATAGATCGCCGAGCGGAAGGTGGCGCGGCTCGCATCGAAGATGACCGCGAGGTGGCTGGGCCTATCCGCCTTCATGTCCTGCAACAGCTTCCACAGCATGTTGCTGAAGCCGGAGACGGCGCCGGTCGGCAGCCCGTCGGACTTGCGCGAAAGCGGCGGAAGCGCGTGGTAGGCGCGGAAGATGAACCCCGAGCCGTCGACGAGATAGAGATGATCGCCTGGCCCGATCTCGCGGTGATGGCCGCGCGCCGTCAATGCGCTCCTGCCTCGTGGCGCGCCTTCTCATCGAGGACAAAGCGGCGGTCGCAATAGGGACAATCGATGAAGCCCTCGTCCCCGATCTGGAGGTACACCTTCGGGTGCCCGAGCGCGCCGCCGCCGCCGTCACAGGAAACGCGGGCGGTGTGCACGATCAGGGTTTCGGGCGCATCTGAGGACATGGGACAATCTCGACCGTCATTGAGGCGGCCGGATCATAGCCACGGAAGCGCGGTGTGCAACCGCGGCGTCCGCACGCGATGTGGACCAGTATTTAGCGCGGAATCGGTGGTGGCGGCGGCAGCGGGCGGACGGCCTTGGACGACGGCGCGATGATGGCAAAGAGGAAAGAGACGATGGCTAATACCATCCAGCCGGGGGTTTCGATGATCTTGAGGACAACGATCACAATTTGCTGCGGGGCATTCGCGATCAGCGCGTCCTTCATGTTGTAGCTGAACAGGAGAATCACGTCCTGGAGCGAACGGAGGACGAGCGCTTGCTTCTCGAGCGTTCCGATGAGATCGGCGCCCAGCAGCATCACCGCAAGAACGATGAGTATGAGGCTGAGCCAGCGGAAGATGATCATTGCGTCCCCCTGGGTTTGCAATCACCCAACGCTTAATCATAACAAGGACTTAGTTTACCACCTCTTAGCGGCGATCTCCCTTGCGGTCGAACGCCGCTAAGCTCAATCACGGCTACGGAAAATCGCAGCGAGGCCTGCGCCGATCACGGCGAGCACGCCCCAGCCTGGAAGCATGAGAACCCAGGAAAACGCCCCGGACAGCCACTCCGGCAAGGATGCGAGGAGCGGCTCGGGATCGGCGCGATAGAGCGAGAGAATCTGCTCGAACGAGCGGATCGTGCGGATGCCCCCGTTCTCGATGGTGCTGATCTCATCGGCGCCGAGAAGCATCAGCGCATGCAGCACCAACAGGATCCCGAGCCAGCGCGCGGCGACGATGAGCTTCTGCACCACCATCGCCGGCCCCCGGTTCGTGCGCTATTGCGCGGGCTGCTGTTCCTTCGCGGTCTCGTCCTTCCTCTCGGACGCGATCTCCTTGCCGGTGGCCTGATCGACAACCTTCATCGAGAGCCGCACCTTGCCGCGGTCGTCGATGCCGATCAGCTTCACTTTCACCTGGTCGCCTTCCTTGACCACGTCGGAGACCTTTGCCACGCGTTTGGGCGCGAGCTCGGAGATGTGCACGAGACCATCGCGCGGTCCGAAGAAATTGACGAAGGCGCCGAAGTCCATGATCTTGACGACCTTGCCTTCGTAGATTTCGCCGACCTCTGGCTCGGCCACGATCCCCTTGATCCACTTCAGCGCTGCGCGAATGGATTCGCCATCGGCGCTCGCGACCTTGATCGTGCCGTCGTCCGAGATGTCGATCTTGGCGCCGGTCTTCTCCACGATCTCGCGGATGACCTTGCCGCCGGAGCCGATGACTTCGCGGATCTTGTCAGTCGGGATCTTGATCGTCTCGATGCGCGGCGCGTGTTCGCCGAGCTCGGCGCGCGCGGTGCCGATCGCCTTGGCCATCTCGCCCAGGATATGCATGCGTCCGTCGCGCGCCTGATTGAGCGCGACCTGCATGATCTCCTCGGTGATGCCGGTGATCTTGATGTCCATCTGCAGCGAGGTGACGCCGGTCTCGGTGCCCGCGACCTTGAAGTCCATGTCGCCGAGATGATCCTCGTCGCCGAGGATGTCGGAGAGCACAGCGAAGCGGTCTGCTTCCTTGATGAGGCCCATGGCGATGCCGGCGCATGCGTGCTTGATCGGCACGCCCGCATCCATCAGCGCGAGCGATGATCCACAGACGGTCGCCATCGAGGACGAGCCGTTCGACTCGGTGATCTCCGAGACGACGCGGATCGTATAGGGGAACGCCGCCTTGTCGGGCAGCAGCGGATTGACGGCGCGCCACGCGAGCTTGCCGTGACCGATCTCACGCCGGCCCGCGCCCGTCATGCGCCCGACTTCGCCCACCGAATAAGGCGGGAAGTTGTAGTGCAGCATGAAGTGCTGCTTGTAGGTGCCTTCGAGCGAGTCAATGAATTGCTCGTCTTCGCCGGTACCAAGCGTCGTGACGACGAGCGCCTGCGTCTCGCCGCGGGTGAAGAGCGCGCTGCCATGCGCGCGCGGCAGCACGCCGACCTGGCACTTGATGGGCCGCACGGTCTTGAGATCGCGGCCGTCGATGCGCCGCCCGGTGTCGATCACCGCGTTGCGCATGACCCGGCTTTCCAATTCCTTGAACAACTTACGTAAAGTGTTCTCGGGAATCTTGCCGTCTTCATCGCCGACGAGGGCCGCCGCGGCCTGGTTGCGGATTTCTTCGATGCGGTTGCGGCGCGCGGTCTTCTCGGCGATCTGATAGGCGTCTTTCAGCGCGGCTTCGGCGTGCCTGGCGAGCAGTTTCAGCTCTGCGTCGTAATTTGCGACTGCAACGTCGCGCGGGTCCTTCGCCGCCTTCTCTGCGAGGCTAATGATGGCGGAGATCACTTTCTGCATCTCACGATGGCCGAACATGACCGCGCCGAGCATGACTTCTTCGGTGAGCTCCTTGGCTTCCGATTCGACCATGAGCACGGCATCGCCCGTGCCGGCGACCACGAGATCGAGCGCCGAATTCGGCATCTCCTCGAGCGGCGGGTTGAGCTTGAATTCGTTGTTGATGTAGCCGACGCGCGCGGCGCCGATCGGTCCCATGAAGGGGATGCCGGATAGCGTCAGCGCCGCGGAGGCGGCGACCATGGCAACCACGTCGGGCTCGTTCTCGAGGTCGTGGCTCAGCACTGTGATGATGACTTGCGTCTCGTTGCGGTAGCCCGGCACGAATAGCGGGCGGATCGGGCGATCGATCAGACGCGAGATCAAGGTCTCGCGTTCGGTCGGACGTCCCTCGCGCTTGAAATAGCCGCCGGGGATTTTGCCCGACGCGTAGAATTTTTCCTGGTAGTTGACGGTTAGGGGGAAGAAATCGATGCCGGCCTTGGGCTCGGTTTGGCCGACGGCAGTGGCCAAGACGACGGTCTCGCCGTACGTAGCCAGGACCGCTCCATCGGCCTGGCGGGCCATTCTCCCGGTTTCAAGAACGAGCTTGCGCCCGCCCCATTCGATCTCCTCGCGGTGGATATTGAACATTGTACGTGTCCTTCTTTCCCGCCGCCGGATTGCGGCGGGCCTTCTTCATTACTTGTGTTGAGATAGGAGCGCGGACCCAAGTGAGGTCCACGCGCGCGCTTACGATCCGTGCGAAAGCACCAGCCGTAGGCACGACTGCAGAGGGGTTGAAGTGCGACGCCGTTTTCAGCGGCGCAAACCTAAGCGCTGAATCAGCGCTTCGTAGCGGGGCTGGTCGTTCGCCTTGATGTAATCGAGCAACCGACGGCGCTGCGAGACCATCTTGATCAGCCCGCGACGCGAGTGGTTGTCCTTCACATGGGTCTTGAAGTGCTCGGTCAGATTGGTGATCCGCTCCGAGAGCACAGCCACCTGGACATCGGGCGACCCCGTGTCGCCCGCCTTGATGGCAAACTGGGTGATCACTTCTTTCTTGCGTTCCACAGTCACCGACATCGGTTCGTCCTTTTGTTGGCCAGTCCTCAAAGACCCGGCCCGAAGTTGAAGACCCGGAACGGCCTGAACTCCCCTTGCGCCACTTGAGCAAGCGCGACCGGCTCACCCTGAGCCGTGGAGAGCAAGACCGTGAGGCCCTGAAAATCGGTCTCCGCTTGAGGGATGCCCTCGATCAGGCGCGCGAAATGGGGCGGCCGGATCAGAATCGGGTTCCCGCTGCGGAGCCTCATGGAATCTTGCCCCGTTACGGCCAGCGCCGGGATGCCGTCCAGCGCGGTCGCAATAGGGCGGAGATGCTCCAAAGCGGCCGGACTATGGCCCAAGGTCTCCAGGTTTTCCAGCGAAATCGCGGCTTCTATGGAGAAGGGGCCGACCTTAAGCCGTCGCAATTCGGTGACGTGGCCGCACGTTCCAAGGGCAATGGCAAGGTCGCGCACCCAGGCGCGCACATAAGAGCCCTTGCCGCAGGAGAGCTCGAACGCGGCGTGATCGGAGTCCGGAATCGCGACCAGCCGGGCTTCCCGGATTGAGATCGTTCGCGGCTCGAGGCTGAACTCTTCGCCCTCGCGCGCCAAGTCATAGGCGCGCTCGCCCTTGACCTTGATAGCGGAGAACGCAGGCGGGACCTGGAGGATATCGCCCGTGAACTTCGGGATCTGGGCCAGAATCTCGCCTTCCGTCGGGCGGACATCCGAGCGCTCGACGACTTCGCCTTCGGCGTCGTCGGTGTCGCGCGATTCCCCCCAGCGGGCGGTGAACCGGTAGAGCTTCTCGCCCTCCATGGCGTAGGGGACGGTCTTGGTCGCCTCGCCAAGCGCAACCGCCAGCACGCCGGTCGCGAGCGGGTCGAGCGTACCGGCATGTCCCGCCTTTTGTGCGTCGAAGAGCCGCTTCACCCGGGCAACGGCCACGGTCGAGGAGAGGCCGATGGGCTTATCGAGGACGACCCACCCATGAACGGGCTGGCCTGAGCGCCTACGGCCCATCGTCGTCCTTCGCCGGCGTGTCCTGGGCCTTCAGGTCGCGGGCCACCTTCTCAGAATGCAGGATGCGTTCGATCCGCTGGGCTTCGGCGAACGAGGTGTCCTCCATGAAACGCAGCTCGGGCGTGAACTTGAGCTCGATCGTGTGCCCGAGCTCGCCGCGCAGGAAGCCACGATGGCGATTCAGCGCCTCCACAATCCCTTCGGCGTTCTCACCGCCCAGAGGTTGAACGAAGACCGTCGCGTGGCGCATGTCGGGCGAGGGCTTGACCTGCGTGACGGTGACCGAGACGCCCTCGAGGTCGGGATCGCGGATCTCGCGCTCGCGGAGAATTTCGGAAAGCGCATGGCGCAGCATCTCGCCCACACGCAATTGGCGCTGCGAGGGGCCGGGGCCTTGTTCCGAGGATGAGGGGCGAGTGTGGCGGCGGGACATTGATCGAGCAGCGCTCTAAGCCGACCGGTCTGCGGGCTTGATATTGCCGCGAACGATCGCTCTAAAGCGATCGGTCTCTTCGTCGCTACCAAAGCAGCGCTTGGGCACGATGTGAGCCATAAGCTTCTCCACATAGAGGAAGAAATGCGTCGGAGTCTCTTCGACGCGATGGAACGCCTGCCACTGACATTTCAGATCGGCAACATCGTTTTTGAACGATCCGCCACGCGAAGAAAGAGCCATGTCCGTTGGGCGCAGAGCGCCGCTGCTACCCCAGTCCACATCAGGCACGTAACGGAGAAGGGCCACGAGCGGCAGCAGTCCGACGACCGAACACATGAGGAATAGGCCCATAGATTGGCGATCCATACCACCCAGCCAAACCGGAATAACAATCACCATGAAGTAATAAAATAGCCACGTCCCCGCTCGCGCCCATTCGAGCCATTGCGGTCGGAGCCTCCGCGCGGTGACGCGCTGAAATGCGACGCAATCCTCAGGCGTCAACTGCACATGCACGACGACAGCATCGCTTTCGGTCATGGTTCAGCCCCGAGACGCCTTTATGCCGCCGTACCGCCCTTGGGCGCGGCAGGTGAATTCCGGCTTTGCATCGCGACCCACTGTGAGCCGCGAAAATCTTGTTTTGTCCATTCAGGGTTGTCGGGATGGTTACCTGCCCAAGTGCCGCTAGGCTGACAGCTCCGTCGTCTTGATGTTTGCGCGGAGCATGGCTGCAAAGCGGTCAATGTGGTCTGCGTCCTCAAAGCCGCGCTTTGGCACAATGTGAGCGATCAGCTTGTCCGTATAGAGGAAGAAGTGGGTTGGCGTTTCCTCGACGCGAAGAAAGGCCCGCCAATCACATTTCGACTCCGCAACATCGCTCTTGAACGACACGCCTTGCGAAGAGACGGTGATGTCAAGGGGACGCAGGAAGAGACCTTTGGGATCGTACATTCCATTCTGCATCTGTCGGGCTGTATGGGAATGAAGCACGAGAAGCGCCAACAGCCCGACTGTTAGAACGGCAGCAATTACGACCGGATATGGCGGGTTCCCGGGCACTATCAGCAAGAGGAGTGCGGCCAAGACCATCCAAAGCAAGAAAGCGAACATGTTCGCCAGAAACTGCATCCGCCGATACGGCCCAAAACCTGCCATTGCGGCTCGAGAAAAAATGGCGCCGTCGTCAACCGTGTTCTGCACACGCACAACAACGGTGTCGCCTTCCATCATAGTCAAGTGCCGTCGCAATGAAGCGCAGTTACAGGCTGCGCCGGATCGTTTCGACCTCGTAGCACTCGATGACGTCGCCCTTCTGGATATCCTGGAAGTTGGCGAACGCCATGCCGCATTCCTGGCCGGCCTGCACCTCGCGCACTTCGTCCTTGAACCGTTTCAAGGTCGAAAGATCGCCTTCGTGGATCACGACGTCATCGCGAATGAGGCGAACCTTGGCGCCGCGCTTGACCGAGCCATCGGTGACGCGGCAACCCGCAACCTTGCCGACCTTCGAGATGTTGAACACCTCGAGGATCTCGGCATTGCCCAGGAACCGCTCGCGCGTCTCGGGCGCGAGCATGCCGGAGAGGGCCGCCTTCACGTCGTCGATGACGTTGTAGATGATGTTGTAGTAGCGGATATCGACACCGTCGCGCTTGGAGCGCTCGCGCGCCTGCACGTTGGCGCGGACATTGAAACCGATGATCGCCGCACCCGACGCGTGGGCCAAGATCACATCGGACTCGGTGATGCCGCCGACGCCGCCGTGCAGAATCTGGACGGCGACTTCTTCCGAACCGACCTTCGTCAGCGCGCCTTCGATCGCTTCGAGCGAGCCCTGCACGTCGGTCTTGATGACGAGCGGCAAGAGGCGCTTCTCGCCGTCCTTGCGGCTTTTCAGGAGCTGATCGAGGGACTGACGCGAGATCGTCGCCTGGCGCGTTTCGCGACGCTTGCGGCCGCGATATTCCGTGACTTCGCGCGCTCGCGCCTCGGACTCGACGACGACGAATTCGTCGCCCGCCTCTGGCACGCCCGAGAGGCCGAGGATTTCGACCGGTTCCGACGGGAACGCCTGCTCCACGGTCTCGCCGCGCTCATTGACGAGAGCGCGCACACGGCCCCACTCGGCGCCCGCGACGACGAGGTCGCCATGCTTGAGCGTTCCACGCTGGATCAGCACTGTCGCGACGGGACCGCGGCCCTTGTCCAGCTTGGCTTCGATCACAGCGCCATCGGCCGCGCGATGGACATTGGCGCGCAGATCGAGAACTTCCGATTGCAGGAGAATCGCTTCCTCGAGCTTTTGGAGACCGGTTCCCTTGATCGCGGAGACTTCGACTGCGAGCACATCGCCGCCAAGTTCTTCGACCTGGATCTCGTGCTGCAACAACTCGGTCTTCACCCGCATCGGATTGGCGTCGCCTTTGTCCACTTTGTTGATGGCGACAATGAGCGGGACCTTCGCGGCCTTCGCGTGCGCGATGGCTTCGACGGTCTGCGGCATGACGCCATCGTCGGCGGCAACAACGAGGATGACGATATCGGTGACCTTGGCGCCGCGCGCGCGCATCGCAGTGAACGCGGCATGGCCGGGCGTGTCGAGGAAGGTGATCTTCGCGCCCGAGGCGAGCTGCACCTGATAGGCGCCGATATGCTGGGTGATGCCGCCCGCTTCGCCCGCTGCGACGTCCGTCTTGCGCAAGGCGTCGAGCAGCGAGGTCTTGCCGTGGTCTACATGGCCCATCACGGTCACGATCGGGGCGCGCGGAATGAGGTCTTCCTCATTGTCGGTGACGCCGCGCAGACCCTCGAGCACGTCAGATTCGGCAACGCGCTTCACAGAGTGCCCGAGTTCGGTTGCAACGAGCTCGGCGGTGTCGGCATCGATCACATCGTTGACCGTCAGCATCATGCCGCTCTTCATCAGCACCTTGATGACGTCGACGCCGCGCCGCGCCATGCGGTTGGCGAGTTCGGAAACAGTAATCGTTTCGGGAATGATCACTTCGCGCGGACCCGCGGGCGGCGCCACCTGCTGCTGGCGGTGAGCGCGGTTCAGTTGGCGGCGGAACGAGGCGACCGAACGCATGCGTTCTTCGTCATCGGACAGCGCGCGCGTAATGGTGAGCTTGCCGGCCCGCCGTCCACCCGGCGCCGCTTTGCGCGGGGGGGGTGTTTTCACACCCGCGGGCTTGCCTTTTTTGGCGGTGGCTTCCTCTTCCTCATCGGTGAGATCGCGGCCGCGCTTGCCGATCACCGGCGGCGCGGTTGTGGTCGTCGTGGTGGTTTCCGTCTCTTTCTTCTCGAGCCTGCGCGCAGCTTCCTGTTCGGCGCGTCTGCGGGCCTCTTCTTCGGCGTGCTTGCGCGCTTCTTCTTCGGACTTGCGCTTTTCGGCCGCGTCGCGCTCGCGCTTGAAGCGATCTTCTTCGACCGCACGTTTCGCCGCCTCTTCGTCCGCGCGCTTGCGCGCTTCCTCTTCGGCGAATTTCGCATCGGTCAGCGCACGGAGACGTGCTTCTTTCTCGTCCTCGGTCAACTCGCGAAGAACAACGCCGCCGCGCGCACTTGCGGGACGTCTTGCGTCGGTGTCGCGCGCTTCGGGGACGGCATGGTCCTCGGCGAGGCCATGCTTGACCGGCTTTTCGGGTTCAAGTGGCTTCGCGCCGGGCATGACACGGGCGCGCTTCTTCTCGACCACGACCGCCTTGCTGCGCCCGTGGCTGAAGCTCTGTCGAACCGTCGACGTCTCGGTCCGTTTCAGCGACAGCGTTTTACCGCCGGTGCCCCCGGCTCTCGAACGCGTACCGCCGTCATCCGTATCGCTCATGCAATCCTTTCAGAAACCCATCAAACCAAGCACTCACAAAAAGGCGGCCGCTCCGGGCTTCAGCCCGTGTTGCCCGCCTCACCTTCCGAGAAACCGGCCCAGACCCAAGGCTTTAGCGGCCGGAAACCGTTGAGCCGCCCGGCGTCGAACACCAACCGCTCCGCAATCCGCCCGGATTTGAGGGCTGCATGTACCACATTTGACCGCCCCAGAGCCAAGCTCAATTCGGCGGAACTAAGGGCACCAATGACGAAGGGAACAATCCCCGCCGAACGTGCGGCCGCCTGCAATTTTCGCTGCCCGTCGGCCGCGGCATCCGAGGCCTCGACGATGACGGACGGCGCGCCGGGGCCCTTAAGCGCACGTTCCACCTGATCGAAGCCCAGGATGAGCTCGCCCGCCCTGCGGCTTAGCCCAAGATGGCCGAGCATGCGCTCGACCAATCGGGCTTCGGTCCGCGCAGCGAGAGACGCGTCCGCTTTCACCACCCCGCCAGCTGCGCGCGAGAACAAGCCCTTCGACGCGGCCTGCTCGACCGCCTTGCGCTCGGCGCGAACCCACATTCCGCGTCCGGGGAGCTTGGCTTCGACGTCGGGGACGACCTCGCCATCTGGCGCAAGCGCGAAACGCACGAGCCGTCCTTCGGGCAGGACCTCGCCCGAGACGATGCAACGCCGCGTGCGCGATCCGTCCATGGCGGACGCGGGGTGAGGACTTTCCACGCGCTCGTCGAGAAGCACCCTTACGCCTGCCCCTCCTCCGCGGGCGCCGGCGCGAGGTCTTCTTCCTTGATCCAACCCGCGTTGACGCGCGCCCTCATGATGATGGCATTGACGTCGTCGGTGGTGAGATCGAAACCCTCGAGCGCGCCGGGAACCCGAACGCGTTCGGTGCCCTTGTTCTCGACATAGCCTAAGAGATCGTCGCTGGCGCAGCCAGCGAGGTCTTCCATGGTCTTGATGCCGTTCTCGCCGAGGCGGACGAGCATCGCCGACGAGAGACCATCAACGTCCGCCACGTCGTCCTCGACGCCGAGCTCGCGGCGCTTCGCGTCGAACACCGCGTTCTTCTGTTCGATGTAATTGCGGGCCCGGGTCTGCAGCTCTTCGGCCGTGTCCTCGTCGAAGCCTTCGATCTCGGCGAGATCGTGGGTGGGCACATAGGCCACGTCTTCGATGCTGGAGAAGCCTTCGGACGCGAGCAGCTGCGCGATCGTCTCGTCGACATCCAGGCTGTCCATGAAGAGCTGCGTGCGCTCGGCGAATTCCTTTTGCCGGCGTTCGGACTCTTCCTGCTCGGTCAGGATATCGATCTGCCAACCCGTGAGCTGCGAGGCGAGGCGCACATTCTGTCCGCGCCGGCCGATCGCGAGCGAGAGTTGATCGTCGGGAACGACAACCTCGACGCGATGCGTCTCTTCATCGAGCACGACCTTGCTGACTTCGGCAGGCGCGAGCGCGTTCACGATGAAGGTCGCGGGATCGCCGTTCCATGGGATGATGTCGATACGCTCGCCCTGCAGCTCCTGCACGACCGCCTGCACCCGCACGCCGCGCATGCCGACGCACGCGCCCACGGGATCGATCGAGCTGTCCTTCGAGATCACCGCGATCTTGGCGCGGCTTCCGGGATCGCGCGCAACCGCGCGGATTTCGATGATGCCGTCATAGATCTCCGGCACTTCCTGCGCGAAGAGGCGAGCCATGAACTGCGGATGCGTGCGGGAGAGGAAGATCTGTGGGCCCCGCGTCTCGCGGCGCACGTCGTAGATGTAAGCGCGGATGCGATCTCCGTTGCGGAAGGATTCGCGCGGGATCATCTCGTCGCGGCGGACCACACCCTCGGCGCGTCCGAAGTCGACGACGACGGATCCGAACTCGACGCGCTTCACCGTGCCATGCACGATTTCGCCGATGCGGTCCTTGTATTCGTCGTATTGGCGCTCGCGTTCGGCGTCGCGCACTTTCTGCACGATCACCTGCTTCGCCGCCTGCGTCGCGATGCGCGAGAACTCGATCGGCGGCAGCATCTCCGCGATGATGTCCCCGACCTGGGCCGCGGGATTCCTGCGCCGTGCGTCGGTCATGGAGATCTCGATCTTATCGTTCTCGACCTTCTCGACGACGTGCAGATAGCGCGAGATGTGCGTCTCGCCGGTCTTCGAATCGATCTCGACCCTGATCTCGTTCTCGGCGCCGTAACGCGACTTGGCGGCACGCTGCATGGCTTCTTCCATCGCGTGGATCACGACCGCCTTGTCGATCGACTTCTCGCGCGCGACCGCATCGGCGATCTGCAACAGCTCGAGCCTGTTGGCGGCAACTCCGGTAGCCATTCTTCACTCCATCTCAGTGCGAAACCTTGGCTTCGCGTTTCTCACGTGCCTTCAAACTTTCCTGAATCAAGCGATCGGTCAGCAGCAGTTTCGCCTCCGACACGTCGGCGAACGGAAATGTCACGCGCCGAGTCTCGTTCGTCTCTGTGACATCCATAACCACGTCGGAGCCTTCAAGCCCGATCAGCAATCCCTTGAAGCGCCGGCGCCCCTCGAGCCCGTGTGCGAGCTCGACACGCGCTTCATGCCCGGCAAAACGCGCGAAATCCTCAGCCGCGGTGAGCGGCCGGTCGATGCCGGGCGACGAGACCTCGAGCACATATTCCTCGGAGATCGGATCGGCGGCCTCCAGCACCTCGGAGATGGCGCGCGAAAGCTTTGTGCAATCCTCGACATCCATCTGGCCGTCGGGACGCTCGGCGAGGATCTGCAGCGTCTTGCGCCTTCCCCCCATCAGCCGCAGGCGAACAAGGCGATAGCCTTGGGCCTGCACCGCGGGGGTGATCAAGGTTTCGAGAATATTCGCGCCGCTCAGAGACTGCTCCTCAGACTTAAGACCTTCCCGCCGCGGCGGCTCTTACGACCGCCACACAACAATATTTTATTGTTGGGAATGATCGGTATTTACGCTTTCGTTCAGCCGGAAACAAGGGGCGCATGGTAAATCGCGGCGGTTCGAGTGGAAAGTCGCGCACACAGCAAAGCCCGCGTTGATCCTATGGACGCCCGTTCCGGCGACAACGAGACCCTGATTCAACGGACCCAGCGCTGGGGGCCGTGGGCGACGCTTGCGTGGGCTGCCGGTGCTGGACTTGTCCTCATCGCGTCACAGACCGCAGGCGCGTTGGTATTTCTTGCCTGGACGGGCCTGCTCCGCCGCGGGGCGGCCATCGAGATCGACGATCTCAACAACAACGGCCCGGTGCTGGCGGCGGCCGTTCTGCTGTCGACGCCCCTCGTGCTCGGCTATTTCGCGTTCGCCGTGCGGCTCGCGCGCGTGCCGTTCGCCGACTACATGGCGCTGCGCTGGCCAAGATGGCGCGACGTGCTTCTTGGCCTCGTCGCGCTGGCCGCGGTGCTGATGATCGCGGGCGTGGGCGCGACGCTCAGCGGGCAGGAAATGCCCGAGTTCATGACCGAGACGTTCAGGAGCGCACGAGATGCGGGCGTGCTCCCGCTGTTCCTTTTCAGCTTTGCCGTGCTCGCGCCGGTCCAGGAGGAATTGTTCTTCCGCGGGTTTCTGTACCGCGGTCTTGCGCCCGCGATCGGTCCCTGGCCGACGATCACCCTCACCTCGGCGGTATGGGCAGTCGTCCACATGCAATATGCGTGGTTCTTCGTCGGCGAGATTTTTTTGCTCGGTGTCGTGTTCGGCTGGCTGCGCAAGAAAAGCGACTCGACGATCCTGACCATGCTCTTGCATGGCGGCATGAACACGCTCGCGGTTCTGAGCGCGGGTGCGATGGCGACGTAATGCGCTATCGGTGCGCGTAATAGCGCACGAGGCCGAAGATACTGATCAGGATCCAGAAGATCTCCATAACGAAAGCGGCCAAGTTCCAATCCATCGTGAGCGACATGATGATCAGCGCCGCGCCGATAAGATTGGCCCAGGCAAAGCGCGGATCGTTGGCGCTGAACCAGCCGGCCTGAGTGGCGAAATAGGCGATGATGACGATCGCCGAGCCGATAAGGCCCGCGACGTCATACAGTCCGAATTCAGGCATTCGATCGCCTCTCGATCTCACCGACGCGCGAAGCGAAGATAGGTGCAGGTGCTGCCCGCTCTGATCGCCTTGGCTTCATAGCGCGTTTCAGGCCAATCGGGTGGGCGTGCGCGCCAGTCACTGGTGTTCGTCGCCAACCACTCGAAGGCGGAGTGCGCTGAGAGGCGCTCGAGAGTCCAGACAAGGTAGCCATTGTCGTCGGTCGCGAAGCGCAGCTCCGCGCCTTGCTTCATCACGCGCGCGAGCCGATCGAGCATGGCCATCTGGATGAAGCGTCGCTTATGATGCCGCGTCTTCGGCCACGGATCGGGGAACAGTACGAAGACGCGGGAGAGGCTCGCATCGGGGAGCGACCCTATGATGTCGGTGGCGTCTTCGGTGTAGAGGCGAATGTTCGAAATCGATTCAGTCGTCGCGAGCTTCGAGAGCAGCTTAGCGACGCCGGAGACATAAGGCTCGGCGCCGATCAGACCGACGCGCGGATTCGCTTCTCCTTGCCACAAGAGGTGCTCGCCGCCGCCGAAGCCGACTTCCAGCCAGACTTCGGAGATACCGCCGGAGAAATAGCGCAGGGGATCGGCACCCGCTTCAAGTGCGAGTCGCAAGCGCGGGAGCAGCGTTTCGAATAGTCCAGCCTGATGGGCGGAAAGCGCAGGCCCCTTACGCCGGCCGAAATGGCGACGCTGGCGAAATCCATCTTTGAGAGGCGCGTGTTCCATGGCCGCCTCGAGACGGCGGATCAAAATGCGGCCTTCAACTCCGCCGCGAGATCGGTCTTCTCCCATGAGAACCCGCCTTCGGTGTCGGGTTCGCGGCCGAAATGTCCGTAGGCCGCCGTGCGCGCGTAGATCGGCTTGTTGAGGCCGAGATGTTCGCGCAGGCCGCGTGGCCTCAGGTTCATCAGCTCCGGCAGCAGCGCTTCGAGCTTGGCCGGATCGACTTTCCCAGAGCCGTAGAGGTCGACATAGAACGACAACGGGTCGGGCACGCCGATCGCATAGGAAATCTGGATGCAGCAGCGGTCGGCGAGACCGGCAGCGACCACGTTCTTCGCGAGATAACGTGCGGCGTAGGCCGCCGAGCGATCGACCTTGGTCGGATCCTTGCCGGAGAAGGCGCCGCCGCCATGGGGCGCAGCACCGCCATAGGTGTCGACGATGATCTTGCGTCCGGTGAGCCCGGTGTCGCCGTCGGGGCCGCCGACGACGAAGGCGCCCGTCGGGTTGACGTGCCAGATGGTGCGCGGCGTGAGCCAGGCTTGCGGCAGCGCCTCGCGAACATAGGGCTCGACGATCTCGCGCACGTGGCTCGATTCAAGACTGGGATCGAGATGCTGGGTGGAGACGACGATTTGGGTCGCTTCGACGGGCTTGCCGCCTTCATAGCGGAGCGTCACCTGGGACTTGGCGTCGGGGCCGAGCTTGGGCTCCTTGCCGCCGCGTCTTGCCTCCGCCATCAGCTTGAGGATGCGGTGCGCGTAGTGAAGCGGCGCCGGCATCAGGCTGTCGGTTTCGTTGCAGGCGTACCCGAACATGATGCCCTGGTCGCCCGCGCCTTCGTCCTTGTTGTCCTTGGCATCGACGCCTTGCGCGATGTGGGGCGATTGCTTGTGCAAGAGCACTTCGACCTGACAGCGCTGCCAGTGGAACCCGTCCTGCTCGTAGCCGATGTCGCGCACGGCAAAGCGCGCCGCGTCGATGATCAGGTCTTTGGTGATTTGATCGGGCCCGCGCGTTTCGCCGGCGATCACGACGCGGTTGGTGGTGGCCAGCGTCTCGCAGGCCACCCTGAGGTCCTTGGGCGCGAACCCGTATTTCGGTCCCAAGCGGAAGAACGTGTCGACGACCTCGTCCGAGATGCGGTCGCAGACCTTGTCGGGGTGGCCTTCGGAGACCGACTCGCTGGTGAAGAGATAGTTGGAACGCTGCATCGAACCCCTCAGTGACCCATCTTTGAGCCGCGGTTTCTTGCAAGGAATCGCCCGGGGGTCAATTGACCGGTCGTGGCTTCAGAGGATGAACCGGGACAAATCCTGGTCCTTGGCCAGGTCCTCGACGCGGGAGCGCACGTAGTTCCCGTCGATCACGAGTTTCTCGCCGGAACGATCGGTCGCACTGAAGCTAACCTCGTCCAGCACGCGCTCCATGATCGTCTGCAACCGCCTTGCGCCGATGTTCTCCACGTTCGCGTTGACCTCGGCCGCGATGGCGGCAATCGCATCGATGCCGTCAGGCGTGAACTCGAGAGTGACGTTCTCGGTTCCCATCAGAGCTACATACTGTTTGATCAGGCTTGCCTCGGGTTCCGTGAGGATGCGCTTGAAGTCCTCGCGCGTCAGCGCCTTCAGCTCCACCCGGATCGGCAGCCGACCTTGGAGCTCGGGCAGGAGATCTGACGGCTTCGCCTGGTGGAACGCGCCCGAGGCAATGAACAGGATGTGATCCGTTTTGACCGGGCCGTGCTTCGTGGAAACGGTGGTTCCTTCAAGGAGCGGGAGCAAGTCGCGCTGGACGCCTTCGCGAGAGACATCGGCCCCCGCCCTGACCTCGCCGCGCGCCGTGATCTTGTCGATCTCATCCAAGAACACGATGCCGTTGTTTTCGACGTTGTCGATGGCATCGCGGAGGATCGCATCGTTGTCGAGCAGCTTGTCAGCCTCCTCAGCGACGAGAAGCTCGTGCGACTCGGAGACGCTCATGCGGCGTGTTTTGGTGCGGCCACCCATCGCCTTGCCCAGAAGATCGCCGAGATTGACCATGCCGACGGCCGCACCCGGCATGCCGGGGATCTCGAACGACATCCCGCCCTGATCGCGGGTTTCGATCTCGATCTCCTTGTCGTCGAGCTCGCCCCCGCGCAGGCGGCGGCGGAAGCTTTCGCGGGTGGCCGACTGCGAGGTCGAGCCGACGAGCGCGTTGAGCACCCGTTCTTCGGCCTTGGCTTCGGCCTGGGCCTCGACCTCCTTGCGTTTCGCAACGCGAACAAGGGCGATGCCCACCTCGACGAGATCGCGCACGATCTGCTCGACGTCGCGCCCGACATAGCCAACCTCGGTGAACTTGGTCGCCTCGACCTTGATGAACGGCGCCTGGGCGAGCTTGGCAAGGCGGCGCGAGATTTCCGTCTTGCCGACCCCGGTGGGGCCGATCATCAGGATGTTCTTCGGCAGGACCTCCTCGCGCAAGGCTTCGGGTAGCTGCTGGCGGCGCCAGCGGTTACGGAGCGCGATGGCGACGGCGCGTTTGGCGTCGTGCTGGCCGATGATGTAGCGGTCGAGCTCGGAGACGATTTCGCGGGGGGTGAAAAACGAAGTCATGTCAGCTCAACATGGGGAGAAGAAATCGTTTCGTCCACTGCCTGCTAGAGCGCAGGGATAACGTCGGTGAGACGGAAATCGTCCCCCTTGAAGAGAAGCGGCTCCCCTAAACTCTTGGCGAGCGCATAGGAAAAACAATCGCCAAGATTTAGGCCGGCACGATGACGCCCCTTTCCATATATCCGGAACGCCTGTTTTGCGATGGCAGCGTGACCTGTGTCGAATGGCACGACCTGAATTTCTCCGAGGTCCAATATGGCTTGAGCCCTGACTTCGCCTTCAGAGCCCTTCCGACCCAGAGCAACCAGAGCCAGCTCTACGGCTGATGGAGCGGAGAGATACGCCGTTTCGGCGGCGAGGATCGCCTCCCGGAACAATGGCCCCTCCGGCTCGTCGAAAATGACGGCTAACAGAGCTGATGGATCGATGACCATCAGCTCGGCAATCCGTGCTCGTCGTATCCGATGATTTCATCAGCCGATCTGGGATCGAGGACCGGGAGCTTCCTTATCTCCTCAATCACCTCCATCATCGCCCGCCGCCGCGCCTCGACTTCAGCCTCCGAACGGCGGCGATACCGCCCAAGGCGTTCTTCGAGGGCGCGGGTGACTGCTTCGGTCAGCGTCTCACCCGTCGCTTCGGCCAGTTCACGGGCAAGACGATCCGCTTTTTCATCTTTGATGTGAAGCGTCATGTGCCAATGTATCAATCTATGTTGAAATATATATAGCATTCGCCTCAGCGTATAGCCAGTGTCTCCATCGTGATGTTTTCGTTGGTGAAAACGCAAATTCCGGCAGCGATGGTCATGGCTCGGCGGGCGATTTCCTCGGCCGAGAGGTCGAGTGGCAAGAGCGCCCGGGCTGCGGCGAGCGCGAAGGGGCCGCCGGAGCCGATTCCGATCAGGCTGTCTTCCGGTTCCAGCACATCGCCGGTTCCGGAGAGGATCAGGGACGAGGACTTGTCGGCCACCGCCATCATCGCCTCGAGCCGGCGTAGGTAGCGGTCGGTGCGCCAGTCCTTGGCGAGCTCGACGCAGGCGCGGGCGAGGTTCCCGGGGTGCATTTCGAGCTTGGCCTCGAGGCGCTCGAACAGGGCGAAGGCGTCGGCAGTTGCCCCCGCAAATCCTGCGATAACGTCGCCCTTGCCGATCCGGCGGACCTTCTTGGCGTTAGCCTTGACGATGGTATTGCCCATCGAGACCTGCCCGTCGCCGACGATCACGACCTGACCGTCTTTGCGGACGGATAGGATGGTCGTGCCGTGCCAGTGCGTGTCGCGCATCGCCCGGGCTCCTTAATGTATCAAGGGGTCATATGTGTCCAATCGGAGGCGAGGCGCAACCTGGCGCGCTTCCGCTGACGGTCGCGGATTGCTATGGAACTGACGAATCGGGGCAAGGACACGCGCATGCGCACCGCCACCATCGAACGCAAGACTCGGGAGACCGAAATTCTGGCATCGGTCGATCTCGACGGGTCCGGACTTTATGACGTCGACACGGGCATCGGCTTTCTCGACCACATGCTTGAGTCTTTTTCGCGGCATTCGCTGATCGATTTGAAGGTCCGCGCCCAGGGCGACCTCCATGTCGACTTCCACCACACGACCGAGGACACGGCCATCGTCATCGGCCAGGCGATCAAGAAGGCGTTGGGCGATTTTGCAGGGATTCGCCGCTTCGGCTCGATCCTCATGCCGATGGACGAGACGCTGACCCGCGTCGCCATCGACATCTCGAACCGGCCCTATCTGATCTGGAAGGTCGGTTTTACGCGGCCGAAGCTCGGCGAGATGGACACCGAGCTGTTCCGCGAATGGTTCCAGGCGCTCGCCCAGAATGCCGGCATCTGCCTGCACATCGAGAACCTGTACGGCGAGAACAGCCATCACATCGTCGAAACCTGCTTCAAGGGGACGGCGCGGGCACTGCGCCAGGCGATCGAGGTCGACGAACGGTTGGAGGGCGGCATACCCTCGACCAAGGAGATGCTCTCCGACGACAAGTAGGCCTCGAGCGGCTGTTTCAAGGCGGGCGTAATGAACCTGTTTCGCAAGAAGCTTCCCGCCGGTGAGGACGCCCAGCCGCTGCGGCGCTGTTTGAGCGCTGCGGATCTGACCTTCATCGGCATCGGTCAGATGATCGGGGCCGGCATCTTCGTGCTGACGGGCGTCGCGGCCGCAACGCAGGCGGGCCCGGCCATCGTGCTCTCGTTCGTCGTGGCCGGCATCGCGTGCGCCTTCGTAGCGTTTGCCTATGCCGAGCTTGCGTCCTGTGTCGGCGGCTGTGGAGGCGCCTACGGTTACGCCTATGCGCTGTTCGGCGAGATCATCGCCTGGATCATCGGCTGGAACCTCGTCTTCGGGCTAGGCATAGCGCTCGCAGCCGTCGCCAATGGCTGGTCGGGCTATTTCAGCAATGCCATGACCGCGATGGGCATGGGCCTGCCGGACGCGTGGACCAAGGGGCCTGCGCTGGGCGGGATTCTGAACGTGCCGGCGATCGGGATCATCCTGACGATCATGCTGCTGCTGTTCGCGTGCGTGAAGCAGAGCGCGAAGACCAACATGGCCATCGTGCTGGTGAAGGTGACCGCGCTGGTCGTGTTCATTGCGGTCGCTGTCTTCTACATCAATCCCGCCTTGTGGACGCCGTTCATGCCCTATGGCTGGTTCAGCCACACCGAAGACGGCCGCACGGTCGGCGTGCTCGGGGCGGCCTCGCTCGTGTTCTTCGCCTATCGCGGGTTTCAGACCGTGTCGGTTGCCGTTGAAGAGGCGCGAAATCCGCAGCGCGACGTTCCCATCGGCATCCTGACCGCGCTCTTCTCGACAACGGTGCTCTATCTCGCGGTCGCGGGTCTGCTCACGGCGATCGCGCCCTACGATTCGCTGAATGTGCCGTCACCGGTTGCGTTCGCGCTTCTCCGATTGGGGATCAATTGGGGATCGGCGCTCGTCGCCATAGGCGTGATCGTAGGCCTCACCTCGACGATGCTCGTTATCTACTACAGCCTGACGCGGATACTTTTCGCGATGGCGCGCGACGGGCTGCTGCCCGCGTTCTTCAGCGCCGTCGATCCGCGCACCAGGACACCGCTGAACGCGACCATCCTCTGCGGCGTGGTGACGGCGTCGATCGCCGGCGTGACGCCGATCGGAACATTGGTCGAGCTGGTCAATGCAGGCACGCTCGCTGAATTCGCGCTGGTGTGCCTTGGCGTCATCGTGCTTCGCGTGACGCAGCCCGATCTGAAGCGCCCTTTCAGGGCGCCGGGTGGGCCGATCCTGCCCGTGCTCGGAATCCTGTCCTGCGGCGCGTTGCTGTCGTTCCTGCCGCCGGTGACGTTGTTCCGTTTTGCGGTGTGGCTCGTGCTCGGCATCGTCGTATATTTCGCCTATGCCGCACGGCGCGGCCGCGACGCGGTGGAACCCGCCAGATCCTAGCGCGGGGAGCGCTTCGCGAGGATGCGCTGCAGCGTGCGGCGGTGCATGTTCAGGCGCCGCGCGGTTTCGGACACGTTGTGCCCGCACAATTCGTAGACGCGCTGAATGTGCTCCCAGCGGACGCGGTCGGCCGACATCGGATTCTCCGGCGGCGTGGGCTTCGCGCCCGGCGCGGCCAGCAACGCGGCCATGATGTCGTCGGCATCGGCAGGCTTGGGAAGATAATCGATCGCGCCGAACTTTACCGCGGCAACCGCGGTTGCAATGTTGCCGAAGCCAGTAAGCACGACAACGCGCGTGTTCGGACGCGTCTCATGCAGGATCTCGACCACGTCGAGGCCGTTGCCGTCTTCGAGCTTGAGATCGATCACGGCATAAGCGGGGGACCGTTCTTTTGCGATGGCCATGCCCTCGCGCACCGTCTCGGCCACGAGCACCTCGAACCCGCGCGCTTGCATGGCGCGGGCGAGCCGTTCGCGGAACGGCCGGTCGTCGTCGAGGATCAACAATGTCTTTTCCTCAGGGGACGCTTCTATTGTATTCATTAGCCAATTCCGTCGGGGTCGTATGGGGCTACATAACGCGACGCCACACGGACCTACAAATGAAATTCCTCGCGTGGCGACTCTTCGCCGTCGATCGCGCCGCGCGGCCAACGCGCGGTCACTATGGCGCCGCCGCGATTGCGGTTGCGCGCGGTGAGGGTTCCGCCGGTCTGCTCGATCAGGGTCTTAGCGATAAAAAAGCCGAGTCCCATGCCTTCTTCCTTTCCATAATCGGAGTGGCTGCTTTTGGTCGTCGGCGACACGGGACGCGGCCGCGACGTGACGTAGGGTTCCCCGATCTGCTCGAAGATCTCGGCGGCGAACCCCGGACCGTCGTCCATCACCTCGATCGCGAGTTCCTTATCGTCCCAGCGCGCGCGCAAACGAACCTCGCTGGCGGCAAAGTCGGCCGCGTTCTCGACGAGATTCCCCAGGGCATGCAGGATTTCGGGAACCCGCCACACTTTCGGCGGCGTGCCTTCCTGCACGTCGATCAGGATCGAAACATCCACGCCGCGGTGCGGCGCTGCGATGTCATCGAGAAACGCCCCTAGCGGCAATTGCTCCGCACGCCCCAGCACCGAGTCTTCCGGTTGCGCGAGCCGCGTGAGGATGGCGCGACAGCGTTCGGCTTCGGCGCGCAGAAGCCGAAAGTCATCCGCATGCGGATTGGACGAGAGCTCATGCTCAAGTTCGCGCGCAACGAGCGCAATCGTACCGAGCGGCGTTCCGAGCTCGTGCGCTGCTGCGGCCGCGAGCCCACCCAAGGCTGCCAGCCGGTGCTCGCGCGCAAGTGCGAGCTGTGTCGCGGACAGCGCGGCCGACATGCGCATTGCTTCGGTTGCGATGCGCCATGCGTAGATCGACGAAAAGCCTATCCCCAGAAGCAGCGACACCCAGATGCCCAGCTGATAGAGGTCAGGCAGCCGGAAGATGATGCCCGCCTGCCAGGGCAGTGGGATGTGGGCAAACGCGAGCAGGGTGATCGCACCGACCGCGAGTGCGCCAAGAAACAGCGTGCTGGGCACGTTCAGCATCGCCGCCGACACCACGACGGGCGCTAAGAACAGCAACGCGAAGGGGTTCTCGATGCCGCCGGTAAGGAAGAGGAGCACGGCCAACTGGGTGATGTCGTAGCCCAAGAAGGCCGTGGCCTCGCGCAC